>Ga0302046_10003663_pt1 | contig 13829 bp, 10 predicted proteins | sample RVTome_11_FD_200261 | JGI IMG/M metagenome (GOLD analysis project Ga0302046, IMG submission 200261) | Soil microbial communities from uranium-contaminated site in the Upper Colorado River Basin, Wyoming, United States - RVT147D111 (version 2) ...
CCACGTTCATTTCTACTCGAACGCGTTCTTCCGCTTTCTTGTGAAGCAAAAGCCGAACCGGGCGGATATCAACACCGAATTACGCAATATCGCCACCAAAGGTCACATTGAGATCCCCGGTGAAGACCCTGTGCAGCTTGCAAAACGGTGGGTTGACACCATTGACAAGTGGAAGATCGAGAAGCTGGTAATTATTGGGAGCATGCCTGGGGACGAGGACTCCATCGTAAAAGCAGTGAGGGCTTATCCCGCAAGATTTACCGGCATCTTCACCGTCGATCCGAATTCCAACGTACTTATGGAGAATGCCGAAAAGAGGCTTAAGCAGGACAAGCTTCGCGGCATTTTCCTTTATCCTTCGCTGTACCAAATCAATGCCAGCGACGAATGGTTGTTTCCTCTTTATAACCTCATCCAGGAAACAAAATCGGTGGTTTTCGTCCAATTTGGTAAGCTCCTCATCCGTGCCCGCGAATATGCCGGTGTCCCCACGGTCACCAATGATGCGTTCGCCGACCCGAAATCGCTGATCCCTGTCGCCAAGAAGTTTCCGAACGTGAAATGGGTCATTCCGAATTTCGGGGCCGGGAAATTTGCCGAGGTGCTCGAGGTTGGGAAGCAGTGTCCGAATGTCTACGTTGATACGGCCGGGTCGAATTCCTGGATGTCTACGCATCCCGATAAGCCGGATCTCCGGCGCGTTCTTCAGAAGACCATGGAAGTGTTTGGTGCGGGTAGGATTTTATTTGGGTCGGATTCCGGGATGATGCCACGCGGGTATCGCTATGACATTCTCGACAACCAGCTCAAGCTGGCCCAGGAAATGCGCATTCCCACCCCCGACATCAAGAAGATCTTCTTCGACAACCTCGCCGGCCTCATCCAGGGCTGATTCTTCTAAGCCGCTTCGCCCTGCTCCTCAATCGAAAGAACATCGTAGAGCGTGGTACGCTGGGCCGGAGTGAATCCTGCTTCACGGATCAGTTGCCTGCACTCGCCGGTATTCGTCTTGTTGATGAAGTTTGCCGCTGCGTGGACATTCTCTTCAAGAAGAGTACCGCCGAAATCATCGGCCCCGAAATGGAGCGCTATCTGACCAGTTTTTTTCCCTTCAGAGAACCATGAAGCCTGGATGTGGGGAATATTGTCAAGATAAATTCTGGAAAACGCAATCATCTGGAGATAGCGCGTAGGGGTGGCGTAATGCGGAATGATCTTCTCGAGCGGAGTGTTTCCCGGTTTGAAGGACCACGGAATGAATGCCGTGAACCCGCCAGTTTCGTCCTGAAGGCGGCGAACACGGTCGAGATGCTCTACGATATCCTCGTCCCTTTCGAGATGGCCGTACATCATGGTCGCAGTCGACTTGTAACCTATCTCATGCGCCGTCTTCATCACCTGCAGCCAATCTTCCGAAGTTCCCTTCTTGCTGCTGATCTTCTTCTTCACTCCGTCAGCCAGGATTTCCGCTCCTCCCCCGGGGATCGAACGAAGACCCGCCTCCCAGAGTTTCTCCAATACCTCGCGGACGGACAAACCGGCAACTTCCGCCATGCCGATAATTTCGGAGGTTGAGAAGAAATGAGGATGGATTTCGGGAACCTCTGCAACTGTGCGCCGCACCAGATCCAGGTAGTAGTCAAACGGCAAAGCCGGATTGACGCCCCCCTGCAACAATACGGTGGTGACGCCTTTCGCGGATGATTCCTTGAACTTCTGAATCATGTGATCAACAGAGTGCGTGTACTCCCCCTCTTCTCCGGGATGCCGATAGAATGCACAGAAAATGCAGTCGATGGTGCAAATATTCGTATAGTTCGGATTCGTATCGACGATAAATGTCACCAACGGTCTGGGGTGTTTCCTGAACCGGATCTCATTCGCGAGGTCGCCAAGATCGAGCAGCTCGCCGTTTTTGAGAAGAAACAATCCTTCCTCGGGTCCGATACGCCCGCCAGCCCGGACGTTCCTGATAATATGTTCAAGCGTCATCATTAGAGAGAGATTCTAAACCCAAGTGCCTTCAGTTCCTTCATGATGCTCAAACTCGCTTCCTCCAGCTTCACAACAATGGGCTTCGTCGAAATACCCGGCACGCCTTTCGGAAAATTCACATCAGTCTTGTGGAGTACCATCACCCGTCCGGCGCCAAGCTTCCCCACAAAATGACCCAATTCAAACATGGCATACGCAAGATCGTCCGAATTAAACACAAAGAATGCGTAGGTAATCTCGCTGTGGTGCTGAATCTTGTCCAGGGCGAGCATTGTACCGTGCTGACGATTGAGGGAAACCTCCTCCAATCCGATTTCCGAGAGGAATTGTGAGAGTTGCTGCCGCAGTGGTTCCGTTTCTTCCCCGATCACGTACACTTTCTTGCCCGCCTCTGTGGCTGGTGTGCCCTTCGACGCGGCGGCCGACTGTTGAGCGCCCGCCGGCTTCGGCGGGGGCTTCAAAACGCGTGCTCCGCCCGTCTGCGCCGATGTGACCTCGCCTTGCGTTTGCACTGCGGCCTTCGTAGATTCAGCCCCCGAAGCCAGATCCGGAGAAGCCTTCAGTTTTTCAAAAATGTCTTTGAGCTGATTGACAATCAGCTGCGCGGAAGATTGAAAGAAAAACCCGCCGTTCGAATCGCCCAGGATTTTGTTTTTGTAGGAGAATCCGATCGGTCCGACTTGTTCCAGAAGTTCCAAACAGCTTTTGCGCCACTCAAGGTATTTGGTCTGGAGGCGCGCATTGTATCCCGAGAATTCGAATCCTCCCAACGGTACCAGTTGTGCTCCTTGCTGTAACAATTCGTTGAATCTCTTAATGACGGTTTCAGACATCAGTTGCTCTTTTTAGCGTTTCTTCGGTTTGTTGGAGGAGGGAACGGAACCCGTGAATTGCCTGGAGCTCGCGTTCACCCAACCGGTAGTTGAATCCCCCCAAATACTCTGCGGACTCATCCCCCGACAAGCCGATCCGTCTGGCATGATGAATGCCGATATGTTCAAAATCGGACTCTCCTCGTTCCAGCGACCCTGCAATCAGGCCTCTTAGTTCTTCCTTAACCTCGGCTTCAAGGGATTTGCGCACTGCCCATACAGCAAAAACAAACGGGAGCTTCTGCCATTCGTACCACTCGCGGGCAAGATCATAGACGATTTCAAACCCGCTTGGCCCGGCCTTGTTGTACCTGAGTGCGTCGTCGCCGATCAAGAGTACAGCGTCATATTCGGCATAGTTGTTCACTCCGGTGTGCATTCGCTCAAGATGGGCCTGCAAGCCGTACTTCTTCTCCAGCAGAACCTTCAGCAAAAGGACGGACGTTGCAGTGTCATCGGTAATGCCGATGGTCTTTCCTTCGAGATCGCGCCATCCGTGGTTGGAAAACAGGAGGACGCTCTTGACCTGATCGCGGGTCGCAATGCCGAATCCCAACGACTCCAGTTCCTGCTCCTGTGAGAGATAATCTGCAAGTGAAAACAGCCCGGCATCAACCTGATTCTTCCTTGCAAGGACACCCATGCGCCTCGGACTCATTGGCATTATGCGAAACTGCCGTTTCTCGAAGTACTCGTAGAACGGAACTGAGTTCAGATACGGAATTTTCCCCACCACCTTATCGGTGTAAAGATTCAAAGGATTATAATAGACGTCCCGTTCCACCGGGATTTTCCCGGCATCCCGAATAATCTTGATCAACTGATCCTTGGCAAGCGTCATTGGACTCACAGCGCCCGCGTCATGGGCAATCTTTTCCCCCCCTACCGTCCCGTCCATATCGTCTGCTCCAAAGTTCAATGCCACGGAAGCGACTTCCTCGGTCAACATCACCCAGTACGCTTTGATATGCGGGAAGTTGTCGAGAAGAAGACGCGAAACCGCAATCATCTTCAAATCGTCGATCGCCGACGTGAACCGATCGGGGGGTTTGATTCCCGTGTCACCAGGCTGAAACGCCAACGGAATGAACGTGAGAAATCCTCCCGTCTCGTCCTGTGCTTCCCGAAGCTTGATCATATGCTGGACGCGCTCTTCGAAGGTTTCGATGTGCCCGTACAGTATTGTGCTGTTGGTCGGGATTCCCAACCGGTGCGCGGCCCTGTGTACCTCAAACCACGTCTTGGCTCCAATCTTCTGATTGAACAGGAGCTTACGAACGCGTTCTGAGAACACCTCCGCTCCTCCCCCGGGCATGGTTCTCAGACCTGCCTCCTTCAACTGCCTGAGGACTTCTTCAATCGGAATCCTGAACTTCTTATGAAAAAAGTCAACTTCGACGGCCGTGAACGCCTTCACATCCGTATTCGGAAATCGATGCTTGATCTGCCGAAGCATGTCCAGATAGTAGTTCCATTCCCAGTCCGGGTGCAGACCACCCGTGATGTGCACTTCATGAATATCCGGAGTGAGCTTGCCGAGAATGTCCTCGATCGTCATTTCGTACGCATCGGGCCTTCCCGCCTTTGTCGCAAAATCACAAAATTTGCACGAGAGCACGCAGATGTTGGTCGGCTCTATTTTTTGATTGAGCACGAAATAGACCGCGTCACCGCTTCGCTGCCGCTGGACATGGTGGGCCATCTTGCCCAGGGAAATGACATCCGGGGACCGAAACATCGCGACCCCGTCTTCGAAAGAAAGGCGTGTCCCACGCTGAATCTTGTCCCATATCGGGATCAGGTTCTTGTCACGCAGATGTATCGAGTAGTCCATGCTAATTCCAGTAATCGCCCCACCGTGAATCCACTTTTTTTGCTATGCGCTCGTCCATCCGCAACGGATCCGGGTATCCCTTCTTCCATGTCGCGTCGATCCCCATCGTGCCGCGGTACACCGGAGATATGCCCATAAGTTCTTGATTGGAAAACACGACATCCCGCTCGCAATCGAACCGCGTGAAAACCCCCCAGATGGCATTCGCTGCATCGTGAATATCGACATCTTCACTTACAACAGCGACGATCGACGCCGTGTTCGTGCTCTTGCTCCGAACCAGTTTTTTGACGATCTCCCGTCCGGCTCCACGTACTTTGACAAGGGCGAAGGTGTCTTCGATGATCGCCACATCGAGAATTCGCCGGTCAACCGCTTTGATATCCCTGGCGTCCGGCTTCCTGCTTTTCCGCGCTTTCAAAACTCGTTTCCTCTTCGCGGTTGCATCAAGGATCATCTTGCTCCCCAACTCCATCTCGAAGCTCGTGAAATCAAGCGTGTCGAGCGGCACCTTCGGGAGCAAAACGAAATCAAAGTGGGAATCAAAATGATCACGTACGGACCCCAAAACGGCATTCCAGTTACGGGGATCGACGTCCTCGGAAACGAGGATCAGGCACTTGGTGAGCGAGAGCTGGCCAGTACCCAGCAGTCCCAGAGCAGCCTTCATCGCTTCTTTATGATAGCGTTCTTCGACCGAAACAACCAGCAGATTGTGAAATCCAGCCTCGTAATACGCCCAGACTTCCCGAACTTCCTTATGCAACAATCTCACCAGGGGACCGAGAATTTGCTGGGTCGCGTCCCCAAGAAACCTGTCCTCCATGGGCGGAATTCCCACTACCGTTCCGGGATAAACGGCTCCACCCCGGTGTGTAATCGTGTTCAGGTGAAACACGGGGAACGCCGCGGCGTGCGAATAGTGGCCAAAATGGTCTCCAAACGGACCTTCGGTTTTTCGCTCAATCCTTCTCACCACGCCTTCCAGAATAAACTCTGCACCCGAAGGCACAAAAAGCTTCACGGATCGTCCACGGACAAATCCCAGGGATTTGCCGCGGAGAAACCCGGCAAAGAGCGCTTCGTCGATTCCCTCGGGTAATGCTGCCACGGAGGCGAGAAGGCCCGCCGGATCCGTGCCAAGGGCTACGGCAACCTCGAGATCCTGATTCATCTGCTCGGCTCTGTGGTAATGAAATCCGCCGCCTTTCTGAATCTGCCAGTGCATCCCTGTTGTGCGGGAATCGTATACATGCATCCTGTAAATTCCGATGTTCCGTTTTCCGTCCAGGGGATCATTGGTAATCACCTGTCCGAGTGTAATAAACCTTCCTCCGTCCCCGGGCCAGCATTTCTGGATCGGAAGATCATCAAGAGTGCATGCCGACAGTACTTCCTGAGAGATCCCACGTGTCGTCGTTCGCGGCCGGGACGAAACGGCTCTGGCGATAAGACGGCGATGTTTCCAAAGCGCCCGCGGCCTTGGCGGCATGAGCTGCTCGGCGAATTCTATCAGTTCCTCGCCGATTTGCTCGGGGTGCCTTCCGAGAGCCAGCTCGATACGCTTCGCCGATGCGTATACGTTGACGGCAAGCGGAAACCTCGCTCCCTTCACATGTTCAAAGAGCAACGCAGGCATGTTCGCTTTGAGCGCCCGCGTGGCGATTTCTGTTATCTCGAGTTTCGGATCAACCTCGACGCGAATTCTCCGAAGTTCGCCAACCGATTCCAGGTAGCGGAGGAAATCACCAAGGGCGGGGAAAGGATTCATCCGTCAGAGGTCCTCTGCACGCCATCCGTCGGCACCCCGGATTCCGATCACTCCCAATACCTTCTCCACAAAACCCCCGACATACTCTTCAACGGTCTTCGGAACGAAATACAGGGGAGGCGAGATCGGCATAATCACAACGCCGTCTCTCGACAGCCTTGCACATTGCTCCAGGGACACTGTTGACAACGGGGTTTCACGAATACAAAGAATCAACTTGTGACGTTCTTTCAAGGCCACCTGCGCCGTTCTCGTTATCAACGTGTCTCCGATTCCCGAAGCGATTTTTCCAAGTGTAGAGGTTGAACACGGAATGACCACGAACGCGTCTATATGGTTCGATCCCGAAGCAACCGGTGCCGTCAGGTCATCGTCGGAGAACTGTTTCTTGACATCCTGGAGCAGATCCCGATCGCTGATCCCCAGCTCGTCTTTGAGCAGAGCCTTGCCCCACTTACTGACAATAAGGTACTTCTCATCGGGGCAACGCCGGAGAAATTCACGGGCATACACAGCACCGGATGAACCCGTGATCCCAACGACGATTCTCATCCGAAATACACCCCGCTGAGGACCATCCCCAGAACGGCAAATCCGACAATGGCGTTAATCCTGAAGAACGCCAATTCGACGTCGTCGGATTTTCTATGTTCAAGATAGAGAAAAACACCCGAGCAAATAAGGAACACGAAGGAAGCGATAGCCCGGACATAGGTCGCGAAGAGAATCGCCAGGACGACAAACGCCGCCGCATGAAGGAATCCCGATATCTGCAATGCCCGCTTCTTGCCGTATCGCGAGCTGAAGGAGTACAGGTTCTCTTGTCTGTCAAAGAGCTCGTCGAGCGTCGAATAGATGATGTCAAATCCCGCAACCCAGAGCATGGTAAACAGGGTCAGGAGAAGCGCCGGGGCGGGATTTTCGAACGATTGCTGCACCGCGAACCATCCTCCGAGCGGAGCCATTGCAAGCCCCAGGCCGACACCAAAATGGGCGAGCGAAGTGAATCGCTTCATGTATGGATACGCAACAAAAATCGCAAGGGGAATCGGCGAAATGGCAAGGCAAAACATGGAGATCAGTCCGGCGGACGCCAAGTACATCGTGATTCCAATCGTAAGGATGGCCACTGCCTCTGCGAGGGCCAGCCTGCCGCTTGCCAGTTCTCTCGCAGACGTGCGCGGGTTGCGCTTGTCAATTTCGCGGTCAATGATACGGTTCAGTGCCAGAGCGGCCGTTCGGGCTCCGATCGCTGCCGTCAGGATCAGGAAAAGCAGTTCAAGGGAAGGAAGATCCCTGGATGCAAGAAACACACCGCTGTAAATCAGCGGCAGGGAGAACAACGTGTGTTCGATCTTAACAAAATTGAGGAAACTCTTCAGGCCGGCCAAGGGTCGTTTTCGTTGATTTCAGCTTGCAAAACACAGTAATATAGGTCAAAAAGCGAACTGAATCAAGGTGAACCGAAATGAGCCGATGTGAACTTCTGCAGGATGGAACAAGGTTTGGCCCCCCACGTTGAATTCCATGATGTTGCGGTATAAACCCCCTCGCCGAATGGAATAAGCCAGGGCTTCGGAAAATGGTCGCGCTATCGAACAACGCTTCCCGTTGACAGCTCATGTTCAATCGTAACAACGGACAGTCTGCCATCTGAATCGTTGGCGGCCAGCAACATGCCCTGCGACTCTTCACCCATGAGCTTCGCCGGTTGAAGATTCGCAACGACAACAATCAACCTTCCCACCAATTGATCAGGCTCGTAATGACGGGCGATCCCTGCAATAATCTGCCTCTCATCGTCCCCTATCCGGACCCGAAGTCTGAGGAGTTTCTCAGATTTCTCGATCCGCTCTGCAGAAACCACCTTCGCAAGACGGAGGTCAATTTTCTTGAAGTCATCGATTGTGATCATAGGTTTTTCGTCCGTCTTTTTCGATGGTTGGTCTGCTGTGCTCAAGCCGAGAGTACGGGTCATCTCCCCCAACGATTCGTCCTCGACCTTTGTTACGAGAATCTCCGCCTTCTTCAGCCTGTGATCGTCACTCAACGCGGGATTTCCCGCCGTTCCCCACCGCTCCGCACTCAATGCGGTGTCGATGTTCATCATGGCCCAAATCTTCTCTGCAATCGAGGGCACCACCGGCTCGAAGAGGATCGCCAACGACCGGACAGCCTGCAGGCACACGTGGATTGTCGTCGAGCACCGGTCTTTGTCGGTTTTTACCGTCTTCCAGGGTTCGCTATCATTGAAGTACTTGTTTGCCGCACGGGCGAGGTTCATGGATTCCGCAACCCCGTCACGAAACCGGTATTTCTCGTACAGGGAACCCACCCGACCGGGGGTTTCTGCCATTGACGAAAGGAACGCGTTATCACGGGAATCGGTTTTCCCCCTCGGCGGAACCTTTCCTTCGAATACGCGGTGAGCAAAGGAAAGGGTTCTGTTGACAAAATTTCCCAGAATATCAGCCAGTTCATTGTTGATCCTGGCTTGAAAATCCTTCAGATAGAAATCCGAATCGCGGGACTCGGGAAGGGATGATGCAAGGGCGTATCGAAGGAAATCTGCCGAGAAGAACTTCAGAAAGTCCCGGACATCGATTCCCCAACCTCTGCTTTTCGAGAACTTCTGCCCCTCAAAGTTGAGGAATTCATTCGCCGGAACATTTTCCGGGAGGACATACTGCTCTTTTCCCGTGTCATTCCATGCCATGAGCATTGCTGGAAATACAATGCAATGGAAAACCACGTTGTCCTTCCCGATAAATGCCACGTACTTGGTCCCCGGATCCTGCCAGAATGTTTTCCATGAAGGATGATCAGTCCCAAGTCCCGACCATTCCTTGGCGGCGGAGATGTACCCCAGAACGGCATCGAACCATACATAGATGACTTTATCCTCGAATTCGGGCACAGGAACCCGGACACCCCAGGTCAGATCCCTCGTGACCGCTCGGTCGTGCAGGCCCTCCTTGAACCAGCTTTCACAATACCGAAGAACGTTTTCCTTCCACCCATCCCGTTCGTCGCGTTCCTTCACATAGGATTCGAGCCTCTTCTGGAATTGTCCAAGGGGAAAATAAAGATGGGTTGTTTCACGCACAACCGGAAGGGACCCGCATACCTTGCATTTTGGGTCAATCAGATCCGTTTGGTTCAGCCATGTACCGCAATTCTCGCATTGATCGCCCCTGGCTTCAGGATGGCCGCAGGTCGGACAGGTTCCTTCGACATACCGGTCCGCCAGAAACATTCCGTCTTTCTCACAAAAGAGCTGGAACTCGCGCTTGGTCTTGAGAAGCTTACGGGAATAAAACTCGCTGAAGAATTCCCTTGCTGTGTCGTGATGCAGCGGAATCGAGGTTCTGGAAAAGTGATCGAAGCTCATTCCGAAGTCCCGAAACGCAGCCTTGTTGGCGGGATGGAATCTATCGACAACTTCTTGCGGGCTGATATTCTCTTTTTCCGCCGTCACGGTTATTGCAACTCCGTGCTCATCCGAGCCGCAAAGAAACAGGACATTCCGGCCCGTTTTGCGTTGATAGCGGGCATAGATGTCTGCCGGAAGATACGCTCCTGCCAGGTGGCCCAGGTGAATATAGCCGTTCGCGTACGGAAGGGCGGCAGTGATGAGAATGTTCTTGCGATTCGACGTTGTTTTCATGAGTGCGGGGAGATGATGCAGCGATGCAGGTCAAGCGCAAGCGTGGTAAGGACCAAAGGAAGGTAGACATTTCTGTCCAGAAGGGCAATCGACCGCTCCACCTTCTCTGACGCCATGATCAGGTCCGCATCGGGAAACCGTTCGACAAACCGCTTAAGTTCTTCATTTCCGTCGGCACTCCCGCCATCACCGGCGTGCGAACGAAGAAGTATGGCCTCGTGCAGCCATGTCTGAAGTGCCCTCAACCGTTGACCGGCCGCTGTTCGATCACCGCCTCCAAACGCAGATTCCATTTGACTCAACAATGCGACACGGCTTGTCCCGAGTGCATTCCTTACAAATTGCACCGCATCGTGTCGCACTTGCAGCATATCTTCCGATGTCAATTCACGTGCAGTCCGGTAGCTCCCGTTCGATGCCGTCGCAATGATGGATGCCTCTTCTGCGGCCGTACCTTCGCGTTCAACAAGAGCACCGGCGATTTCCTCATCGGAAAGGGGCTCGCAACGGACGATCTGGCACCGTGAAACAATCGTCGGCAATAATTGCTCCCTTCGCGCCGTGGTGAGAATAAGAACGGTATCTCCCGGAGGCTCTTCCAGAGTCTTCAGCAGAGAGTTGCTTGCCTCCAGATTCATTTCGTCGGCAGCGGCAATAATGAAAATCTTTCGCCCGCTGTTGAGGGCGGTAAGTGAAGCCTGCCGCCTGATCTCGCGGATACTGTTCACCTTGATGAAATTCGCCTTCGGAATATTGATCCGTCGGTAGGGATCCCTTGCTTTCGCAGCAAGTTCCGATTGCAGGGTTTCGATTTGGTCTTCTACCAGCCCTTTCAAAGGATCATCTCCGATCTTCTCGCCCTTCCCGGCCGGCAACGCAACAATAAACCGGAGGTTGGGATGTTGCAGTGTATCCATGCTCCTGCAGCTTTGGCAGGATCCGCAGGCGTCCGGGAGGCCTTCCCGGCAATTCAACGCTCTTGCAAATTCAATCGCAAGGGCGTCTTTGCCAACCCCCTCCGGGCCTTCAAACAGATACGCATGCGCCACGTGTCCGGACATGAGCGCTTTCCGAAGCAACTGCTTTACCCGTTGTTGGCCAATGACGCGATCCCAGCTCATTTTAGAAGGCGTGCCCTATCCCGAAATGTACAAGTCCGTAGGTGTCGTGAAAAAATCGCCGGTCCGTAATCCACTTGCGCCCTGTTTCATCAAAGGGGTCATGAACCCGAAGTCCAAAATCGATGCGTATCGGACCGGCAATCGTGTCCCAGCGAAATCCGATTCCTGCGGCCATGGCCAGTTCGGACAAGCGGAATCGTTGCACGGTTGTCCACACATTCCCCATATCAAAGAAACCGACGAGGGATATATTCGACGGATCGATGAACAGGAACCTGTTGGCGCGCCGAAACAAATGCCACCGCCCTTCGATATTGGCCTCAAACAAGGCGTTTCCTCCCTGCGTCACATACGGAACCGCTCCCAATTCCCTGGATTTCCACCCGCGGACGCTTTCCGAACCTCCGGCGAAAAATCTGCGCGTAATCGGAACGGGCGTTTCTCCGCGGTACACGTGCGCAAATCCGCCCCGAAGGCGTGTGGCCCAAATGAAGGCACGGTCTCCGGCCGGATCCCAGTACCATTGGCCCACACCTGCGAATTTGTAGTAATTTGAAAACGGCAGTCTGGATCCAAGAAGGCCGCCGAAAATATACGGCACGAAACCGGCCTCTTCTATTGAACCGGAATGAAAGAATCCGGCAGCGGGCGAGAACAAATCGTCGCGTTTGTCCCGTTGCAGGGTGAAGATAAGAATGGAATTAAACTGCGGCGTAAGATCCTGTCTTTTCGCAAGCTCTTGTTCCCGCAGTTCCTGGCCGACGAATTCGGGAAATTGCGGATCCACGCGTTCAAGGTTGAATTCGATTGAACCTCTTGTGTACCGAGCCAACTCGGCATTCAGCCCCAACCGCGCCTGGTAGATAGGCGCAAAGTAATACTTCTGCTTGTCAAGCATGGCAGAAATCGCAGCCGTCAGGCTCACTTTGCTGGAAAACACATACGGCTGGACGACCTGCGCCGAAACCTCTGTCCTTGCAATCAGCGTACTGTCTTCGAATCCGGTCTCCTGGATGACTTTGGAGAAATTGACATCCTGAATCGACTGGAGACTGAGCCTCAAACGGGTTGAGAAATTCCGTGCGTCCCCGAGGAAATTCCTGTTGCTGTATCCTATTCCTGTCAGGATGTTAAAAGCGCTGTTCTCGTCGTTCACTCCAATTTCGGGCGTCAATTCGTGAAAGGCCCGGGGCCGGACAAAGACCCTCATCGGAATACGTAGCGCGTGCTCCGATCCCGGCTCTACCTGAGGTTCAACCCGCGTCGCCTCAAACACCCCCAACCGGTTGAGATTCCGCTCGCTCGATATTTTCAACGCCTCGCTGTAGAAATCCCCGTCCTCAAAATCGAGATGACGCCGAACGACATCTTCATGAACCTGCTCCGATACCGTCGTATCGCTGACCACCGTTATTTCCCCAAAGCTGTACCGCTCGTTTCGATGGAACGTCAGGATAACGGTAATATTATTCGTCGATGCGTATCTGCGTACGATGGGCTCGTCGACCCGCACACGCACGTAACCATTATTGGCAAACGAACCGATGATTCTCCTGATCTCGCTTTCAATCGCGCCGACGGAATACGGATCACCGGCAGCCAGGAGTTTGTTGGCATTGATCTCCTCCCACACGATTGACGGGAGGATGTCGATGCCCCTGATTTCCAAGGTATCGATGAATGAGCGATTTCCCTCAACGATGTTAAACGCCAGATCGACTTCTTTCTCATCGAGATTGAAGCGAATCGAGGTGTCAATGCGGGAAAGGAAGAAGCCGTGATCCCGGTAGTAGCGGGTCAACCTGATCATATCCGCATCGAAGACGGTCTGGTCGAAGTACCTCGGAGGATTGCCGATCTTCGTGCTGATACCGTAGAGGAATTGCCAGAATCCTCCGGGGGTCTCGCGCGTCTGGATAACGCTTAAGAGGACTTCCGACGCAACCTCCTCGTTGCCCCTGAATTCCAGTGAGGCCACCTCAAGCTGCTGATCGGGAGCCTGGGCAAAACCCACGCCCGCCATGAGAATGAGAACAAGGACAGACTCTGTAAGGTGTTTACGCATGACAAGCAACAAAAAAACCCAGCATTTGCTCGCCGGGTTTGTGCAACGGATGACGCCGTTTTGACCTCGCTTCACGCTGGCGATGATTTCCTAATAGTCCTTTTCGTCCTCGTAGAAGAAGTCTTCGTCAGTCGGATAATCAGGCCAGATTTCCTCGATACTTTCGTACGGCTCTTCGCTATCTTCAAGCTCCTCGAGGTTCTGAATCACTTCAATTGGCGCACCGGTTCGTACGGCGTAGTCGATAAGTTCTTCTTTTGTCGCCGGCCACGGTGCGTCGTCCAAATATGAAGCCAATTCGATTGTCCAAATCATCGATACACCACCGCCTTCGATCAACACATTCGGGGTTTCACAAAAAAGAAAGGAAAATCAGACCGGTTAGTCAAGTACGAGGTTTTGCTCCCTGTACTCCTGATAATTGACGTCATCGAAGAAGAAGTCAATCGGATTCTGGCGAATCCCATTGAGCCGCACCTCGTAATGCAAATGTGGGCCGCTTAC
>Ga0302046_10003665_pt1 | contig 13824 bp, 8 predicted proteins | sample RVTome_11_FD_200261 | JGI IMG/M metagenome (GOLD analysis project Ga0302046, IMG submission 200261) | Soil microbial communities from uranium-contaminated site in the Upper Colorado River Basin, Wyoming, United States - RVT147D111 (version 2) ...
CCAGCCCTCGCCGTAGGCGCCGATTCCCGAGAAACGGCGGAAATCCGGAAGCCCTTCGAGCTCCATGCGGAGCGCGTTCTGAAGATGGTGGCCCGGGACTGCTTCGTGGAGCGTGAGGGCTTCGAGGGTGTAGAGCGTGCGGCTCTCGAGCTTGTAGGTGTTGACCCAGTAGTAGCCGGGAGCATTGCTTCCCATCGCCGGACCGACGTAGCGGCCCGCGGTGTACTTCGGCGCGATGTGCTCGGGAACGGGCGCGACTCCGTAGGGAAGCCGGGGAAGCGTCTTGAAGAGCGACGGGAGCTTCGCGTCCATTCGCTTCGCGATGTAGGACGCTTCCTTCAGGAGCTCCTCGGCGGTCTTCGGATAGAAGCGAGGGTCGGTGCGTAGGTGTGCGAGGAACGACGCGAAGTCGCCCGTGAACCCCGTCCGGGTGATAACGTCGCGCATCTCCCCCGCGATGCGATCGACCTCGCGAAGCCCCGTCTGATGCACTTCATCCGCCGTCAGGTCCAGCGTCGTGAACTGGCGGATGAGGAACTGGTAGTACTCGCGCCCGCGGGGAAGCTCCGAGGCGCCGAGGGTGGTGCGCGCCTTCGGCCGATAGGTCGAGACGAAGAAGTCGAGGAAGGCGCGGTAGGCGGGCACCGCGGCTTCCATGATGGCTTCCTGACCGCTCTCGCGGAGCTTCTCCCGCTCGCTCTCCGGGACCCCCACGGGAAAATGACGGAAGGGAGCGTAAAAGACGCTCTCCTCGGCCGAGTCCACGACGTGGGGGGTGATGGTCGCTTCGTACCCCTCGAGGGTGACCTGGGGAACGCTCATCCCCGCCTCGAGGCCTTCGGTCATGAGCTCGACGTGCTGGCGCATGTACTCGGGAAGGGCCTTCAGGCGGGCGAGGTAGTTCTCGTAGTCTTTCGGCGTTGCGAACGGCATCCGGCCCGGAAGCTGCGAGAACGAGATGTGAAACCCGGAGTCGGCATTGAAGGGGATGAGGTACGAACGAAATTCGTGCTCGGAGAGAGCGTCCTCGAGCTGGCGCGCGAACATTTCGTAGCTGATGCGGTCGGAGGCCGCAAGACCAGCGGGCTCGATCGCCCGCAGGCGATCGAGATACGCCTGTCGCACTCCGGCCCTCCGTGCTTCATCCTCGGCGGTGACCGAGGGCAAGAGGTGGTTACGGTCGGTGCGTCCGACGGTCGTGGCGAGAAGGGGGTTCTCCTGCAGCTCGAACTCCCAGGCTTCCTCGAAGAGCCCATGGAGTGTTTCCTGGGCCGAGGGCCTGGGCGTGCACGCGGCGCAAAGGGCGACGAGACAGAACAAGCGCTTCATAGATTCAAGAGAGCCCATTCCTTCGTCAGATTGGGGACGCTTCCCTGGACCCACCCCGTTTCCTTACCCACGACGATGTTGTCCGAGGGGTTGTAGCCGTAGCCGCCTTCGGGGTGAAACAGTCCCGGCTCCATCGAGAACGTCATCCCCTCTTCGAGAAGGGTCTCGTCGCCGAGTGAGATGTAGGGCTCCTGATGGCCCTCCATTCCTTCTCCATGGCCGATCCTCTGGTAGAGGAGCTCCTGCACGCCGTTGTCGAGCTGCATCTCGTGGATGGCGCGCGCGACCTCCTGGCACGGTGTTCCCGCCTTCGAAAGCTCAATCTGCATCCGCGAGCCCTGTGCCATGACCTCCCAGGTCTTCTCCCACTCCGGCTTCCACGGGGCTACCTGGTACGGACAATAGAGCTCGCCGCCGCAGCCGCCGATCTTGACCACCCCCGCGACCTGGAGCGAGTCGCCCCTCTGAACCCGGTTGTGGTGGAACTGGTTGGGATGGGGATATGCGGTCCCCACTCCGGTGCGGCAGCCGATCCCGATGGAGATCCCGACCGCCGTATGGGGATGCCCGTCGCGCTGAATGTCTTTCAAAACCAGGTCCGTCCCGAACTCCTCGGCGGCTTTCGCAATCTTGTAGTCGGTGAGGTCGGTTCCGTGCTGGAGGATGTAATCGCGGGTCCAGGCGTGGATCTGGCTGAAGTAGTTGTATGCTCGCTGGGAGAGCGCGAGCTCCTCGGGAGTCTTTACTCGCCGCATCTTCATCAGAGCGTCGCCCACCTCTTCGAATCGCGCCTTGGGGAGAACGTTCTTCATCCTCTCGAGCTTTCTCGCCGACGGAGACTCGGAGAGGCCGATACCCTTGTCTCCAAAACCGCGCTTCTCGAGACCGCGGAGCTGCCATTCCACGAGATCCACCGCGGGTCCGGTAGTGACCTTTCCCTGATCGGGGTATCCGCCGTCCGCGTGAGGGAAGTCGTAGTAGTAGTCGCCGTCCGTGAACCACCACCCCTTGACCAGTGCCTTGTCGAGGCCGGGGTAGAACCAGTGCACCTGGAGCTCGCGGGCGGGGATGAAACACGCGAACGGACGCTCGGTAGTGGTGAAGAACAGCCCGGTGAGGTAGATGATGTTCCACGGGTCGGTGACCAGGGCGCCGTCGAGACCCTGCTCGAGAAGCCTCTCCTGGAACCTCTTCACCGTAGCCTGGTGCCACGCGAGAGGGAGGCGGTCGTATGCCGCGGCCTGAGGCTGGTGCGCGTTCGCCGCCAGCATCCCTGCCGAAACACCCGAGGGCGCAGTCTCCGCCGCGGGCTTGCACGAGGAAGCCGCGGCACCGAGCGCCACCGCCCCCGAAGTCTTCAAGAACTCTCTACGGCTAGTCATGACCGGAACCTCCTGATAGACAACCGACGCCTTCCTTTATCACATGTATCTGAAGCGCGGTAACGTCGGTGCAGAAGTCGACCGTGCCCGAAGGCCAGGTCACTTCGATGCGCCGCACCGAGTCTCTTTCCCCGAGTCCGAAATGGAGTATCGGCTCGTTGCTTCCGAGGAATCCATCCGAGAGACGAAGCTCCCGGCGCTGGTTTCCCATTCGGACGACCGTCCCGAGACCGTCGCGATTGCTCGCGGTCCCGGCGAGGCGCAGTCGAATCCAGCTCCCCGAGGGGCTCTCGGCCAGATAGAGGTCCGGGCCGGCGCCGAGGTTGTTGACGAGTACATCGAGCGAGCCGCTTCCGTCGAGATCGGCGACTGCGGTGCCGCGGCCGAGGCGAAGAGGCATCTCTTTGACCAGCCCCGCCTCGCGGAACCCGCCCGCACCATCCCCGAGCAAAAGCTGAGCGGGCTGCCGGTAGGGCTCTCCGATCTCCCGATGCTCCTCGAGCTCCGGGTAGATATGGCCGTTGGCGACGAACAGGTCGAGGACTCCGTCGTTGCCCACGTCGAGGAAAGAAGCGCCCCAGCCGAGGCGCGAGAGCGTGGGAAGAGCGAGACCGGCGGCGGCGGTGACGTCCTGGAACGAGAGATCGCCGTCGTTTCGAAAGAGGGTGTTGTAGTCCCGCTGGAAGTTGGTGACGTAGAGATCCTCGTCTCCATCGGAGTCGTAGTCGCCTGCGGCGGAGCCCATGCCGGACTGCTCCATCCCGAGAGCGCTGTAGCCGGCGCCGGAGACCAGGGAGACGTCCTCGAAGCGAAATCCTCCGAGGTTCTTGAACAGGAACTGCATGCTGGCGTCGTTGGCGACGCGAATCTCCGGAAGCCGATCGGAGTCGAGGTCCACGAGGAGCACGCTGAAACCGCGGCCGCGCGGTGACTCGACGAGCGCCTCGGTCATATCACGAAATCGCGCGCCGTCCTCGTTTCGATAGAGCGCGTCCGCGGCGCCGGGAAGGCCGTTTGGGCCGCAGAAGACGTCGATTCCGAAGTAGTTGCACCGGGCCCGGAGATCGACCCGCGAGACGTCGATGTAGGAACAGACGTAGAGATCGAGGAGTCCGTCGAGATCGAGATCGCCGAAGGCGGCGCCGGTACTCCACGAGTCGTGCTCCACCCCCACCTCGACCTCGAGGAAAGTGCCGTCGCCGTTGTTGCGAAAGAACGCGTTCGGTCCGAGACGAGTGACGTACAGGTCGCTGTCTCCGTCGTTGTCGACGTCGCCCACGGCGCAACCGAAAGACCATCCTCGATCGTCGATCCCCGCATGCGCGGTGACGTCGTCGAACGCGAGAGCTCCTCTCCCGCGATAGAGTCGGCTCCCGCTCGGGGAGTCCGAGAGACGGCGATCGGGGAAGAAGAGATCCCAGGCGCCGTCGCCGTCGAAATCGAGAACGCACAGGCCGGCGCCGACCATGTGGGTAATCGCCGTCACCTTTCCCGCGCTCGAATGGTTGCGGTAGGGAACGAAATCGGCAACGAGCCGGAATGGCGGGTCGGAAGCGGTCGCGAGAGCGGCGGCGAAGAGGCTTACTCCCGCGGCGAGACCCTTCATCCGAAGGCTAGCGTCTCGGCGGCGGGGGCGCCGTAGTACTGCTCCACGTACGAGCGCTGGACGTCGAAATCCCAGTGGACGTCCCGGATGTAGGCCGCGGCATCCTTGGCTCTTCCCGTTTCCAGCAGCCGAACGAACTCCTCGTGCTCGTCGGTCGACCGGAGCTCCCACTCCTTGACGAATCGGTCCTTCCGGGGGAAGTCGTACAGGCGGTGCTTCAGAGTCTTCACCGTCCGCTTCAGTCGCTCGTTCGCGCTCAGCTCCAGGTACTGCTCGTGGAAGTCGAGGTTGAAGGCGTAGTAGCGATCGAAATCGTCCTCGATGACGGCGGTCCGGGCCAGCCGGTTGAAATCCCGCAGGCGGTCGATGACCGCTGGCGTGATCCTGCGGAACTCCGACCGGACGACGGAAGACTCCAGGGATCCGATGATCTGATAGATGCCGCGTATTTCCCCGAGGGTGAGCACGTTCACCACGCACCCGCGGCGAGGGAGGATGGTGACGAAGCCTTCGTTCTCCAGCTGGAAGAGCGCGAAGCGAAGGGGAGTCTTGCTGACGCCGAGTTTTTCACTGAGCCTCGCCAGATCGACGGTCGCCCCGGGGACGAGATCGCCCCGGTTCAGGCTGTCGCGAAGGTAGTCGTAGACCTGTTCTCGCAGAGTCTTGAGGGTGAGCTTTTCCGACTGGGGCATGAGCGACCCCCGTACGGGGGGACCGATTTGATCGGTCCCCCCTTCGTGCTAACGGGTGTGGATCAGAACGACAGCTTCACTCCGAGTCGAATGATTCTCGGGGTGAGAAGAAGGCTCGGACGACCCCAGCTCGTGCTCAACGGCGCGACCGTCGATCCCGAGCTCACGCCCACCGACGAGTTCTGATCGAGAATGCTGTTCGAGTTGAGGAGATTGAAGAGATCGAGGCTCGCTTCGAACCGCGTTCTTTCCGAAAGTTGGAATCGCTTGGAGAGGCGCAGATCCACGAACGCCGCCACCGACTCCGTGCGGTCCTCGCCCCTAGGAGCGACGTACACATTCTCGTTCTGGGTCAGGCCACGAACCGACAACTGCCGGAGGAGCGGGATGCCCGACCGTGCGGTGTACTTGAAGGCGACGAGGACGTCTTTGGGGAGGAGGTAGCTCCCCGCCAGGTTGAGCTGGAAGGGAACGTCGGTGAAGATGGCCGAGTCCTCGCGTCCCAGGAAGCTGTTCGGGTTGTTCAGATCGAAGCCGTTGGCGCTGGTCAGAATCCCCTCGTGATAGACCCCCTTGTTGTTGGAGAACGCCATACCCCCGAGGAGCTGCCATCGGTCGCGGTACCTCTTGTTCACCGTGATGTTGACCCCGTCGTAGCTGCTGTTCAGATCCTCGCTGCTGGTGATGCTTTGCTGGCTCACTCTCAGGAGCGCCGGATCGAGGCTGTAGACGGTAATGGTCTGGACCTGGCCCGAGGGATCGGTGAACTGGCGGTCTACGGGGGTGTAGGCCGTCGACGGACGCGCCAGGTTGATGGTCCCCAGCCCGTAGGGGTGCCGGCGATGGTGGTAGGTGACGCTCACGCCGAGATCGGTCGTGAGGCTGTGGTCGACGCCGACGCTGAATTCATCGTCGAACGGCCGCTTCGAGTTCTCATCGTACGTGGTGCCGCTTGTGGGAAACGCCGGGATCGTACCGAGCTCGGCACTGCAGGTGATGTTTCCGCAGGGCCCCGGAGTAATCCGCAGGTTGTTGTCGAGGTCGCGCCAGGTGGCTCGAACGAACGAGGACCCGTTGCGGTTGAGAGTCTGCGAGATAAGAGTCCCCGTCTGCACATAGTATCGGCCGTAACCGCCCTTGATCGCGGTTCGCCCATCGCCGCGAAGGTCATACGAGAAGCCGAGGCGCGGGGCGACGTTCGTCCAGCCTGGCAGCCCGTCCAGGTGCGGCTGGTTGCGCTCTCCGATCCAGGTGCCGGCGGCGCTGGTCTGCTCGGGCACGATGCCGTTGATGCTGTCGAGCCTCACCCCGAGATTGAGAGTCAACCTCTGCCCGATGGTCCAGTTGTCTTGCAAATAGAGGGCCCAGGTGCGGGTCAGCTCCTCTTCCGTGACCGGAGTATTGTAAAGGACCGCGAACGAGGGAACGCCGTCCGCGAGTTCCAGACGGTAGTCCTGCAGGACGTTGGTCTCCTGGAACATACGCTCCCAGCTCATCTGAAGGCCGACCTTCAAGTCGTGGTTCCCGTTGAACCAGTCCTCGAAGAGGCTGTAGGAGACGTTGAACTGGTTCCGTGAGTTGGGGTTGAAGTACGCCCGCTGCTGCGAGTTGACGATGGTGAATCTCACGGTGTCGGAGATGCTGATATCGTCGGGGCCGACCCCTTCCTGATAATCATAGGGCGTTTCCCCCCACATCCTTCCGAACCGGATGTCGAAGAGGCCGGTCGAGCCCACGACGCGGCTGTACTGGCCGAGGGCGTTATAGGCCCACTGGTTCTGGTACTGCGCCGCCTGGTCCTCGACGAAGACGTAGGGAGGGTCGCGGCGGTGGAAGCGCTGCTTGTGGTTCCCCTGAGCCATGAACGAGATCTTGTCGAGCGTCGTGGGCTGGTAGGTGACCTTGCCCATGAAGTTGCGGATCCGGTTGTCATCGATGGCGGGACTGCCATCCGGATTCGTGGCGCCGGTCTGGAACTGGTCGAGCCGCCACCAGCGGACGGAGCCGAAGAACCACGCCTTGTCCTGGACGATGGGACCGCCGAGAGTGGAGTTCCAGTCGTACGAGATGTCGATGGGGTTTCCACCGGTGGCTCCGAGAGCTTCCAGCTCCTCGTCTATGTTGTCGCCCTGCATCGAGTCGTTTTCATAATAGAAGGTGTTGTCGCTCGAGAACTCGTTTCCACCCGACTTCGTCACCATGTTCATGTAGACGCCGGGCACGTCCACTTCCGCCGACTGACTCGCGTTCTGGAAGTTGTACTCCTCGTACATGGCGAAGTCGTAGTACTGCATGGTGAAGCCGCCGGAGCCGCCCGGCCAGTTGACCTTGAGCCCGTCGACGGCGAACGTCTTCTGTCCGGGATCCGAGCCGAACATCTCGAGGTTGTACTGCTGGGCGCCTTCGTTGCCTCCGACATCGAGACGGCCGGTGACCATACCCGGGACCATACCCGCCATGACGAAGGGGTTGTTCCCGCTGGGAACGGTCTCGAAAAGCTCCTTGTCGATGTTGGTCGCGGTCACGGAGGATTTCACGTCGACGACCGGGGATTCCCCCGTGACGGTGACCGTCTCTTCGACTCCGGCGACCTGCATCCGCCCGTTGACGGTGCTGTTGAACGCGACGCGGACGTCGATCTCCTCCATGACCAGAGTATTGAAGCCCGAGAGCTGGAAGGTCACGGAGTACAGACCGGGCGCCAGTTGCGAGAACTGGTAGCTCCCGGTCGTGTTGGTGATCGCGGTGCGGGTGCCGCCGATGAGAGCGGGGCTCTGGATGCTTACGGTGACTCCGGGCATCACCGCCCCCTGCTCGTCGGTCGCGACCCCCGTGATGGTGCCGGTTTGCGTTTGTGCCAGCACCGGCCCGGCGGCGATCAGTAACATTGCCGCCAGGATGAAAAGACGCCTCATTTGCATAAAGTCCCCCTTGCTATGACTGGAACAGGACGATGGCAGATGCCGAGCAATCGGAGTGCCAGAAGTTGGGACAACGTAAACCCGCGAATTGGCAGCAAAAGGTTGAAATGGCCTAACAAACAACGTGTCACCAGGCTTGCCGATGCCATGTACGTTCTGCTCGAGCTGGGCGTCAGATCCGGAAATTTGGGCAACGATAACCGGTGAGAAGTGGTTGGTGAATACCTTCTTTGTTTTCAATGACTTCAATTAGTGCTCTGGATCTGAGATCTCAGATCCGAGATTCAACAGGTTGGATTTGAATCTTGATGTAGGATGGTTTCGAGTATCATGGAGCTCAGTATTTTATCGGCCGTCGCGTTTTTCTTTCTTCAGGAAGACACGCTCGACCGAGCGCGCGTGCTGGCCGAGAGCGGGCGCCTCGCGGAAGCCGTGAGGTTTCTCGAGTCCCGGAACCGCTCCGGGCCCAGCGCGCCGGAGCTTGCGTATCTTGCTCAGCTTCAAGCCGCGGCGGGCGGTCTCCCGCAAGCGGCGGCGTCGCTGGGTCGCGCCCTGGAGCTGGCGCCGGAGCAGGACGGCCTGAGGGTGACCCGGGGCGCGATGCTCTTCGAGCTCCGGAGATACGAGGATGCGAAAAGCGAGCTCGAGCTCGCGATGGCCCGACGACCCAATACGGCCCTCGCTCATTATTACTTGGCAGCCGTGTACCAGGGTCTCGCTCGTCTCGATCTCGCCGAGATCGCCGCCGAACGGGCGATCGAGCTTTCCCCGAAACCGTCGAGGGCGCCCCTCGATTCTTCGGAGCCCGCTCCCGCCGTCGCCGCCCGGCACCTTCTCGCCGAGATCCGTTTCGCGCGCGGCGAGGAGGTGGTGCCCATCCTTCGGGAAGTGCTCGCCGTCGAACCGGAGCATTCTTCGGCGCGCTACCTCCTCGCACGGTCGCTTCAGCGACGCGGGCGCGCCGAGGAGGCGGCTCTCGAGCTGCGCCGCTTCGACGAGATCAAGCGAGCCGAATCTCGCATCGCGCAAGGGCTCGATCTTGCGCGTGTCGGACGCAGGGAGGAATCGATCGCCGAGCTCGAGCTGGCGGTCGAGGGGAGTCCCGAGAACGCGCGCGCTCTGTTTCTACTCGGGCGCGAGCTCCTTCGCGCGGGGCGAAAGGACGAAGCGGGCCCCTGCTTCGATCGCGTCCTCTCTCTCCGGCCGGACGCGGCGCCGGAGATTGCGCGGCTCGTCGACTCGTTTCCATGAGGTATGGACTAATATACGGCTTCGGGAGGCAATCATGAGGAAACCCTTCGCTGCGGCGTGCCTTTTCACGATGCTGGCTCTCGGCACCAGCTATGGACAGGAAGATCTGAAGCCGGCACCTCCGAGAGGCAATCAGGGCGAGGGGCCGTTCGAGAGGCTCATCCTTCGCGGCGCGACTCTCATCGACGGCACGGGCGCCATGCCCCGCGGACCCGTCGACATCGTGATCGAGAAGAACCGCATCGTCGAGATCAAGAACGTCGGCGTTCCTCAAATGCCGATCGACGAGAAGGAGCGGCCCCAATTGGGGACGACGGCGACGAAGGAAATCGACGCGTCGCGTTCCTACGTGCTTCCGGGCTTCGTCAACCTTCACTCCCACGTGGGGGCGGCTCCCAAGGCGCCCGAGGCCGAGTACACCTACAAGCTCTTCATGGCTCACGGGGTGACCACCATCCGGGGCGTCCCCCTCGCTTCCATGGCCTTCAGCCTCTCCGAGCGCGAACGAAGCGCCCGGAACGAGATCGTCGCTCCACGGCTCTACGCCTATCACCGTCCGGGGCAGGGCGAGGACTGGAAGGGCGGGCCCATCACCACACCCGAGAAAGCGAGAGAGTGGGTACGCTACGCCGCCGCGAAGGGGATCGATGGCCTCAAGCTCGACGCCCACCCTCCCGAGATCATGAAAGCCCTCCTCGACGAGGCGAAGGCGAACGGCCTCGGTTCGACGGCCCATCTCTCCCAGAACGGCGTCGCTCAAATGAACGCCATTGACGCCGCCCGCCTCGGGCTCGGCACGGTGACGCATTTCTACGGGATCTTCGAATCGCTCTACGACGACGGGGACGTGCAGCCCTGGCCTCCGAGCGCCAACTACAACAACGAGCAGGATCGCTTCGCCCAGGTGGCGATGCAGTGGGACAAGATCCACCCGCAGGGAAGCCCCGAGTGGGAGGCGCTTCTCGACGAGTTTCTCGAGCATCGGACCATCCTCGATCCCACGATGACCGCCTACCTCGCCGGCCGGGACGTGATGCGGAGGCGCAACTCCGACTACCACGAGAAGTACACGCTTCCTTCCCTCTGGGATTACTACCTGCCCAGCCGCCTCAATCACGGCTCGTACTGGTACTACTGGACCACGTGGGAAGAGGTCGCGTGGAGGAACTTCTACCGCGTCTGGATGCAGTTTCTCGACGACTACAAGGACCGCGGCGGCCGGGTGACGGTGAGCGATGACGCGGCGTTCATCTACAACTTATGGGGATTCGGGAACATCGAGGAGATGGAGCTGCTGCAAGAGGCGGGCTTTCATCCGCTCGAGATCTTCCGCGGGGCGACCCTGCACGGGGCCGAGGGCCTGTTCGAGCCCCAGGGCAAGCCCATCGAGTTCGGCGTCGTCCGCCCCGGTCTCCTCGCCGACCTCGTCGTCGTCGACGAGAATCCCATCGCGAACTTGAAGGTTCTCTACGGAACCGGCGCCGAGCGGCTCAACGATCAGACGGGGAAAGCCGAGCGGGTGGGCGGGGTGAAGTACACCATCAAGGATGGAATCGTCTATGACGCGAAGGAGCTTCTCGCCGACGTGGCGCGGATGGTGGAGAAAGCGAAGTTGGGAAGAGCTACCGATTCCGCGGGCCGTTGAATCACAACTTTCGCCGGAGGTCGTCGAGGAGTGAATCGATCCTGCGCTTGAAAAGGACCGCGTTCACCCCGCGGACCGGGGACACCTCGAAGGCCTCTCCCCCCGGCGTGGGATCCCAGGAGGCGACCATGCGGACGATCTCGGCCTCGTCGATGCGCGCGCTGTCGGTCGCGACTCCCTGGGTCTCGAGCCTGCGGAGAAGCGCGTGATACGACGAGACCTCGTTCTCGGGCACCGTCGCTCCCGTGGAGCGGGCTTTCATCGACTCCAGGGCGCGGCAAAGGGACTGAAGAGTGAGCTCGGGGTTCGTGGCCGCGAACCCGTCGGGAAGGGAGGTCAGCTCGTCGAGGATCGCTTCTTCGAGCTGACGGGCGCTGACCCCTTTGGCGCTGCGGAGGTTCACGTCGTTCAGCCGGCAGCCGAAGAGCTCCGCCCGCTCGAGGTTCGCTCGCTCGAGCGTGGCCCCCGCGCCCATGGACTCTCTCAGATCGGCGCCGCTGAAGTCGGCCTCGCTCATGTCGGCGCTCCGGAAGTCCACGACGGTGATCAAAGCACCCCGAAGGTTGGCGCCGGAGAGCCGACTCCTCCGGAGCTTCGCTCCCGGGAGAGCCGCGCCTTCCAGGTTGGCGCGATACAGGTCCGCGTCCGTGAAATCGGCCTCATGAATCTGAGCTCTTCGAAGATCGGCATACCTCAGGTCAGCGCCGACCAGTCTCGCGCGGATGAGAATCGCCCCCGACAACCGGGCGTGGCTCAAGTCGGCGCCCGACAGGTTGGCGGCCGACATCGCGAGCCCCTCGAGGTCGGGGATGACGCTCCGATTCTGTCGGCGCCACTGGTTCCAGTCTTCGAGCCCCTGACGAAGGAGCGCTTCGTGAGCCGGGTTTGCCACTGGGGTTTGAGATCAGCATAACTCCCGAAAGCCGATCGCGCTAGTGTCTTCCGAAGCCCAAAACCCGAGCTATCCCCCGGATCAGGTGCATTTCCTCCGGATCGATGGGCGCGAGTTCATTCTCGTGGGCACCGCGCACGTTTCCAAGGGATCGACGGACCTCGTCCGCGAGGTCATCGAGCGGGAGAAGCCGGATCACGTCGCGGTGGAGCTCGATGCCCAGCGCTACCAGGCGCTGACCGAGCGGGAGCGGTGGGAGTCTCTCGACATAAAAGAGATCATCCGCAAGAAGCAGCTGGCGACCCTCATCGTGAACCTCCTTCTCGCCGCCTATCAAAAGAGGATGGGACTCAAGCTGGGCGTCATGCCCGGGACCGAGCTTCTCGAGGCGGTCCGAGCGGCCGAGGAGAAGGGGATCGGCTTTACGCTCGCCGACCGGGAGGTCAGGGTCACTCTTCGGCGCGCCTGGCGGTCGATGTCGTTCTGGCGGAAGTCGCTCTTCCTGTCCGCGCTTCTCGCGAGCCTCTTCGACGACAAGGAGCTCAGCGAGGCGCAGATTCAGGAGCTCCTGAAGCGCGACGTGCTGTCGGAGCTGATGAGGGATCTCGGCGAAGCGATGCCCGAGTTGAAGAAGGTTCTCATCGACGAGCGTGACCTCTACCTGGCGCACAAGATCCGCGGGGCGCCGGGCGAGCGCGTGGTCGCGGTCGTCGGCGCCGGCCACCTCGAGGGGATTCGAAAAGCCCTTCTCGAGTATCGCGAGGCCGACCTCGAGGAGCTGAATCGGATCCCGCCCGTATCGCCTGCCTGGAAGTGGATTGGCTGGAGCCTTCCGATCGCGATCGTCGGCTCGATCGCGTACATCGGCTGGACCCAGGGCCCGGCCGCAGCCGGGGACAGCGCCCTTTTCTGGATCCTGGCGAGCGGCACCCCGTGCGCTCTGGGAGCGGTCCTGGCGCTCGCCCATCCCCTCACCGTTCTCGCGGCTTTCGTATCCGCCCCGATCACGACGTTGAGCCCTGTCCTCGGAGCGGGGTACGTGACGGCGTTCGTCCAGGCGTTCGTCCGACCGCCGCGGGTCAAGGAGTTCCAGACCGTCGCCGAGGACGTGACGAAGCTGAGGCGATGGTGGCAGAGCCGGCTCCTTCGCGTTTTCCTGGCGTTCATCCTCCCGAGCATCGGGGCCAGCCTGGGGATGGTTTTCGGGAGCGTCGAGATATTCGGAAACCTGTTCTCGTGACCGAAGAAACGGGGCGATCTACACCCAGTTTTCCACAAAAACGCCTGCTGCACTCCGAGGCGAAGTGTCGTTCTGGTGACGATTTAGCGGGATCCACGCCAATTCGAACACGTTATCCACAGGATTTTGCACAAACCCTGTGTACCTCCGTAACGCCAGACCCTTGAGAACAAAGCAGCTTGGCCGGACCGACCTGAAACTCAGCGTCCTCGGGCTTGGAACCTGGGTGATGGGCGGCCCCGATTGGCCATACGGCTGGGGGCCGCAGGAGGAAAGGGAGTCGGTGGCGGCGATCCACGCCGCCGTCGCCCGGGGGATCAACTGGATTGATACAGCCCCGGTCTACGGGTTGGGGTACGCCGAGGAGGTCGTTTCCCGCGCTCTCGCCGCGCTGCCGTCTTCGGATCGACCGATGGTCTTCACCAAATGCGGGCTGACCTGGAACAAAAAGAGCATTCGACTCCGGCTCGGCGCCAAATCCATTCGGCGAGAGGCGGAGGCGAGCCTTCGAAGACTCGGGGTAGAGGCGATCGATCTCTACCAGATTCACTGGCCGAACGCCTCGACCATCGTCGAGGCCTGGAGGACGCTGGTGGAGCTTCGTAAGGAAGGGAAGCTCCGCCACATCGGGGTCTCCAATTTCGACGTTTCCGAGCTCGAGCGATTGCGCGCAATCGCCCCCGTGGAATCCCTTCAACCTCCGTACTCTCTCGCTCGCCGCGGAATCGAGAAGGAGATTCTGCCCTATTGCCTGGAGCGAGGAATCGGCGTCATCGTGTACTCTCCACTGGAATCGGGCTTGCTGAGCGGCAAGATGACGCGCGAACGGATCGAAGCGCTTCCGGACTCCGACTGGCGCAAACGGA
>Ga0302046_10003666_pt1 | contig 13824 bp, 10 predicted proteins | sample RVTome_11_FD_200261 | JGI IMG/M metagenome (GOLD analysis project Ga0302046, IMG submission 200261) | Soil microbial communities from uranium-contaminated site in the Upper Colorado River Basin, Wyoming, United States - RVT147D111 (version 2) ...
GGCTGAACTCGATCAGCGCTCCGAACTGACCGTCAAGCAGTTCCGCTCGACCTGGGTGGTGCGGGGCGACTCCGGCGCAACGCTGCACCAAAACCTGATCGATATTGGCCACTGGCTGCTGGCCTACGTGCCCGACGAGAAACACCAATTCGATTATAATCTGGCTCTGGCCCAACTGTATGCCCTCTCCGACGACCTAAAACCGGCCAATCGCCATTTGGAGCAGGCGTTTGCGATTCAGCAAGCGTCGAGCGATCCCGACTGGGGTCCGGAGCTGGCCCGGCTGCGCGAGGTCGCGGCCATTGTGCGCTTCTACGCTCCAGTCGAGCCGTCGCCGGAACACATCCTGAATATCAATTTCGATGGCAAGGTCAAGCTGTCCGGCTATTCCCTGGAGCCGGACAGCCTGGCCGGGCCGGCTGAGGTGAAACTGTCCTTCTACTGGCACACGGTCGGCTCATTGGAGCAGGATTATTTCGTTCTGGTTCATCTCAAGGATCAGGCCGGCAACACGGTCGGTTTTTTCGATTTTCAACCCTTTGACGCCATCTTGCCGACCTCCCAGTGGCCGGCCGGAACCGAACTACGGGAAGCCCGCCGGTTTTCAATTCCGGCCGAACTCGCCCCCGGTGAATACACCTTTGAAATCGGTCTCTACCTGCCCGACACGATGCGCCGTCTCAGGATCATCGACGATACCAGCGGCGAAAATGTGGTCAGCCTGGGCACGGTCGTGATTGGGGCCTCGTAGGCCAGATTGATGTCCAAAGATCTCTTTGCTGCCGAGGCGCTGGCCCAAATCCCCAAGATGTTGACCCTGCTGGACCGCAACGTTCACAGCCCAACCTACGGCTGTTTCGACCGCAATTTCTGGCACTACAAAATCATCGATTTCCCCAGCGGCATGGCCCAGGAGTTCGTCTGGCCGCTGGCCCTGGCCTACAGCACCAACACGCCGGACAACGCCTATTACCAACAGCCCGCCCTCAAAGCCTGGGTCGAAGCCGGCATCGCCTTTGCCGCCCGCAGCGCCCACGCCGACGGCTCCTGCGATGACTATTTCCCCTATGAGCGGGCCGCCGGCGCCGCCGCTTTTTCGCTGCTGGCCTGCCTCGAAAGCTACCTCGGGCTGGGGCTGTCCGACGACAGCGCCCTCCGCTTCTTTGAAAGGCGAGCCGACTGGCTGGCTCATCATCAGGAAAGTGGCCGCCTGAGCAATCATCAAGCCTTGATCGTGCTCTGTTTGGAGCGCCTGGCCCAGCTTTTGCAGACGGATCGCTGGGACCGGGCCAAAGCGGGCCGCTTAGCCCGCATCCTGTCCTGGCAAAGCAGCGAAGGTTGGTTCCAGGAATACGAAGGCTGCGACCCCGGTTACCACACCCTGACCATCTCGCTGCTGGCCCGTGTTTATGACCTGAACCCCATGCCGGAGCTAAAACAGGCCCTCAGCCAGGCCGTCGATCTGGCCGCGCAGTTTGTCCACCCGGACGGTTCCTACGGGGGCGAGTATACCAGTCGCAACACCTACAACTTTTTTCCGCACGGGTTCGAGTTGATCGGTCGCTGGCATCCCGCCGCCCTCAGCATCAACGACCGCTTTCTACAGGGGCTGGCCAGCGGGCTGGGCCCCTGCTACGCCGACGACCACATCATCGGCCATCATGCCTGGAACTACCTGTTGGCCTGGCGTGATTTTGTCGAGGAGCGCCCGCTACCGGCTGCACGCCCAAGCGGGCGGGTCTGGCTGCCGGAGGCTCGCATCCTGATCGACCGCTGCCAGGAGACCGAACTCTATCTGGCCCTCAACAAAGGCGGGGTCTTCAAACTCTTTCGAGCCGGGTGTCTGGCAGCCTCAGACACGCAATTCTCATTGCAAGTGGCCGCCGGTCAGACGCGCAAGAATGCGGTCGGGCATCTGGTCGATGATTACCAGGTCGAGATCGACGAGGGCAAGATATCGATCCGGGGTTCATTAGGCTGGGCCAAACAAACCCAGATGACCACGCTCAACCTGTTGATCCTGCGCCTGGTGATGCTCAGCCTCGGCCGCTTTTTTCCCAACCTGGTGCGCAAGCTGCTGCAGCGTCTGCTGATCACGGGCAAGCAGGCCGCCCCGTTCCGGTTTCAGCGCACCCTCATCCGCGCCAACGGAACCTGGACCGTCAGCGACGAACTCCAGGCCGATTCCTGGGAAAACGTCGTCGCTGCCGGGATCGGCGGCGACCAGACCTCGATCTACGTGGTCATGAGCCGCACCTTCCAGGCCGGCCAGCTTCAACCATGGCGTGATCTGACCGCCGAGGTCCAGCGGCTCGGCCCCGGCGAACCACTCAGACTGGAGCGCCAGCTTTAAGATGAAACGTCTCATTTCGATCATCATCAGTCTGATCATCCTGGTCTTGATCTATGGCCGCATCGACTTGGCCAAACTGGTCGAGGCCCTCCAAAACAGCCACGCCGGCTGGATGGTCGTCGCCATTACTATGACCATCCCGACAGTGATGCTGAGCGCCTGGCGCTTGCAGCAGCTTATCCCCTCCGGCAAACGGCTGCCCTTTGGCGAAGCCATTCGCCTGACCCTGGCGGCCAGCGGCCTCAATCTGGTCCTGCCCTCCAAAATGGGCGACATCGCCAAGGCCTATTTTATACAGCAGCGTGGCTATCTGACCGGCTCACTGGCCCTGTCGCTGGTCATCTTCGAGAAAGCGTGCGATATGCTCTCGCTGCTGGTCTGGTGTGTCTTTGGCCTGATCCTTTACACCAACAAGGATGGGCTGTTTTGGGCGCTAACCGGCTGTGTCACCCTCGGCCTGGGCCTGGGGCTGCTGCTCCTGGGCTCGGAGCGATTTGCCCGGCTGTTTTTCAACCTGGGCCGGCGTTTTGCCCCGGGCCGGTTTCGCTCCAAACTGGAAAACTTACAGGGTTCGTGGCTGGAAATGCATACCTATTTCTGGCAAGATCAGACGCGCTTCAGCCGGGTCTTCGGGATCTCGCTCCTTATCTGGTTTCTACACCTGTCCCAGATCTGGTTGTTCATCCTGGCCCTACGAGCCTGGGTCCCCCTGTTGACCAACCTGGCCCTGGCTCCCCTGGCTATTCTGGCCGGGCTGCTGCCCCTGACCTTTGCCGGCGTCGGCACCCGCGACGCCGCCGTCATTCTTTTTTACAACCCCTTCCTGACCACCCCCACCGCCGCCGCGCTGGGCCTTCTGTTCACCCTGCGCTACCTCCTGCCCGGTCTGGGTGGTCTGCCCTTCCTGAGCCAGTATATGCAGGTCAAGGCCGTTCGTAACTCCTAAACCATATAGTTGGACCGTTGATAAGCCAACTCAAACCCGGTGCGCACCATGTTGTGATAGGAGGGATTGGGACGATTGGCCACGTCTTCACCGGTCTCGGTGATGAGCCAACGGCAGCCCAGTTCAGCCCCATCCCGAATCCGTTGGGCCATAATAGCCCCTTGCGCGCCCCGGCGACGGTGGGAAAGCAGGGTGCTGCCCACCCCCAGCCACCCGATCCGGTCCTTAACGAACAGTGCCCCCGTTGCGACCGGTACCTCGCCATCCCAGGCCAGATAGTGCCGCCAGCCGGGTCGCCCAACGTCCGCGGCCAGCCAGGGCTGGAACGTGTCCGGCATACCGAAGGCAGTACAGGCGACGGCAGCGAAGGCCCCGGCCTGATCCAGACCGATTGATTCGATGCGCAGATCGGTTGGAACCGGCGGCGGCGGTTCAACCCCCCGGTAAACTTTGGCCCAGTTATCGCGCCGAGTGAGACCACGTGCCTCGAGCCAGGCCGGTAAGGCAGACGGCTGGGCGAAGGGACTCACCTGTATGGCAAAATTCCGAAGACCGGCCTGGTGGTACAGGGTCGCAATATCATCCACCATCGCTTCGGTCGCCGGTTCTATCACGCCCAGACCGATGACTCGATTGAACAACATGATATCCATCTTTGCGGTGATAAGCGCTATCGCGGAGCCGACCCGCTCGACCCGCAGGCCCATGCCGGCGGCAAAATCAGCCGGGGCGGCCAGAAACATATCGGCGCAGGCTTCGCCTTCACCAAATTCGACTAACTGCGCGACGTCTTGAAGTGATAATTTTGAGCTTATCATAACGCCTCCAAAGCAGGCAAAGCCTGTTTAAGCTTGAAGTGGTCCCGATTTTGCTCCAGTTTAGCGATATCATAGAAGTAGAGGGGCAAAATTTCAAAAAGCCACCCGGCAAAGGCTTCATCGCTTTCCGGCATTGTTCTGTCGTTAAAGGCCGCGAATGCTTTTTCAAACCAGGGTTCGTTTTGCCGCGCTTCGAGGCGCGCCTGAACATCGTCTGTATGGACCTGATCAAAGGCCGGGAGCGAGTCCAGCAGGATCAAGCCCTCGCAGCCGTCCGGATAGGTCAGGGCATAGGTCATCGCGTCGACCCCGGCCCTGGAATGACCCATGATCCAGACTTTGTCTTGCCCCAGATGCCGGCGCAGCACGTCCAGGTCGGCCGCAAAGTGGGCATAGGTGATGAAGGTTGCCCCGTAAATCGCTAGGAACGTAGGGGGCGCGGACTCGAGTAGTTCTTCAGCATTGCCAAGGCTAGCAATGAACGGCAGGGTGGCAACCTCTATAAAAAGGATCGCTCCGGCAAACAGCGCCGTTCCAATTGTCGCCAGAATAAAGCCGATCAACCCCAGGATACCGCCCTCGTCCAAGAGCCGGAGGTACAGCCCACCAGGCCGAGCACACTGAGCAACACAACGATGCCGGCCAGACCGTGCATGATCAACCATCGGGCTGATTGCATCGAATGATGGTCGGGCGTAAGGGGGTGAAAACTCCAGGAAATAGCAGCCAGCAAGCCGGCCAGCACAAGGAATAGTCCGCTCAGACGCATGAATTTTGGTGACATGTTACACCTCCACTGATAGATTAAGTAATTATTCGGAAATAACTTGGACGTCCCCAATCTCGTTCCCAAACTGAGTTTGGGAACGAGATTGGGAGAACGACAGGGCTGAGATTTGGAAGTTGGGAACCTTACACCGGCACCGAATCGCCTTCCTCCTGGCCAGGGGCGGGCAAAGCGACGTGAGACTGAACCAGGAACCATTCGTCGCCGCGTTGTTCCAGCACGGCCGTCATCCGGAAGGGAAACTCGAAGGCCTGGCCCCCGGCCTTGCCCCGGCCCAGACCCTCCCCCGCAACCCAGGCTACCGGCCCCGCTGCTGAGATCCGGTGCCAGCTCAAGCCAAAGGCCAGCGCCTCGGTCTGGGCCCAGTCCCGTTCGGCCTGGAACTTGCACTCATCCCGCCCGGTTCGCTTCTCGTCTATGCCGGTACCAAACAGGAATAGATCGTCATCGGGGGCTAGGGTACTCATCAGCCCTTCAATGTCTCGTTCTTGATAGGCCGCCATGAATTTGTTCATTACCGCCATTACTGCCGCTTCTATTTTTGCATCTGCTTTCATGATTTTTCTCCTTTTATCGAATAATTTAGCACCAATTAGGTGACGTTGATTTGTTGCCACTATCCTACACCGAATTAGGCCCGATGTCGTCGGGGAAAACCCTACAATGCGTGATCGGCCGACCCTACATTTTTTGAACCTGCGCACGGTGCGACCCTGATAAGCACTATCGAAATTCCCCCCAACGCTCCCTGGGAATACCCTCGCAGTCACTCGACAGGTCGCCCGCGCTCCCTGGGAGTCCCTTCGCACTTCCTGGAAATACCTTCACACTCCCTGGGAATACCTTCACACTCCCTGGGAATACCCTCGCAGTCACTCGACAGGTCGCCCGCGCTCCCTGGGAGTCCCTTCGCACTTCCTGGGAATACCTTCATACTCCCTGGGAATACCCTCGCAATCACTCGACAGTACCCCCGCGCTCCCTGGGAATACCCCCACGCTCCCTGGGAGTCCCTTCGCACTTCCTGGGAATACCTTCACACTCCCTGGGAATACCCTCGCAGTCACTCGACAGTACCCCCGCGCTCCCTGGGAGTACCCCCGCGCTCCCTGGGAATACCCCCACGCTCCCTGGGAATACCCTCGCAGTCACTCGACAGGTCGCCCACGCTCCCGCTACCCTCACCCGCCGCCCGTACGACGATGAAGTGATACCGCTGGTTTATTTATGTCTATAGAGCATAACCCGGCCGATTGTGACGACCACGCCCGCTCCGCGATAAATCGCAGAGCTAGTAAACAGCACCGGATCAATCCGGTTAAGAGAGCATTCGGCCATTCCATGAAGGCCCTCACCCCCGCCCTCCGCTTCGCTCCGGGCGGCCCCTCTCCCAAAATTTGGGAGAGGGGCCGGGGGGTGAGGGCCTCGTCGGGCCTTGTCGGATTAATTACCGAACGCTCTCAATAACGTTAGATACGCAAAAACGTATTCGATTGGTGAGATTAGAGCTTGGAGATTGGGGAATGGCTTCGACCCTTACCGGTTATCCAGGTCTTGAGGAGCCGGAGCCAGGCCCTTACCCACGGCCCAGGCCGCGATCTGAGCGCGGGACGAGAAGCCCAGCTTGGAGAGGATGCGGGTGACGTGTGCTTCGACGGTCTTGACGCTGACCACCAGCTCGTCGGCAATGTCCTGATTGGACAGACCCTGCGCGACCACCGCGGCCACCTGGCGCTCGCGCCGGGTCAGCCCGCCAAATTCCTCTTTGGCCGCCTGCCGGGGGGTGAGCGGTTGGGCCGGGGGGATCATCGTGTTGGCCCGGCGGCGAAAGGTCTCGCGCAGTTCTTCATCGGTCAGGGTTGCGGCCAGTTCATCAACCTGGGCCCGCGCTGCGGCGAACGCCTCCTCGGCCTCATCGGGACGACCCGCAGCCAAATACAGCTTGCCCAGGGCCAGATGAATTTTCCACAAACTCTGAGCGATGCCATAGGTCGTGTACATGGTCCGGGCTCGATGCAGGACCTGCTCGGCCTCATCGAGCCGGCCCTGTAACGTCAACGCCTGGCCTTGGAGGGTCAAAGCCGGGCCATAGGCAAACGCCACAATCCCGATTGCCTTTTTGGGCGCAGGCAGCGCGTTGAGTGGATCGTCCAGCAGTTGCAACATTCGGGCTGCATCCTGACGCGCCAGAGCCAGTTCGACCTGAGCCAGTCTGGCCCAGAATAAAGTCGGTATCCAGTCTTGAGGGAGTTCAGCCAGCAGCGTCTCTGCCGCTTCGAGCCGGCCTTGTAAGATATAGACCGAGGCCAATCCCCCGCTGCCCAACCATACAAAAAAAGTGGAGCCGACTTGCCGGGCCAGGGTCAGACCCTGTTCCAACTGCTCCTCCGCCCTGGCCAGCGCCAGCAACTCAACATGCAGCAGGCCCAGATATATATGGCCGCTGGCCATCCACTGAGGATGTTCGATGGCTTGGGCAATCTCAAGACTCTGGGTTCGGATGGTCAGGGCTTCGCCATAACGGCCCAGGGTGAAGAGCGCCTGACTTAAGGTGCCTAAGGCGTAGGCTTCACCCGAGCGCCAGCCAATGTCGTGAGCCAGTTTAACGGCTTCATACGCTTGCTCCAGGTTCCGGGTATACATCACCACATTGGCCAGACTGGAAGCCAGGGTCTGCCGATCATTCAACTCACGGAGAATAGGGATGGCTCGCTCGTAGTAAGTCACCGTCCCCTCAGCATCACCGCACATATTACTGGTCATCCCCAGTAAATCCAGCGTCGCGGCCAGGCCGGCTCGATCATCGAGCGCTTCGAACAGGTCTAAAGCCTCACGATGATCGTCGAGCGCCTCGAACGGCCGGCCGTTGTTCATCAGCCAGTTTCCCAGGCGGTTGAGGCTGTGACCGATGGCCGCCGCATCTTCCATCGAGCGAGCCAGTTCCAGCGCTTGCCGGCAGTAGTCGCCGGTTCGCTCGTAATCACGGGCAGCCCACAACAAGCCCAAATCATGCAGGGCTTGCCAGGCCGCCCGTTGATCCCCGGCCGCTCGAGCCGCCTGCAGCGCCGCCTCGTAGTCGGCCCTGGCCCGGTCAAATTCGCCCAACGTATCAAACGCCTGCCCCCGGAGACGGTACAGGGCCGCTGGCGGCTTTGAGGACAGGTGGCCGGCGGCATTAATGGCCCGCGTAAACTGCTCGACCGCCGCATGGGGGGCATAGAGCGCCAGGGCCTTTTCGCCGGCGCGTTGGGCGTAGTCAAGGGCCTTGGGCCACATAGCAGCCTCGAAGAAATGATAAGCCAGCGCCTCCAACTGAGCCTCAAGCGCACCAGCCTGAAGCTCCTCGACGGCCTGGGCGATCTGGCCATGCATGGTCTGTCGCTCCCGGGCCAGCAACCGGGTATACAGCGCCTCGCGGGTCAGGGCGTGGCGAAAGGTAAATTGATCGGCGCTCTCTTCGATTACCAGTCGGGCCGTCATCAATTCCTTGACCAGCACCAATAGTTCGCCGTCGCTGTGGCCGGTTAGCGCCTGTAAAATGACGAAATCGAAACTACGCCCGCTGACCGCGGCCAGGTCAAGGAGACGCCGGGCAGGTTGGCTGAGGTGATCCAGCCGCTGCTGGACCAGGCGCTGGATGCTGTCGGGGATATCGAGCTGGGCCAGGGGCTTCCGCCGCCACTGGCCATCGACAGAGTAGATGTCGCCACTGGCGATCAGCGAGGTAAAGATTTCTTCGGCAAAGAAGGGATTGCCTTCGGTCAGGCTGTAGATGGCTGTCACAAATTCGGCCGACAGCGCCTCAGGTTGATCGAGGATGGCTTTGAGCAGATCCGCTACGTCCGCCCGAGTCAGCGGAGCGAGCCTGATCTCCTGAGCGATGGGCTCCCGATCCAGGCCCGCCAGGAGTTCGACCATGCCAGGCTGGGTTTCGCTGCTGCGAGCGCTTAACAGCAGGAGCATGGACTGATCGGCCATGCGCCGCACCAAGTAGAGCAGGAACTCCAGGCTGGCCTGATCGCTCCAATGCAGGTCTTCAATGATGAGTAACAGCGGCCCGGTCCCGGCCTGCTGCAAGAACAGGCCAGTTAACGCTTCGAACAGACGCCGCTTTTCGACCTCGGAGTCAAGCGGCGGGGTGGCCTGTGATCCGGCCAGGTGGGACGCCACCGACGGATCATGCGCCAGTTCAGGCAGCAGTTTGGCAACATCGGCGACGTCCGAGCCGAGTGCAGCCAGGAGGTCACTGAGCCCGTGAGAGGCCATATAGGTGCGCAGCAAATCGATGAGCGGCGCGTAGGGGAAAGCCATGTCCTGCTCAAAGCAGCGGCCAACCAGGATTGTAAACCCCCGGTCAACCACCCGGCCTCGAATTTCGGCCAGCAGCCGGCTTTTGCCGATACCCGCCTCGCCCCTGAGGATAACACAGCGCCCCACCCCAGTCCGGGCTGCGGCCAGGGCAGCCTCAAGGTGATTCAACTCCTGCTGACGCCCGACGAATACGGGCGTGAGAAACGACCCCATCGATACCCCTCTCCCCTTTGAAACTGTAGAAGAGTGGATATATTGTACAACCGGGGTATTGACCTGGCAAGACGGCATCGATTTACAATGCCAATTGTCACAAACAGCCTTCCTTCTTCGTCTCATAGGTAACAATGAAACAAAACGCACGGACCTATGGAGGTCTTTCAATGTTATCACTACTCGACTTGAATGTTATACCGCATAAGGAGGAGTCACGATGAGAGTCTTTGTTGCAGGTAGCACGGGGGCCATTGGCAAGGTCCTGGCGCCGCAGTTGGTGGAGAATGGACACGAGGTGATCGCCCTGGTGCGCAGCCCGCAAAAAAGCAAGGACGTGGAGGCGTTCGGAGCGAAGGCGGCTGTGGCCGATGCGCTCGACAAAGAGGCGTTGACCGCGGCCATAAAGAAAGCCGCGCCGGAAGTGATCATTCATCAGCTTACGGCCTTATAAGATTCCGGCCTGGCTGGGCAAGCTGATGCTGGGCGAGGGTGGCGTATCGATCATGACCCAGATTCGCGGCGCGTCGAACGCCAAGGCGAAGCGCGAGCTCGGCTGGCAGCCAATCTACCCAAGTTGGCGGCGCGGCTTCGTCGAGGGGTTGGGCTGACAGAGTGGCTGCCTTTGACCGATGCTGTAAGTAATGCTACCCTAAGGCCATCTGGTCTTGAATTTTATGGGACACGGATTCTCACGGATGAACACGGATTATTAAAAATTTAAGGAATGATCCGTGAAAATCCGTGTTGATCCGTGTCCCATAAATTATTGCTTTCAACTGGCTACAATGCTCTGCGTTGTAGCCCATCCCGGGGTGTTGAGCGTCCTTAGATGGCCGTTCCAACGCGAAGCGTCGGAACGAGGTCTATTCAAAGAGCATGAGCATCCTGAGTAGCGCGGAACAGAGTGGAGCGCGTATCGAAGGGTGCGGCTCAGGCGATGTTTCGAGGCATCCCCGCACCCTTCGATACGGTTTCGCTTCGCTCACCTACTCAGGATGCTGCTAACTTAATGACAGTCTATTTACTCGCCCTCAAACTCATCCGGCAGTTCGAGCGTCTCGTCGATCTCGCCGTCACTACCGTAATCGATGTCGATGAACATGCTGCTGCCGGGACCTACCCACTCCAGGAAGTTGAGATAGGCGGTGTCGCCCGGCTCCATGTAGATGTCGTTGTTGTTGAACCACTGCTCGCTCTCATCGTCGATGCGATACATCACGATTTCATAGGTGCCGTCTTCGGTGGTGTTGTCGGTGTTGATGCTCAGGTCGCCATTCTCCAGGTCCAGGTTGACGGTGAATTCAGCCCCGGCTTCGATGTCCAGGGCGGCCACGATGAACTCATAGTCGGCTTCAGGCGTCTCCACCCCGAAGATCATATCCGGGGCGTCGTTGTACTCGGTGCTGTAGCTCAAGGTGCGGCCGTCCGGGGAGACGGTGATGACGTCCTGTGCGCCGGGGTCGAGATAGAGGTCTTCCACCACCAAATCGTAACCCGGCCCGATCATGACCACCGTCGAGGTCAGCCCGGTGGTGGCCTGGCTGGCATCCACCGTGATCGAGAATTCGATGCCCAGGGGGATGCGATACACCGGCTCCTGGTTGATGTCCCAGACATCGATGCCGCCAAAGGTGAAATGCTTGGTAAGCGCCCCCGAAATCTCATTGACGAACTCACCCTCAACATAGCCGATGCGCTGGCCGTCGCTGGTCGTGATCAACAAATCGGTCTCGCCTTCCAGCCAAATTTCGTTGTAACCCGGCTGAAGTGCAGCCATGCCCATGGTGCGATGGCTCATGCCAAAGCCCTGACCCGCGCAAAATTCGCACGCCTGCTCGACCAGGCGCTTCGAGCTGGGGCTGAGTTCTAAGGTTTGAGTGTCGAGATTGCCTTCGTACAGGGCCAGCGGCTCATCGGGGTTGGTCGAGGCTAGATAAGACCAGGTGTTGGCGTTACGGTCCACCTCGATGAAGCGGGTTTCGTTGGGGAAGTTGTTGTCGTAAACCAAAATATGGTAGAGGCCATCGCCCTTGTCCTCAACGGCAAAGGGCGTGATGGCATGGCCGCCGCTAAAGTCGGGCTGGTAGATGCCAATGGTCCACGACTCCTCGGCCGCCGCCCCGGCGGCCAAGGTTTCGATCAAGGTGTCCAGCACCGCCGCCGGCGACTCGTTCACCCGTTCCGACGCGGCCGGGAAAACCGATTGGGTGGTCCACCAGTAAGCGATTTCACGCTGCAACGCCTCGTTTTCGAGGCTGAGATCATGAGCGACCTCGCCGCCAAAATCGCTTTCCTCGATCTGATCCAAGTACATTAGCAGGCTGAGAACGGCCATCCCCTCACAGTGACCGCCGTCCATGTAGCCGTTGATTTGCTCCATCCACTGCCTGGCCGGCGGGGTCAGGGTGCAGCCACCGGCTTGATTAGCGCAGACCTGGTCGCCAAACATGCGCTGCATTTCCGCCTCGGTCAGGTTGAATTCCACCGAGTCGTTGCCGTAATTCTCAAAGCTAAAGCCGTTGACCTCCGGACGAAAGCCGCTGTCGGCGGCCATCTCGCCGCCGGTCGACGGCGCTGCTGGCACGTCTATTTCCGGGTCAGCCTCCGGTACGGCAGCAATTTCGGGTTCAGGGTTGGGGGTAAAGCTCTCAACAGTGGCATACCAGGCCTCGGCAACGCGGTCGTAATCGTCGGTCAGCAAGATCAGCGCGTAAAGCGTCGAATCGGCCTGGGTCAGAAAGATTTCGCCCTGATTGTCGTCGCCGGTGTCCGTCAATACGGCCTCAAAATAGACCAGGTAGCCGTTGTTGCCCTCTTCGTACTGATCGACATCGATCTCATAGCTTTCCACAGCCTGTGTTTGAACCAGAAATATATCCAGCAGTTCGTCAGCCAGACCGGCCAGACTGTCCTCGGTCAAGTCTTGGGGCGCTTCGCCATAAGCAGCCAGGACTGCGGCGCCATCACCATAAAAAATGACATAGTCATCCGTCGTTTCCTGTTCGGCGCCAAACATGACCATGCTAAAGGCTCCGGAAGGATGAGTGTAGATCTCATCACTGTTGGACCCAAGTTGATTGTCTGCTTCCGGCGCTTCGACATCTTCTTCTTCAACAGCCTCAAGCTCGGCTTCTTCGGCAGGCGGTTCTGCTTCGATTTCGGTCTCCAGCGCCTCATCTTCCACCTCGGGCGGGGCTGCGGGACCGTCACACTGGGCAGCCAAAAGGCTAATAGCGATGAGCATGGTTAAAACGAACCAGGTATACTTTTTCATTGTCTTTGCTCCATTGTCATTAGGTATCATTGGGCTAAATTTTGGATGAGGGATATCTTATCTGAAATGAGGTAGTCGATTATTGGAGAGGGTTGGCTAAATGCGTCAGGCGCTCCTTTCCTGGCGTTATCGGCCGTCGACCATCGGTAAGCAGCCATTCGAAATTCACCGGCACCTAGCGCTTGCTGCCATCAGGCATCGTCGCCCCCTTCAAGCGGGTTCGAATCATAATCGCCATGTTCATCGTCGCCCGGCTCAGGTCGGCCTCGTTGAGGTTGGCCTCAAAAAGATCAGCCCAACTCAAATCGGCGTCTGTCAAAATCGCCTGGCTAAGGTTGGCATTTTTTAAAATGGTTCCGCTCAGGTTGGCTTCGCTCAAAATGGCCTGGCTTAAATTGGCCCGGCTCAAGTTCGCGGTCCTCAGATCCGCCTGACTCAAATCGGCCTGGCTCAGGTCGATGCCGCTGAGATCAGCCTGGCTCAGGTCGATCCCGCGAAAATCGCGGTCTCCGCTTTCATAGCGACTGATGAGGTCTTGGGCATCCATGGTGACTCCTGTGATACGGGGGTATGGTGGCATTAAACTGTGTGTCTATTATTATGCCCAGCGATTGGCGGCATGTCCATTCGTTTGGGACTTTTTGACCAGACCCCAAATTGAAAAATGGGCGCAGCGAAGTAAGGGAAAGCGGCAGAGCGGCAGATGGTTATGGGAATGTTTCTTCGATACGACCGAAACGCTGGCCGCCGGCATCATCAACGGCCAGCATAAATTGGCCCTGTTTTTAGGCGGCGATCACAGTGTCGGGATTCCGCTGTTTCGCGCCTTTGCCAAATCCTTTGCGGGGCCGGTCGGTTATATTCAGTTCGACTCCCATGCCGACCTGGCCGACGAGTTCGCAGGCCACCCCTGGAGCCATGCCAATACGGCCCGGCGCAATCTGGAGCAACCCAATCTTTCAACCGGGCACATGGCCTTTGTGGGGCTGCGTTCATTTCTGGAAGAAGAACTGGAGTTTTACACCGCCAACTCCGACCTCGGCTGGCATACGGCCCGCAGCATCTACCGGCGCGGTATCGAGGCCATCGCGCAAGATGTGGTCGCAACTCAGCGGGGTC
>Ga0302046_10003667_pt1 | contig 13821 bp, 10 predicted proteins | sample RVTome_11_FD_200261 | JGI IMG/M metagenome (GOLD analysis project Ga0302046, IMG submission 200261) | Soil microbial communities from uranium-contaminated site in the Upper Colorado River Basin, Wyoming, United States - RVT147D111 (version 2) ...
GTGCGGGCCGTGAGCGGTCGCGGCGTGCACGTTCTGATCGGCACGAAGCGCGGCCTGTTCAACGCGCGGTCGGATCCGGCGCGCGTACAGTGGACACTCTCCGGGCCGTTGCTGGCGGGTCGTGAAGTCTACCATGCGAGCTGCGATGCCCGTACAGGCGAGTGGTGGGTGACGACGCGGCATGCGGTCTGGGGCGCGCACGTCCATCGCAGTCGCGACCTCGGCCGCACGTGGCAGGTTCTGCCACGTGCGCCGCACCACGAGGACGAACGCGGGCTCACGGCGGTGTGGTGTATTGCCGCAGGCCCGCGCGGCCGGCCCGCCCGGCTGTTCGCCGGCATCGAGCCCGCGGGCCTGTTCATCAGTGACGATGATGGTGCGACGTGGTCAGCCTCGACACTCAATGGTCATGCGACGACGTCGACCTGGCAACCAGCGGGTGGCGCGCTCGCACTGCATTCCGTGGCCGTCGATCCGTTCCACCCGGAGCGTGTCTGGTGCGCGGTCTCGGCGGGCGGCGTCTACCGTTCCGATGATGGCGCGGCGACGTGGTCGCCGGTGAATGCGGGGACGCGCGCGGAGTTTCTGGCGGACACGCGGCCGGTCACTGGCCAGTGCGTGCACCGGCTGCTCGTGCATCCCGCGCGGGCGGGCCGGCTCTACCAGCAGAATCACTGCGGCACCTACCGCTCCGATGATGGCGGCGAGAGCTGGATCGAGATCTCGGCTGGCCTGCCGAGCGATTTCGGGTACGTGCTGGCGACCGACGCCGCGGATCCGGACGTGCTGTTCGTCGTACCGGAGGATTCCAGCGACATGCGCACCACCGCCGGCGGTCGGCTGCGTGTGTATCGTACGCGTGATGCGGGTGCGACGTGGGAAGCGCTGGTGCACGGATTGCCGCAGCAGCGCGTGTGGGTTTCGCTGCTGCGCGAGGCCATGACGAACGATGCACTGCAGCCGGCGGGCATCTACTTCGGCACGTCGGGCGGTCACGTCTTCGCCAGCCGTGACGGCGGCGACGGCTGGCATCAGATCGCCGACTACCTGCCGCGCGTCCTTTCGATCACTGCGGTGGTGACGTGAACCCTTCCACCGGCCAGCCGAGCTGGAGGCGGCAGCACAGCGAGCCGCGTTCCGCGCCCGTCTCCAGAATGTCCGCCAGCGACCAGCGCAAGGCGACGTACTGCGTGACACCGGCGATGTCCTGGGGCACGTGGGGCGTGCCGCTGCGCACGTGCGCTGCGTAGAGTCGCATGCTCAGCCGGCGCCCGGTGCGCGGCAGGCTGCCGCGACTCAGCTCGCGACCCAGCGCAATGGCGATGCCGAGCTTGTCACGCGCAGCGCGGTGCGCGGCGTCGGTCCACGACTCGCCGTCACGCAGACTGGCGGCGGGCAGTCCCCAGGTGTCGGGCAGGTCGTCGTCATCGGGCGGCCGACGCACCACCAGCAGCACGCCCGGCGCACCGGGGTGCGTGATGCTCAGCGCGACCGAGCGGGTGACGACGTCGGGCGCTGCGGGCGGTCCGGTCGCGTGCGGCGCGATGTCCGCGCCCGCCTCGTCGCTCGGGTATGGCTCCATTCGTCATCATCCTGTGCGTCGTCGTCACGAACGCCGGGCGGCACACCGCTTCCGTCCCAGCCGAAGCGAACCCAGTCGACCCGTCCGAGCGCATCGAACTCGATGCCCTCGGCCTCGAGCGCCGCGCGCTGCAGCGCGGGTCCGTGCATGGTGCACCTGATCGAGATCTCGCCATTGCGGTTGATCACGCGCCACCACGGTACTTCGACATCGTCATCGAGCGTGCAGAGCGCGCGGCCGACAGCGCGTGCCGCGCGCGGCTGGCCGACGACGGCGGCGACGGCGCCGTAGCTGGCCACGCGGCCGTGCGGAATGGACCGCACGGCGGCACGGACGCGCTCGCTGAACGTCGACGGACGCACGGCTGAGCGATCCGCCCGCAGTCGGGCGGCGCGTGCACGATTGCGGCCGGACTCGATCCTCGTCATGCGTGTTCTCCGCTTCGCGCCATCACTGCATGGACCGGGCCGACAGGCTGTCCGCCTGCAGGACGCGGTCGTACCTTCGATGGGTGAACGCCTCGACACTGTCCCCGACGGACGCGACGACGACGCGCGACCTGATCCTCGTCCGGCTCGGAGCAGAAGTCACGCTCAAGTCGCGACGCACCCGCCACCAGTTCGTCGAGCGACTGGTCGGCAACCTGGAAGATGCGCTGCAATCTGTGGGCGAGGCACCGGACGTGGAAAGCACGTGGGGCCGGGTGTGGGTGCGAGCCGGCCGCACGGCGCTGCCGACGCTCGCGCACGTCTTCGGCATCAGCTCGCTCTCGCCGGTCGCGCGCGTCGTGGCGCCCGACCTGGACGAGATCGTGCGCGCGGGTGAAGCCCTGTTCATGGATGCGGTGCGCGGGCGCCGGTTCGCCGTGCGCGCCCGCCGTACAGGCGAGCACGCATTCACGTCGCGCGATGTCGAGGTGCAGCTCGGTGCGGCGCTCCTGCCGCACGCGGCAGGTGTCCGTCTGACGGATCCCGATTTCACGGCATTCGTCGAGGTGCGCGATCACGATGCCTATCTCTTCTCGGAGCGCGTCGACGGCGCCGGCGGGCTGCCGCTGGGCGTGGAAGGTCACGCGGTCTCGCTGCTGTCCGGTGGCTTCGATTCCGCCGTCGCCAGCTGGCAGATCCTGAAGCGCGGTGTCGCTCTCGACTACGTGTTCTGCAACCTGGGCGGTGATGCGTACGAGCGGGCTGTGCTGCAGGTGGCCAAGGTACTGGCCGACCAGTGGAGCTGGGGCACGCGGCCACGCCTGCACGTGATCGATTTCCAGGAGCCGCTGCGCGACCTGCGCTCGACCGTGCGCCAGAGCTACTGGCAGGTCGTGCTCAAGCGGCTCATGTACCGTGCGGCCTCACGCATTGGCGAGCAGGTCCGCGCCGCCGCCATCATCACGGGCGAATCGATCGGCCAGGTCTCATCGCAGACACTGCTCAACCTGGCCGCCATCGATCCGGCCGCAACGCTGCCCGTGTTCCGGCCGCTCATCGGGTTCGACAAGGAAGAGATCATTGCACTCGCGCGCACGGTCGGCACCGCCGCGCTGTCCGAACAGGTACGCGAGTACTGCGCGATCGCTCCCGGCAAACCCGTGACCGCCACCTCGGCCGAGCGGATCGACACCGAAGAAGCCGGTCTCGATCGGACCGTGCTGGCTGCCGCGATTGCGGGGCGCAAGGTGTTCGATCTGCGTGCGCTCGCCGCGACCGACCTCGTCGCACCCTACCTGTTCATTGATGTCATCCCCGATGATGCGGTGGTCATCGATTGCCGTACCCGCGCGCAGTACCGGGCGTGGCACGTGCCCGGCGCCGAGCATCGCGACGAGTGGGACGTGCTGCGCTCGATCCCGTCCTTCGATCCCGACCGGCACTACGTGCTGTACTGTGCGCACGGCATCCAGAGTGCGTACCTCGCCGAGCGACTGCAGCGAGCGGGCATCGAGGCGCACTCCTATCGGGGCGGGTCCGCGGCCCTCATGCGTTCGGTCTCGTCGTGATGGTGGATGCAGCTCGACGCGCGTCTCGCCGTCCGCCCTGACCCGGCCGTCCTGCGCCGGATCAGTGTCGGCCGGGGGCTTCGTGCGGTGGCCTCGGCCGCGCTGACCGCGCGCGACGTGGCGCTCATCGTTGTTGTGATCGGCATCACGAAACAGCCAGAACGATCTTGCCGAACGTTTCGTTCGCCTCGACCCGTCGATGCGCCTCCACCGCCTGGTCCAGTTTCAGCACGGAATCGACGACGGGCCTCAACTCGCCCCGCTCGAGCAGGGGCAGCGCGAAGTCCGCGAACACGCGTGTTACGTCGACCTTCTCGGGATGCGGCCGTGCCCGCAACACGGTGCCGCGGATGGTGCCTCGCCGACTCATCAGTGTGCGCATGTCGAGCTCGGCACGGGCGCCGGCGGTCACGCCCACCTGCATGATGCGGCCGTGCAGGGCGAGGACGCGCAGGTTGCCGGTGAGGTAATCGCCGCCGACGAGATCGAGGATGACATCGGCGCCCAGGCCGCGGGTGGCTTCGTTGACACCGAAGACGAAATCGTGCTGTGATGTGTCGATCGCGACATCGAGGCCGAGCGCGGCGGCGCGTTCGAGTTTCCATCTGGTGCGTGCCGTACCGATGACGCGTGCGCCCACAGCCCGGCTGATCTGGATGGCGGCCGTTCCGACGCCGCTGCCGGCGCCATGGATGAGCAGGGTTTCGCCCCGTCGCAATGCGGCCTGTGTGAGCAGTGCGTCGTGTGCAGTCACGAACGCTTCCGGTATCGCGGCCGCCGGTTCGAGCGCCATACCGTCAGGCACTGCGATCGCTTCGGCCTCATGCACGCACACGTACTCCGCATAGGCGCCGCCACCGACCAGGCCCATCACGCGGTCACCTTCATTCCACACGCGTGCATCCCTGCCCCGTGATTCAACCGTGCCGGAATACTCGAGACCGGGAATGTCCGCCGGCCAGCCGGGCGGTGCGGGATAGCGGCCGCGCCGCTGCGAGATGTCGGCGCGGTTGACAGCCGTAGCGGCGACGCGGACACGGATTTCCGCGGGTCCGGGCTCGGGCCGCGGGACAGCGCGCTGCTCGAGCACTTCGGGGCCGCCGGGCCGGGTGATCACAATCGCGCGCACGGTCAGGTCCGGTGGCGGGACACGCGGTGATTGCGGGCCGCGCGAAGGCGGCGCAGGTGGTTGTCGAACTGACGGCCTGCCACCACTTGCAATCGGAACCAGCCAGGCGGTCCGCGGACAGGCTGCGCCGGACGTAGCGATAACGTCGCGGGTTCGCGCACGCCGCCACTGCGCGGTCGCTGCGGACGCGTCGTCGTCGACAGAAACAGGGTCAGACGAATCTGCGACTGATGAACTGGTAAACGAACGGGAAGAAGATGGCGCCGGTCACGGCGCCGATGATGCCACCGGGGCGGAGCGGCAGCGGATCGTGATGGATGTAGGCGGCGACGCCGAGCATGCCGCCGATGAATGCGCCGAAGACGCCGAACGTGAGTGCGAGTGCGACGACGGTATGGTCGTCCCGATACAGGGCGCGCGCGATGAAACCGCCCGCAATGCCGATCACGAACCAGACCGCGAAGCCGGTGATGAAATCCATGCGCGCCACGTTACCGGGCCCGGCGCGGCATCGCAAGCGGCAGGCGCATTCAGTCGGGCGTCACGCTCTGTGTCGATTGCACCGCTTCCTTGACGGCGGCATCGGCGGCCGGTGGCCGGGCGCCCGCACCGCGCCGACGCGTCGTACGAGGAATGCGGCCGGCGAGGTACCAGCTGAGGACGACGACGGCGGCGCCCACGATGAAGGGCACGTCCTCTCGATTGCGCTCGGGCTGGAACAGCAGTCCCATCCACATGGGGCCGGTGACGCGTCCGAGTCCGCCCACGACCTGGCTGCCGCCCAGCACCGCGCCCTGCGATTCGCGGTCGGTCGCGAAGGAGACGAGTGTGGCCAGCGTCGGGAACAGTGTGCCGGCGCCGAACGCGTAGAGGATGACGACGGCGCCGGCCCACATGGGGCCGGGAATGAGCGGCATCGCGGCGAGCGCGAGGACGAGCGCGAGTGCGCCGAGTCGGACCACCGATTGCTCGCCGAACCGGCGTACCAGGCGGCCGAGGACCAGTCCGCGGATCACGACGGTCGAGCCGCCGGCAATCGTGAAGATATAGCCGACGATCTGCGGGTCCGCCTGGAACTTCGCGTCGAGGAACAGGGCGAGCAGCGCGGTCATGCCGCTGAACGCCGAGATGGCGAGGAAGTAGACGGCCATCATGGTCGAGATGGGAAAGCTGGTCATGCGTGCGAACCAGCCGGCGAGTGTGTCCGTGTCGCTGCGTGGCGCGGACTTCGCCTCGTCGCGCGAGCGTGATTCGGGCAGCAGGAAGAGCGCGGCAATGCCATTGAGCAGGGCCAGGATGGCAGCGACGTAGCCGGGAAATCCGAGGCCCCAGCGGCTGGCAAAGCCGCCGATCGCGGGGCCCATCATGAAGCCGAGCCCGGCGGCCGCGCCGACCAGACCCATGTGGTGTGCCCGGTCCTCGGCGGTCGTGGTATCGGCGACGTAGGCGTGGGCGACCGAGATCGTGCCGCCGGCGGCACCGGCGGCCAGGCGGGACGCGAGGAGCAGCCACAACGTGGTGGCCAGCCCGAAGATGAGGTGAGAGACAGCGGACGCGAACAGCCCGAAAATGAGGAGCGGCCGCCGCCCTTTCCGGTCGGAAACCCGCCCCCAGAGCGGCGTCGCCACCATCTGCATGGCGGAAAACGCAGCGAAAAGAGCGGTCACCTCGAACGGTGATGCACCGAACGAGGTGGCGTAGAAGGGCAGTACGGGAATCACCACACCGAAGCCGACACTGTCGACCAGGACGGCGCTGAAGAGGACGGCGCTCGTGCCCTTCTTCATGGCCGCCGGTGCCGCCTTCGGGCAGCCCGCCGCCGACGCTTCAACTTGTGCGCCTCAGGCGACGAAAATAGGTAGAGAGCCGGCAAGCCGCCGCCTCTCCTCCCCGGCAACGCAACACGGAGCCGTGCAAGCGTTTTCTCCAGCTGTTTCCGGCACCATCGCCGAGCGTTATGCCGCTCTGGTCGATTTCGGTCATGTCCTGACCGGTATACTGCGTCCCGCCGACCTGTACGAAGCGATCGGCGGACGGCTCGCCCGCGCGCTCGCGATGGACGCGCTTTTCGTCTCGCGCGTGGACGCGGCGGCCGGCCAGGTCACGGTCGTGCACCGCTCGGACTCGCCGCGCGAACGGGGCGACACAACCTATCGAGCCACCCAGTGCCTCGCTATCCGCGACCGGCGGCCGGTGTTGCACCTGCCGGGCGATCCACCGGCGGCCTGCAGTGCGGCCGGCGCGGACGTGCGCAACCGGCCGGCCATCTCGGCGCCCATCTCGCGCCAGGGCAAGGTACTCGGTACGCTCACGGCGCTCGGTCCGACGGGCACGGTCTATGACAACAGCGACCTCGAGTTCCTCGCCGCGGCCGCCGACATGCTGGCGCCAGCGTTCGGCGAGAACGGCGCCGCCAGTGATGCGGCCCGCCGCGAGCTGGACGCGATCGACCAGATCGCGCGAGCCGTGGCCGGCCTTTCCACCGATGATGCGCTCGACCGTGTCGCCCGCGCCGCCCACGAGCTTGCGGCCGCCGACGGCACCGCCATCTGGCTCGTGCGCACGGGCGGTGAAGTCGAAGTCGTCAATGCGCAGGGACCGGCGAGTCCCCGGCGCGGTGAAAAGCTCGCGCTGTCCCACGACCTCTTCCGCGAGCTGGCGAACCGCGCCCAGCCGATCGCCTTCGATCATCGCAGTGAAGGCGGGAACGGCGCCGAAGAGTTCCGCAAGCTGACGCGCGGCGGCACGGGCGTTGTCGCACCGCTGCATGCGCACGACCGCGTGCTGGGCGCCATGGTGACCGGCTACCGCGAAGCGCGCGCGCTCGCTCCGGAAACGCTCGGCGCGTTGCACCGGCTCGCTTCGCTGGCCGCGATTTCAGCCGGCTACGCCCGGCTCAGCGAGCAGATCGGCACACTCTCGCTCATCGACCCGCTGACCGGCATTCCGAACCGGCGCCACCTCGCAATGTACCTCGAGAAGGAATTCGCGGCAGCGCGCCGCGGCCGCAGGCTCACCATCCTGCTGTTCGACATCGACGACTTCGATCGGTACAACAAGACGCAGGGACGCCAGGCCGGTGACGCGGTGCTGCGCGGATTCGGCGAAATGCTGCTCGGCCAGACGCGCGCCATGAACCTCGCCGCGCGATTCGAGGGCGACGCCTTCATCGTCGCTCTCGCCGACGCCGACCGCCGCGCCGGCTTCATTCACGCTTCCCGTATCGCGCGCGCCGCCGAGGCCCATCCGCTCGTCGGACCGAGCGGCATTCACGCGAGCGTCGGCATCGCGAGCTACGCGCCGCGCATGAAAACGTTCGAAGACCTGATCGTCGCCGCCGAGAAAGACCGCGATGCCCGCCGCACCGGCGGAGGGCGACTGACGATCTGACCCGACCAATGGACGGCTGAGCGTGGCCCGGGCCCGTCGTGTTTGCGGCGGGCCCGGATCTGTTTGATGGCGGGCCTGCGGTCCCGGCCGGCCCGCCCGTCAGAAAATTCCCGGAAACCGGCCGGAAAGTCGTCCCAACGGGCCATGGCTGTCCGTCGATTACGACATCATCTTCAACAAAGACAATGGTGTCAGCACCGGGAGGTGATGGACGGATGAATCGAATCGGCGCTCCATTCGGACCGAGCCGCAACGGACTCGTCGTGGTCTGGCCACCATACACGGGACCGGCCGTTTTACTGCGGCGGCCGCCCCGCCCGCCGGAGCTGTGGGAGCGGCGGTTCGAGGCATTCACGGGTGAGCTTGCGCTCGAAGACCCGGTGCGACGACGTGGCGACGCCGCACTGACGCTCGCGCGCTATCTGACGGTGCGCGTCGCAGCGCACGCCGCGATGGGCGACTGGTCCGGGTTCCTGCCCGAAGTCGAACGCGAGATGGCGCTCGAGTATCTCGCCGTCCTGCCGGCTCGCCTGCCCGAGCGGCGCTGGCTGCGCGGCGTCCTGGCCTCGATCGACACTGCGGGCAACGTGGTGCCCGGGACGGTGTCACGGCTGAGCGCGGCTGCGTCCGCGGCATCCAGGCTGGGCCACCACTCCGGCGCCTTCGCGCTCTGGCGTACGGCCTGGGGGATGGCGTGCCGGTGTCAGTGGGAAGGGGCCGCGGGCCGGGTCGCACGGGCGATCGCGCGGGCCGCGGCCGCGAGCGGCGGACGTCACGCCGAACGACTGTGGGCGCGCCGCGCGCGCGTCCACGAGCTTCGCGCTGCGCGCGACTGAACGTGTGAGCGACCAACGCGTCGCTGCGTATACGGCCGCCCAGCGGCTGCAGATCGAGCGGGCTGTCGCGGCGGCTCGACCCGAAGAGGCCGGCCTGGACTGCCCGGCGTGCGGCGCCTCACTGACCGTTACGAACGTCGAGCCGGACCCGCGCGTGTCGTACGTCCGCCGGCGAGTGTGGGTAGTATGCCCGGCGTGTCATCGTTCTGCAGCTGTCGACGATGGCGGGCGCAGCGGCCCGCACGGCCCGCTCTGAGGCCCCCGGTTTCTTTAGCGGCGTGAAGGGGCGGACCCCGCGAGCGGCGCTTCGGCGAGCCGGCGGGCGCGACGGAATGCCGAGTCCGCTGCAGCCGTGTCGCCGAGTGCACGCTGGCTCATGAACACGCCGAACCACGCAGCGGCGAGCGTCGAGTCGCGCTCCGCCGCGACATGGTAGAGCGTCAGCGCCCCGACGGCGTCACCCTCCTCGAATGCCTTATGTGCACTGTCGAGCACGGCACGGAGCGCCGCGACCGGTTCCGCTGGCGCGGCCCGGGCTGCGGCCGTGTCGGACACTTCAGTGGTACCATCCGGTTGCGCATCAGGCGGCGGATCGGCGCAGGCACTGGCGAACGCGACGAGAAGCGAGCGCAGCAATGCGCGTGGTATCCCGCTCACGGGCTCAGGGCAGGATGGTGAGATCGGGCCGGTTACGCGGCTTCAGAAAGAATGTGCCGGGCGTAGCGGCATCGGGTATGAGGAGGCCGACCGCGTCGATGGTGATGCCGGGCCGCCACTGCGTGAGCGGATTGAAGCCGGTGTTCGGCGGCAGCACGATAGTGAGCGGCCCGGTCCCGTCATCGACGGTCATTGTCTTGCTGCCGTTGACGGTGACGGTGTCGGACACCATGGCGGCCGTCACCTTGACGAGCCGTGCGTCGCGCGCGCCGCTGCTGGCGGAGGATGCGTCGAGTGTCGACAGGCTGTCAGGCGGTGTCGGTGTACCGATCGCTTCGACGACAATGGAAAACACCTGGAGTGACGGCTGGCCGTCGCGGACCGAGCGGCGCCCGAGGAAGCGCACGGAATCACCCTGTGCAATGGGCAGCTGGGGCCGCACCCCGCTGGCGCGGATCGCCGTGGTCGAATCGCTCAGGTGAACGGTGCTGTCGCCGAAAGCGGATGGCACGTTCATGACGATGCCGCGGACCCATGTCTTGGCGCCCAGTGGCAGTGCGCGCAGCTCGGTGATGGAACGCGTCATGAAGGTGAGTGCGACGATGACGCCGATCGAATCGTTCTCGCCGACCGTGAACTCCTGGGTTCCGGCCGCGACGATGAGCGAGTCACCCAGTGCGTCCTGGGCGACGACGGCACGGTAGCGGCCGATCGGCACCCGGAACCCGCGCGTGCCGATCGAATCCGTCAGGCCGCCAGGCACGAGCTGGGGATTGCCGCGCAATTGCAGATTGACCTGGATGCCGGACGGGCGCAGCTCGCCGGGCACCGGGGTCGGGTTGTACTGGCCGTCATCGTTTTCATCGACGAAGACTAAGAGTAAGACGGCGCCTTCGGCATCGAGTGCGAGGATGCGATCGGAGACCGCCGATTCGCACGCTGCGATCGCGAACGCACCGACGAGTGCTGCGCCTGCGAGCCACCTGTGCATGCTCTGCCTGCCCATGATCAGAAACTCAGCCGCAGGCCGAGCCGCAGCTGGCGCTGAGGTGTGTAGCGCGTCGACAGTCGGCCGAACTCCGGATTGACCGTGAGCGGCACGGTGACGGTCGAGGTTGCCGGATCGAATGAAAGGTCGGTCTGCGGATCGACGAGGTAGACGGCTCGATCGACGACGCCGTCCTCCGACGCAATCAGGTTGAGGGCATCGACGACGAACGTCGCCGAGTAGCGTGCATTCTGCCGTAGCGTCACAGCGAGCCGTGCATCGAGGCCGCGGATGGCGGGACCGCGGCATGCATTCCGTGCCGCGAATCCGCCTTCATCATCCTGCAGACACGGCCACGCCGACAGAAGTCCACTCATGCCGGGCACTGCCGTGTCGATGAACGCAGGATCGTTTTCGGCGCCGTCGGCATTGGCGTCGACACCGGGCCGGAACCCGGGCGTGAACGGATAGCCGGACTGGTAGCGGAAGAGAGCGGCCAGATTCGTGGCGAAGCGACCGCCAGTGCGCAGCTCGGCACCGAGGACGATGCGGTGCGGCACGTCGAGGTCGGATCTGCCGTTGTGCCAGTCGGCCTGCACGATGGAATCCGGGAACGGGTTCAGCTGGCTGAACGGGTCACCGGGCGTGCCCATCAACCAGTCATCTTCGGTCTGTGACCAGGTGTAGCTGCCGAAGAATGCGAACGGACCGGGCAGCGGCCGTTCCGCCGTGACCGTGACGCCCATGTAGTCGGACTGACCGGTCGCTTCCAGACCCCAGACGTGCTCGAAACCGCCGAAGCGCCGGTTCGAATCGGGCACCGCGATGAGCAATCCGCGGCGCTTGCGCAGGCTGCCCCAGATGGGCCGGCCGAACTGGTCGGTGGCTGATGGTGCGGTCTGCAGATTGAGATCCTTGCGGCGTGGCAGGAACTCGGTGCGCCGCCAGGAGCCGTGCACGCCGAGCACGGCGAGGGCGCCGACGCGCAGCGTCGCACCGCCGAAGGCGCGCGTGGTCCGCGGCCCGCGGTACTCCGGCCCGGCGACCGTCACTGTGACACCGCGATCCTCGGTCGAAGGCGGGCCGGCGGCGTCCGGCCAGCGGCCCAGGTTGCCCCATCCGGTGGTCGCCGTGAGGCCACCGATATTGCTGAGTATTTCCGAGATCAGACCGGGATCGGCGAAATCCGAGTCGACCATTACACCGCCGCGCAGCTCGATGTCGTCGCGGCCGCCGGGACGCAGAATGATCTGGAAGCGCGGCTCGACCTCGATGCTGCGGCCGGGCATCCTGCGGTTGCTCACGCCGGTGAGATTCGCCCAGTTCGCCGCCAGTGTAATGTCGGAAGAGTCGGGCATGTTGAACGCTGTGAGACGTGCACCTGCGAGGATCTCGACGCCCGGGCCCGGCTGCCAGGCGTCCTGCGCGAACACGGCGACCTTGCGCAGCGAGAACTCCGGGTCGGGTGGCAGCGCGCCCGAGAAGCCGCGATAGAAACCGAAGGAACTGCGGAAGTCGGGCACGTCGGCAAAGACGTAGCGGCCGCGGCGGCCGGTCGTCATTGGTGAGTTGTACTGCGGCAGCCAGGCCATCAGGCCGAGCTTGCGTACGTGCGTGCCCGACCGGATGTGCAGCGTGCCGCGCAGGTAGAACGATTGGACTTCGGAGAACAGGTCGGGCGTGTCCGCTGAGCCGAAGGCGTGGGCGGCCGCAACGACCGTCGTCGCGGGCGGCGCACCGTCGCGCTCGTCCGCCGGGCGGTCGGCTGCACGACTCGCCTCGAACCCGACGTTGACTTCGCCCGTGATCTCATCGTCGAGCTGACGCAGCAGCGTGGCGCTCGCGAGGATCTCGCGGCCGCGCGGCGTGATCGACGAGCCGGGCGGACTGCCCGTCCATGGCGCGACGGGTTCCGGCTGCGGGATCTGCGCGAAAAAGCCGCGCACACTGATCGACGTGACACTCGAGATGTTGAAGTCGAAACGGCCGAATGCGGACTCGCGGTCGAGCGTCGCGAGCCCGGGATCCGTGAGCCGGCCAAGGTCGACGCCATACTCCGCACTCGCCCCCGTCACCAGCCGCGCCACAGCCGTGTCACCAGCCCAGAACGGACTGAACGGCACGCGCGAACGCAGGACTTCGATGCCGACGGCATACATCGCCGTGTCCGGCCGGATCGCACCCTGGACGACGGTCCCCGCACGGTACGACGTGAACGCAGCGGGATCGGTCGCGCCCACGGCGAGCGCATCGCTGCCGTAGTCACCGAATCCCGAGATGACGCTGCCGCGCCCGCCGCTGCGCGTGTGCGCCGCAAAATAGCCGGCGCCAGCACCCGGGTATTCGACGTCCGCGTCCGCATGGACGACCTCGGCCTGCGACAGGTATGCGAGCGGCGTCGCCGCGGCGCGCTGAAAGACATCGAATGCGCGCGGTCGCGTCACGAGCGGGACACCGTCGAGTACCGTGCCGTGCAGTGAAGCAGGCAGTCCCTCGATGTCGTGACGCGTACCTGCGAACGACGTGGTGCGTAGCAGTGCGGCCACACCCTCGGTCTCGAACGGCAGTGAAGCGGCCTCGCGCGAGGTGAACCAGCGAGCGGGCCCCGACGCAGCGGACGTCGCGCTCCCGGCACCGGCGCGCGAAGCGCGCTGTGCGAGTGTGGTCCCGCTCGCCTCGACCAGCTCGACAGACAGCACGCGGCGCGTGGCCGCCGAGACGACGACGCCCGCGACCAGGTGCGGCGCGAAACCCAGCCGTTCGAACAGCACGTCATAGCTGCCGGGCTCGAGCAGCGTGCCACCGTAATCGCCGGTCCTGCTCGATCGGACGATGAGCTGCCGCCCGTTCGCGCGATTGGTCAGCGTGATGATGACGCCGCCCAGCGGAAACCCTGTCGAGTCACGCACACTGCCGGAGATCGTGCCTGCGGACAACGTCTGCGCTGCAGCCCTGCCTGCCGGTCCGGCAACCGACTGGAGCGCCAGCAGCGCGGCTGCGAACAGGACCATGCGGACCTGCCGCCATGACGCACGCCGTGCCGGGACGGACGTGTGCCCGTCGATCGGCTGCGTCGCGCCGCATGGGTACCCACACGACGTCATGCAGTCCTGCTTTCTTCGAAACGGAGCCTTCACGCGACCTCGGCGGGAGCGACGGCGGCCGTCACGTGCGCGGTTGACGAATTACGGGCGTCGGCCGCACGTCGGCCGGCGCTGGCGAAGACGGCGAGGCCGTACTGGA
>Ga0302046_10003668_pt1 | contig 13821 bp, 10 predicted proteins | sample RVTome_11_FD_200261 | JGI IMG/M metagenome (GOLD analysis project Ga0302046, IMG submission 200261) | Soil microbial communities from uranium-contaminated site in the Upper Colorado River Basin, Wyoming, United States - RVT147D111 (version 2) ...
CGAGCAACCTGAAGCAGAAGGCCCTGCACGTATTGCCCGACGAGCTCGAGGCCTACGCCAACCAGCCAGCGACCCTGATCACCACGGTGCTGACGCTGCCGAACACGGACGTGCGCCAGCTCTCGACGTCGCTGCGGGCGATGCTCACGGACACGAACACGCAGACCCTGCTGCCGGCGGGCGAGTACTCCATCATCCTCCAGGGCTTCGGCAGCTACATCTACTCCCTCGCGCGGCTGCTCCTGATCGTCGACGAGACCTCCGCCAGCCCGCCCGAGGTGCTGCCGATCTTCGAGGTGCTGCCGCTCGAGTTCGCCGCCGCCGAGGACGTCGCCGACCTGCTCGAGGAGCTCCTGGATCAGCTCAGGCGCGCGGCGAGCGGGAACAACTCCCGCCGGCCGAACCGCGGCGGCGGCGAGACCTCCCAAGGCATCGCCGGGGCGATCCCGAACCAGGACATCACCACGACGATCCTGGTGGACGGCCGGACGAACTCGCTGCTCGTCATGGCGATGCCGAACGAGATGCCGCGCATCAAGGACCTGGTCGCGCGGCTGGACGTGGAAGTGCTCGAGCCCGAGCGCAACTTCCACATCTACAACCTCGAGAACGTACGCGCGAGCGACATCGCCGACGTGTTGGACGAGTTCCTGCGCGACGCCGAGCGTGTCTCGCGCAACACGACCGGGGGCACCGGCGGACGGGCCCAGGGCTCGCCCGGAGCGACCGGCGCGGCGGGCTCCAGCGGCGAGGAGGAGGTCGTGGTCGTCCCGGACAACAACTCCAACTCGCTGCTGATCGCTGCGAGCAAGACGCGCTACGAAGAGGTGCTCGAGCTCATCCGACAGCTCGACAAGCGCCAGCACCAGGTGCTGATCGAGACGGCGCTGATCGAAGTGACCGGCTCCGACCTCGACTCCCTCGGCATCGAATGGGCGCTGGCGGACGCCACCGGCGACGGCGGCTTCGGGGTGACCAACTTCGGGCTGTCGAGCATCGTGCCGGACCCAGCGAACCCGGGCAGCTTCGTGCGCACGCCGACGATCACGCAGGGGATCACGGCCGGCATCCTCGACGGAGACGATGTCAACCTCCCGTTCCTGATCCAGGCCGCCAGCTCGTCCTCGAACGCGAACCTGCTCAACATTCCCTCCGTCCTGGTCAACAACAACGGCTTCGCGACGGTCGTGACGCTCGACGAACAGCCGACGACGCAGGTGACCGGGACCCAGGGCGTGGGGACCACGGAGAGCTTCGGCGGCTACCAGGAGGCCGGCATCACCCTGTCGATCTCCCCCTCGATCAGCGCGGCCCGCTACCTGCGACTGGACATCTCGCTGTCCGTGTCGAACTTCACCGCGAGCTTCACCAACAGCACGATCCCGCCGCCGCGCGTCACGCGCCAGATGACCACCTCCGTGAACGTACCCGACGGCGACACGATGGTCATCGGTGGCGTGGTCTCCGACATCCAGCGCGATGCACGCGACGGGATCCCGTGGCTCTCCGACCTGCCCCTGATCGGTCAGCTCTTCCGCGCCGACTCCTCGTCGAACAACCGCACGACGCTGTACTTCTTCGTCACGCCGCACATCCTGCGCGACCGCGACTTCGCCGACCTGGCGGAGATCTCCTACCAGAAGAAGCTTCGTGCGGCGGAGGTCATCGGCCCCGACCGGGTCCGCGTGGTCGACGAGTCCTTCGGGCTCGAGAGCGACGTGATCGACTTCGAGGGGTTCCAGGTCCCGCTCTACCGGAGCCCTGCGCGCGGCGAGGTAGACGGCGAGGCCGTCGGCCTGGACGCCATCCGGCGCGAGGAGCTCCTGCGCGCCCACTCCGGGGATCAGGACGAAGCCCAGGAGACGGATAACCCGTAGACCCAGCGATGGCATCCATCTCCGACCTCCTGATCGAGTCCGGCCTCACGCGCGAGCGGCTCGAGGAGTGCCGGCGCATCGCGGCCGCCACGGGCGACTCCTTGGACCGGGTGATCCGCTCCAAGGACTACCTCGAGGAGGAGAAGGTGCTGGCGGCCTACGCGCGGCTGCTCGGCTACGACTTCCAGGAGCGGCTCGAGGGAACCGTCGTCCCCTCGTCGTTCGTGAATCGCATCCCGGTGCAGTTCACGCGCAACTACAACCTGATCGCGCTCTCCGAGGAGCGCGACGGGATCCTGCGCGTCGCCACCTGCGCCCCGCTGGACCCGCAGCCGATGGACGACCTCGCCGCGATGGTCCACGCGGAGATCGAGCCCGTCCTAGCGCCGAAGACGGAGATCACGACGCTCATCGCGCGCGCCTACCGCCACAAGGCGGACGGCGTCGACGAGGCCCTGGCCGATGTCGCCGAGGACGGGGACATCCAGGGGCTCGCCAGCGAGATCGACGAGGCGGAGGACGTCCTCGACGTCTCGAACAAGGCGCCGATCATCAAGCTGGTCAACACGATCCTGTTCCAGGCGTTGAAGCTGCGGTCGTCGGACGTCCACTTCCATCCCTACCCCGACCGCACGCAGGTCCGCTTCCGCATCGACGGCATCCTCTACAACATGGATTCCATCCCGCGGAAGGCGCACGAGGCCATCGTCAGCCGCGTGAAGGTCATGGGGCGCATGGACATCGCCGAACGGCGCTTGCCGCAGGACGGCCGCGCGACGATCAAGATCGGCGACGGCGAGGTCGACGTCCGCATCAGCTCCGTGCCCACCTCGAACGGCGAGCGCATCGTCATGCGTCTGCTGGACAAGACGGCCAAGCTCTACACGCTCGACCAGATCGGGCTGTCGGAGAGGAACCTCGAGCTCCTGCGCGACTACATCAACTGGAGCCACGGGATCATCCTCGTCACGGGTCCGACCGGGTCGGGAAAGACGACCACGCTCTACGGCGCGATGTCCGAGATCGACACGACGCAGAAGAACGTGCTGACGATCGAGGACCCGGTCGAGTACTCGCTGTCCGGCATCAGTCAGGTCCAGGTGAACAACAAGAAGGGGCTGACCTTCGCCTCGGGGCTACGCTCCTTCCTGCGCCAGGACCCGGACGTGATGATGGTCGGCGAAATCCGCGACCTCGAGACCGCCGAGGTGGCGATCCGCGCCGCCCTGACCGGTCACCTCGTGTTCTCCACGGTTCACACGAACGACGCGGCCAGCACGATCACGCGCATGGTCGACCAGGGCGTCGAGCCGTACCTCGTGGCGAGCTCGCTGATCCTCGTGATCGCCCAGCGCCTGGTGCGCACGATCTGCCCCCACTGCCGCGTGCTCGTCCCGATCAACGACGAGTGGACCGCCAAGCTCAAGAAGGTCGGGCTGAACCCGGCCGAGCTGAACGGGGAGATCGCCTTCGGCGAGGGCTGCGACGAGTGCTTCCACTCCGGGTTCTCCGGACGCACGGCGATCTACGAGTTCCTGCCGGTCGACGAGACGCTGCGCACGCAGGTCATGGAGGGGATCACCGCCACCCAGATCAAGCGCGGCGCAGTCGGACGCGGCATGACCACGTTGCGCTCGGACGGCCAGCTCAAGATCCTCTCGCGCCAGACGACGCCGGACGAGGTCCTGCGCGTCACCCAGCTCGACTTGGACTAGGAGGGACGCGTCATGCCCATCTTCGAGTACAAGGCCTACGCTGCGGGGGGGGCGACGAAGACAGGTGTCGTCGACGCGGACACCCCGCGCGAGGCGCGCCAGCGGTTGCGACGCGACAACATGCTCGTCAGCGAGCTGCGCGAGCTCCGCAGCGGCCGCCGCGAGAAGGTCGGCCGGATCTCGAAGCAGAGGGGCCCCAGCCTCCTCGAGCGCATCAAGGAGGCGCGCGCCGCGCAGCAGTCGGGTCCGCGCGGGCGTGACCTCGAGATCGTCTCCGCCATCACCCGTCAGCTCGGCACGCTCCTGGGCTCGGGGATCGCGATGGCCGACGCGCTGAACGCCGTGATCGACCAGGCGCAGACGCGGCGGATCGAGACGATCTTCCGCTCCGTCAAGGAGCGCATCACGCAAGGCACCTCCCTGGGCGACGCCTTCGCGGAGTACCCCGCGCTCTTCAGCGACTTGTACGTGAACATGATCCGCGCCGGCGAGGCCACCGGCCAGGTGGACGTCGTCCTGCGCCGCCTGGCGGACTTCATGCAGCGCCAGCGCGCGCTGAACCGCAAGGTCGTCTCCGCTCTCGCCTATCCGGCGCTGATGATCGTCATCGGCGTCATGGTGGTGAGCATCCTGGTCACGGTCGTCGTGCCGAAGATCACCGACATGCTCCAGGACACGGGGCAGAAGATGCCCGCGCCGACCGAACTGCTCATCCTGTTCAGCGACTGGGGTCGAGACTACTGGTACGTTGGCCTCCTGGGCGTCGCCGCGGCTTCCTACGCCTACAACCGCTTCTACCGCACGAACCGGGGCGAGCTCCTGCTCGACCGCTTCTGGCTGCGAATCCCGGTGATCGGCGAGCTCCTGCGCAAGCAGGCCGTTGCACGCTTCACGCGCACGCTGGCGACGCTGCTCTCGAGCGGCGTCCCGGCCGTGCGCAGCCTCGAGATCACGCAGGCCGTAGTAGGCAACCGGATCCTCGCGGACGCCACCGGGCACATCAAGACGCGCATCCTCGAGGGCACCGACATCGCCACACCGCTCAAGCAGACCGGAGCGTTCCCCTCGGTCGTCGGCTACATGGTCGCCGTCGGTGAGCAGTCCGGCCAGCTCGAGGAGATGCTCGACCGCATCGCCGACGCCTACGACGAGGAGATCGAAGTCGTCACCGAGCGCGCCACGACGCTGCTGGAGCCCTTGATGATCATCCTGCTCGCCGTAGTCGTCGGATTCATCGTCTGGGCCATCGTCCTGCCGATCCTCCAGGTCGGCTCGATCGGTTAAGAGCCCGGAGACACTCACCAAGGAACCGTCATGAAACTCTCTCAATCGTTGAAACGAACCGCCCGGGCGGGCTTCTCGCTCGCCGAGATCATGGTGGTCATCGTCATCATCGGGCTGCTCGCCACGCTGGTCGTTCAGAAGGTCGTGCCCATGATCTTCAAGGCCGGCACGCAGAAGGCGAAGTCCGACATCAGGAGCATCTCCGAGGCGGTGAAGATCTACGCCATCGAGAACAACGGCCGCTATCCAGAGTCGCTCGAAGTGCTCGTCCAGGAGGACGAGAAGGGCTTCACCATCCTCGAGGGGGAATCGGTGCCGAAGGATCCCTGGGGCTTCGAGTACTTCTACGAGCCGCCCGTCACCGGGGACAACTTCATCGTCGGCTCTTACGGCAAGGACGGCGCTGCCGGCGGCGACGGCGAGAACCGGGACATCACGAACGTCATGATCCGGAATGGCGAGATCTGAGAGCGCATGCGGCCGACGTCGAACAGGGCCCGACACGGCTTCTCGCTGGTCGAGATCATGGTCGTGATCGTCATCCTCGGGCTGATGAGCGGCATCGCCCTCGTCTCCTGGGAGGCCCTGTTCCCGAACCAGGAGTTCCACACCGCGGTCCGCAAGCTCTCGGACGTGCTGCACTCCACTCGTTCCGAGGCGATCGCACGCAGCCGCGAGTTCCGTATCTACTACGACCTCGAGAACGACGTCTACGGCGTGCGCACGCCCTTCCTCACGGGTGGCGGGATCGCGCTGTCGGACGAGGACGAAGACCTCAGGACCGATCCGACCGACCGAGTGCGGCTGTGGGTCGACGAGAACGACCTCGGCCGCATCGGCATCGACATCCTCTCCGTCACGATCGACGACACGGTCTACAGGGACGGCGTGGTCTACGTTCGATTCGACGCCCTCGGCTCGTCCTCCTACCACACGATCGTCCTGCACCAGCAGATCTTCGACCGCTCCTTCACGGTCGAGGCCCTGCCGCTGACCGGGGACATCCGCTTCCACGAGGGGGTCTTCGAGCGCGAGATCGCGGACGAGGGGGACTTCGACTGATGCATGCGCCTCGCTCCAAGGGTCGCGCCGGCTTCACCCTGGCCGAGATCGCGGTCACGATCGTCATCGTCGGAATCGCGCTCACGCTCGTGGTCCAAGGGCTCGAGTCCTCGCGCGCCATCGCCGCGCAGTCGAACAACCGGAAGGTGGCCATGGAGCTCGCGCTCCTCACCATCGGTCGCGTCGAGGCAGGACTGTTCTGGGAGGACCTGGACGGCCTGACCGGCAGCTTCAGCGGCACCTACGCCGAGGAGGGATACCCAGCCTTCGTCTGGGAGTTGAGCATCGGCGAGGACGCCGTTCGCGACCGGGAGCGCGAGGACGGGGAGTCCGCCTACTTCGACAACCTCGCCTATCGCCGCTACCAGGAAGAGGAGCGCCGCAGCGTGAGCGATGCGGAGCGGGAGGTCGCCTACCCGGAAACCGGGACGACCGGCGGCCCCTTCGAGCGCGTGACGATCACGGTCACCTTCCCCAAGCTCACCAATCAGTCGAACGAGCTGGTGCTCGAGCGCTGGATCCCGCTCGATCAGGTCTTCGGGAAGAGCGGCGAGGAAGCCGCCGCACGGCCAGCCGAGGGAGGCGACGGGGAATGAGCCGCGGCGCCGACCGGGAAGCGCTCCGCGAGCGCGGATTCACCTTGGTCGAGGTCATGCTGACCCTGCTGATCATGGCCGGGATCATGGTCACCATCACCAAGGTCCTGACCGGCGTCCGCAGGACACGCGACGAGATCCACAACATCCAGGAGCGACAGCTCGCAGGTCCCGCGGTCCTGCAGCGCATCGAGCGCGATCTGCGCGCGCTCTTCCTGTACGACCGCGACCGGCGCTACGTGCTGCGCATCCGCGACCGCGTGACCTCGGGACTGGACGCGGACACGCTCGACTTCGTCGCCACCACCGATGGGCTCATGCCCTGGCAGGAGAACGCGGCCGAGGCCTTCCGCTCCGCCGACTGGAACGAGGTCGGCTATCGCCTGCGGTCGCGCCCGGGAGACGACGAGTTCCTGGAGCTCTACCGGCGCGAGGACTTCGGCGTCGACGACGCTCCCTTCGACGGCGGGCGCTTCGGCCTGCTCTCCGACCGCGTCAAGGGCTTCAACATCGAGGTGTACGAGGAGGACGGTCCCGACGCGGAGCCGCTGGAGTCCTGGGACGGCGAACAGGACGAGGAGTTCCTCGGGCTCCCGGCCCGCATCGAGATCGCGCTGACGATCGAGATGGCTCCGCGCTTGACGCGCGAGCAACTCATCATCGATCGCCGCACCCTGGTCTACCGCCGGACCTTCCGCTTCCCCGAGATCCTCCGCCGGCAGATCGAGACCGCGCCGGTGCCGATCATCCCGGTGATCTCCCCGCCCACGCCCGAGTCGGGCGCGACGGAAGGCGGCGGGAACGAGACCGGAGGCGGTGGGAACGAGAACCCATTCGGCCGCTAGTTCCGGAACCGGTGCTGCCGGACGTGCTCCTACCGCGCGAGAACGAGCGCATCTTCCGCCAGCGACGAGTCCACGCGCTCGCCCGCGACCAGTTCGCGCACGAGCGTCGGGCCGGTCCAACGCGCGCCGCCCTCCAGGCACTCGACCACGTAGCGCTCGCGCGAGACCTCGAGGCGCGCGCGTCCCTCGAGCTGGAGCACGCCGTGCACGGTCTGCACGGAGGCCGGTCCGGAAAGCTCGAGGAGACCTCCCTCGAGGCGGAGCTCGCGACGCACGGCATCGAGCACGAGCAGGTCCGACCTCGCCCCGAGAACACCGAGGTCCGGGGCGCCCGGAGTCCGGTCCGCGTGTCCGGCGAGCGCGGCGCGCGCGTCGTCCCCGGTCTGGACCCAATCGCCCGGCCCGAGCCGCAGCGTCGGGCGCTCCGCGTCCAGGACGGTGTCGCCCACGAAGACCTCGCCGCGCTCCGCGTGGACGAACAGCGCCTCCTCCCCGCCGCCGGCGCGGAAGAGGCAGAGGAGCAGCGCGATGCCGGCCGGGAGCAGCGCGAGGCGCAGCCCGAAGCGGTTCCGGCGCCGCCCGTCGGCGGTCGCGTCCATGGCGCGCCGGCGCAGGCCCTCGCTGCGCGTCGCGCGCGCCCGTTCGTCCTTTTGCACGCGTAGCGAGCGCCCCATGCGCGCGGCGGCGGCGAGCGTCTGGCGGTAGAGCGCGGTGCACTCGGGACAGCGCACGAGGTGGTTGCGCAGGCGCCGGTCCGCGGCGCGCTCGAGGCCGCCGTCCAGGAACCCCGCGATCGAGTCGCGGGATTCCGCACAGTCGCCGCGCGGCCCCACGGCCGGATCGGGCACTTCCTTCGCCATCTCGGCGAGAGGATCGACCGGATCGGAGAGCCGCTTGAGGCCGTCAGGCCAGGCGCGCCAGGCCGACCTCGATCCGGCGCACGGTCCGTTCCGCGCCCAGGAGACCGATCACGTCGAACAGGTCGGGGCCGCCGGCCGCGCCCATCAGCGCGCAGCGCAGGGGTTGGAAGAGCTCGGGGAACTTGATCCCGCGCGCCTGGACCCACTGGCGCGCCGCGTCGCGCGTCGTCGCGGCCGCGTAGGACTCGAAGGGCTCGAGCCGCGGGCGGAGCCAGGCCAGGAAGTCGGAGAGCGTCGCGATGCGCCCGGCCTGTTTGCGCGCGTTCACGAGGGCCTGTTCCTCGTACACGACCTCGGCGTCGCCCTGGAAGAGGTAGCCGATGCGCGCGGGGAGCTCGGAGTACAGGCGAATGCGCTCGCGCTCGGTGGCGACGACCGCGCGGAACCAGTCCGCGCGCGCTTCGAGCTCGTCGGCCGTCGCCAGCCCGGCGGCGACGACCCACGGGGCGCAGCGCGTTGCGAGCCCTTCGATGGGCTCCGCGCGCAGGTACTCGCCGGCCATCCACAGGAACTTCTCCGGATCGAAGATGGAGCCGCCGCGGCGCACGTCCTTCGGGTCGAAGCTCTCGACCAGTCGGTCGAGCGAGAAGATCGTGGTCGTCTCGTCCAGCCCCCAGCCCTGCAGGCACAGGAAGTTCGCCACCGCCTCGGGCGGGTAGCCCTTGTCCCGGTACTCCTGGAGGGCCGTGTCGCCGGTGCGCTTCGAGAGCTTCTTTCCGTCGCTCCCGAGCATCAGCGGCAGGTGTGCGTAGAGCGGCGGGCGCAGGCCGAGTGCGTCGAACAGGAGCACCTGCTTGGGCGTGTTCGGCAGGTGCTCCTCGCCGCGCAGCACGTGCGTGATGCGCATGTGAGAGTCGTCGCACACGACGCAGAAGTTGTAGGTCGGTGATCCGTCCGGGCGGACCATGATCCAGTCGTCCACGTCGGCGTTCCGGAAGGTGACGTCGCCCGCGACGAGGTCGTGCACGACCGTCGCGCCGTCGTCCGGCGCGCGGAAGCGGAGCACCGCCTCCTCCCCCGCCGCAGCGCGGCGCCCCGCCTCGGCCGGCTCCAGCCCCCGGCACCTGCGGTCGTAGAAGGTCGTCTCGCCCGCCTCGCGCTGGGACACGCGCGCCTGGTCGAGGCGCTCCTGGCTGCAGAAGCAGCGGTAGGCCTTCCCGACCGCCAGCAGTCGCTCCGCTACCTCCGCGTAGCGCCCGTAGCACTCGGACTGGCGATAGGGCCCGTAGGGGCCGTCGACTCCCGGCCCCTCGTCCCAGTCCAGCCCGAGCCAGCGCAACCCCTCGAGGATCGCGTCCTCGAACTCGCGCGTGGAGCGCGCGCGGTCCGTGTCCTCGATGCGCAGCACGAAGGCCCCCCCGTTCCTGCGTGCGAAGGCCCAGTTGAAGAGCGCGGTGCGGGCGCCTCCGATGTGGAGCGAGCCGGTCGGGCTGGGGGCGAAACGCAGGCGTGTCTTCATGGAGCTCCTCGATCTGTCGAAAGGGCCGGAGAGCATACCGGAGCCCTCCTTGGAATCGACCCCGCGCAGTCCCTACCCTCGGAGGCGAATGACGAGCCTGTCCGAGAAGCCGACGCTGGAGCTCATCCGTCGCATGCCGAAGGTGCTCCTGCACGAGCACCTCGACGGCGGCCTCCGTCCCGCGACGATCCTGGAGCTGGCGCGCGAGCTCTCCTACGAGCTCCCCCACGACGACCCGGACGAGCTCGCCGACTGGTTCCACCGCGGGGCGAACAAGAAGAGCCTGCCCCAGTACCTCGAGGGGTTCGCGCACACGATCGCCGTCATGCAGACGGAGGAGGCGCTCGAGCGCGTCGCCTACGAGTTCCTCGAGGACATGGCGGCCGACGGCGTCGTCTACGCCGAGGTCCGCTTCGCGCCGCACTTCCACACCGCGGGCGACCTGGGGCTCGATTCGGTCATGCTCGCCGTACTGCGCGGTCTGCGCCGCGGCCGCGCCGACTTCGGAGTCGAGTTCGGGCTGATCGTATGCGCGATGCGCAACGAGGCGCCGGAGCTCTCGGTCCAGCTCGTCGAGCTCGCCCTGGCCTATCGCGAGCAGGGCTGCGTCGGCTTCGACCTGGCGGGCGAGGAGGCCGGCCACCCGGCCAAGCGGCACGTGCTCGCGTTCCAGCTAGCCAAGCGCAAGAACTTCGCCATCACGATCCACGCGGGCGAGAGCTTCGGCCCGGAGAGCATCTGGCAGGCCCTGCAGTACTGTGGCGCGCACCGCATCGGGCACGGGACACGCCTGGTGGAGGATCTGGTCGTCTACGACGGGAAGGTGATCAAGGTCGGGTCGCTGGCCCAGTACGTCCTCGACATGCGCATCCCGCTGGAGGTCTGCCTGTCGAGCAACGTGCACACCGGGGCGACGCCGTCGATCGAGCAGCATCCGTTCCCGACCTTCAAGGAGCTCGGCTTCCGCCTGACGCTGAACACCGACAACCGCCTGATGAGCCGCACGTCGATGAGCGAGGAGTACCAGCTCGCGGTGGAGACCTTCGGCATGTCGATCGACGACCTCGAGACGCTCTCGATCAACGGAATGAAGTCGTCCTTCGCGCACTTCGAGGACCGCTGCCGGGTGATCTTCGAGCGCATCCAGCTCGGCTTCCGCGAGCTGCGCCGCGAGCACTCGCTCCCCGACCGCCGGCGCCGCGGAGCGGCGCGCGAGGGCTCGGAGGGTTGACCAGGACACCGACCCGACTCCCGCGCAGCGCGCAGGAGCCGGGTCGCGTCCTCTCTCCTCGAGATCCCCCTTCGCCGGACGAGCCCCCCGGCTCCGGCCGACGAAGGCGAGTCGATCAACGAAGCGCGAGCACGACGCCGAGCGAGAACCCGTCGACGTCGCCCGTGTTGCGGCCGTCGATGGTCGTGCGCCAGCTCCCCGTCAGGCCGAAGCGCTGCGAGAGCCGGTAGTAGGCGGAGAGGCCGACGCGCGTGAAGTCCTCCTCGTTGTAGGGGAATCCGCGCGGGTCGCCGATGTCGGAGCCACCCAGGCTGTCCACGCGGCTGAGGAAGGGCGACAGCGTGAGCCCCTCCAGCACCGTCGCGCCCAGCGTCAGGTGGATCGGGAACTCGTCGTCGGGGGCGCCGTTCCGGCGGTCGTAGCCGGTCTCGAGCGCGATGAAGGCGCCGTTCGCGAAGTGCACCTGCGAGACGAAGCGCGCGCGCACGTCGACCTGACCGTCTCCGATGGCGGTGACGTTGTTCTCCTCGTAGTCGCTGAGGGGCAGCTTCACGCCGGGCAGGAGCGCCACGCTGAAACGGGTCCCACTCTCGAGCGCGTGCTCGTAGACGCGCCACTTCGCGGCCAGCAGCGCGTCCTGGAGGTCGGACTCGTCCGGGAAGTTGCCGGCGCCGTCCGCCTCGGCCTCGACGTAGCTCGCGCCCAGGATGACGTCGATGTCGTCCGTGGCTCCGTAGGCCGAGTAGAGCGTGTAGGTCATGCGATCCACCTCGCCGACGCCGGCCATCGCCACTCGGTCGGTGCCGACCCAGAACTCGTCGTAGGTGTCGAGCGTCGTGGCGAGAACGATGTCCGTGTTGCCCTTGCCTCGCAGGAAGCCGGTCTCGCCCTGTGCGGAGGCCGGGAAGAGCGCAGAGGAGAGCGCGACGCAGACCGGCAGGATCGGGAGGAATCGGGCGAAGCGGGGAACGGGCATGGGCGGAAGGCTCTTGGTCGGTTCGGAAGAGGGTCGGAGCACCGTGCTGCCAACCGACGAACCCTATCCGCGGCGACGGCGGAGCACCTGTCGCCAAGACGTCCGATCTCGTGTCGTAGAAAAGCGACGGTCACCGGAGCCTCGCGCACGGAACGAGAACGGCTCCGCGACCCGATCGGGACGCGGAGCCGTTCGCGCGAATCCTCCGGAAGGAGCTACTCCGTGACGACCAGCGGACTGTTCTCCGGAAGGACCTGGAGCGTCTTCAAGAAGTCGACCATCGCGCGCCGGTCCTTGGTCGAGAGCGCGGCGTAGGCGTCGCGCGCCGCCTGTCCCTCGCCGCCGTGCATGAGGATGGCCTCGTCGATCGTGAGCGCCCGGCCGTGGTGCATGAAGGGCGGCTCGTTGGCCATCCCCCACAGCTTCTTGGTCAGGAACTCGGTCGTGGAGACTCCTCCCTGGACCTTGGGCTCGCCCAGGTCCGGTCCCATGTCGTGCCGCTTGAGGTCGGTGAAGGCGGGGACGAGCACGGTGCCGCCCGCTTCGCGCGAGAGGTGCGGCCCGGGACCCGAGGTGGTGAGGTCGGCCGCGAAGGGCGCCGGGACGTCCGCCACCTGGAGGTTGCCCGCGGGATTGAAGGGGTTCGGCTCGGTGAACACCGGGTCGTCGAGCACCAGAGCCGGCACGTGGCAGACCGTGCAGCCGGTCGAGTCGAACAGCTCCTCTCCGCGCTCGACGGCGCGCATGCGGCGTTGATCGGCGGGCAGCTTGCGGCCGGGGACCGGCAGGAGCGCCTGGTACATGGTGACAGCGGTCACGTCGCCCTCGGTGAGCTCGTCCGACATGCCGTCGTTGTCGTGGTCGACGCCGGCGCCGAAGCGCTCCCGCGTCTGCATCCCGTGGTGGTGGTTCATCGCGTTGTTGGAGAACTCCCGCAGGGAAACGACCACGCCCTTCTGGTGGAACGGCTTGAGCACGAGGTTGGCGTCGATCCCCTCCACCGCGCTCGTGTCGGACGTACCGTTCGCGAGGCCGGTGATCGTCCCGAAGCTGACGCCCTTGGACACCAGGGGCAAGTCGACCGGGACGCCCGCCAGCACCGCCTGGGCGATCGCGTCGGCCTCGATCGCCTTCAGCTCGGTCGTGATCTCGCGCGCGAGGAGCTCGATGTAGCCGGATCCGAACATGCCGAGCGTGTTGCGCTCGTTGGCGACGTTCATCAGGGTGTGCACCGCGAAGTTGTCGCCGGCGCCCGCGTCGAAGGCGACGAACGGGAACGCCTGCCCGAGCACGAACACGTTGGCCACGTTGTCGCCGCCTCCGCCGCCGCGCGGGACGTTGTGGCAGGCCGCGCAGGAGCCGGCGTCGGGCGCCGAGACCCGGTTGAAGTTGTGCGGCGCGACCTCCGTCGCCCGAGCTCCGCCGGTCCCGGTCGCATCCGGGCGGCCGGCGCCGTCGAGCGTGTTGAACGGCACGTCGAAGAGCACCTTCCCGAGCGCGAACAGCGCATCGGCCGAGAAGGCGCCGTTGTCGATGTCGTCCTGGTCCACGTGGGACGTGAGCGAGGGATCCTCGCCGATGACGCCAGAGAAGGGCGCGAGGATCGTGGTCGAGGTCGCGTCCTCCGGCAGCACCTGGAGCGTCTCCAGGAACTCGATCACGTCGTCCTGGTCGGACTGCGCGAGCGCGGCGAAGGCGTCGCGCGCCGCCTGCCCCTCGCCTCCATGCAGGAGAACCGCCTCGGTGATCGTCAGCGCACGGCCGTGGTGCATGTAGGGCGGCTCGTTCGCCATCCCCCACAGCTTCTTGGTCAGGAACATCTCGCCCGGGACGCCGGCCTGCACGAGCGGCTCCGC
>Ga0302046_10003669_pt1 | contig 13819 bp, 10 predicted proteins | sample RVTome_11_FD_200261 | JGI IMG/M metagenome (GOLD analysis project Ga0302046, IMG submission 200261) | Soil microbial communities from uranium-contaminated site in the Upper Colorado River Basin, Wyoming, United States - RVT147D111 (version 2) ...
AACTGGGAGCGCATGCGGCGGCTCATCGACCGCTGGCTGCCACCCGCCCGCATCTGCCATCCCTATCCACTCCGACGCCTCGGCGTCATCACCTGAGGCAGGAGCCCGGTGCGGCAATCCCGCTCGCCGGGATCTGTGGAGGGGGTGATCGGTAACGGTCATTCCTACTCCGACTCGGGGTCGTCGTTTCCGTCAGCCACGGGAGGAGCGGAGAAGGCCGGGGAAGAGGGACCCACCACGGTGCCGCGCAGCGGCCGGAGGACGAACGTCCGGAGACTTGGTGGAGGACCGCCCCCGGCCTAGCCTGACCAGGGGCGACGGGGACGACGTGCCCGGGAGAGCGATCCAGACCACCACTCCGACCCTCAACCCGCCGGCGGACGAAGGACGCGACATGCGAGACCGATTGCACCCGGCGCGTGCAGTCAGCCCGGACGCGGATCAGCGAGGATGTGGTGACGCCTCGGCGAGGGGCCAGCCCCGTGGACCCGCCAAGCCGCGTCCGTCCACGGCAGCGACCGCAGCACCACGACCGAACGACCGCTCGGCCGAGGGCTCGAACCTCGACCACCACCCGGACGAGACCCGCGGGCAGCGGGGCCGCCGGGTCGAGGGCCGGGGCGATCCGCACCGTTACCGGCGCCCGGAGCGGCTCGATCGAGGTCCGCTACCTGGTCGTGACCTCGTTCCGGTGCCGGCCCGCCGCCAGCCAAACGAGCAAGCCCTGGGGAGCGGGCTCGAGGCCCCGGCTCGTGGTGTCAGGCGCCGCCGCGAGGGAGCCCCACCAGAGGGCGGTGGCCCCCGCCTGGGCCTACAGCGGGATCGCGTCGTCCACGTCCAGGTCCTGGGCGGGGGCGGCCGGCCTGGCCTCGCGGACCTTGACGTAGAAGGCGACCACCTCCGGGTACTGGAAGCTGAGGCCGGTGCCCTCGAAGATGGCCTGGCGGAGCCGGCCCCGGACGTGGACCGTGGACCCCATGCCCAACCCGGCAAGCGCTTCCGCCCGCTCGCCGAAGACAGTGACCCTGATCCACGTGGGTCGATCCTCGCTGCCGGTCGCGGTGCGGACCGGATAGGTCGTCGCGAGCGACAGTTGAGCGACGGACCTGTGTCCGCACCTGCGGACCTCGACATCCGCGCCGAGCGTACCGGTGAGAAGAACCGCGTTCATGCTCATCGAACCTCCTTGAGACGAGAGAGCGGAGCCGCTCCGCTCTTCGCGCGGCCACTCCCCCGCTCGTCCCTCCCGACTTCACGCCTGGCGCCCTCACCAGCCCCCACGCTCGCGTAGGGACACCCACTGGCCACCCGACCCGACGACCAGGTGATCGACGAGGTGAATGCCGAGGACCTCGCCGGCGCGGGCCATCCGGCGGGTGAAGAGCAGGTCCTCTCGACTCGGCGCGGGGTCGCCGCTCGGGTGGGTGTGGAACAGGATGACGGCGGCGGCGCTCCGGAGGAGCCCCTCGCGCAGAATCGCCCGGGGCTCGACCGCCGCTCGGTGGAGCGTGCCGCGGAAGAACTCCCGGTCCGAGACCAGTCGGTGCCGGCCGTCGACGAACAGCGCGCCCATGACCTCCTGGTCGCGCGGGTAGCGGAGGCTGATGTACCTCGCGACCGCGGCGGGCCGGCTGAGCGGCTCGCGCGCCGGCACCTCCCTGTGCGCCAGGCGGGTGGCGATCTCGACCGCCGCGCGGACCCGGGCCGGCCCGCACCCCCCGGCGCCGAGCAGGAGGCCGGGATCCTCGGAGGCGAGTCCGGCCAGGCCGCCGCACCGCTCGAGGAGGTCGTGCGCGAGGGCCGGCTCGGGCTCGCCCAGGAGCACCGCGAGCAGCTCGCAGTCGGTGAGGGCCTGGGGACCGCGCTCGCGGAGCCGGACGAGCGGCTGTTCGGGCTCCCGGGCGCCGCCCAGCGGTCTCGGCGTGTCAGGACGGACGAGAGCGAGCGACGGGCGCGACGCGGTGGTCATCGGCGTTGCCTCCTTGCTGAGCGGCGCTCGCTCCCTGCGAGCGCCCACGCCGGACCTCCACCCGCTCCTCCCGCCTCGGGGTCGGACCGAGGACGGCCCGCGGTGACGGGCCGTCAGGCAGCGCTGGCGGCCGAGAGCTTCGCCGCCTGCTCGAGGAGGTGGGCGACGCAGGCGCACGTCCGATCGAGCAGCTCCGAGCAGAGGGTCCAGAGGTCGCGCTCGCGCTCGCGCGCGTAGTGCTCGATGTAACGGAAGGTCTTGCCGCGATCGCTCGCGACGGTGTGACCGATGCACTCGAGGAGGACCGAGGCGCCGAGCTGAGCGACGATCTCGTTGTCGGGCTTCTGGCCGGGCGCGAGCGTCATGGTGCCGAGCCGGTGGTCGGCGGCGTGGACGAGCTCGTGCGCCCAGGTGCCGAGGCTGTCGGTGCCGACGGAGATGGCGATCGCCCGGTCACCCTTGTGAGTGAACGACCCATGACCGACCGCGTAGGCGTCCTGGATGCGCAGCTCGAGCCCCCAGGAGCGGGCGACCTCGACGAGCGGCCGGGAGTCGAAGAAGCGCCGCTCCTCCTCGACCCAGGGGAGGGGCTCGCCCTCGGTCTGGGAGTAGCCGAAGACCGGGATCGCGCGGAAGCCGACGAGCTTCGGGTCGCCCGCCTCGATGCCGCGCTCGGGGTCGTCCACCTTGGCCGAGACGGTGCAGGGGCCGAGGATGTAGAAGGCGCGCTCGCCGCGTCTGACCCGCCGGCCGACCTCTTCCCACTGGCGGAAGCCGCGAGCGTCGCGATGGCCGTGGAGCGCCGCGATCAGGCGGTTCCGCCAGCTCCAGCGCGCCATCGGCGAGCCGGTGACCGGCGGGGAGATGAAGGTGGTCGCCATGACGGCCGGGATGACGCCGGCCTTCAAGGCGTCGAGGATCTCGGTAGCGACTTGCTCGGCCTTGCCGTTGAGCTTCATGGGATCGAGGCCTCCTTGTGTCGGGCCGGGCGTGCCTGCCTCACCCGAGGCGCTCGCTTGCGAGCGCCCTTGACCGGACCTCCACCCGCTCCTCCCGTCTTGCTGGAGAGCCCGGCGCTCGCGCGCCGAGCCGTGCCGCCGGCTCACGCCGCCTTCGCCAGCACGCGGTACATCGCCTTGCCGAGCGAGAGCGCCGCGTCGAGCCCGTCGGGCAGGCTGTCGCCGGCGCCCGCGGCCTCGAGCGCCGCCCGCACGTCGAGGCCGTCGACCTGGAGCGAGGCGGTGACCTTCTTGGCGACCAGCTCGAAGGCGAGCTGCTGCGCCGTCCCCGTGTAGTAGGGGATGAGCACCGTGACCGGCCGGGTCTGCCCGATCCGGTGGAGCCGGCCGATCGCCTGGCGGTAGGTGAACGCCGAGTAGTCGAGCTCGTACCAGATCGCGGTCGAGAACCCGACCAGGTTGTTGAGGCCGGTGCGCACCGCGTTGGGGTTGACCAGGAGCACCGGTGCGCCGGCGTCGTTGACGTGGCGGTCGATCCAGGCCTCCCGCCGCTTGGTCGGCACCTTCGGCGTGTCGAGCCAGACGGCGCCGGGGGCGACCGACCGGATGAGCCGGAGGAGCCGCTCGGGAAGCCGCGTCCGGCTGTGGCGGAGGAAGACCAGCACCCGCTCGCCGGCACCGATCCGCCGGGCCAGCTCGTCGAGGAGCCACCGCTCCTTGGGCGTCCACCAGCCGGCCGGAAAGCTCTTGCCGAGCGCGACCTCCTCGCCGCCCAGCGACTCGGGGTAGCGGATCGCGAACGGCTCGAGGTCGTCGGTCGCCCGGTCGAGGTAGGAGGGCAGTTCGACCAGGGCGCCGAGGAGCCGCCCCGCCCGGTCGGGATCGCGCCGGTCCGCCCGAATGCGCCCGAGAAGCTCCGCCTGGAGCCGCCCGTACTCGGCGAGCAGCTCCGCGTCCCGCGACCCGGCCGCAGGCTCCTCGAGCGGCACCGGCTCCTCGGTGAGCGGCGGGAGCGCGTCCTCGAGGTCGTCCTTGTGGACGGTGACCGCCGTGTCGAGCAGATACCGCATCAGGAAGAGCGGGTGGACCCCGGGCGCCTCGCCGATCACCTTGCGGCTCGCGACTTCGCGGTCGGTGTGCCGGCCGAGCCGGACGTCGCGGCCGCCCTTGAGCGTGAGCCGGACCTTCTGGTAGCCGTAGCGCCCGACGAAGGCGCCCTCCTCGCCGCGCCCGAACTCGCGCCGGAAGGCCGACGAGAGGGCGTGGAAGTTGGCGAAGAGCGAGGAGGCGTATCCGCCCATCAGGCTCCCGGTCAGGACCAGCGTCGGCACGCCCGGGAGCCCGGTGAGCCGGTGCGCGGCTTTGGCCTGGGCGGAGCGGCTGTTGTTGAACTCGTGGGCCTCGTCGAGGATCACGAGATCGAACCGCCGCCGGTGTCGCCGGAGGATCACGCGGGCGAGCGGCGCACGCCGGGGCGGCACCGCCTGGTAGAGAGGCTCGCCGCACGGCCCGGAGGTCTGCCACGACGCCGAGCGGTTCAGCTCCTCGAGCGCGCCGAGAAGCCGCCGCTCGGGCCGGCCGGTCCCGGTGTGGTCGTCTCCGGCGTGGCGAGCGCGAAGCGTCCTCGCCTCGGCGCGGAGGTGCCGGGCCGCCGACTCGTCGCTCTCGCCGGCGGAGAGCCGCTCGATCCGCTGCGCGACCTGGGAGAGCGACTCACCGAGGACCTCGCCGAGGGCGACGAGCAGCTTGACTAGCGCTTCGACGAGCGAGACCCGCTCCCACGACCGGCTCTCGCGAGCCGCCGCGGCGAGATGGGCGAGGAGCCCGTCGCGGAAGAGCGCGAGGCGCCCCGGCGGCAGTGCCACCGACCCGATCCGCCGGAAGTGCGCGACCAGCCGCCGCGGCGCGAGCGACGCCACGAGGTCGTCCGCCGGCGCCGCGTGCGCGAGGAGCGCCGCGAGATCGACCGCGACCCGCGCGAAGAGGTTCCCCGGCCGACGGCCGCGCGCCGTGCAGCGCAGCCTGCGCGAGGCGTTGCTCTCGGCGTCGGTCAGAACCGCCGAGCCGCACCGCGGGCAGGCGCCGGCGATCCCCCGGTGCCCGTGCCCGAGCTTGGCCCGCTCGCGGCTGAGGATGAAGAGATCGGCGTCGGCCTCGAGGTCGGCCGCCTCCTCGACGATCCGCACCCGCGCCTCGGGCACGACCGCCGCGGCCTGATCCCGCCAGCTCCCGAGCAGGTGCGGCGGGCAGAGGACGAGCGTCCGGGGGACGACCGGCGGGACCCCGAGCCCGAGCCGGCGCAGCACCCGGGCGGTCCCCGCGTGATGCGCCGGCGAGAGCGCGGCTGTGACGTAGAGCGCCATCGTCGTCTTGCCGGTCCCGACCTCGGCGACGAAGAACGGGTTGCGCCCGGTCGCGAGGAGCTTCACCGCCGCCTGGACCGCCTGGTCCTGTGCCGCGAACGGCCGCCGCGCGAGCCGGGGGAGCGCCAGCCGGTGCGCCGGCTCCGCCGGATCGTGGAGCGGCGGAAACTGCTGTCGCAGCAGCGCCGCCATCGACCGCCCGTAGCGGAGGAGGAGGTCCGCCGCCGTCCACCGCGCGATGTCGTCGCCGCCCGCGGGCTCGGTCCCCTCGGCCAGGGTGTGGAACGTCGAGTCGTCGAGCCGCAGCACCGTGACGGTGAGCCGCGGCCGATCGACCGTCACGATCGACGCCGTGCCGTCCTCGGCCTCCCGCCGGTCGATCTCGACCGCCTCGCGGGTGTAGGAGCCCTTGGCGAGAAGCGGCGGCAGCCGGTCCGGCTCGTCCGGGTCCAGCCGGTGCCCGTTGAACATCCCCGCCGCGAGCGCCAACGCGATGTGGGCCGGCCGCGGCGGCAGCGCCACCGGGAAGCGCGCCCCAAGCAGCTCGCCCGCCCCGAGCCGGCCCCCGGTCTCCCCGCCCGGCCACGGCTCGAACGCGGCCGCCGCCGCGGGCACGTCCACCTCGGCCAGCCGGTACTCGAGCCCGTACCAGACGGAGCCCGCCGAGGGGATCGCGTAAGGCTCCGCGCACCGCTCCGGCAGCTCGGGCAGCGCTTCGGGAGCTGGCGCCCAGCCGAGAACCCGCCCCGCCGACCCCGGCGCCGCCTCCAGCGCCTCCGCCCGCCGCCTCCCGGCCACGAGCACCTGGCCGAAGGCGTCGTACTCCGGCCGCGGCAGCCGCCAGCACCGAAGCTCCGCGTACTGGCGGGCGAGGAACTCCGCCGAGGCCGGCAGCGCCGCGTGCGGCACGAGGAACAGCAGGACCCCGCTCCCCGCCGCCAGGTGCTCGGTGAACCGCGCCAGGAACCGCTGCTCGAGCCGCCCGTGCTCCGGGTCGTGGTCGTAGGGCGGGTTGAGGTAGAGGACCGTGGCCCCGCCGCCGCCCAGCTCGGAGGCCGGTAGGAGCCGGAAGGCGTCCCCGTGGAAGGCCCGGTCCCGGTAGTGCCCGAGCCCCTCGAGCTTCGCGGCCCGCTCCGCCTCGAGCTCGCAGGCGACGATCGGCGGTCCGCCATGGCCGAAAGCGCCCGACCCCGGACGGGTCCACGCCCGCCGCAGCGCCGCGATCGCCTGCCCCTCGCCCGCGCACGGGTCGAGCAGCACGCCGTGCCCGGAGCCCCCCGGCCAGGAGACGAGCGAGGCGATCCGCGGCAGGACCGACGCGGGAGTGGGGAAGTAGCCGGCGACCTCGACCGACGCGGGACGAGCCATGGGGACGGTCCTCCTCGGGTAGCGCGGCCGTCCGCGGCCGCGGTGAAGCGGAGGCCCGCCAGGGCCTCCGACACCGGAAGACCACCCCTCCTCTTCTCCTCCGATGTCGTTGCTACGGAAGGCCGAGATCGAGCGCGAGCTGGACGGGTTCGATCGCGCGGGCGAGGCCGTTCACCGGGTAGCGCCGGCCGGCGGCGGCGGCGGGGGCGTGGAGGCGGTGGAAGGCCGCGGTCTGCGCGGTGAGAAACTCTCCCAGCGTCGCCTGGTCGACCGAGCAAACGACCGGCGCATCGAGGCCGCAGGTGACGAGCCCGCGCTCCGCGCCGGCGGCTCCATCCTCGGCCGCGCCCGCCCACGGCTCCTCGAGCGCGGCCTGGAAGAGCTGCAGGTGGAAGCGCAGGTCGCGCAGCAGCGGAAGCGGTGTCCTGCGGTCGAGGTACGCCGCGAAGAGCGCCGCCCGGGTGGCGTCCCGAGCGTCGGCACCGAACTCCCCGCGGAGCGCCTCGGCCTCCCGATCGACCCACCGCCGCGCCGGCGCCATGACGAACCGCACGTCCTCGGTGAACGGCACCGGCGGCTCGAGATGGAACAGCTCGGCCAGGTACGCCACCGTGACCACTCCGCCCGGTGCCGCCTGGGTCACCCACCGGTGCCCGGAGCTCTTCGGGATCTGGAGCGCTCCGCCGCGCTCGATCCGCGCCGCCCGGCCGGCGCGGAGGTTCGCGACGAACGGCTTCGCCTCCCCGACGGTCCCGAACACCGCGAGCCACACCGGCCGCTGCGCGCCGCCGCCGGTGGTCCCGAACTCCCACAGCCGGTCGGCCGTGAAGTAGCCGAGGAGCCGGGCTCGGAAGCTCCGGCTCTTGAGGGTGGTCCAACCCGCGGGCGGCTCGATCGTGAGCTGCGGATAGAGCATCGCTCCCCACCTCCTGGAGGCCCGCCAGGGCCTCCCGCCCGTCGGTCGTCCATCCCGTCTTCCGGTCCGGCTCTGAAACGGGCCGGCGTCTCCAGAGGTCCGCCGGGAGGCCGAGTCGGCCTCTCGGCGACGGGACGCGCGCGCCCGGCCTGTTCCACCCATCCTCCAGGGATCGCCCACAGGCGGACGGTAGGGGCGGACTGGAACGCCCACCCGGCGCCTGGCGAAGCGGGCCAGCGCCCTTAGTCGGGTTGAGAGAAACTCGATGAGGAAAGTGCCGATCGCTCCGTGGGTTACGAGGCAGCGCTGACCGGGACGATTTGGGGCTTGCTCGCGGGCGTTGTCCCGGGGCGTCTCACCGTGCTATCATTTCAGTATCGGAGCGGGCGCCGGACCGGCGCTGCTCCGAAGACGCAGTCGGTCTCGCCAAACGAGCCGGCTGCCGTCACCCTGCTATGGGGCTTGGTTGCCTTTGGGGCAGATCAAGCTGAACAGGATGGCCGGTTTGGATCGCCTTGCGGCGAGTCGAAAGAAGGAGCGAGTGACAATTCAGAGCTTCGACTTCCCTCCCCCGGAGAACGAAGCTGACTTCGAGAGTCTTTGCTTGGCCGTGTTCCAGGACCATCTGTCGGCGCCAGAGCTACAGAAATTCGCGCGGCGCGGCCAGCGACAACTGGGCGTGGACCTAGTCGGTCGGGACGGGAAAGGTGAGCTTTGCGGAATCCAATGTAAGCTGCGGGCAGCCCGGCAGCGTCTAACGAAGCGGGAGGTCAAAGAGGAGGTCGATAAGGCGACGCAATTCACCCCGCGCCTGAACAAGTACATCATAGCGACGACTGCTCGCCGCGATCCAAACATCCAGGCACTCGCCGCACAGCTCACGCAGTCGCATACGGAGCGTTGCCTGTTCTCAGTCCAGGTCTACGCTTGGGAGGATATCAAAGAGATCCTGAAGCGAAATCTCGCTCTGGTCCGCGTCTTCTATGGCGCCGGTGAGACAACGACCGTTAGCATCGCTGCGGAGTCGGTCGTTCGACGGAGCCAGCTGATTCGCAGCCATGGCACGTATAGGCTTGTCACGCTTGTAAATGGGAAGAGCTTTCGAGAGGGCACCGCTTGGCTGTTCGCCGAGCGGCGGGTAGTGACAGCTTTTGCCATCGTGGGAGATCCGGCGAGCGCCAATTGGTTTCGCGATTCGGAGGCCTGCTTTAGCTATTGGTTGGATGTGGGAGGCCCTGCTCGATGCCGTCTTTCCCCGCTGGGGAAGGATCCAGAGGCAGACCTGGCAGTGCTAGAGATTCTCGGCAGTCAGACCGCGGGATCTCCCCTTCGCGTGACTCAACGCGAGTTCGTACGAAGAGGAACGAGGTGGTGGACGGAGGGCTTTCCTTCCGGACAGGAGTTCAAGCGCCAAGCCTTTGTGTTGGAGGGCACCGTCGCGCAGTACGCGCCTGGCAGACTATGCCGCCAACTCCAACTCCACGTTCAACAAGGAGCCCACATCTCCTGGGAGGGAATGGCAGGTTCTCCTGTGGTTATAGATGGCGAGGTTGTCGGCGTCCTTACAGATGCGCTTCCTGGAGCGAGTACCTTCTGGGCAACTAGCATCAGCCTGCATCATCCGGTCCTCGCGAGACCGATGGGGATTCTGCTCTCTGGAAGTGGAGAGCCGGAACAGAAGCAAGCGCATTCTGATGTTAGCAACCGAGCACACCTCCGTGCCAGGGGCCAACTGCAGGTTAGCGAGTTCGACTACCTGTTGGCCCTAATCAACACCGGGGATGATGGTCTGCGCAAGAACGCCCTGCAGGATCTCTGCACGGCAGCTGAGATTGGGTTCCTCCCTAACGAGGACCAAAGGGCTGCGTTGCTTCGTTCGCTAGAACCGCTGTGGCGCTATTCCTCTTACAAAACTCGCAATTGGCTGGTCAAGGTGGTAGGCGTCTCGAGACTGCACGCCTTCGGGGGGCACCTGAGGCGGGTCTTCTTCGAGGATCAAGAGGATGAAGAGAGCAAGAGCTGGGCACTCGCAGCGTACTCAAAACTGGTAGGTAGCGACCTGGCGATCGATCTCATGCGATCATCCGACCACGTCGGGACTACGTACCGCATGGCGATCCAGTTCTATGCCGATCGGGACCTGCGCCTGCTAGACAGACTGGAGGTTGCGCGTTGCATCGAAGAGAATGAGGTAGCCGCGAAGTGGTTAGCTCTGCTGTACGGCTACGATCATCGAGCGTCGCCGAGCTTAACAGGCGGGCGCGACAGCGGCATACTGAGTGCCCTAACAAGCCATGAAAACGACAGCGTTGCCGAACATGCCCTCTGGGCGCTTCATCGAGCGAAGAGAGCTGATAGCGCGCAGAGTAGCTTCTCGTTGGAAACTTTGTTGTCGCGGGCGCCGAATGTTCGGCGCCGAGGATACCTGCTTGCCTGTAAACATGAGGCAAGCTACACTAAGAGCGCCGAGAGCCTTCGGGCCAGGATTCACTCTGAGGGCGATGTCTACGCTCGCGAGGGACTCGCATTGGGGCTGGCTCCCATTCGCCGGTACCGGGAACACTTGGCGGAGGAGATCGGCGAGTGGTACGAGAGGGAGGAGGCGGAGCAAGTTCGGCTGGCTTTACTGCCACACATCACAACGTTCTGTGACAGGAACCGGGAATACGAGATGATTGTGAGGGGGGTGCTAAGCAGCGACTCACCAGATGCGCTCACCAGACGTCGGATCCGGTCAGTTGCCAGTTTCCTCCCAAGCAATCATTCAGCGCGGACGCTAACCCAGGAGTACTCGATGAAGGCGGCGAGGGATGAAATCATACGCAGACACTAGGCCAATGTTTGTTTCTATCGAAGGACTTAACGGAGTGGGGAAGACGGAGGTAGTGAAGAGCCTCCGGGACAAGTTGGGCTACCACTGGACACGAGTGTCACCATGCTTTCGCGGCGCAATGGAGGTGATGAAATGGAGGGATGATCTAGACGCCAGGTACTTACTCTTCCTCAGCGTCGTGCTTCACACATCGAATCGAGTAGCAGCTACCCTACGATGTGGCAAGTCGGTGGTTGTGGACGGCTACATCGAGAGAACGAGGGCCTATCATCTGGGAATGGGAGCATCTCTTAGCGTAAACGTCGACCACGTTCTCGAGAAGCCAACGATCTCAATCCTACTGACATGCAATGAGAACGAGCGGCAACGACGCATAGTAGCGAGAGGCAGGCCGAGGGAACTTTGGGACGATCTTGCGGATCGGAGCGCCAGTGCAATATTGAGGCACTACAGACAATGTGGTTTTCCCGCCGTTGACACCACGGACCTATCCACAGAGCAGGTTTTCAGAGAAGTGCGCTCCATTCTCCAGCTTCGCAGAGGAGTCGAGCATTGAGAGTCTTTCGGCTTGGCTGCGCAGTCTGGCGTGGGTGGGCGCAAGGCCGGCCTGGAGACTCGTTGCCGGCGGACCGGCCCGCGGTACCCCTCTAGGCACACGAGGTGTTGCTGGCGATGGAATATAAGGATTTCCGCAGGGCCTTCGTTGGTGAGCTTGCCAGGCTTCTGGCAGACGGGCATCCAGCGGAGGCCATCGTGGACCCGGCCTCACCAGCGTCGAAGTTTGGCCAGTCTCCTCGGGAGTCGATTGAGCGATTCGGTGCCTCTTTTTCTGTAGCTGACGTTTCCTGCCCGATTCTTTCATCGCAGGCCGCCCCGTTCAACCTCTCTTATGGTGTGGGACTGTTGATGTGGACCTTCGGCGGGTCGACCGATTCAGGGTGGCTGCAGTATTACGGGGGGCGACATGGGCGCAATAGGGGAGCGTCTCTTGGGAAACGTCTCTTTAAGAATGAGGGATTGAATGAGGTTGAGCTAGCGATGAGTATGCTAGTGAGCGACCCGGGTTCACGGCGAGCCTTCATGCCAGTGTTCGATATTCGGGACGTGCTTGACCCTCGCTTGGAGGTCCCGTGCAGCGCAGGGTTTCAACTCTTCGTGAGAAAGGGTCAGCTACACGCCGTGACAGTGATGAGGGCGCAGCACGCCCTCGATTTCCTGGCCATGGATGTGTTTATCTTTTCATATCTCTTCCATTACGTTGCCGATCGGCTGGGGCTGACCCCTGGTTCATACACGCACATGTGCACGAGCTTTCATATTTTCAAGGAGGATGCGGCCCGCGCAAGGAGTATTGTGAGCGGCGTAGAGGAGGTACAGGCGTTTTCTCTTGGCGATCCTTCTGGCTTCTCGGCGGAGCTGGAGGAATTACTTCTCTTTGAGGAGCATCTGAGAGAATCAGCGACTCGTGACAAGGCGAGGGAGATCCGAGCGCTAGGGGAGAGCGGGAGCTTTAGGAGCCGATTCCAATCCGAGATTTGCGCGAACATCGCAGCGGTACTCCTTGCAACTGCCATGAGAAGAGTTGGCGGCAGTAGCGAGCTCGAATGCCTCGGACTGAGCCGAAAGTTGCTACAGGCGATTCTCGTTGACCCTGATGTTCCTGGTCGTGATCAGAAGGGTGAAAGGCCAAGCTAAGGCGGAGTGCGGTCGTGCAGCGCGGAGGGCTGGCCGATGGCCAGGATTTTCGAGAGGGTAGTAAACGGTCTCAGTGAGAGATATCGCTGTCTCCGAGGATTCAGGAGGAGCGGATGATGACAGCCAGGAAGCCAATAGAAGAGCGCGACTTCGTACGGGACGCCTCGGCTGCCCTTGATAAATCTCTCGCCGCCGCGGATTTTGAGGGCACATATATTCACTTTATATTGGGCTATCCGCGGTCCGATATTGGTAAAGCCGAGCTGACCGCTAGGCTCGGCGAGCTTCTCGTGCAAGATTTTGCGATCATCAAAGTAGACGGCTTTCTAAACACAAACCTGGATGGCAGGCATCCTTCAAGAGTCACGAATGATTTTGTTGTCTACAGGAGATTCCACGAGACCATGCCTTTCGGCGGTCATCATCTAATCCTTAATGCGCCTCTGATGCAGAAGTTCTTCGAACGTTTCGGTGAATGCGAGGAGCATCTTATGTTCTCCCCACACCTGGCAAAATTCTTCGTTCTCGAGATACACGAGAGATGGAAGGCATTGGGGAAGCCCCGTGACTTGCTCATTGAGGTCGGCGGAACATTCGTCGATGATGAGGTAAGGGCGTACATGGTGCCCGGCATAAGTATCCTGAGAGGGTCGCACTCTCGGACGCGCAGCTTCCTTCTGACGGAGGTGGGCTTCAATGGTCAGGGGATAAAGACGAGGCCGATCGCCATGGCTCTGACCGCGGCACGCGGTATGGGACTGGAGTTCAATGTCGTGTTCGCGAGGCTACCCATGGACTTTCCCGCAGTTCATGACCAGGAGGAATTGGCAAACTACGCGGAACGGAAGCTTCGCGACGCGTTAGTGTGTGGGCTCCATCCTCCCGCGGTCCTGTGCATTCCTTTCTTCCGGGGTGCCGGGCTTGATGGATACTCCGAGGAGCTTGCCACATCCCATGGGATCATCTTTCCGAGAGATTGAGCCACCGTGATCAGAATGAGGGCTGGATATCTTCGCTGCGGCGGCGTGGAGCTGGCCAGGGTCGCAGCAGTCTGTTAGCCCGGACTATTCACCCGATCGTTGCAAACCGGGCACACGACCTGAGGGCTCAGGCGGCGACTTGGAGCTGATCGACACAATGCAACAGCTCGTCTCGGACATCGGGACTGGCACTGATGGTGAGGGTCAGCGCGCCCTGCGGGCGGGTGAGTCGTCCAGCCCTTTGGAGGAGTGTTCGGCGGAAGGTATCGAGCTGGGTGAAGCGCCAGAAGGGAGCGCGGGTTGGCGTGGTGGTGCGCTCGGTCTTCTGAACGGTCATCTGGAGTTCTCGGTTGAGGTTGTAGGCGAGGACGGCCGCGAGCAGATAGAGCTGATTGCCGGCGAGCGTGCGGGTCGGGATGTAGTCGAGCTGTCCCTGGGACTTCAGCTCGCCGAAGACGCACTCCTGGGCTCCGCGGCCGTGGTGGAAACGCACCACGGTGGCGGCGTGCGCGGACTTGTTGGTGACGACCACGGTGTAGCGGAAGTCGAAGTCGATGGGCTCGAACAAATCGAGCTGGACGGGCTGCTTGGAGCGCCGGCGCTGGCGGGTGCGCAGGAAGACGAAGCGGTAGCGGCGGGGCCAGCTCATGGGCTTCCAGCGATCCTCGAAGTAGGAGATCTCGGCGTTGATGCGGTGCCAGCGGTGGCGGTTTTCGATGCGCTGCTTGAGGCCGAC
>Ga0302046_10003670_pt1 | contig 13817 bp, 11 predicted proteins | sample RVTome_11_FD_200261 | JGI IMG/M metagenome (GOLD analysis project Ga0302046, IMG submission 200261) | Soil microbial communities from uranium-contaminated site in the Upper Colorado River Basin, Wyoming, United States - RVT147D111 (version 2) ...
CGAGCCGCCCTTGCCGTTCGCCAATGGCGAGGAACTCCTCGCGCAGTGCGAGCGCGCGGGATTTTCGATCGACGGGCTGATGCAGGTCAACGAACGCGCACTGCGTTCCGACGCCGAAATCGAAGCTAAGCTCGAGCGTATCTGGAGCGTCATGCAGGCCTGCGTCCAGCGCGGTTTCGCCGCCGAGGGCGTGCTGCCGGGCGTGCTCAAGGTTCCGCGCCGTGCGCCCGCACTCAAGCGGGCGCTCGATTCGGAAGCGCCGCGCGGTCCCGTCGATCCGATGGAATGGGTCAACGCCTGGGCGCTCGCAGTGAACGAGGAGAACGCCGCGGGCGGTCAGGTCGTCACGGCACCGACCAATGGCGCGGCCGGTATCGTGCCCGCCGTGCTGCATTACTACGCGAAACTCATTCCGGGCGGCGACGGGGCGGGCGTGCACCGCTTTCTGCTCGCGGCCGGCGCGATCGGGCTCCTGTACAAACGCAACGCCTCGATCTCGGGCGCGGAAATGGGCTGCCAGGGCGAGGTTGGCGTCGCTTGCTCGATGGCGGCCGCCGGACTCGCGGCCGCGCTCGGCGGCTCGAACGGCCAGGTCGAGAACGCCGCCGAAATCGGCATGGAACACAACCTCGGCCTCACCTGCGACCCGATCGCGGGCCTCGTGCAGATTCCCTGCATCGAGCGCAATGCGATGGGCGCGGTCAAGGCGATCAACGCGGCGCGGCTCGCGCTCCGCGGCGACGGCACGCACAAGGTCTCGCTCGACCAGGTGATCGCGACGATGCGTCAGACCGGCCACGACATGTCGTCGATCTACAAGGAGACCTCGCAGGGCGGTCTCGCGGTCAACGTGCCGGAGTGCTGAGGCTTTAAAAGGGGACGTTCACCTTTGGTTCCTAAAGGTGAACGTCCCCTTTTAAAGCGCGTAGCGATCGGTCGCGCGGATCAGCTCGTCCGTAATGCCCGGCTCGAACGCCGAATGTCCCGCGTCGCCGACCACGCGAACGTCCGCCTCCGGCCATGCGCGGTGGAGTTCCCAGGCGGTGAACATCGGGCAGACGACGTCGTGCCGGCCCTGCACGATGACGGCCGGAATGTGGCGGATACGATCGACGCCGTCGAGGAGCTGGCGCTCGCTCTTCATGAATCCGCGGTTGACGAAATAGTGGCATTCGATGCGCGCCACCGCGAGCGCGAATTCGTCCTCGCCCCATTTGCGGACATTGTCGTCGTCGGTCAGCAGGAAACTGGTCGAGCCTTCCCAGACCGCCCAGGCGCGCGCGGCAGCGAGCGCCGTCGCGCGATCGCTGCCGGTGAGACGGCGATGAAAGGCGCGCATGAAGTTGCCGCGTTCCGCGGGCGGGATCGGCGCGACATAGTCCTCCCAGCGGTCCGGATAAATCGCGCTCGCGCCCTGCTGATAGAACCAGTCGAGCTCCGACTTGCGCAGCAGAAAGATGCCGCGCAGCACGAGTTCGGTGACGCGATCCGGATATGTCTCGGCATAAGCGAGCGCGAGTGTCGATCCCCAGGAGCCGCCGAACACCTGCCAGCGCGGGATGCCCTGCATTTCGCGCAGCCGCTCGATATCGGCGACCAGCTCCCAGGTCGTATTGTTCTCGAGACTCGCGTGCGGGCGGCTGCGCCCGCAGCCGCGCTGGTCGAACAATACGATGCGGTAGCGCTCGGGATCAAAGAACCGGCGCGCGCGCGTGTCGCAGCCCGCACCGGGACCGCCGTGCAGGAACACGACCGGCTTGCCGGTGGGATTGCCGCATTCTTCCCAATAGATCTCGTGGCCGTTGCCGACCGCGAGATGGCCCTGCCGATGCGGATCGACCGGCGGATAAAGCCCGCGTCGCTGGTTCATGGATTCCGATCCTAGCGGCCCTCACCGCCGAACGCGATGCGGAGTCCAGCGCCAAACGATCGGCCGGGCAGGGGTACGGTGTCCTTGAGCGGGGACGTGTGCACGCGGGCGACTTCATCGAGCAGGTTGGTCGCCTTCAGGAAGAGCAGCGCATCGGGCCCCGCCCAGGCGGGCCGCCAGGTCAGGCCCGCATCGAGCAGCGTGTAGGGGCCGGTCGTCGTTTCCAGCGCGGCAACCTCATCCTGCTCGAACACGTGTTGCACCGCCAGTTTGGCGCCGAACGCGTCGCTATCCCAGGTGAGTTCCGCGCCGGCACGCAGCGGCGGCACGCGCGGCAAGTCGCCGCCCTGGTCGAGCCGGCCGCGCACGTAGTCGGACATGAAGGTCAGCATGAGGCCGCTGTCGGCCACGAGCGGCAGCGCGAGCTGGGCCTCGAATCCTTCGAATCGCGCTTCCTGCTGCAGGAACTGGAATACCGGCAGCCCGTCCTCGACAGCTCCCGTCGGCGACAGGAAGATGTAGCTGTCGTAGCGGCTCGCGAACGCGCGCAGGTCGAGCACGGCCGCGCCGGCCGTGCGGCGGAGGCCAAGCTCCGCAGTCCAGCCGCGCTCCGTCGTAAGGTCGGGGTCGCCGACCTCGAACTGCTGCGTCGCCGCGTGCGGCCCGTCGGCGTAGAGTTCGCTGGCGCCCGGATGGCGTTCGCTGCGCACCACTTGCCCGATCAGGTCCACCGTTTCGGTGAGCGGCCAGGTGAGACCCAGCGAGCCGTTGATCGCGTTCCCCGAATAGTCTGGCTGCGCTTCGGTTTCGATTTCCTGGCGATCGACGCGCAGGCCGAGCTCGAGCGAGCCCTCGCCGACGGAGCCGCGCCCGAAGGCGAAGATGCCGGTGGCGCGGGTTCGTGACGCGGGCACGAAGGCTTCCTCGCCGATCGCCGCGAGCTCGATCTGCTGCCATTGCAGGCCCGTGGTCGCGTCGATACCGCCCGGCAGCGTGCCATTCAGCGCGGCACGCAGTTCCCGGCCATCCACTTCGAACTTCGTGCCGATCTCGCCGCTAGGCTCGATCTCCGCGTGCTCGTAGTCATTCGCGGCTCCCCGCAGCCGCAACGTCAGCTCGCGTTCGGTCGCGAAATCGAAACGCGCCGCCACGTCCAGCCGGTCCTGCTTCAGCTCGATGAGCACGTCCTCGCCCGGCACGCCGTACTCGGTATCGTGACGGCTGAGGGCCGCGCCCAGCATCGCCGCATCGCCGATCCAGCTGGCGCCGGCGCCGCCCGAGCGGGTTTCGCTCCAGCTGTTCGTCACTTCGCCGCCGGCCTCGTCGGGCACTTCGAAATCGTCGGTGTCGCGCCAGACGCCATCGATATGCAGCGCGAAACTTTCGCCGCCGCCATCGATTCGTCCGGCGACGGCACGCTCTCCGAGCGCGGTGTCGCCGCGCATCTCGACCAGGCCGCTCACGCCCTCGTGGCCGTGTTCGTGCAACCGGTTGGTCACGACATTGACGAGACCGCCGGCGGCACCGCTGCCATACAGCAGCGTCGATGGGCCACGCAGCACCTCGACCTGGTCCGCCAGGGCCGGATCGATTGCCACCGCGTGATCGTCGGATACGCCGGATGCATCCAGCGTCGCGAGTCCGTCGGTCAGTACCTGAACCCGATCGCCACTGAGACCGCGGATCACGGGCCGGGAGGCGGCGGGGCCGAAATACGTCGAGTTCACGCCGGGCTCGCGCGCGACTGTTTCGCCGATGGTGGGCGCGAGAACGAGCGTCAGCGCATCTCCGCTCAGCACGCTCGCGGGCTGCGCCATGCTGCGGGTGTCGGTGGCAATCGGGGCGGCCGTGACGACGACTTCCTCCAGATCGCGTGGATGGGGTTCCGCCGCGTCGGCGGCGGCGGCGAATACGGCAGACATGATGCTGCCGACGAGCAATGTGTTTCGCATGATTCCGTTCCATGGTCGAACGCCGGCATCGCGATGCCAGCGGATGGCACGGCGACCTGCGCCGTGCCGCCGGGGATCAGATGGAACGGAAGAAGGGCGGGGCGCGGCTCTGGTGGGCGCAGATCGGCCGGTTCGGCAACGACGGCTGCTCGGCCGCGGCCGCAATCTTGAGCGGGGCTGCGACGTGGTGCGCGGCGGCAGCGACTTCCGGCGCGGCCGCCTTGGCATGCAATGCGGTGCACAGATCGCAGACTTTCGCCGGCTGGCCTGTCGGCAGGGACTCGTCGGCGTGCCGGTGCGCGATGCTTGCAGTCTGGGTGGCGAGGACGAGCGCCGCCAGCACGGCCGCGGCGCAACGCAGCAGGCGGGAGCCGGCCGGGGTAACTGCCCGATTCATAGCAGGATTATCTTAGAACCGGAACGCGATTCCCGCCAGCGCTTCGGCCTGGAAAAGCGACGAACCGCTCGCAACGATGCGGCAGACGCCGCCCAGGTTGTCCGAGCGGCAGAAGATCGCGCTGTCGGAGTCCACGAGCGTCAGGTATCCGCGCGCCTCGAGCCGGAACGACGCGTGCTTCGCGAGCGGCACGTCGAGACCGACGCCGATCGAGCCGGAGAAATACGTGCGGTCGCCCGTGTCTGCCGCCGGCGACGACAACCGGGTCGCGCCGAGGCCCGCGGCGAAATAGGGTTGCGCGCGCTCGGTGTCGCCGAATGGCACGGTGCCGCCGATGTGGAGGTATTCGATGTCCGCGTCGAACGTCCCGACCCCGTCGTCCACTTCGGATTCCTGGCGCGAGTACCAGAGCTGAAAGTAGCGATCGTCGCCCTTGGCGTATTGCAGCTCGAGCGCGAGCGCGAAGCTCGTGCCTTCGTCGAAGTCGCGATCCTCGCCGGTCGTCACGTCCTCGAGGCTGCCGCCGGCGCGATAGCCGGCGTTGACCACCGCCTGGAATTTCGGCAGCTCGTCCGCTGCAACCGCCGGCGCAGCGAGCAGCAGGGTCGTGGCGATGAAAATTGCGCGGTTCATTCGTGGCCGACTATCTCATAAGGCCATGACTACCGCCATTCTGGACACGAATCAGTTGGCGACGGATACAATTGATCAACGATGCGAATCAATACCGATGGCTTGGCGCGGACGCTGGACAAGGGGCTGTCGCCCGTCTGGCTGATCGCCGGCGACGAGGCGCTCCTCACCGGCGAAGCAGCCGACGCGGTGCGCGCCCGCGCGCGTGCAGAGGGTTACACCGGCAGGGAATTGTTCGTCACCGATCGCAGCTTCGACTGGTCGGAATTGCTCGCGTCGACCCAGACGCTGTCCCTGTTCGCCGAGCGGCGCATCATCGAGATCCGCTTGCCGACGCCGCGCCCCGGCAAGGAGGGCGGCGCAGTGCTGGCGAAGCTCGCAGCCAATCCCGCGCCGGACAATCTGCTGCTCGTCGTGACGACCCGCCCCGAGCGCGACACCTGGCCAAGCGCCTGGTTCAAGGCATTCGAGAAGCACGGCGTTGTCGTGCAGTCCTGGCCGGTCGAGATCGCCCGCCTGCCGCAATGGATCATCGCGCGCGCGGCGCGGCATCGCCTGGCCATCGACGCCGAAGGCGCCGCACTGCTGGCCGAGCGTGTCGAAGGCAATCTGCTGGCCGCTCACCAGGAAATCGAGAAGCTCGCGTTGCTGCACGCGGGCGGGCGCGTCGGCGTGGACGAAGTCCAGGCCGCAGTGGCCAACAGCGCGCGCTACGACCTGTTCCAGCTCGGCGAAGCGGCGCTCGAAGGCGACGTGCCGAGGTCGCTCCGGATCCTCGACGGACTGCGCGCCGAGGGCACGGAGCCGCCGCTCGTGCTCTGGGCGCTCTGTCGCGAGCTGCGCGCGCTGGCCGATGCGCGGACTGGCGTGAAGGGGCCGTCCTACGGGCCGCAGGCCGAGCGGCGCGAGGCGCTGCTGAAACGTGCCACCCAACGCACCGCGGGCGAGCCGCTGGAGCCGCTGATCACGGCCGCGGCGCGCGTCGACCGCCAGGTCAAAGGCCAGGCGCCCGGCGATCCGTGGACTTCGCTGACCGGGCTCATTGCGGCGCTCGCGGGCGCCGGGTTGCCCGCAACGCCGGCCGCCTGATTCCGGATGCGCCCATTCGGTGTCTTCGGCGGGATGTTCGACCCGATTCATTACGGGCACCTGCGCACGGCGCACGAGCTTCACGAGCTGCTCGGTCTCGAGGCTGTCGCTTTCCTGCCGGCGGGCGACCCGCCGCACCGGGCGGCGCCGCTCGCCGACGCCGAAACGCGGGTTGCGATGGTGCGCGCGGCAGTCGAGGGAGATCCCAGCTTTCTCGTCGACGATCGCGAGCTGCGGCGCGCGGGCCCGTCGTACACGATTGTGACGCTCGAGGAAATGCGCGCTGAGCGCGGCGACCAGCCGATCGTGCTGATCATGGGAATGGACGCGTTCGCCGGCATCGATCGCTGGCACCGCGCGCAGGATCTCCTCTCGTTCGCCCACCTGGTGGTCGCGCTGCGGCCGCGGGCGCCGACGCCACATGAGGGATTCGCGTCTGAGTTGCTGCGCAGCAGGCGCTCCTCCGATCCCGCGCGCCTGTCCGAACGCCCGGCGGGCCTCGTCTACGTGACCGAAGGCACCCAGCTCGATCTGTCTTCGAGCGAGGTGCGCGCAGTGGTCGCCGCGGGCCGCGATCCGCGCTACTTGATGCCCGAGGCGTCGCGTAGGATCATCCTCGCCAGGGGCAGCTACGCCCGGCCAGGTGAAACGAAGGAATGACCGACACGAGAACGATGAAGAAACGCACAACCCGCGCAACCAAGAAGACCAGGAACGCACCTGGCGCCCTGACCCGAATCGCAATCGCCGCTCTCGAGGACATGAAGGCCGTCAACGTCAAGGTGCTCGACGTGCGGAAGCTGACCGACGTGACCGATACGATGATAGTCGCGACCGGCAACTCGGACCGGCACGTTAAGTCGATCGCCGACCGGGTGATCGAGCGCTGCCGCGAAGCGGGCCATCGCGCTTACGGAGTCGAGGGCCAGCGCGAAGGCGAATGGGTGCTCGTCGACCTCCAGGATCTCATCGTGCACGTCATGCTGCCGCGCATTCGCGAGTTCTACGGACTCGAGAAACTCTGGGACCTGCGCCCGGCGCAGCGCGAACCGAGCCTGGCCTGAGATAAGGAGCCCAACATGCGCGTCCGGCTGATCGCGGCCGGCACCCGGCTGCCTGACTGGATCAACGAAGGCGTCGCGGAATACGCGATGCGCTTCGGCCGCGGGCTCAAGTTCGAGCTGGTCGAAGTGCCGGCCGCAAAACAGGGCGAGCGCATGCGCGCCTCGCTCGGCGCAGGCGATTATGTCGTGGCGCTCGAGGTCGCGGGCCGCTCGATGACGACGCCGGAGCTGGCGCAATGGCTCGCAGCGCGGCTCGGCGGAGGTCGCGATCTCGCATTCCTGATCGGCGGGCCCGAGGGTCTCGACGCCGACCTGTCTGCGAACGCGGATTTCCGCTGGTCGCTGTCTCCGCTGACCTGGCCGCACGGCCTCGTCCGGGTGATGGTCGCGGAGCAACTCTATCGCGCATACAGCCTGCTGCAGGGACATCCCTACCACCGCGCATAAGCTATCCTCGCCGTTCAATGGGTTACGACTCCGTTGTCCTGGCGTCCACGTCGAAACGCCGCAGCCTGCTCCTGGACCAGATCGGCGTGCGCCATCGATCGATGGCCGCGAATCTCGACGAGCAGCCGTTGCCCGGGGAGAAACCCGCGGACTATGTGCAGCGGCTTGCGCGCGACAAGGCCGGCGCCGTGGTCGCAGTCCTCGGCGGGCGGCCGGACCTGCCGGTGCTCGCAGCGGACACGACGGTCGTGCTCGACGGGAAAATCTACGGCAAGCCCGCGGACCTGCAGGATTGCGTGGACATCCTGACGGCATTATCCGGCCGCAGACACGAAGTGCTGACCGCGATTGCGCTCGAAGAGGGCGGCAGCCAGCGGACGGCGATGAACGCGAGCTTCGTCACATTTCGAACGATTGCCGCCGAGGAATGCCGGCGCTATTGGGCGAGCGGCGAACCCGCCGGCAAGGCCGGCGCCTATGCGATCCAGGGCTTTGGCGCGGTGTTCATCGCAAAGCTCGAAGGCAGTTTTTCCGGCGTCATGGGACTGCCCCTGTTCGAAACCGCGGCGCTGCTCGATGCCGCCGGCGTACGGCGCTGGCGGAAGCCGTGAAATTCCGGAACGAGGTCTCTGCCGGCCTTGTCCAAGCTGCGACACCGACCTCGGGCGATCGAGCATGAATCCCTGGACGCAATGGACGCAGCGACTGTGGCGGTGGATCGCCGCGCTCATCGGCGTCGGTGCGTTGTTGCTCGCCCTCGGCATCGGCATATTCCGGCTCGCGATCGACCTGCTGCCGGGCTATCAACAGCGCGTCGTCGAACGCGTGCGCGAAGTGACCGGGCTCACGCTCGAGTTCGACTCGGTGCACGCGCGTATCGGCCGCTACGGGCCGGAGATCGTGTTCCGCGGCGCGCGGGTCCTGCCGGAGTCCGGTGACGATCCGCTCGTCACCGCGGAATCCGGCCGCGTCAGCCTGTCGATTCCGCGCACGATCTGGTATCGCCGGATCGAAGTCGGGCGCGTGGCTTTCGTTCGGCCGCGCCTCAGTTTCGTGATCACCGCAGACGGCCGCCTGCAGCTCGTCGGCCAGTCCGCGCTGCAACGGCCCGAGGCCGAGCGCTCCGCGTTGACACTGGAGCGCCTGCCGCGCGGCCACTTCGCGGTCACCGACGCCACGCTCGACGTCCTCGATCTTCGCTCCCGCCAGGGCCGTTTCGAATTGACCGGCGCAAACGTGGACGTCGTACGGAAAGGCAATGAAGTCACCCTGCACGGCCGCGTCGTGTTGCCGGACCATCTCGGTTCCTTCATCGATTTCGAAGGTGTCGTCGGCGGCGACCTCGCCGACACGGAATCCCTCGTCTGGAGCCTGCACGCCGATGCCCGCAACCTCGACCTGGACCAGTGGGCGGCAACGTTGCCGGACAGCTTCATCGTGCCGGCGGCGGGGCGCGGATCCGTTCGCGCCTCGGCGCGCGGCCACGGCCGCGAACTGTCTACGCTCCAATTGCAACCTCAGTTTGCGGGCCTGCGCCTCGCAGGATCGGCCGAGGAGTTCACGCGCGTCGCCGGGGACATTCGTCTCCAGCGCGACGCGGCGACGGTCTACGTTCAGGCGACGGGACTCGAGTTGTCGCGCGCCGGCGCGCCCTGGCGGCCGACGAGCCTGCGGGCTCACGTGACGCGCAAGGAAGGCCGCGTCGCATCCATGGCGGCGCGCGCGGATTACCTGCGGATCGAGAATCTCGCACTGTTCGCAGCGCTGCTCCCGCCCGGCACGATGCGCGAGCGCATCGCGACACTGGCGCCGCGCGGAGAGTTGTTCGGCCTGGACGTGACTATCGTCGAGCGCGGTGCCAAGCGCCTGCCGGACATCACGGGGCGGCTGCGCTTCGTCGATGTCGGGTTCGGGCCGCTCGGGAAGGCGGCCGGCGTGACGGGTCTCGACGGCGCGATCGAAGGCCGCGGCGCCGGCGGCGTCGTGTACGTCGCGACGCGGAATGCGAAGATCGACTGGCCGCAGCAATGGCGTGCGCCCGCCGTGCTGGTCAAAGCCGATGGACGGGTCGAATGGCAGCGATTCAACGACGGCGTGCGGTTCTGGCTCGATGATGCTTTTGCGGACAGCGGGCATGGGACCGCGCGCGGGAAGCTGCGGCTCGTGCTGCAACCCGGAGAATTGCCCCTGGTGGACTTGAGCGCCACCGCCGCGAACTTCGACGTCACTCAACTGTGGCGCTATCTGCAAATTGGGCGCCTGAAGCCCAAGACGATCGCCTGGCTCGACGCCGCCTTTCGCGCGGGCCGCGTGACTGAAGCGAAGATTTCCGTCACCGGCCCGACACGGGGATTTCCGTACCGCGAAGGCCAGGGCCTGTTCCAGGCGAGTGGACGCGCCACCGGCATCAACCTGTTTTACGCGCCCGGCTGGCCGGAGATCCGTGGCGTCGAGACCGTCTTCGAATTCGACGGTCCGGCGATGCACGCGGTCGCGAGCCGCGGCAGCGTCGGCGGCGTCCCGTTCACGAAAGCGGAAGTCAACAGCGCGGACCTGCGAGACGCGATCTTCGCAGCGCGCGGAACGACGCGCACGGATGCCGACCGCGCGATCCGCATGCTGCAGGGCACGCCGCTCGCGCCTTCGTTCGGCGCCATGTTCGCGGAACTCGCGGGTTCGGGGCCGGTGTCCGCCGAGCTTGCGATGGTGCTGCCGATCAAGGATTTCAGCCGGCGCGTGGTGACGGTCATGGGAAGCCTGGACGAAGTCACGCTCCGGCACGGGGGCCAGCCATTCGAGGCGACGGATGTCTCGGGCGATTTCTGGGTTCGCAATCGCGAGATCCAGGCGCCCGCCTTGACCGGCAGGACGCTTGGTGGGCGGTGGCAGGCGGCAGTCTCGACGACGGCGCAGCCGGGTGGCGGCCTCCGCACGGAAGTCAACGCGCAGGGAACCGTTCAGGGCTCGGCGTTGCAGCCGGTCGCGCGCCTGCCGGTCAATGCCGGGATTTCCGGCATCGCGGCCTGGCGCGGAACACTGCAGATCGAGCGGAACGTGGATCCGAAGCGCCCGGCGCGTGGAGTCGTTCATTTGAGCAGCGACCTGCGCGGTCTCGCATCGAATCTTCCGGAACCGTTCGCGAAGACTGCGGATGCGACGCGTCCGCTCAAGGCAAGCGTGACTTTCGACGGCGTCACCGGTCCCCGTATCCAGGCGCAGCTCGGCCGCAACATCCATGCGCTGCTGCAATGGCGCAGCAAGGCCGGAGCGGCGCCCGTGGAGCGTGGCATCGTCGCGTTTGGCGGCGCGGCGCCTTTGGCCTTGCCGACGGCCGAAGGACTGTGGCTCAGCGGCCGGGTCGAGTCCGCAAGCCTGACCGACCTCCTTGAACTCCGATGGAAAGGGCCGCGCGGCCGTCCGATCCAGGAATGGCTCGGCGGCGCGGACCTCGCGTTCGGGCGCTTCGAGATCCTCGGCTATGGCTTTGCGAATGTCAGCGGCCGCCTGCGACCCGGCAACCGCGCATGGGACGTCAGCGTGAACGGCGATGCGGCGAGCGGGCGCGTCGTCGTGCCATACACGTTTCCCGGCGAAGTGCCGATGGTGCTCGATCTCGATCGCCTGCATTTCGGCGAGCGCGTGAGCGGAACAGGCAAGCGGCCCGATCCGGACCCGCGGAAACTGCCCGCAATCCGCGTCGACGTGCGCGATTTCGTCTTCGACAAGCGGAGCTTCGGGCACCTGCAGGCGGAACTCGCGCGCGGGACCACCGGCATGACGCTGAACCGTTTCACGATGCGGCATCCCTCGTTCACCGCCGAAGGCCGCGGCAGCTGGCAGGTGCGCGGCCAGGCGGCGGAATGCCGTCTCGAGTTCGACGTCAAGACGAATGACGTGCTCGGCTTCATGAACGCCATGCAGCTCGGCTCGCTGGTCGAGGGAGAAGAGGGCCACGTATCCGCCCGGCTGAGCTGGCCGGGCCCGCCTGAAATCAGCGCGCTCGATCGACTGTCCGGAACGCTCGAGATTTCGGCGGCGAATGGCAACCTGACCGCAGTGGAACCGGGCGCCGGCCGCGTGTTCGGCCTGATGAGCCTTGCGCACCTGCCGCGCCGACTCGCGCTCGATTTCGGCGACCTGACCGGCGAGGGCCTCGCATACGACGCCTTGCGCGGCACGTTCCAGTTGACGAACGGCGACGCCTACACGGACAACCTGACGCTCCGGGGCTCGGCGGCGGAGATCGGCATCGTGGGCCACACCAGCCTCCGTAATCGCACCTACGACCAGACGGCGGTCGTCACGGGCCAGCTCGGCGCATCGCTCGGTGTCGCGGGGGCGCTGGCCGGCGGCCCTGCGGTAGGCGCCGCGCTCCTGCTCTTCTCCCAGATTTTCAAGGAACCGCTCAAGGGCGTGACGCGCGGCTACTATCGCATCACCGGCACCTGGGACGATCCGCAGGTGCGCAGGATGGATTCCCGCGAGTTAAAGGACGACCGCCAGGCCGCGCAGGGACCGTCATGAGCCAACCGATCGTTGCGGCCGTGCAGATGACTTCCGTCGCGGATGTCCCGCGGAATCTCGCAACCGCGCGGCGGCTGCTCGCCGCGGCCCGCGAGCGGAACGCCTGCCTCGCCGTGCTGCCCGAAAACTTCTGCTTCATGGGACGCACCGAGGCCGAGCGGCGGCAGATCGTCGAGCGGGACGGCGACGGGCCGGTCCAGCAGGCGGTCGCGGCGATGGCACGCGAGTTCCGGCTGTGGATCGTCGCCGGCACCCAGCCGATCGCGATCGCGGGCGATCCACGGCCCGCCAACGCCTGCATCGTCTACGACGACGCCGGCAGGCGCGCCGCGCGCTACGACAAGATCCATCTTTTCGACGTCGACTTGCCGGGCGGCCGCGAAGGTTATCGCGAATCGGCGAACGCTGCGCCGGGCGCGAGCCCTGTGCTCGTGGACACGCCGGCCGGCAGGCTCGGCTTGTCCGTATGCTACGATTTGCGCTTCCCCGAGTTGTTCCGGCGACTCGTTTCGGAGGGAGCCGAGATCTTCAGCATTCCATCCGCATTCACCGGCCCGACCGGCCGCGCGCATTGGGAGATCCTGCTGCGGGCCCGGGCCATCGAAAACCTCTGCTACGTGATTGCTGCCGCCCAGAGCGGGTTTCACGATAACAACCGCGAAACCTACGGCGACAGCCTGATCGCCGACTACTGGGGCCGCGTACTCGCGCGCGAGCCGCGCGGCAGCGGTGTCGTTGTGGCGCCGCTGGACCTTGACGCGCTGCGCGCGACGCGCGCCAGCTTTCCCACGCTCCAGCATCGGGTGGTTGGCTGATCATGGACGCGCTGCAATGCGCGCGCGACCGCATCCTCTCGCCGTCGGGACTCGACGAGCATCGCCTCGAACAGGCCCTCGGCTCGCTGCTCGGCGCGAGCGTCGACGCGGGCGATCTCTATTTCCAGCTCGCGCGCGAAGAGCACTGGGCGCTCGAGGACGGGATCGTCAAGGAAGGCAGCCACGGCATCGAGCAGGGCGTCGGCGTCCGCGCGATGGCCGGCGAACGCACCGGCTTCGCTTACTCGGACGACATCGTGCCCGCGGCGCTGCTCGATGCCGCGCGCGCCGCGCGCGCGATTGCGCGCGCGGGCGGCACCGGGCAGGTCCAGGCCTGGCGCGCCACCGCGGCGCATCGGCTCTATCCGGCAGACGACCCAATCGCGACGCTCGCCGACGCCGACAAAGTGGCGCTGCTGACCGAGCTCGACCGCCACGCCCGCGCCCTCGATCCGCGCGTCAAGCAAGTGGTCGCGACGCTCGCCGCCGTGCATGAGATCGTGCTCGTCGCCGCAAGCGACGGCACGCTCGCCGCGGACGTGCGGCCGCTGGTGCGCATGAACGTGTCGGTCATCGTCGAGCAGAACGGACGGCGGGAGCAGGGCTACGCGGGCACCGGCGGCCGGTACTCGCTCGAGGAGTTCGTCACCGCTGAGCGGCCGCTGCGGCTTGCGCGCGAGGCCGTGCGGCAGGCGACCGTGAATCTCGAGTCGGTGCCGGCGCCGGCCGGGCCGATGACGGTGGTGCTCGGGCCGGGCTGGCCGGGCGTCCTGCTGCACGAGGCCGTGGGTCACGGCCTCGAGGGAGATTTCAATCGCCGCGGGACGTCCGCATTCTCCGGCCGCATCGGCGAGCGCGTCGCGTCTTCGCTATGCACGGTCGTCGACGACGGCACGCTCCCCGGCCGCCGCGGCTCGCTGAACATCGACGACGAAGGCACGCCGAGTTCCTGCACGACGCTCATCGAGAACGGCGTGCTGAAAGGCTACCTCCAGGACAAGCTCAACGCGCGGCTCATGGGCGTCA
>Ga0302046_10003671_pt1 | contig 13816 bp, 14 predicted proteins | sample RVTome_11_FD_200261 | JGI IMG/M metagenome (GOLD analysis project Ga0302046, IMG submission 200261) | Soil microbial communities from uranium-contaminated site in the Upper Colorado River Basin, Wyoming, United States - RVT147D111 (version 2) ...
CATTGACGGCCCAACAGGCAGCCAACAGATCCGCCTGGCTAGGTGTGGTCAAGCAACCACGTAGTTTGGCGGCCAACAGTATCCCCGGACCCGCCTGTACTCAGTGCGAGCTCACTCCCGGGAGGGCGGCCCCCGCTTTGGGGAGGACGCTCTCGTTGTGCTACAATTTAAAGGACTTAATTGCCCACCGAGTCGGGCTTACCCAACTCAGAGGAGCTACATGAAACAACTCATCGGTTTGGCCTTCTTGGCTTCCCTTCTATTCCTGCCCGCGGACACCCTCTTCTCGCAAGAGAAATCCGAAGATCACTTTCAGTTCAGCGTCGCGGTCTCCGCGGTGAACCTGAACGTTGTGGTCGCCGACAAGAACGGGCGTTTCATCCCCGGCTTGACCGAGTCTGACTTCGAAGTCTACGAGGACGGTGTTCGTCAGGAGCTCTCTTTTTTCAACCCCGAAGTCACCCCGATCACGGTTCTTCTTCTCCTGGACTCCTCGACCAGCATCCGACCCAGTGCCGACGCGGTGAAGGAGGCCGCCGCGAACTTCGTTCGCAAGCTGTGGGAGGGCGATCAGGCCATCGTGGGAGACTTCAACGAGCGCGTGCGATTCAGCACTTACTTCACGGAGGACGTGGATCGGCTCGTGTCCACGATTCAGTCGCTCTACCCTTCTGGATGGACGGCGCTCTACGACGCGATTCTTCTCTCTATCTTCAAGCTCGAGACGGTCGAGGGAAGGAAGGCGCTTCTCGTCTTCACGGACGGTGACGATTCTCGCTCGGTCGGTGTTGGGAGCGAGGCCACCAAGGACGACGCCATCGAAGGAGCCAAGTTCTCAGAAGTGACGATCTATTCGGTGGGTTTTCAGGGTAATCGCGGTTTCGGTGGGAGCGGTGTCAACAAGGGCTTCCTCAACAAGCTTTCCGAGGAAACGGGTGGTGCCGCTTTCTATCCCGGGGACATCGGGGAGCTGAACGAATCCTTCTCTCGTATTCAAGAGGAGCTCCACAGCCAGTATCGTCTGGCATACGTTCCCTCGAACGTGACGCAGGATGGCACCTGGAGGGTCATCGAGATCCGCATCAAAGATCGACCGGAGCTCGTCGTGCGCACCCGAACGGGCTACTATGCTGTGCCCCCGGTAGAACCCTAGTTTCGATGTCTTCCGAGGAGCTCGCCAGGCGCGTCTCGCATCGCGTTGGCTATCGCGGGCGCTTGCTCACGCTCGAGGTGGACCGTGTGATCGAGCCGGGGGGTGTCGAGGTCGAGCGAGAGGTCGTGCGGCATCCGGGCTCGGCGGTCATCCTTCCTATCACGGTCGATGGCGATCTGGTACTGGTAAGGCAATATCGCTACGCGGTGCGGGAGTTTCTCTGGGAAGTACCGGCGGGTCACATGGAGGCGGGTGAGTCGCCGGAGGAAGCGGCCCGCCGTGAGCTCGTCGAGGAGACCGGGTATTACCCGCGTCGCTTGGAGAAGCTCCTCGATTTTTATCCGGCCCCCGGATTCACCGATGAAAGAATGCATCTCTTCCGTGCCACCGAGCTGGAGGAGCGGGGGCCTCGCCCGGAAGAAGACGAGAACATCGAGATCCGTCTCTTCGGTGTGAACGAGGCTCTTCAAATGATCTCCGCACGCGAGATCCGAGACGCCAAGACGCTGGTGGCGCTGTCCTTTCTCGAGGAGCAGCCGTCCGGGCGTTGAGCCGTGCGCAGGCTTCGCCGGCATTTCGACACGCTGCTTGCGGCAGGCGCGGGCGCTTCGATAGCAACCGCGCTGGTCGTTCGCGATGCGCTTCGCGTCCCTATCACCGATAGTATCTCCGATCCAAGCCTTGTTGCGACGTTACCTTCCCTGGCTTGGTGGCTTGCCGCCCTCCTGGGGGCGCTCGGTGGAGCGTGCCTAAAAAGGTGGCTTGCCCGCAGGGAGGCGGTCAGTATCTTGTACCCCCTCTTGCTCCCCGGCCTCGCGAGCCTTGCCTACGTTCCCGGCGCGATCGCCGTCATGCCCTTTCTCTCCGCGTTTTCTGGCCCGCTCCTGGACCTAGTTGTCCTGGGAAGCGTAGTGGCGAGCCTCTGGCGAGCCGCCGAGCTATTCGGAGGGGAGAAGTTCGCGCCCTCGGCGAATCAGGTGGCGCTGGCGGCTTTCGCACTGTATTTGTTGGTGGGCTACCGAGTGCAGCACGCGGTCGGGCTGACCGGCGACGAGCCACACTACATGCTCATCGCGCACAGCCTTCTCTGGGATCACGATCTCGCGGTTGCGGACGACTACGCCGATGGAAGCTTCCGCGCGTTCTACGCCGGCAAGATCGGTCCCCACCTGGCACACGGCACGTCTTACTCGGTCCACGGCGTCGGCCTGGCTCTGATTCTGCTTCCAGGATACGCCCTGCTCGGGTTGACGGGCGTTGTCCTGACCAAAGCATTGCTGGGAGCGGTCGCCGTGCGCGAGCTCTTTCGCGCCGTGGAGCTTCTGGTGGTCGATCGGCGGGCCGCGCTGTTGGCCGCGCTGGCTTTCGGCGTTACGGTTCCCGGCCTTTTCCTACTGACTGCCGCCTATCCGGAGCTGCCTGCCGCAGTCTTGACGGTCGCCGTTTTCCGCCGGTGGGTCGTCCCGATGGAGATCGGCCCGCTTGCCGCGGCTTCGTGGGGCTTGGGTTTTGGCTTGCTCCCGCTTCTCCACATCAAGTTTCTGACTCTCACGTCGGTCCTTGCAGTGGGTTCCCTCCTCTTCTGGCCGGCAAGGCGGCAGGAGGTGTTGGCGGGGACATCGGCCGCACTGCTGGCCGTCCTTGTTTTCTTCTTTTCGCTCACCGGCAGTTGGAACCCTCTCGCCTCGTGGGGCACCCAACGCATTTTCTGGCAAGGGATTCCCATCGGGCTCGTGGGCCTGTTCTTCGATCAAGAGGCCGGCCTTCTCCCCACCGCGCCCGTTTACGTTTTTGCGCTGGTTGCGCTGGTTCGTTTCTCGCAACGGCGACCCGCCTTGGGTTTCCTCGTGCTCGCCGCGCTCGGTGCGGTGGCGCTTCCTGCGGCGGCACATCCGGCCTGGCCCGGAGGTGCTTCGGCACCGGCTCGCTATCTCTTTCCAGCGCTTCCGCTCCTGGCCGTCACGGCGGCGGCAGTCTGGCGTTGGGAGCCCGATCGGGGAATGGCTCCTTGGGTTCGCTCCCTGCTTCTCGTGAGCGTGCTCTTCGCCGCCTATGCGGCCGTCGTTCCCGGTCAGTATCTCTACCTCAACCAGAAAGACGGGACCGGTCGGCTCTGGGAGGCGTTGGGAACGTCGTGGGATTTGACGCACTACCTTCCGTCCGTCTTACGAGCCGATACCAGATCACTCGTCATCGCGTTGGTGGGCGTCGCCCTGCTGCTGTTGGTATGCGTCGTCCAGCTCTCCAGCCGAGCCCTCCGGCTTCCGTCTCTGGTTGCCGTGGTTCTTTTGGGCACGGTTGCCATGGATTTCATTTCACCTGGAGCTGCGCCGGAGGGGGCATTGACGGGTCACATGGAGCGGCTCATGTGGGGCGCTTCGGAGCATCAGAAAGACCGCTTCGTGTCACTTCCCGCGGCGCGCTTGCTCCGGTACGAGGAGGTGGTGTCACTCATCGACGTTCCGCTCCTTCGAGCGAGAGGGCTTTCCATCCCCGCGGAGGAGCTCGCCGACTCTTGGGTGAGTTCACCGATACGCCTGCCGGCGGGGGAATTCGTTCTAGAAGCCGCGGAACCGGTTGCGTTGGGGCTCTGCAACGGCGAGGGCTGTTTCGATAGGGTCCATGGTGGGGCGGCGTTTCAGACGCGAGTTGGTCTCTCGCGCTTCAACGTTCGAGCCGATAGCCCGCCCCCGGATCTTCGTCTTCGTGTCGTCCGCCTGGAGGAAGACTTCGTAACGGCCGTTCGCTCGGTTGGGCTTGCGAACGGTCTCAAGCTACATGCTTTGGACGACAACGTGTTCGTCGAGCCCGCGGGGTTCTGGGTTCGCGCGTCCTCGCGCGCGCGATTCGCCCTCGAACACCAACCTACTCCGACAACCGTTCTTTCGCTGGCAAACGGGGGAGTGGAAAATTGGGTGGCGGTCCAGGAGCCGGGTGATTTCGTGCAGTTCTCTCTCAGACCCTTCGAGGCGAAGCGCCTGGAGATCCCCCTGCCTGATGGCTTCAGCCTCATCGCGGTGGAGTCCTCCGCGGGCTTTCGACCGGTCGATCAGGATCCGTCGGCCATCGATGATCGCCCCCTGGGTATCTTCGTGACCACTCCCGGTCGGTGACTCGCTCCAAACAACGCGTTCTAGGTCCGCGATCGCTGTTGGAGCGTGCTGGCTTTGACTCGTCTTTGGTTGGTCTTTGACTTACCTGGGCCTCCTTCCGGATAATATCCTCGAGTTCATTCGAGTGAATGATGTGAGTGAGCGGCAGGCGCGCGGGAATCTGGAGATGGAGTGAATTGAGCGTTCAGCGAGGACCCAAGCGCGGTTTTTTCTCCGGGCCGGAACCGCGACTCTTTGCGCATCGCGGCGCGAGCGCGCTCGCTCCCGAGAACACCATCGAGTCGTTCCGCATGGCGCGGAGCGCCGGCGCTCCCTATTTGGAGCTGGACGTTCATCTGTCCTCCGATGGGCAAGTCGTGGTCGTTCATGACAACTCCGTGTCCCGTACGACGGGGCGTCGAGGACGCGTCGAGCGAATGTCGCTCCCGGAGATCCGACGCCTCGATGCCGGGCATGAGTTCACGCTGGATCGCGGCCGGTCTTTCCCGTTCCGCGGCAAAGGCCTGCGCATCCCCACGCTCGAAGAAGTCCTTCAGGAGTTTCCCGAGGCGCGCATCACCATCGAGATAAAGAAAACGCGAAAGGGAATCGGCGCTGCGGTCCTGGACGTGATCCGTCGCGGCCACGCCGCGGAGCGCGTCCTGGTGGCATCGCACGAGCACCCGCACTTGCAGGAGTTCCGATCTCTCGACGGGGGCGTGCCGACTAGTTTCAGCAAGACCGAGGTGAGGGAGTTCCTGGGGCGAGTTCGAAGTGGCGATACGAACGGATACCGCCCCCCCGGAAATGCACTGCAGGTGCCCGAGTACTTCGGACTGCGGCGGGTTACTTCGGTGGCCTTTATCGAAGCGGCTCATCGCCTCGGTCTCGAGGTTCACGTCTGGACGATCAACGAGCCGGTCCACATGAAGCGTCTGCTTCGCTGGGGTGTCGACGGGATCATGACCGATGATCCAGCCCGGGCGGTGGCATCGGTGGCCGAGTTGGCAGGGGTCGCCGAAGCGGTGGCCCCGCCCGCAGGGGAATAGCAGGCTGATGAAGGGGCTAACCGGCCGGACGCAGAGTCCCCCTTGGGCCGCCAAATTACGTGGTTGCCTTGACGGAAGCGAGCGAGGCGGATCCGTGGTCTTCTGTCGGCCAGCCAAACTAGGTGGTTGCTTAAACCGGAACTCGTCAGGCGGCGGTCCCCACGGCACTAATGCAATAGACGTGCGGCAAGGATTGTGGCTGATGGCCACGCTGGTCCTCTTAGTCCAACTGGCCGCGTGTGGGGAGCCCGTCGCCATCCCGACCTTCGGACAACCCGTGGCCGACATCGCGCTCCCCGATCTGGAAGGTAAGACGGTACGGCTTTCCGACTTCCGTGGCGAGGTCGTGCTGGTGAATTTCTGGGCTACCTGGTGCCCACCCTGCGTCGAGGAAATGCCGTCTCTCCAAAAACTGCAGGAGGTCCTGGGGGACAAGGGACTCCGCGTCCTGGCCATCTCCGTGGACGAGAACGTGGAAGACGTCGAGCGGTTCCGAAAGGACCTTCGAGTGAGCTTACCGATTCTCCTGGATCCAGGTGCGAAAGTGGCGCACACTTTCGCTACATTCAAGTTCCCCGAAACCTACATCGTGGATCGCGACGGTAAGTTGGCGGGAAAAGTGATCGGGCCCAGAGACTGGATCGCTCCCCTCGTGATCCACGATTTCGTAGAGCTCCTGCGTGGTAAATCGGACGCGCTGTAGGCTTGATGCATATCACGCGTCAGATCACGCAACAGATTGCGATGGAGCTCGGTCAACCGACGGTCGAGAACTGGAGCTTCGACATGCAGGAGGAGGAGTTCGCCCGGGTCAAGAAGCACATCGAGCTTCGGAGAACGCATGACGTCACGGTGCTGGTTTTAAGAGGGAACGAAGTGGCCACGATTCGCAAGCTCGATTATCCGGCGGGCGCCTTCCGCGCGCCCTCGGGTGGTGTGCATCCCGAAGAGTCGTTTCTGGACGGAGCGGGTCGCGAAACCTGGGAAGAGACTGGGCTCAGAGTGGAGTTCGAGCGCTACCTGCTTCGTATTCATGCTACCTTCACGCGCGGTCAGGAGACCGCCAAGTGGACGACCCACGTCATGGTCGCGACACCGATCTCGGGTAAGCTCGAACCGGTAGAGCGGGACGAAATCGAATCCGCGCAATGGGTCGGCTGGAAAGAGCTCGTCGAGAAGGTAAACCCAGTCTTGATTGCGACCGGCCTGGGAGGTCTCGCCTACCGGGCGCGCCTCCACGAGCGAGCTCGCGAGCTACTGATCGAGTCCGAGCGAGTCGATCGGAAGGAGGCGGCTCATTGATTCTCGCCGTCGTCCGCGGTGGGTGGATCGTTGTTACCGATATCGGCCGCGACCTTCCAACTCCCGTCCGTCTGTTTTCTCCAAACGGTTAGATACTTCCCGGTCGTGATCGAGACCTCGCCGTCCTCGCCGGGGAAGCGGCTTTCGAACGTCCCATGCGTGTAGCCGAAGTCTCCGGCGCCCGAGACCTCGGCCTCCAGCGGCTCCCAGGTCAGCGAGAACCCTTCCGTTGCGAAGGCGGGTCCCATCAGGGCGCGGATGGCGTCATGGCCTCGCACGACCGGGCGGCCCTGCGGGAACATCGCGCCGTTCTCGGCAAAGTAGCGCACCCACCCTTCGAGCCGGTCCTCCGCGGTTGCCTTGTTGAAAGCTCGATCCGCTTCGAGCAGGGAGGCTTCCTGCGCCGCAACGTCCAGGGTGGGCGGCTCGGGCGTCCCACAGGCGCTCACCGCGAATAAGGCACTTGCCACAAGGAATCTCATTGGTCTTTCGTCCCTACCCCGGCTCGCCCAGGTTCGTCCAGCGTCGGACACCGGGATCCGAGGGATTGCACGCCGAGATGGTAAGATTTCTCCCGCCATACTGTCCAATGACCCTTCGAATCGCTTCCCTCTTGCTGGTGTGCGGGCTCGGCGCGTTGGCGCCCGTCCTGAGCGGCATTCTTCACCCCGCTGTCCATTTCAACTACGGTCCCGGCGATGAGAACTACCTCGAAGGTTACGAGCCTCGCTGGGAGATCGATCCCGACGGCATGGCGACGCACTGGAGTACGTACGGGAGCCACGTGCGGTTGCCGCTGCGATTCGATGGAAGTCGGTTCGAGCTGACCTATCGTTTCTCGCGGGTCTACGGAGAAACGGCGGAAGTCGAGCTCCGCGTGAATGGCGTCCCCGCCGATCGGTTCTCGGCTCGGGGCGGTGCCTATCTCGAACGATCGGTCGTCCTACCCGCTAGCGTGCTGAGTGCACAACCCTTCGATCTCGAGCTGTCGGTGGATTCTCACGAGCGGCGCAACCGGGGGCTCCGAATGGATTGGTTTCGACTGCGCGCCGAAGACGGGGGCGGGCGCGCCGTGCCGAGGATTTCCACTCTGCTCGGGAGCGCGTTACTGTCCCTGGTTTTCTGGATGCTGGCCTCCGCCTCGCTTCGCGATCTTCGCTGGTCCCTGTTGCTCGGAGTGAGCCTACCGGTGGCGCTCACGCTCTATGGAGGTTTTTCGGGTCTCTTCCCGATTTCTCACGTGATCCGTTCCACGGGCCTCGCCGCAATCGGTGTCACGCTGGCCGCGATGTGCCTCGTCCCGTGGGCACGGCGATCCGGGGCGGCTCTAGTCCCTGTCCTTCTCGCCGTCTCGTTCCTGGTACGGGTGGGAGGACTGTTTCATCCTCACTACTACCACCCCGATCTGCGTTCGCATGCCGACATGGTCGAGATCGTCTACGAGGTGGGACTCGACTTCTGGGCGCATCCCGCTCGCTATATTGCCGAGCAAGGCGTCTGGACCCAAGGAGCCATGGGCGAGACGTACGCCTTTCCTTTCTCACCGGTCTTCCACGCCCTTTTCGTTCCGTTCCATCTCGATTTCTCTTCCCTCGTCACCGCGATGAAGCTCGTGGCGTGTCTTCTTTCGGCGCTCGAGGTGCTCGTCGTCTTCTACTTGGGGCGGCGTCTCGGTGGGATCGAGACCGGAACGTGGGGCGCCGCTCTGGCGGTTGTCTCACCCGCCGCATTGTCTCGTCTGTCGTGGGCATTCTTGGCGGCCGTGTTCGCGCATTTCCTCGACACGCTCGTGTTGGCGTCCCTTTTTCCGGCAGCGGACGGCGATCGGCCCAGGTACTGGTCGACCACAGGGCTCCTCTTGATGGCCCTTGCCGCCTATCCTGGAAGTCTAATCAACTTCGGTATCTTCTTCCCTATTCTCGGTGCTCTGCTCTGGATCCGCGTGAAGCCTGACCTGCGGCGCGTTGGCTTGACGCTTCTGGGGGTATCGGCTGGAGTGGCGGTTCTGGTTTTGGCGACGGTCTATCGGGAGTTCGTGGGAACGTTCGTGACCGAGCTTCTGCCCGCGTTCCTGGCCGGCGAATCTCGGCGTGGCTCGATCTCCCTCGTCCAGATGGTCACTATGTTCGTGACCAGATACCAGATCTTCTTCGGTGTCGTGTATCTTCCCCTGGTGGTGGGCGGTGTCGTCCTGTGGCTGCGTCGTAGGCCGAGTCCCATAATCTTCCGCCTCCTCCTTGCCTGGGGCGCGACATTCGCCGTCCTCATCTTCCTGCGGACCGCCGCCCCCGATCTCTTCAACAAGGTCAAAGAAATCCTTTGGATCGCCCCTCTCATCGCGTTGGCGGGAGGAGAGGTGCTTGTTTGGATGCGAAACTCCCTTCCGGCGGGGAGATGGATGGCAAGCGCTTACTATTCTCTCGTGGTCTTCTACGGCATCGCCTTCTACGTCCGCGGCATCGCCGAGAAGTTCGTGTTGGCCCGCTGATGAAGATCGTCGTCATCGGCGCGGGAATCATGGGGCTGGCCTCCGCCTTCGAGCTGCTTCAGGATGGCCACGAGGTCACCGTGCTCGAGACCGCCTCCGCACCTGGTGGCCTCGCGGGCTCATTCGACTTCGACGGGATCCAGGCGGAAAAGTTCTACCATTTCATTTGTGGCTCCGATCGCGCCTACTTCCGGTGGCTCCGGCGGCTGGATCTGGCCGATCGTCTCCGATGGCGACGAACCAGCATGGGGATGTTCTATGACGGCCGCCTCCATCCTTTTGGTGACCCGCTGTCACTCCTCCGGTTCTCACCTCTTTCCATGGCGGCTCGGGTGCGCTACGGGCTCCATGTGTTGTCGGCGCGACGGCGCACGGATTGGAAGCCTCTCGAAGACGTACCAGCCAAGGAGTGGTTGCTCGAGGGGGAAGGCGAAGAGCCCTATCGCGTCATCTGGGAGCCGCTGCTGCGGTCGAAGTTCGGTGAGGAGACCGAGCGGATCTCGGCGGCCTGGATCTGGAGTCGCATTCGTCGGTTGGGGAGCTCTCGGCGGGGTTTCTTCCAGGAGTGGTTGGGATTCGTTGCCGGCGGGGGATCTCAAGTCATCGTCGATGCGTTGACGAGAGCCGTCCGCTCACAGAAGGGCGACGTGCGATGCGCGACCCCGGTAGACCAGATCTATTTGGACGAGGGTCGCGTCGTCGGGGTTCGGGCTGCGGGCAAGGACTATCCGGCGGACGCGCTTCTGTCTACGATCCCCTTGCCGATTCTGGCCGAAATGGGAAAGGACCTCCCCCCCGATTATCGCCGTATGGCGACCGACCTCGGGAACATCGGCGTCCGATGCATCATCCTGAAAACGAGGGAGCCCCTGACCCCCTACTTCTGGATCAATGCCAACGATGATGGGCTTCCGATCGTGGGGCTCATCGAGTACACGAATCTCAACTCCCCCAAGGCATTCGGAGGCGCCAGCCTCATCTACTCGCCCCACTACGTCTCTTCGAAGTCCGACGAGTATCGTCGTCCCGAGGATGAGGTATATGAAGAGACGCTCGAGGCCATGGAGGCCATTCGTCCGGGCTTCGATCGCTCTTCGGTCCTTGGTTACCGCGTCTTTCGGGCGCCCTACGCTCAACCGGTCTGTCCGGTGGGATTCACGCGACGGCTCGCGCCGCTGCGGACGCCCGTCCCCAACCTAGTGGCAGGGGATACCTCGCACCTGTTGCCGGACGACCGGTCGATCTCCGACAGCCTGGCTCTTGCCGAGAGGCTCACCGCAGCCATGCGCGAGGTCGCGGCGGAAAGAGACGGAAAGGGTTAGAGCAAGGCTTGCGCTACGGTGGGTCCGCGTGCTCTATTCGTCTTCTTCTTCGACGTCTTCGGAACCGAGTGACGGGGCATCCGGCGTCATGTAGTAGGGTACAAGCCCTTTTTGAACCTCTCGGATGGCGATGGCTGCCGGCTTGCGGGACCTGGTGCGGATGAGCGGCGCCGCCCCCTGCATGAGCTGACGGGCGCGCAGAGACGCTATGTTGACGATCAAGAAAGTGCCTGGTTCTGATTCTGCCACGTGGAAGTGCCTCCTGTCCTCGGTTTCGAGAGCCCTTTATTATAGCGTATAACCACCGATAAGCCATTCGCCGCACATACGCGGGGTCATAATTTGGCATAATGGCAGCGTGCAAGAAGGAGGAAGAATCGGGTGATGCGTTCGAAAGTTGCAGTGGTCCGTACCAAGCCGGAGACCGTTTTCGAGGACTACGGTCGCGCGATGCGCCTGGCTGGGTACCAGGAAGTCCTTCCAAAAGATAAAGATACGGCGCTCAAAGTGAATATTTCGTGGGGGAAGTTCTACCCGGCCTGTTCCACGACCCCGTGGCAGCTCGAGGGCGTGATCCGCACCCTGCTGGCGGACGGCTACCGACGCGAGCTGGTCCACGCCTGCCACAACCGTACCGTTGTCGTGAGCGCGCGTACTGGTGAGCGAAACAATCGGCACAAGGTGGTCGTGGACCGCTACGGTCTTCGGAACGTGCATCTCTACGAAGAATCGGAAGAATGGATGATGTACGAGCCAAAGGGCAAGACCCGCGTTTTGCACGAAGTCTTCCCGAGGGGAATCCTGATACCGAAGCGTCTAATCGGCGAAAACATCGTTCATCTTCCCACCATGAAGACCCACGTATTCACCACCATTACCGGGGCGATGAAGAACGCCTTTGGTGGACTCCTGAACGAGAAGCGGCACTGGACGCATTCCGTGATTCACGAGACGCTTGCCGACCTGCTCATGATTCAAAAGGAGATCCACTCGGGGCTTTTCGCCGTGATGGACGGCACCGTCGCTGGCAGTGGACCAGGGCCTCGCTGCATGGACGTTCACGTCAAGAACCTCGTGCTCGCTTCTGCGGATCAGGTGGCCATCGACGCGGTGGCGGCCAAGCTCATGGGCTTCGATCCCCTCAAGCTCCTTTTCATCCGGAGCGCACATGAAAGAGGATTGGGCGTAGGCGATCCGAGGGAGATCGAGATCGTCGGGGAGGACATCACCGGGATCGATTGGGGTTTCAGCAGCGGGGACACCTTCGCGAGCAAAGGACAGCACGCCCTCTATCACGGCCTATTCAAGCCCCTCGAGAATCTCCTGTTGCGCACGCCGCTGGTCGTCTGGGCCTACGTCGCCTCGTGGGCCTATCACGATTGGTACTGGTACCCTTTCATCGGCAGGGGTCGGGTCGCGGACTTCATGCAGACTCCCTGGGGAAAAGTGTTCGAGCGCTACGGAGAGCGGGGCGACTTGCCTCTGGGGATGGCCGAAGTCTCCCCCGCCCATTCCTCCTGATTCTCCCGAGCCCGGAGAGGCGTTTCCGTTCTTGCAGCGCCCGGAATAAGATCAGGGACCGTTTGGATGAGACGGAGGGAGTTGGAAACATTCGATATGACGAAGAAGACAGCAAGGACCAGGACAGCAAAGACCACGAGGAGCAGGCAGATGCAGGAAACAGCGGCAGCGAAGGTGGAACAGCCGATGCACGCAGAGGTGGGACGAAGAATTCGTGAGCTACGCCAGAATAAGCACTTGCTTCAGGAAGAACTGGCTCGCAGGGCGGGTCTCTCGGCCTCGGCTCTCTCGAACTTCGAGCAGGGTCGACGCCGGATCTCACTGGAGTGGCTGCGCAAGATTAGCAAGGTCTTGGGAGTCACGGTCTCCGATCTGATCCCCGATAGCCGAGTTCGGAAGCCCCTCGCCGAAAACGATGAGGAAGAGAATCTTCTGGCCAGCTGGAGAAAGATCAGCAATGCCGATCTTCAGGACCAGCTGCTCGAGCTCATCGAGGTGACCGCTCAAAGTCACGCGAAGCGGGGGGGACGCTCCCACTAACACCCCCTCGCCGCGGTGTTGGGACGGGTCTACCGGAATGAGCTACGACGGGCGACCCGGGTGCGGCACCCGGCTCTTCGCTAGAGACCCTCGGTGAGGAATCCTCTGGAGAAGAGGTCGGTGAAGTTGCGGACAAGATCCTGTTCGTCCAGACGGCCGTCGTCTTTGTACCACTGGTAGACCCAGTTCAGCGAACCGAGGAGGAAGTACGTGGCGGCGGTCGCGTCGACCGGGCGGGCGCTCCCCTCCTTTTGAAGCTGGACTAGCCTATCGCGAACGAGATTGATGTAGGCCTTCTTCCGCTTCAAGATTCTCTCGCGGTACTCTCCCGTGAGACCGGTTCGCTCGTGGAGAATGATAGTGACTTCGCGCGGCCGGTGCATGACCATCTGCACGTGTTTCACGATCAGCTGTCGGAGCCATTCCTTCGGATCCTGGATGCTCTCCAATGGCTTGACGACGGTCTCCTCCAGCAAATCCAGTCCATAGTCGGTGATCAAGTAGAGTAGGTGTTCCTTGCCTTCCACGAAGTAGTAGAGGCCCGCTTTGGTGATGCCGACGGCGTCGGCAATGTCGCTCATGGACGTGGAGTCGTAGCCCTTGACGCAGAACAGGTGGGCAGCCTTCTCCAGGATCTGCGCCCTTCGTTCCAGCTGTCCTTGACGGGCTTCGGACTCTGGCGTCGAGGAAGCGGCTTTATTCAAAGGACCTCCAACGTTTTCAATCGTGCTCGGCCCTTTCTAGCCGCACCATCGGCTCCTGTCAAGTCGACCGAGTCTTCGCGTTGCGAGTTATCGTCCCCGTCGCTCAAGGATCATCGCGCTCGAGACGGACGACCTGGCCGTCTTCTACCGCGTTGAAGAGCTCGGGATCGCCATCCACGCGACCAAGGACGGTGACCGGGCTTGCCGCCCGGATCTCCTCGCCGCGGCTCGCCGGGGTCTTACCGAAAAAGATGCAGAGCGCGCTTCCCGGAGGCCAATACGCGATATCTCCCATGCCCACGACGTCCTGGTCGCCTTTGCTCGACGCGAGCTCGAGCGGAACCGGGAAGTAGATCTCGTGGCCCCAGGTGCTCGCCTTGGCTTCCACCGGGAGCCGCCTCCAGAGCGCGCGGGCCGCGCGATTGTCGATCAGCGTGGCCGAAAAGCTCAACTCGCCGGAGCGAATGCGAATGCGGCGGGAACGGCGGGCACCGAGGATCATCGGCTCTCCTGGAGGTGGGCGGCTAGATGGCGGACAATCTTGGCACCATGGAAACGCCCGTTTTCGATGAAGATCTTGTTCGTCTCCCGTCCCGAGACCATCCCCCCCGCCACATAGAGCCCGGGGACGTTGCTTTCTAGTGT
>Ga0302046_10003672_pt1 | contig 13815 bp, 12 predicted proteins | sample RVTome_11_FD_200261 | JGI IMG/M metagenome (GOLD analysis project Ga0302046, IMG submission 200261) | Soil microbial communities from uranium-contaminated site in the Upper Colorado River Basin, Wyoming, United States - RVT147D111 (version 2) ...
CCGGATCGAAAATTGATCCGGCCCAAATGCGTGAATCCGATCTAACTATTTGATAATAGAGCAGATTCACGTGATCAGGTCGAATCAAGAAGTGATTCGACCTGATCACGACCTGCTCTAGGCCGCGGGCAGCTCGATGCGGAAGGTGGTGCCTTTTTCGCTGCTCTCGACCAGGCTGAGGTCGCCGCCCTGGGCCTGGGCGAGCTCGCGGGCGATGGCGAGGCCGAGCCCCGAGCCGCCGCTGCGCCCGGAGCCCTCGAAGGGCTCGAAGAGATGGGCGCGGGCGCTGGGCGGCAGCCCCGGGCCGTCGTCGGCGACCTCGATGTAGACGCGGCCGAAGCTCGCCTCGGCGCTGATCCTGACCGTCTCCGCGCCGGCCTGGACCGCGTTGGTGCCGAGGTTGGAGAGCGCGCGGTAGAGGTGCGTGCGGTCGGCGAGCGCGCTGAGCCCCGGCGCCACGGCGACCTCGAGGCTGGCGCCGCCGCCGTTCTCCTTCAGCGGCAGCGTGCCGGCGACGTCCTCGACCAGCTTGCGCAGCTCGACCGGCGCGGGCTTGGCCTCGACCGCCTTCGACCGGGCGAAGTCGAGCGTGTCGGTGCAGAGGATGACGGCGCGGTCGAGCGCGCTTTCCAGGCGCGGCGCCACCTCGCGGACCTTGGGGTCCTTCGCGCCCTCGAGGCGTTCGGAGAGCAGGCTCGCCGTGGCCAGCAGGTTGCGCAGGTCGTGGTTGATCTTGGTGACGGCGGTGCCGAGCGCGGCGAGGCGCGTCTTCTGGGCGAGCGCGTCGCGCAGCCCGCGCTGCATGGCCTCGAGCTGACGCTCGGCGACGCCGATCTCGTCGCCGCGCTTGGAGGGCCGCATCAGGCGGTTGGCGTCCTCGGGCGCCAGCGAGAAGGCGGTCATGTTCTCGGTCAGCCGCCGCATCGGACGCACCAGCAGCCACTGCAGGCTGAGATAGACGAGCACCGCGGTGACGAAGGATATGATCAGCGAGAGCGCCAGGATGCGCTGCGAGTAGCTCAGCATCTCCATGCGCAGCGGCGCCTCGTCGAGCACCACCTCGATCATCGTGCCCCGCTCCTTGGGCGAGGGGCCCATCACGCGGAGCACCCGGTTCCCGCTCTGCAGCAGGGTCTCGAAGGCGTCCATGATCAGGCCGAAGAAGCTCTCCTCGCGCAGGTCGATCACCACGTCGACCTTGGGCGGCATGTCGCGCAGGAGGGTGAGCTTGCGCGAGCCCGGCTTCTTGGTGACGACGCCGTAGGCGCGCGCGTGGTCGAGCAGCTGCTTGCGCAGGCGCACGCCGACCATGAAGTCGGGCGCCGCCTCGAGCGCCAGCGTGGCCAGATGCGCGTCGGCCATGCGGTCGTCGAGATAGACCTTGCGGTAGCGCGCGATCGAGGGCGCGTAGACGAACACCTCGATCAGCATGACGAAGAGCACCGTCAGGACCAGCAGTCTGGCCGACAGGCTGCGCACCAGGGGCGGTAGAAGCGATTTGCCCGGCATGGCCGAGACTATAGTGTGTTTTCACGGCCGGGCGATAGGCGTGGATGGCCCCGCCCGGGCCCGCAGACGCCGCGAATGCGTACCGGAGACAAGAGCCGGATTTGGGCGCCGGCCCGCGCCCAGCGCAAAGGAATGCGGCGCACCCGGTCGCCCGGATGCGCCGCGAAACAGCTGGAGGGGCGGTCGTCCGCCCCGAAACGCGTCGTTTGATTACTTCTTCTTCGCGCCGCACTTGGCCTTGCAGGCGCCGCACTTGGCCTTGCAGGCGCCGCATTTGGCCTTGCACGCACCGCACTTCGCGGCGCCGCAACCGGCCTTCTTCTTGGCCTTGCAGGCGCCACAAGCGGCGAGCTGCACCGGCTGGTCGACGCTGCCGGCGGCCGCCACGGGCAGGGCCGCGGTCGAAGCGGCGAGGGCGGCGACGGAGAGGGCAACGACGGTTTTCTTCTTCAGCATGATGAGAGGCCTCCTGGGTTTTTGGGATGCGCCGACCCGGCCGTTTCATGAGCGGGCCGACCTGGGATCAAACGGCGACGAGCCGCCGTCGGCGTCCACCGTCAAATCTAGGCGCGCCGGCCCCACAACCGGAATCAATTGGGTTCACTTATCCGTGAAAAGGGATTGATGTCGGCTGGCCGCAGGCGCCGCGTCCCGCCGGTTCCGGCGGATCGGCGGCGCCTCAGCGGCGGGCCTTGATCCGCTTGTGGATCACCGGGATCAGCGCCAGCAGGGCGAGGCCGAGCAGCGGCACCAGGATCTCGGCCTTGAAGACGATGCCGAGATCGGGGTGCTCGCCGGCCTCCAGGATGGCGCCCAGCCCGCGGCCGACGCTGGCGTAGACGAAGGTGCCGGGCACGATGCCGAAGAAGGTGCCGATCACGTAAGTGCGGAGCGGCACGCCCAGGAAGGCCGGCACCAGGTTGACCAGCCAGAACGGAAAGAGCGGCACCAGGCGGAGCACCAGGAGGTAGCTCATCGCGTTCTCGCGGAAGCCTGCCTCCATGCGCCTCAGGCCCGGGCCGGCGCGGGCGCGGAGCGGCTCGCCGAGGCCGCTGCGCGCGGCCAGGAAGAGCGCCGTGGCGCCGAGCGTGGCGCCGACCACGACGATGGCCGCGGCGACGGCGGTGCCGGCGATGCCCTCGACCGCGCTGCCGAAGAGGAAGCCGCCGAAGATCGTCGCCACCGCCCCGCCGGGCAGCGAGAAGGCGATCATCACCGCGTATCCCGCCATGTAGCCGAGCGCGGCCAGGGCGAAGTTGGCGTGGACCCAGCCGGCCAGCGCCGTGTGGTGCTTGGCGAGCTCGCCGAAGCTCACGTATTTGTTGAGCCCGGTGGCGAAGAAGGCGACGAGCCCGGCCAGCAGGATGGCGAGCGGGATCAGCTTGGCGAGCGAGAAGCGGGCCCGCGCCGGCGGCGCGCCCGCCGACTCGGCGCCGGTGTTCCGGTCGGTGGCAGGGGTGTCGGGCGGCGTCCCCGCGGGCCGCGCCTTCGGCTCTGGCATGGTGTCGCGTCCCTGTCTCGGTGGCGCCCCGGATCGCCCGAACCGGCCGTGCCGCCGCGCGAACGAGGTCTCGCTCGATCCGCGCGCCTCGGTCCCCCCATGTTCCGACCGGCCGCTGCTTCGGACGTTGCTTGCGGGCCCGCGCCCTCGCGCGCTCGTGTCGCCCTGTCGAGCACCATAAGATATGGATGTGCCCCGGTCACGCCATTCACTGTGTTTCACCTTCATGTGAAGGCGGCGTGGGGCGCGAGAACGCGGCGCGGGACCTGCCGGGCAGCCGCTATACGCAATCAGCCGCGCCCGCCACATTGACTTCAAGAGGACCAATCCGTATATGCACGGCCACAGATTCCTTATCGATTCCGCCTCAAAGGACGTCAGCCGTGAAACGCACCTTTCAGCCGAGCGTGCTCGTTCGCAAGCGCCGCCATGGCTTCCGCTCGCGCATGTCCAGCGTGGCCGGCCGCAAGGTACTGGCGCGGCGACGGGCCAAGGGTCGCAAGCGCCTCTCCGCCTGAACGCCGTGCCCGCCGAGATCGGCCGGCTGACGCGGCGCTGGGAGTTCCTTCGTGTCGCCCGCCGCCGCCGCAGATGGGCGGCGCCGGGCTTGGTGTTGCAGGCCTGCGGCAGCCCCGGCCCAGGGGCGCGCGGGAGCGCAAGCGAGGCGGCCGCCGCCGACGCGCCGTTCCGCGTCGGCTTCACCGCCAGCCGCAAGGTCGGCGGGGCGGTCGAGCGAAACCGCGCCAAGCGACGCCTGCGCGCCGTGGTGCGGGCGGTGATGCCGGCGCTGGCGGCGCCCGGCCACGACTACGTGGTGATCGCGCGGGGCGCCACGTTGACCCGCGACTTCGCCGCGTTGAAGGACGATTTGAGGGCCGCGCTGGCCCGTCTCCGCGCGCGGCGGAGCGATGTCGAGACGCCGCCGCGCGACGACGATGCGGGTGCGGGAACCAGGGCCGGGGATTGAGGCGATGCGGTCGAAGCTGAGACGGGCTCTAATACTGGCGCTGATGCCGCTCGGCTTCGTGTTCATCGCCCTCATCAAGGTCTACCAGTACGGGCTCTCGCCGCTGGTGCCGCCGACCTGCCGGTATCTGCCGACCTGCTCGGCCTACGCCGCCGAGGCGGTGCAGCGCCACGGCGCCGTCCTCGGCGCCTGGCTGGCGCTGCGCCGGATCGTGCGCTGCCATCCCTGGGGCGGCCACGGCTATGATCCGGTGCCCCGGGCGCGCCATCGCCATGACGCCGTGACGCACGGAAAGCAGGCCTGATGGCCGACCAGAAAAACCTGCTGCTGGCGATCGTCATCTCGGTCGCGATCATCCTGATCTCGCAGTTCCTGCTGCCCGGCAGCAAGCCGCCGCCCCAGGGCGGCCCGCAGACCGCTGGCGCGACGGTTCCGGGCGGGGCGGGACCGCAAGCACCGGGCGGCGCCGGCAGCGCCGGCGGCGGCGCCGCGCCGCGGGCGCCGGGAACCCCCGGCACCGCGGGGCCGAGCGCGCCCGGATCGGGGTCGAGCGCGCGCGCCTCCGGCGCTCCGGGAACCCCCGGCACGCCGGGCACACCGGGCGCGGCCGGCGCGGCCGGCGAAAACCGCGCGGCGATCCTCAGGCGCTCCAAGCGCGTGCGCATCGACACCCCCAAGCTCAGCGGCTCGATCGCGCTGACCGGCGCGCGGCTCGACGACGTGACCTTGCGCCGCTACCGCACCGAGCTGGCCAAGACCAGCCCCAACATCACGCTGCTGGAGCCCGAAGGCGCGCCCAACGCCTATTTCGTGGAGTTCGGCTGGGTCACCACCAACGCGGACAAGGGCATCAAGCGTCCCGGCCCGACCAGCGTGTGGACCGCCGACCGCGAGGTGCTGGCGCCGGGCCGGCCGGTGACCCTCACCTGGGACAACGGCGAGGGCCTGAAATTCGAGCGCCGCTACGAGATCGACAAGGACTACCTGGTCACGGTGACCCAGGCCGTGGTCAACGACGGGACGACAGCGGTCGCGTTGTTTCCCTTCGCGCTGATCCGGCGTTTCGGCACGCCGGAGACCTCGGGCTGGTACGTGCTCGACGAGGGACCCTACTGGGTGACCCGAAATGCCACCGACGATGGCGGGTCGAAGACCAACTTCAGCTACGACACGATCAAGGACCAGACCAAGCAAGAGACCACGGTCGGCGGCTGGGTCGGCATCACCGACCGCTATTGGACGGTGGCGATCGCGCCCAGGAACGACGCGAAGGTCACCTCCACCATCGAATACAACAAGGGCGCGCCGCGCGGGTTCTATCAGGCCTTCTTCGTCCATCAGACCGCGGTCAGCGTGCCGGCGGGCGGCAGGGGGGCGGTGACCAACAACATCTTCGCCGGCGCCAAGGAAGTCTCGGTCATCGACCGCTATGAGGAGTCGCCCGGGATCCTGCGCTTCGACCTGGCCATGGACTACGGCTGGTTCTTCTTCCTGACCAAGCCGATCTTCAAGCTGCTCAACATCTTCTACCACTACGTCGGCAACTTCGGCGTCGCCATCCTGCTGCTGACGGTGCTGATCAAGATCCTGTTCTTCCCGCTCGCCAACAAGTCCTACAAGGCGATGGGCAAGATGAAGGCGCTGACGCCGAAGATGCAGCAGATCAAGGAGCGCTTCGGCGACAACAAGGAGCTGCAGAACCGCGAGCTGATGGAGCTCTACAAGCGCGAGAAGGTGAACCCCATGGCGGGGTGCTGGCCGATCCTGATCCAGATCCCGGTGTTCTTCGCGCTCTACAAGGTGCTGCTGATCAACATCGAGATGCGCCACGCGCCGTTCTTCTGGTGGATCCAGGACCTTTCGGCGCGCGACCCGACCTCGGTGCTCAACCTGTTCGGCCTGCTGCCCTTCCAGCCGCCGACCGACGGCATCGTCGGCATCATCTCGATCGGCGTCTGGCCGCTGCTGATGGGCATCTCGATGTGGCTGCAGCAGCGCCTCAACCCCGCGCCGCCCGACCCGATGCAGGCGCGCATCTTCATGATGCTGCCGATCGTCTTCACCTTCATGCTGGCGCCCTTCGCGGCGGGCCTGGTGATCTACTGGACCTGGAACAACCTGCTCTCGATGGCCCAGCAGTGGACGATCATGAAGCGCCACGGCCAGCTCAGCCAGGCCACCGCGCCGCACGCCGGCAGCCCGCCCAAGAAGAAGCCGGCGGCGGCGAACAGCACCGGCCGCCGGGCCAAGGCACGGGCGAAGGCCGCCGGCGCCGACGGCACCGATGGCACCGACGGGGGCGAGGCGACCGCGGACGAGGCGCCGGCGGACGAGGCGCCGGAGCCGGCCGCCGAAGACGGCGGCGCGGAAGAGACGCCGGGCGGGGCTGCCTCGACGCGGCCGGCGCCGGCAAGCAACCGTGGCCGCGCCCAGCCGGCCAAGCGCGGGCGAAGCCGGCGCCGGAGCCGGTGAGATGAGCCCTGCGGCGGGCGGTCCTTCTCCGTCCGACGACCACCCGGAAACCTTGGGCGACGCGCTTGCCGGCGACGCCGATGCCGAGGCCGCCGCGCTCGAGGCCGGCCGCCTGCTCTTCGCCAAGGAATGCAGCTTCCTGCGCGGCGTCGTGCGGCTCGATGGACTGCCCGAACCGCGCCTGCCCGAGATCGCCTTCGCCGGCCGCTCCAACGTCGGCAAGTCGAGCCTGCTGAACGCGCTGACCGGCCGCAAGGCGCTGGCCCGCACCTCGAACACGCCGGGGCGCACCCGTGAGATCAACTTCTTCGCGCTCGGCGGGGCGCTGCTGCTGGCCGACCTGCCGGGCTACGGCTTCGCCAAGGCGCCCAAGACGCAGGTGAAGGTCTGGACGCGCCTGGTGCGCGACTACCTCACCGGGCGGCCGAACCTCCGCCGGCTCTGCCTGCTGATCGACGCCCGGCGCGGCATCAAGGACAGCGACCGCGAGATCATGACGCTGCTCGACGAGGCGGCGGTGGTCTACCAGGCGGTGTTCACGAAGTGCGACAAGGTGAAGGCCGGCGCGCTCGCCAAGCGTCTGGAGGAGACCGCCGCCGAGCTCAAGCGGCACGGCGCGGCCTATCCCGAGATCGCCGCCACCAGCGCGCTCAAGGGCGCCGGCATCGCGGAGCTCCGCGCCGGGCTCGCAGCGCTGGCGACCTAGCGAGCGATCAACTAAGTTCTCATCATCATGAAAGCCCGCCAGATCAAGGAAGCCAAGGAGTGGATCCGCATCGGCCGCGTGCTGACCGATGCGCTGCCCTATCTCCGGCGCTACTCCGGCGAATGCTTCGTCATCAAGTACGGCGGGCACGCGATGGGCGACGACAGCCTGTCGGCCTCCTTCGCCAAGGACATCGTGCTGCTCAAGCACGCCGGCATCGACCCGATCGTGGTGCACGGGGGCGGCCCGCAGATCGGCGCCATGCTGGAGCGGCTCGCGGTCAAGAGCGAGTTCATCGACGGGCTGCGCGTGACCGACAAGTCGACCGTGGAGATCGTCGAGATGGTGCTATCCGGCGCCATCAACAAATCGATCGTGCAGTCGATCAACGACGCCGGCGGCCAGGCGGTCGGCCTGAGCGGCAAGGACGGCGGGCTGATCAAGGCGCGCAAGCTCCGCCGCACCAAGCGCGACCCGGAATCCAACATCGAGAAGATCCTCGACCTCGGCTTCGTCGGCGAGCCCGAGACGGTCAAGCCCGATCTCCTCAACAACCTCGCCGACTCCGACGTCATTCCGGTGATCGCGCCGATCGGCGTCGGCGCCAAGGGCGAGACCTTCAACATCAACGCCGACACCGCGGCCGGCGCCATCGCCAGCGCCATGGGCGCGGCGCGCTTCTTCCTGCTGACCGACGTGGTCGGCGTGCTCGACAAGGACGGCGCCCTCATCCCCGACCTCACCACCCAGGGGGCGCAGTCGCTGATCGACGACGGCACCATCGCCGGCGGCATGATCCCCAAGGTCGAGACCTGCATCAAGGCGGTCGAGCAGGGCGTGGAGGCCGCCGTCATCATGGACGGCCGGGTGCCGCATTCGATGCTCCTGGAGATCTTCACCCCGCACGGCGTCGGCACGCTGATCGGCGACGCGGCGGCCGAAGCCGAGGCGGTGGGGGAGGCGGACGAATAGTCGGCCGTTAGCGCATTTTCCGATCGTTTGGCATCACCGGCCCTCATGAGCTTGTCGAATGGCCCCCACCCGGCCACCCAATGGCAGTATCCTGTCGGTGGCCGGGTGGGGGCCATTCGACAAGCTCATGAGGGCTGGCGCCGATTCCGCGTGAGCGGAATATGCGCTAGATCGGATCGCTTTCAGGCTGGATAAAGCGAAGATCCAGCCTGAAAGCGTGAATCCAATCTAACTCGTTAATAATGGAGCAGATTCAATCTGGTCGCGATCTGCTCTAGTTCTTCGTGAAGAACTCGAGCTGCCACGCCAGGTCTTCTTCCGACAGCGGATAGTCGGTGCCGTCGCGGGCGTAGAGCGCCGATTGCGGCGAGACGCCGGCGAGCTTGAGCTGGACCTGGATCGCATCGCGCATCTCCAGCCCCGCCTTCCAGGCGAGCGCCGTCGCCGCCTTGGCGCTGCGCGTCGCCAGCACGTCCCGCGCCGCCTCGTAAGTCAGGCCGGCCAACGCCGCGAGGCCCGCCGTGGCGAAGCGGCGCTTGCCGGCATTGACCGCCTCCATGAGCTGCTCGGCGGTCAGCGCGCCCTCGCCGTGGAGGCGCCGCGCCGCGTCGGCGGGATCTTCCTCGGGCGCGTCGTTCGTGTCGGGAATGTCGCTGGCGATCCGCCCCGAGACGACCGCGCGGATCACCTCGGCGGTCTCCGGGTCGAGGTCGCTTCGGCTCAGCAGCACGTCGAGCAGCGAGCGCGCGACGAAGCCGGCGATGCGCATCGAGACCTGCACCGAGAGCTTGGGCCGGCGCACCAGCGGGTCGTGCCATTGCTCGACCTCGGGGGCCTTGTCGAGGATGCGGTCGAGGGTCTCCTCGCGGATCTGCGCGCTCTCGTTGGCCAGAAGCTGGGTCACTGCGTTCTCGTCGCCGTGCTCGACGACGAAGTCGGCCAGGGTCTCGCCGAGCTGGTGGCGCTTGGCGACGACGGCGAGCGCGCCGTCGGGCGGCCCGGAGGTGATGATCGAGAGGATGTCGCGCTCGCTCAGCAGCGGCGAGCGCTCGAGCACCGGGGTGGCGACCTCGAGCACCTCGTCGGCGGCCAGCGCCTGGACCAGCTTGAGGAGCTCCGCGGGCACCGCGCCCTTCAGCTCGGCGAGCGCCTCGGACATGATCGCGCGCACCCGCGGCAGCTCGTCCCGGGCCAGGGTGGCGATGGTCTGGCGGGTCAGCTTGTGCAGGCGGCCGAAGGTCGCGCCGTCGATATCGGGAACGAGGGCGGCGAGCTTGCCCGCCAGCCCCTCGCGGACGCTCTCGTGCAGATCCGTGGCGAGGATGAAATCGGCATGCGGCGGCGTGGCGCTGTTCTCGGCGATCGCGCGGCGCACCTCGGGCTCGTCGTCCTCGGCGAGGAAATAGAGCAGCTCGGGCTGCACGTCCTGGCGCGCGGCGAGCTCGCGCCGCGCCGCCGCGTCGCTGCTGCGCGCGATCCTCTTCGCCTTCTCGTAGGCCGCGCCCTGACGCGGCGGGATCTCGCTCACGCCTCGTCCTCCCCCGTGCGCGCGACGCTTGCCGGCGGCGCCAGGCGGATGCCGTCCTTGCCGTCGTGCTTGACGGCGTACATCGCGGCGTCGGCCCGCGCGACCAGCGCGTCGAGGCTTTCGCCGGCTTGCGGCCGGTAGACCGCGATGCCGATCGAAAAGCCGATCCGGCGCGCCTCGTCGGCCGAATAGGAAGCGAGCCGCGCCGCTCCGCGCTGGATGCCGAGCGCGGCGGCCTCGGCGTCGGGCTCGCCGGCGTCGATCAGCCAGATCGCGAACTCGTCGCCGCCGAGCCGCGCCGCCAGGCCGTCGTCGCCGGCCGCCTCGTCGAGCTGGCGCGCCACCATGGTGAGGATGCGGTCGCCGGCCTCGTGGCCGTGCAGGTCGTTCACCGGCTTGAAATTGTCGAGGTCGATGTAGAGCAGCGCCCCCGGCGCGCCGAGCCGCGCGCCCACCGCCTCCAGGAAGGCGCGGCGGACCAGGAGGCCGGTCAGCCCGTCGATGCGGGCGAGGCGGTCGAGCTTCACCTGGTGCTCGACATGCGCCATGGCGATGCCGAACTGGAATGCGAGTTCGGCCAGCAGGCGCTTCTCGTCCTCCTCGAAGGCGGGGCGGCCGGGGCCGCGCAGGATCGCCACGGCGCCGCCCGCGCCGCCCGCGCCCGCGCCATCGCGGCCGGCGGTGCGCGCGAAGAGCGCGTGGCCGTCGCCGGCCGGCCGCTCGACCGCGGTATCGTCGGGCAGGTCGGCGGGCGGCGCGATCCCGTCCCGCGCATCGCCCCCGCCGCCCGCGCTTGCGGCGAGCACCCGGCTGCCGTCGGCGGCGAAGCGCCAGATCAGGCAGCGGTCGCCGGATAGCGCGCGGCGCGCGGCATCGGCCGCGGCGGGCAGCATCCCGGCCGGCTCGACCGTGTCCCAGACCGCGGTCAGCACGTGGTTGTAGAGCCGCTCGCGGGTATGGGCGCGCGCCAACGCTTCCTCCAGGCCGCTTTCCTCGGTGACGTCGCGGGCGACGCCGCGCGCGCCGATCCAGCGCCCCTCGTCGTCGAGGATCGGCATGGCCGAGCAGGAGAGCCGCCGCGGCTCGCCGTCGGCGGCGCGGCACCAGAACTGCACGCGGTTCACGGGGCGCTTGGCCTGGAAGGGCGTATCGGCCAGGTCGGCCCGGTTGTCGAGCAGCGCCGCGACGTCGAGGCCGACCAGGTCCTTGGCGCCGTAGCCGAGCGCGCCGTGGGGCGAGACGAAGACGAAGGCGGAGCCATCGGTCTCCCAGGCGAAGTCGGAGGAGATCTCGACCAGGTCCTTGTAGCGCTTGCGCGATTCGATCAGCGCCGCCTGCAGGTTGCGGTCGAGCGCCAGGCGGTCGTCCGGGCCGGCGGGCTCGGCGCGTCCTACCGCGATTGGCTTTTCGATCGCCCCGGCCACCCCGACCCCCCGGGGCTAGCCGCGCCGGCCGGGAACGCCCGCGCGGCGGACGTCCATGCCGACCGGCGCGGATGGAATGGTCGGAACCATCTCCGGATCGGGCCGGCCGAAATAGTAGCCCTGGCCGTAGTCGATGCCGGCGGAGAGAAGGTATTTGACGCAGTGCTCGTCCTCGACCATCTCGGCGACGGTGGCGACGCCGAGGTCGCGGCAGAGGCCGGCGATGGCGCGCAGGAAATGGCTCGACTTGGTGTTCTCCAGCGCGCTCTGCACGTAGCTGCCGTCGATCTTGACGAAGTCGATGTCGATGGCGCGGAGATACTCGAAGGCCGCCGCGCCCACCCCGAAGTCGTCGAGGCAGACCTTGTGGCCGGCGGCGCGCAAGGCCTGGACGAAATCGTTGGTGGCGTGGATGTCGGAGACCGCCATCGATTCGGTGAGCTCGAACAGCAGGTTGTGGCGCTGGTCGCCATTGCCTTCGAGCAGCCGCAGCAGGCCGTCCTGGAAGATCGGATCCTCGAAGGAGCGGCCGGAGATGTTGACCGCGATCGGCCAGGTGTCGAGGGTGTCGGCGCGCCGGCGCAGCGCCGCCATCGCCTTTTCGCAGACCGCGAGGTCGAATTCGGAGATCAGATTGACCTCCTCGGCGAAGTGGACGAAGTCGTAGGGCGGCACGCCCTTCTGCACGCTGGTGAAGCGCGACAGCACCTCGAAGTGGCTGGTGCGCTGCGACTTCAGGTGGACCACCGGCTGGAAGTAGATCTCGAAGGCCTCCTCTGAGATCACGTGGCGCACGTCGGCCATGCGCCGCGCATTGGTCTCCAGCAGGCCGGTCAGCCCATGGGTCAGCTTCTCCATGGTGAGGCGCGCGCCGGGGGCGCGGCAGAATTCGTGGATCGTGTAGGCGAGCGCCTTGGCCGCGTCGTCCTCGCTGACGCCCTCGCAGACCAGATCGACAGAGGCCGCGCGCACCGTGACGCCGGCGCCGCCGGGATCGGCCGCGCGCGCGGCTTCCTCGATGCGGGCGTTCAGCGCATCGACGTCCATGCCGCGCTTGTGGAGGACGCCGTAGCGCCCATCCTGCAGCTCGCCGGCGGAGTGGCCGTCGACCGACTTGGCGCGCAGGCAGGTGGCGATGGTTTCCTTGAGCTCGCTCTGCGCCGCCTCGTCGAGGCGCTCGCCGAACTCGCTGTCGGTGTCGAGCTCGATCAGCGTGAGCTGCTCGCCCGGATGGTCCGCGTGGGAGCGCAGGCGGCCGGCGGCCAGCTCGGCGAAGGACTCCGCGTCGTGCAGCCCGCCGGGGCGGCGCTGGGGATTGTTGGGGTCGTCGTCCTCCAGCGAGCGCGCCATGCGGAAGGCGATGAAGATGCGGTTGGAAAGATCCGACAGCCGGTAGCCGACCGCGAGCATCGGCGGCGTCGGTCCGGTGGCGCTGTTGAGGCGCACCTTCATGGGCTCCAGGCGCCGCCCGTCGTGGATCGCCAGCAGCAGCTCGCCGATCGCCGGGCGCGATTGCGCGGTGATGAAGTTCATCAGCGGCTGCTTGGCCACCGTCTCCGAGGCCACGCCCAGGAAGGCGGAGACCGCCCCCGCGGCGAAGACCACCATATGGCGCTCGTCGAGCTCGATCAATATGTCGGAGGCGCAGAAGGCGAAGGCGAGGAAGCGGTCGCGCTCGTAGCGCAGGCGCGCGCCTTCGTCAGCCTCGCCCGAGGCATCGGCCGGCGCGGGAGCGGCGACCTGGAGCTCCAACGGCTCGGCGTCGCCTTGCTTGTTTTTCGGTCCGAACACGCGGTCTCGGCTGGCTGGTTTCCAGGGTTGCTCTCGGGCATGGCGCGGCGCCCGCCGGACACCTCCGCGGCCGGGCTTAAAAGGTAGAAAACCTTGTTTAACGAATGCTTTCGATTTGACCTTGCAGCCGCGGAAATTGCACCGCAGATTGAGGAAATGACCGACAAAGCGACGAATGGCGGCACGCACCCCAATCTCGCCCATGCCGAAGCCTGGCTGTTCGATCTCGACAACACGCTCTATCCGCATTCGTGCAACCTGTTCGCCCAGATCGACGCGCGGATGAAAGAGTTCATTTGCGCCCTCTTAGGTTGCAACAACGAAGACGCGCACGCGGTCCAGAAGACGCTCTTCCGGCGCTACGGCACCACCATGCGGGGCCTGATGACCGAGCACGGCGTGAAGCCCGACGACTTCCTGGCCCACGTGCATGCGATCGACCACAGCCCGGTGCCCGCCGACCCCGCGCTCGACGCCGCGCTGGCGCGCCTGGACGGGCCGAAATACGTGCTGACCAACGCCTCGCGCCACCACGCCGAGCGGGTGATGGAGCGGGTCGGGGTGAGCCGTCACTTCGAGGCGATCTTCGACATCGTCGCCGGCGACTATCGCCCCAAGCCCGACCCCGCCATCTACGCGGGCGCGGTCGCCGCCTTCGGGCTGCGGCCCGAGGCCACGGTGTTCTTCGACGACATCCCGAAGAACCTCGAGCCGGCGCATGCGCTCGGGATGACCACGGTGTGGATCCGCACCGACACCGAATACGCCTCGATCGGCGAGCCGGGCGCGCATATCCATCACGAGACCGAGCATCTGGCCGGCTGGCTGCACGGCGTGGCGGAAGCGCGGGAGCGGTGACTGAGCTACCTGGCTCCCCCTCCCACTGCGCTGACGCGCAGCGGGTCACTCCCCTTGGGGGAGGGGGCCAGAGCAGGTCGTGGTTAG
>Ga0302046_10003673_pt1 | contig 13806 bp, 12 predicted proteins | sample RVTome_11_FD_200261 | JGI IMG/M metagenome (GOLD analysis project Ga0302046, IMG submission 200261) | Soil microbial communities from uranium-contaminated site in the Upper Colorado River Basin, Wyoming, United States - RVT147D111 (version 2) ...
GTTCGGACTGAATGCTGGCTCAGCGCACCCAGGTCCACGCCGGGTCGTCGAAGTTAAAGCAACTCTCGGGTGGGGGCGAGGTGCCGGGCATTTGCCAGTCCCCATCCCACGACAACCGAGCCTCGTCCGCGATAGCCTCGCAGACTTCGTCGAAACGGATGGGGCGACCCAGGATGCCGGTAAGGGAGGTGGCGTTGATTGGCGCGTGAGGCATGCGACTGATCTCCTTGATCATGTCCTGACCGTCATCGAGGAGGATGGAACCGTGTTGCAGGAAGGCGTTCCTTTCGCGAAGCTGAGCGCTACCCACGAGCTTTCGACCGTTGGCGAGGATCTCGCCGCCTGCGGCCGTCGCAAAGCATGAGCCACTGCCCAATGATGCTGCGGGCGTGCGTGGAGCATGACTGGCTGCAACGCCCAATCTGTTCAACGCTCGAGTCAGTGTCGAATGGATACGAAGGTAGGTCTCGCGCAGCGAACCAAAGGTATCGATCGGGGCCGCAACGGCGTATGTGACCTCGTGCTCGTGCCAGACTGCGCGTCCACCTGTTGGTCGGCGTACGGTATCCAGATTGCGTTCACGAATCCGCCTCAGGCTGTAACGCCGGAGTGCCGGCTCATGTCGGCCGAAGGACAGGCACGGGGGTTTCCAGCGGTAGAGACGCAGACACGCCATCCCATCCTGCGCCCGTGCCAGCAACGTCTGATCGATTGCCATGTTGACGGAACCGGGTTTACCGTCCTCGTCGACGATCAGGTACCAAAGCATGCGTTGGAAAGGTGCTCGGTGGATCCGTTCCGGCAGAACGGTGGGTTAGGCGGTGCTCCCCACGGGCTGGCCGGCATACTCCTCGATTGGGGGGCATGTGCAGACGAGATTTCTGTCCCCGTACGCGGCATCAATCCGCCCCACGAATGGCCATATCTTGTGTTCGCGGGTTGCTGCGGACGGAAATGCGGCCCGCTCTCGGCTGTACGGTCTGGTCCACGTGTCGGACGTCAATGTTGCGAGCGTGTGGGGTGCATTGGTCAGGAGATTGTTTTCCTTGTCCGCGGTGCCGTTTTCGATTTCTCGTATTTCTTCCCGAATGGCGATCATCGCATCGCAGAAGCGATCGAGTTCCTCCTTCGACTCACTCTCGGTGGGTTCCACCATCATCGTACCGGCAACTGGAAAGGAAATCGTGGGAGGGTGAAAGCCGTAGTCGATCAGGCGCTTGGCCATATCTTCGACCGTGATTCCGGCGGACGTCTTGAAGGGACGCGTGTCAATGATGCATTCGTGCCCTATCAGACCGCCCGGCCCGGAATAGAGCAGGTTGTAATGATCCTTCAAACGGTGGACAATGTAGTTCGCGTTCAGGATGGACACGCATGTTGCGTCGGTCAGACCCGATACACCCATCAATTGAATGTACGCCCAGGAGATCGTCATGATTGATGGGCTGCCCCACGGGGCGGCGGAGACGGTTCCGAACGGCTTCTCGTGTCCGAGTGCAATGACCGGATGATCGGGAAGGAACGGAGTGAGGTGCTTTGCGACACCAATCGGTCCCATGCCCGGTCCGCCACCGCCGTGCGGTATGCAAAACGTCTTGTGGAGGTTGAGGTGGCAGACATCCGCTCCCATATCTCCAGGCCGGCACAGTCCAACCTGCGCATTCATGTTGGCGCCGTCCATGTAGACCTGACCGCCGTTTTGATGCACGACGTCACATACGGTTCGGATGGAAGCCTCAAAGACACCATGTGTGGATGGATACGTAACCATCAAGGCGCAGAGTGTGTCCTTGTGAGCCTCCGCCCTGCTGCGAAGGTCGTCCACGTCGATGTTGCCGTGTGGATCGGTCTTGACGACCACGACCTGCATGCCCGCCATTACCGCACTCGCCGGGTTGGTTCCGTGAGCCGATTGCGGGATGAGGCACGTGGTCCGGCCGCGGTCTCCGCGACTGTGATGGTATGCTCGGATGGCGAGGAGACCCGACAGTTCTCCCTGCGAACCCGCGTTGGGCTGCAGAGAGATGGCATCGAAGCCCGTGATCTCTGCCAACTGATCCTCCAGTTGCGCGAACATCTCGGCGTATCCGGCCGCTTGATCCTGCGGGGCGAACGGGTGCAAGGCCCCGAACTCGGGCCACGTCACCGGAATCATCTCGGTCGTGGCGTTCAGCTTCATCGTGCATGATCCGAGGGGGATCATCGCCGAGGTCAACGAGAGGTCCCGATCCTCCAGCCGTTTCAGATATCGCAGCATCTCGGTTTCTGACCGGTAACGGTGAAACACGTCGTGCTCCATGAAGCTCGAGCTACGCTCGAGCGATTCGGGGATACCGTGAGATGCGACGAGCGTGAGGCTGTCGACTGTCGGCGCTTTCTTGTCGAGCGCGAAGACGGCCAGAAGATCGCCGACGTCCTCGACGCCGGTGGTTTCGTCTAACGACACCGTGATGCTGGACTCGCTCAATGGTCGCAGGTTCATCCCGGAAGTGTCGGCGGCTTGATGGACGGCGCGCACCGTCTCCGGTGTCGCCTCGACGCAGATCGTATCGAAGAACGTGTCGTGTCGCAGGGTGTACCCGAGCTTGTTCAAACCCGCCGACAGAATTCTGGTCAGCGTGTGGACACGCTTCGCAATGCGTGTCAGGCCGTCGGGACCGTGGTAGGCTGCGTACATCGCCGAGATGACGGCGAGGAGCACTTGAGCCGTGCAGATATTGCTGGTCGCTTTTTCTCGGCGAATGTGTTGCTCTCTGGTCTGCAGCGCCATGCGCAGGGCGGGGTTGCCGGCATCGTCCTTTGAGACGCCGATGATTCGGCCCGGCACGTTGCGCTTGAACCTATCGCTTGTGGCGAAGAACGCCGCGTGCGGTCCGCCGTACCCCATCGGCACACCAAAGCGCTGCGCACTGCCGACGGCGATGTCCGCCCCCCATTCACCGGGCGGCCTGAGCAGGGTCAAGCTGAGGAGATCGGTTGCGACAGTGACCAGGGCTCCCACCTCGTGAGCGCTCTCGCACAAGGTCGAGTAATCCTCGAGGGCACCCTCCGTGTTTGGATATTGGAGAAGTGCGCCGATCGCCGTGGCGTCGAAATCGAAGGCGTTGGGTGAGTCGACGACAACGTCTATTCCCTGTGCCTCCGCTCGTGTGCGCACGACCGCGATTGTCTGTGGATGACAACCGGAGTCAACCAGGAATCTGGTGGCCCCCTCCCCGGTCAATCCGAGTGTCATCAACATCGCTTCGGCGGCAGCCGTGGCTTCATCCAGCAGCGACGCGTTGGCGATCTCCAACCCCGTGAGGTCAGAGACTACCGTTTGAAAGTTGAGGAGGGCCTCGAGCCGTCCCTGTGCGATCTCCGGTTGGTACGGCGTGTACGCGGTATACCACCCAGGGTTTTCCAGTATGTTGCGAAGAATAACCGGCGGTGTAACGCAGTCGTAGTAACCCATACCGATGTACGAGCGGCGCACCTCGTTGCGCCTCGCCAATCGCCGCAGCTCCGTGAGTACTTCTTCTTCGGATTGCGGATCCGGGATATCCAGGGGCCGTCGAAGCCTGATGTCGTCGGGTACCACGGCATCCATCAGGGCGCCGAGCGATGCAAACCCCAGGGTTTCGAGCATCGCCGACATGTCGGAGGCACGCGGTCCGATGTGGCGTTCAGCAAAGCTGTCAACTGGTGGTATGTCTTTCAGAATGTTTGACATGTCGAGTCTATTGAGCCGGATGTCGAGGCGAGGTCAGAATCCCGCAGTCCTCATTTGATCCATGTGTTGTTGACGAGCGTCCCGGTCAGGATTGCAAACGCCCCGGGGATGCCGGGGCGTTGTCGAATCGTATGCCGGGCAATTGCGACTCCGGTCAGGTTCATTCACCGATGTGCTGGGCATAGTCAGCAGAGGTGAGGGCCTGTTCGATTTCGGTCGGATTCTGAATCCGAACCTTGATCATCCACCCCGCGCCGTAGGGATCGCTGTTGATGAGGCTGGGGTCACCTTCGAGTTCCCCGTTTATCTCAACCACTTCCCCACCCACCGGACTGAACAGCTCAGATACAGCTTTCACCGCTTCGATTGTTCCGAACACTTCCATCCGCTCGAGTGTGGTGCCAACGCTCGGAAGATCAACGTAGACGATGTCGCCTAGCTCTCCCTGTGCGTAGTCCGTGATCCCGATGGTAACCACGTCCTCGCCCGCGGACGACTGTATGTATTCGTGCTCCTCGGTGTAGCGGAGCTCTTCGGGTATCAGTGACATGGTTTTTTTGGGATGGGCCCCGTTTTGACGGCGAAGGTTATCGTTCGCCTCATTCCCTGTCAAGCTGGTGCTTGGCCGTGTCGATAACGTCGTTCCACACCTCCGCTGTGCGTTCCCGCAGCGCTGCCAGCGTGCCATTGTTCTCGATGACATGGGTGGCGCCGCGCCGCTTTTGTGACGGGTCCATCTGTGTTGCCATGAGCGCGACGGCTTCCTCTTTCGAGAGCCCTCGGGCCGTTAATCGCTTCATCCGAACCCCTTCGTCAGCGTCGACGAGAATGACAACGGGGAAATCAGCGGGGTTCATCAGTTCGAAGAACAGGGGAATGTCGTGTACTACGACGGCGGCGCCCGACTCGCGAGCCTCGGCTTCGAGTTCTGATCTTCGACGGTGCACGGCGGGGTGCAGCATCGCGTTCAGCCGCTTTCTGGCTGACTCGTCCTGGAGGATGATACGCCGGAGGCGGGCGCGATCGAGAGACCCCGATTGGGTGATGATGTCCAGGCCAAACGCATCGGCCAGTTTTCCGAGATAAGGGCTGCCGGACGCCTGGAGTTCCCGGACGATCGCGTCGGCGTCGATGATCGTGGCGCCCAAACCGGTCAAGAATTTCGCCACCGTGGTCTTTCCCGCCCCGGCGTTTCCCGTCAGGACCACCCTCAGCATGCAGCCCCACCGGGGCCCCCGATTTCGGATTCGAGCCCCCGGCCTCCTTCGCTTTCCTTTGTAGGCGGTCGGAAATCCCAAGTGTCATCGAGGTTGCGGCGCTTGCGGTTCTGAAGCGCCCCCTCATATTCCGATCCGGGCTTAACCCCTCGTTTCTTGACCAGGGTGCCTGTATCCAATGCGGTATTAACGCGAAACCCATTTTCCGGGGGAGTCGTGAACAAAGCAGAACTCATTGAAGCAGTTGCCGACAAGGCCGACCTTCGAAAGGCCGATGCGGCCCGCGCTATCGAAGCCCTGTTCGATGGCAACGGGGTCATCGTTGATGTACTCCGTAAGGGAGACAAGGTCCAGCTCACCGGCTTTGGCACCTTTCAGGTGAAAGAGCGCTCGGCGCGCACCGGACGGAATCCTCGCACGGGTGAGGCAATCAAAATCGCCGCGGCCAACGTCCCCGCCTTCAAGCCGGGGCAGGTCTTCAAGGACGCCTTGAACGGCTAGTAGGCGAAAAACCCTCTGATCCGGCCCGCCGAGTATCATCCAGGCGGGCCGTGATCCGTTGCCCTCGTACCACCAGGCCATTCAGGCCGCGCATGGCCTTGGGTGAGTCCTCGGGTCTGATCTCGATCAGCGAGAAGGAGCCCCGCAAATCGATGCGGCCCACATCCCGGGACTGAACCCCGACCGCATTGACCAACGCACCTACCAGATCGCCGGCACGAATGCCGTCCTGCTTGCCCTTGTCAACGCGAATCGTGGTCCACGTGGCCTGATCGGGCCCTGATGGCTCCTGCCACCGATCCGCGATTGCCACGGCTGCTATCAGAACCGGGTCGAATTCGTCGAGCAGTGGCTCGAGCGTCGTCAGCACGCCGAGCGATACGTCAGATTCGAGCTTCTGGCGTAGCTCCGCCCGCCTTACATACGCGCCGTGTCGTGCCCGGTCGGCCGCCGATGGCAGACGGAATGCTTCCGCCTTCGACGTGATTCTCGGCAGGTATCGCAGTTGGGTGGCCCGAATCAATACGAGGACGGACTCCGAGCGCCCGGCCAAACGACTCAGAACAGATGTGGTCGGCAGGTCCGTGGTGATGGCTAGATCCACCCGGTTGTCGTGTTCTGCCTCGGGTGTGATGCCCATTGGCAGCCACCCGTTCATTCGCCCCAGCGGATCCCACACTACAGAGGTGGCGGGGTTGATGATGTCCAGCGCCGCCCGCAGCGCCCAGGGTCGTCGGGTGGATGGCACGACGGCGTATCGGATAGGGTGAGGGATTGGCCCTGGAGCCCCTTCCGCTTCGTACGCGGGGGCCCGATGAGCGTGTCGCTCGAGGAAATCAGGCATTGAAGCGCGGTCCGACGTGACAATGATGCGACTTGCACTTCGGGTTTCGGCCAGAACCGTTTCGCATCCCCCGATGGCCGGTTTGTCGTAGGCTTCGGGCCACGCCACGATCACTTGACGCACGTCCCCCGCTTTGAGAACCGACATTTCAATTAGGCGGATCAGGTCGAGCGGGGTGGCGGCAAGCGAGTTGATCCCGCCTCCACGCAACAGGCGAGACGTACGGGTGACTCCTGTCGCCAGGTGAACCGGCGCAAGGCCCTCGTGGCATGCAGCCGCCGATTCGAGATCGTCGTGCTCCTCGAGTTCCGGAACAAGAATCAGGGTTCCGGGGTGCCCACCCTGGGCTCCGGCAAGTTCGGCGAGCACGGCTTGCATACTCCACCACGCGGGAGGGCAGACGCACACCAACGGCTTCCCTCCGGCCAGCGCCGCTCGATGCGCGGCGTTCAGCGCGGGAACGTCAGTCCCGGACACATCACCTCCAATTGTCAAAGAGTTTGCCGGCACATGGCCGGGCTTGGAACAACATGCTACCTTGGCCAACTCAGCCACGCAACGGGCGCGATAGATGTGTAAACTTTTGACCTTCATTGCGTTAACGACTGTCGTGAGCGCGGCGGGCGCGCAAACGGAGCGGCAGACCGCGCGTCAGATCGGGATCAAGGTCGGTGTGTTGCCGACCGGCGAACACAACGCCATTACCGACGTGGCTGGCGTACGGGTGGGTCAGGTAACCGTCACGGCGGGCGACTCGATCAACACGGGTGTTACCGCCATTCTGCCACCGGGCGAGAACGTTTTTCAGAGAAAGGTTCCGGCAGCGATCGCCATTGGAAACGCCTATGGCAAACTCGCCGGCTACACGCAGGTGAAGGAACTCGGTGAACTGGAGTCGCCCATTTTGCTGACGTGCACACTGTGTGTACCGCGAGTCGCCGACGCCGTTCTCACCTACCTGCTTGGTCTTCCGGGTAATGAAGATGTTCGTTCCGCGAATCCGGTGGTGGGTGAGACCAACGACGGCTTTCTCAATGACATCCGCAGCCGCCCGGTTCGAGAGATACACGTGCTCGAGGCGATTCGCTCGGCGCGCTCCGGTCCGGTTGAGCAGGGATCTGTTGGTGCGGGGCGTGGGACGCAGGCGTTTGGCTGGAAGGGCGGCATTGGGACATCCAGCAGGGTGTTGCCCGACGCACTCGGCGGGTGGTCAGTCGGCGTGCTCGTTCAGTCCAATTTCGGAGGTGTCCTCACGATCGATGGGGCTCCTGTCGGCGAGGAACTGGGTCGCTACTACCTGCGCAACGTCCTTGGGGACGGTGGGCCGGGTGAAGCGCTGGATCGGGGTGACGGATCGGTGATGATCGTTGTAGCCACGGATGCACCAATCGATTCCCGGAACCTCGAACGTCTCGCCAGCCGGGCACTCGCCGGCCTGGCCCGTACGGGTAGCTCGATGACCAATGGGTCGGGCGACTACGTGATTGCGTTTTCGACCGTCGCCGTGGAAGAACTGGGCCCGCAGACGCTGGGCAACGCCCGAATGAGCCCGCTCTTTCAGGCCGTGATTGAGGCAACCGAAGAGGCCATCTACAACTCGCTCTTCATGGCAACCACCGTTGCAGGTCATCGCGGGACCACGGAAGCCCTCCCCCTCGACGATACGATTGCGGTGCTGCGGCGTTACGGTGTGATTCCGAACTGACTTTTCGAAAAGCGCAAGAAAGAGGTCCCCTTTGAGGACAAGCCGATTCGACTCGAGCGTGCCGAATATCCGGATATGTCAACTGGCCGCCTGGTTCCTCGCCGGGTTCATTCCTGCGTCCGCGTCCGGGCAGGGTCTCAAGGTCTTCATCTCGGCGGACATGGAGGGCGTCGTTGGAGTCGTAAACGAGGAGCAACTCGGACCGGGTGGTTTCGAGTACGGTCGCTTCCGCGAATTCATGACCCGCGAGGTGCTGGCGGCCATCGACGGGGCGCGGTCGGCCGGTGCGACGGAGGTTGTCGTGGCCGATTCCCATGGTAATGGTCTCAATCTCCTGATCGAGATGTTACCGGTGGATGTGACCGTCGTCCGATCGTGGCCGCGCCCCCTCGGCATGATGCAGGGAATTGACGAAACCTTTGATGCCGCAATCTTCATCGGGTACCACGCAGGTACCACGAATCCCGAGGGTGTCCGCGCACATACGTTTTCCAGCGCGACCCTTGCGGACGTTCGGCTGAACGGCCGGTCCGCGCTGGAGGCGGGTTTCAACGCCGCGATAGCGGGCCACTTTGGTGTCCCGGTGATCATGATTTCCGGGGACGATGCGGCAGTCGAGGAAGCGCGTGCCTTCATTGGGGAGCTGGAGGGTGCGGTCGTGAAGTGGAATACCGGGTTTCACTCGGCCCGGTCATTGACGCCTGAGGCGTCGTATGCCCTGATCCGGGAACGCGTCGTGACCGCCATGGAACGACTGGATTCCTTCGAACCAACGGTGCTCCCGACGCCGGTGACTCTGGACATTCGGTTCAAGAACTATCGACCGTCGGAAGTCCTGGCATTTCTCCCTGTGGTCGAGCGGACGAGTTCGCACACGGTCCGATTTGTAGGGCAGGATATATTGGAGATAGCGCGGTTCATGCAGTTCCTCAGCTACTTTAACTCAGGGCTCACCCCGTAGGTGTGCACTTGCCCGCGCGTCCAGGTTGACGACTAGGACACCCATGACCAAATCGCTCGAGATTCCGGCTTTCACACCGTCCAAAAATTTGCAGCACCTGAAGCCATCAGCAACAGTCACGATCAACCAGGAAGCGCAACGCCGTATCGCTGCCGGGGACGACGTAATCGATCTGTCAGCTGGCGAACCCGATTTTGACACTCCACGTGTCGTGTGCGACGCAGGGATCCGAGCCGTGCAGGAAGGAAAGACGCGGTACCCGCCGAATGCCGGTATTCTCGAACTCCGCGCCGCGGCTGCCCGGCACCTCTCCATGCTCTCGGCCGGTCGGCCCATCAATGCGGATCACATCGTCGTCTCGACGGGGGCCAAGCAATCCGTCTTCAACGCGTGTTTCACCTTGTTTGGCCCGCGTGATAGAGTCATGATCCCGGCCCCGGCATGGGTCTCATATCCCCAGATCGTACAGCTTGCCCGTGCGGAGCCCGTCATGGTACCGGGCCAACCCGAATGGAGTCTCAAAGTTGGGGTGGATGACCTCGAGGCTGCGACGAAAGCGGATGTCAAAGGGTTGATTCTCTGTTCACCGAACAACCCGACCGGTGCCGTCTACACCCGGACGGAGCTGAAAGCCATTCTGGAGTGGTCGGTGGAGAGAGACATCTGGGTTATCGCGGATGAGATCTATCGCGAGATCCACTATGCACCGGGACCGGCGCCTTCCGTGCTCGATATGCCGGAGGAACTCCTTGGTCGGGTCGTGGTGATTTCCGGCGTGAGCAAGACGTTCGCGATGACGGGGTGGCGAATCGGTTTCGCGCTTGCACCGCCGAGTGTCGCGAAAGCCATGTCTTCATTTCAGACGCACGTTACCAGTGGCGCGAGTCATCCGGCGCAGCATGCGGCGGCCGCCGCTTACTCGGACGAGCGGGTACAATCGGACGTCAACAAGATGTTGGCGCAGTTCAGTCGCCGCCGGGATCTGGTCGTTTCACATTTTCGCTCCAAGCTGCCGGGGGTCGAGTTCGTGGATCCGCTGGGTGCATTCTACTTCTTCTTCAGAGTCGACAACTTCTTCAACGGATCGCTGCAGGGCGCAGTCGGATTCTGCGAACAGCTTCTTGCCGAACAGGGTGTTGCGCTGGTCCCGGGGGAGGCGTTTGGTGATGCTCGCTGGGTTCGCATGTCGTTTGCCGCTTCCGAGTCGCACATTCGCACGGCACTCGATCGGCTGGTGGATTTCACGAAGTCTCTTGGCGGCTGATCGCAGAGTCCATTTCGGGGCGGTTAGTCACCCCATCCTTTTATATTCTGTATTGATGCCTTTTCCCTCTTTGGCGGGGGAGCCACGCTGGCTTCTACCCGCCCACCAACCTGTTCCAGTAGGTCAGCACCTCACCCTCGGATGGCGACCGTGAGCGGGTCAGCGCCTGTTGCGCCCACGATGCCACGCGCCGAACGGATACGAAACGTGCGCGAGGTTCTTTCGCGCACAGGCGTCCTGGGCGCGGGCGGGCCCATGACCGGAATGCCGCCATCACCGGAGTCGGCCTTCGGTGAGGCGTCGCCGGTTGAAGGCGATGTGATTTGCGCCCTGCCCATTTCTGATGCGCTCGAGGTACCTGAAACGGTTGGGTTCTGTGATGGAATTCAGCGGTTTACGGTAGAGGGGTGGATTGGAGTCTGTCCCGTCGTGCGGGCTTCGGTCTCGGCGGCGGTCCTGGTGCGACAGGAGCGCTCCCTCCATCCGGTGGCGTCGGAGTCTCACGAGTTTCTCGTGGCCCCCCTGGATGCGCTCGACCCGGCAGCGGTGGAGACCCTGCGGAGCACCGGGTTTCCTCTCTACGATGTGGGGGCGTCTGACCGGCGCCATCCGACGGTCGACGTAAGAAGGGCGGTGCAGCTCGTACGGCAGCGAAGGCTCGCCTGCGAAGTGGAGGTGGCGTTGCGGTTCCGAGATCGATTTCCTGATGCCTGGCTGGTTGTCGATGGGGGGCTCCGCGGGTACGAGCAGCTTCGCGGTCAGTCAAGGTTGCTTGGCGTGATCAAGAGTCATGAAACACAATATCTCGCGGGAAGAGATCTCGAAGTTGCGCTCACGCTTCCGGCCGGTCATCGCACGAGCGTCTTTGAACGACGTGCAGCCGCGGAAACCGCCGTCCATTCGTGGTACGTGAGACTCTGGGAGTGGGAGGGGCGCGAACTCCTGTATGGGCTCCTTCGTCTGGAGCGACCGGCTGGCAAAGACGTTGTTCGCGAAGCCGGTGCGGTCAGCCAGTGGATTTTCGCCGAACGCGTCCCGCTGTCCGGAGACAACCGGAGATGGGATCGGTTTCTGTACCCTGTCTATCAAGTCGAATCCTACCTGCGGGCACGCGCCGGAGGGTGGTCGTGATTCGGCAGGCGGATACTCCGGTCATAGGTCGGGTGGTTGCGACAGAGCAGCTCCCGGCCAGTCCGCACCAGTTCTTCTTCTGGAGTGCCACGGAGTCGGAGGTTGGGATCGGCGCCATTGTGCGCGTCGATGGAACGGGGGATCGAACGGTATTCGGCGTGGTCATCGATGCAAAGGCGTATTCGGATCTGGCTGAGCCGATGCATGACGTGATTGCCGCCCACGGCGATCCCGCTGCCACGAACGGAATGACCCAGCGGCGCGAGATCAGACTCTGGACGGCTGCCGTGCTGCGGCAGATGCCTGAAGAGCCGCTGCAACCCGTGCCCCTATCCGTCGTGACGCTGGCGACGCCGGACGATGTGAAGTTTGCGCTCCGGATGGAGTCCTATACCGACGGCGATTCCCCGACCGGCGTTCCCATCGGTGTCTACGTATCGGGCGGCCTCCGCGCGCCCGTCTACGTCGACGCAGACTTCCTGCTCGGCCCGGAGTCCGCGCACTTGAACATCACTGGTGTGTCGGGCCTCGCCACCAAGACCAGCGCGGTGGAGTTTGCGCTCAGGTGTCTGTTCGATCATTTCCCCACGGCCAAAGGGCGCGTCGCCGCCCTTTGCTTCAATGTCAAAGGCGCGGATCTCTGTTTTCTCGATCAAGCGGCGGCCCTGGGCCCCAGCGATTTGGAGATGTACGAGCTTCTCGACGTGAAGCCGCAATCGTTCGACACCGTTCGGTACTTCGCTCCGTTCAAGAGCGACGGCGTCAACCTCAACACGTTGCGTTCACACCAGGATCTGGTCAGTCAGGTCGAACCCCTGGTATGGGGGCTGCGGGAAGTCCTCGACTACCACGAGGTGTTGCTCAATCGGGATGATCTGGATGCCAAGGCGGCGGCTTTCATTGATTTTCTCCGCGATCGCGTCGTGGAAAAGGATTTTCGCGATGACTGGGGAGGCCAGCATCGCATAACGACGTTTGCTGAGCTGGATCGCTTGTTCAAGGCGATCTTCGACGGGCTCGAAGCGCAGGGCCGCTCCGATAGCTGGCGTACGCACCACATCGCCACGATTCGCAAGGTGCGAAATCGTCTCATCAATATCTCCCTACGGTGCAAGGGCCTCGTTACGGATGACGGCGTATCTAACGATCTCCCGTTTGGAGAATTTGTCGATCGCGGCGTGTACGTGATTGACGTGGCCGGGATGGATCAGCTGGCGCAGGATCTCGTGTTTACGCGTGTTGTGTCGCAGCTCCGTGAACGGCTGGAACGCCGTGATCTCGGTGTCGAACATATCGTGGTTTTTGTCGACGAGTTGAACAAGTACGCGCCGTCGGACGGACCGGAAACGTACGTCCGCAAGATGTTGCTCGATATCGCAGAACGCGGTCGATATCTCGGCCTCGTGCTGTTCAGCGCCCAACAGTTTCGATCGCAGGTGCACCGACGCATCGTGGGAAACGCGGGTACGTCAGCTTTTGGCCGAATGGATATGGACGAACTCTCCACGCCCGGGTATCAGGTGCTCTCGCCCGCGACAAAGATCAAACTCGCGACGCTCCCCAAGGGCGAGATCATGATTCGTCATCCGCACTTTACGCAGCCGGTCTTCCTGCGGTTCCCTCGTCCTCCGGTGCTGACCGGACCAGAGGGACTGGCAAAGTTCCCGCCTGCCGCCGAGGTGTCGCTGGAGGACGCGGTGGTCCAGCAACTCCGCGCGCTGGATCCGGCAATCGAAAGACACGCCGTGCAGGACGCCGTCGTGGGACGAACCGAAGAGGTGGTTCGCCGGGCGCTGCTGGCGACACGACGGTCTGCACCCACCAACGTCCTTCGGTATTTCAAGGCCGCCCTCGGTGCCCGAGTACAACGCGAGGTGATTGACGATAGTCAGTCGAGCGTCGCGCCGCTGCAATCAGTGCAGGATCCGTATGCGCCTTAGATCCGTGTTCTCGAGCGGCGCGGCGTGTTGGTTGCTCGTGACCGGAACGACAGGTTTACACCAACACTTCCAGTTCGTGTATTCGCCCGAGCCCGGCCATCGTGTAACGCTCATCTTTGAAACTGAGGGAAACATCCGTCTCAACGGGATTCCCAATATCCGAGATGCATCTGCCGGAGAGTTTCAATCCATGACCAGTGTCACGGAGCGTGTGCGGGAGGACTTGGGCGACGGCGCGGTTATCTCTGTGATTCACGATTCGAGTTACGCCCAATACAGTGTTGAAGGTGGGTGGGTCGAGATCCCGGCGGAGTGGAGCGCCTTGGGCCCCTTCCAGTGGATACGAGACAGGAGATTCGTCTCGTCGCCGGTCAGTTTCCCTCCCGATCCGTTTTTTGTGAACGTGGCGAGAGGTCTGCAGTGGACACCTGAAATCCCGCTGCCGGAAAGGCCCTTGGAACTCGGCGATACGTGGGCGGTTGAGTTCCCGTTTCCCGTGACAACCCAGATCCCCAGCGATTCGGCGTTGGT
>Ga0302046_10003675_pt1 | contig 13805 bp, 14 predicted proteins | sample RVTome_11_FD_200261 | JGI IMG/M metagenome (GOLD analysis project Ga0302046, IMG submission 200261) | Soil microbial communities from uranium-contaminated site in the Upper Colorado River Basin, Wyoming, United States - RVT147D111 (version 2) ...
GCGATCAGTCCACGAGCGACACGGTGGCCATCCTGGCCAACGGCCTCGCCGAGAACGCTCCGCTGGAGCGGGGCGCCAAGGGGCTGCGGCCGTTCGCCCTCGGGCTCGAGGCCATCACCAGGCGGCTTGCCTGGATGCTGGTGCAGGACGGCGAGGGGGCCGCCAAGGTCGTCGAGGTCCTGGTGCGCGGGGCCCGGAGTCGCCGGGACGCGCTGGCGGCGGCGCGGAGCGTGGCCAACTCCCCGCTCGTCAAGACGGCGATCAACGGCGCCGACCCGAACTGGGGTCGGATCATGATGGCGTTGGGCAAGTCGGCGGCTCGGGTCGTCGCCGAGAAGGTCGCGATCTGGGTTGGCGAGGAGACCCTCGTGGAGCGCGGGATGCTGCGGCCGGGAGCGCGCCTGGACCGGATCCGCGAGATCATGGGGGGGAGCGAGTACGCGCTCACCATCGACCTCGGGCTGGGCCGGGGCGAGGACCGGATGTGGACCTCGGACCTCAGCGAGGAGTACGTGCGGATCAACGGGAAATACACGACCTAGGCAGGGTAGTCCAATACGCACGCTGTCGAGCCTCGGTGCCCGCCGGTCGCCGCGAGGCGCCGCCGGAGAAGGGCGGGGCCGGCCGGGGCCCACGCCGCTCGGGAGCGGAGGCAAACCGAGCAAGGAGCGATACCGCGATGGCCAGTCTCACGATGAAGGAGCTACTGGAGGCCGGCGTGCACTTCGGCCACCAGACCAAGCGCTGGAATCCGAAGATGCAGAAGTACATCTTCGGCGAGCGCAACGGGATCTACATCATCGACCTCCAGAAGACTCTCAAGAAATTCCGGGAGGCGTACGCGTTCGTGCGCGACCTGGCGGCCGGAGGCGGGACGGTGCTCTTCGTGGGCACCAAGAAGCAGGCCCAGGAGGCCGTCTTCGAGGAAGCCTCCCGGTGCACGATGTTCTACGTCAACCACCGCTGGCTTGGCGGGACCCTGACGAACTTCGCCACGATCCGGAAGTCGATCACACGGCTGAAGAAGCTGGACGAGATGAAGGAAACCGGGGAGTACGAGCGGCTCCCGAAGAAGGAGGTCCTCGGGCTCGAGCGAGAGCGGGAGAAGCTCGAGAAGGCCCTGGTCGGGATCAAGAGCATGGACCGCCTGCCCTCGGCCGTCTTCATCATCGACCCGAAGAAGGAGAAGATCGCGGTGGAAGAGGCTCGGCGGTTGGCCGTCCCCATCGTGGCCATCGTCGACACCAACTGCGACCCGACGGGCATCGACTACCCGGTCCCCGGCAACGACGACGCCATCCGCTCCGTGCGGCTCATCACCGCGCGGATCGCCGACGCCGTGAACGAGGGGCGGGGCACCTTCGCCAAGGGGGAGGCCGAGGCGGAGGAGGCGGCGGCCGGGGATCTCCCGGTGGTGACCGAGGCCGAGATGGCGGCATCCGGCGAAGCCGGCTCGTGACGGGAGGAGAGCGCTTCCCATGGCGTCGACCGCTCAGGCGGTGAAGGAGCTGCGCGAGCGCACCGGCGCTGGCGTGATGGACTGCAAGGCCGCGTTGGAGGCTTCGAAGGGGGACCTCCAGAGCGCCGTCGAGTATCTGAGGAAGAAGGGGCTGACCGACGCCGCCAGGAAGGCGCATCGCGAGGCCCGCGAGGGCCTGGTCGCCTCCTACATCCATCCGGGCGGGAAGATCGGCGTCCTGGTGGAGGTGAACTGCGAGACGGACTTCGTGGCGCGCACCGACGACTTCCAGCAGCTCGTCCACGAGGTGGCGATGCACGTGGCATGGGCCAACCCGGCCTACGTGTCGCGGGAAGAGGTGCCGGCGGCGGTGGTGGAGAAGGAGCGGGAGATCTACCGCCAGCAGATGGCCGACCAGAAGAAGCCGCCCCAGGTGATCGACAGGATCGTCGAGGGCAAGCTGGAGAAGTTCTACGCCGAGCAGTGCCTGCTCGACCAGCCCTTCGTCAAGGACACTTCGGGCAAGACGCGCATGAAGGATCTGGTGGACCAGGCGACCTCGAAGATGGGCGAGCGCATCGCCGTCAGGAGGTTCGCGCGGTTGCAGGTGGGCGAGGGGGCGTAGTGCTTGCGCCCGGCACCACCCCGGTATACCGCCGCGTCCTGCTCAAGCTCTCGGGCGAGGCGCTGGCGGGTGGGCTGGGCTACGGCATCGACCCGGAGGTGATCGCCCGCATCGCCGACGAGATCCGCGAGGTCGTCGCCCTGAACGTGCAGGTTGCGGTGGTGATCGGCGGCGGCAACATCTTCCGCGGCATCGCGGCCAGCGCCGGCGGCATGGACCGGGCCACCGGCGACTACATGGGCATGCTGGCGACCGTGATCAACGCCTTGGCGCTCCAGGACGCCATCGAGAAGCTGGGCGTGCCGACCCGGGTGCTGTCGGCCATCGAGATGCGGGCGGTGGCGGAGCCCTACATCCGGCGCCGGGCGATCCGGCACCTCGAGAAAGGGCGGGTGGTGGTCTTCGGGGCGGGCACGGGCAACCCGTTCTTCACGACGGATACGGCCGGGGCGCTCCGGGCGGTGGAGATCGGCGCCGAGGCCATCCTGAAAGCCACGAAGGTGGACGGCATCTACACGGCGGATCCCGCGCGCGACCCGGCCGCCGTCAAGCTGCCACGGCTGTCCTACATCGAAGCGCTCAATCGCGGGCTCCAGGTGATGGACACCACGGCCATCTCGCTGTGCTTGGAGAACAAGCTGCCCATCGTCGTCTTCGATCTGACCCGGCGCGGGAACATCCGGCGGATCGTAACGGGCGAACCCGTCGGATCCGTCATCTCGGGCGATCTGACGCCGCCCAAGGGGTGAGGCGAGTATGCAGGCGTTGCTCAGGGACATGGAGGCGCGGATGCAGGGGGCGGTGGACCTGCTGGGGCGGGAGTTCTCGGGCATCCGCACCGGTCGGGCCAATACGGCGCTGCTGGATGCCGTGCGCGTCGATGCCTACGGCAGCCTCACGCCGGTCAACCAGCTCGCGTCCCTGTCCGTACCGGACCCGAAGACCCTGGTGATCCAGCCGTGGGACAGCTCCCAGATCACGGCGATCGAGAAGGCCATCCTGAAGTCCGACCTGGGGCTGACCCCGACCAACGACGGCAAGGTGGTCCGCCTGGTCATGCCCCCGCTCACCGAGGAGCGTCGCAAGCAACTGGCCCGGACGGTGGGCAAGTTCGCCGAGGACGCCCGGGTGGCCATCCGGAACATCCGTCGCGAGATCAACGAGAAGCTCAAGGCGATGGCCAAGGACAAGAAGGTGTCTCAGGACGAGGAGCGCCGCGGGCACGACCAGATCCAGAAGACCACCGACAAGTACATCGGCAAGGTGGACGATCTGGCCCGCAAGAAGGAGCAGGAGATCCTCGCCATCTGACGGGACGGCGGCCCCCAGCCCGCTTGTCGGGCCGCGGCAGTGCATCCGTGCGCGCGGCGACGCGTATTTTCCCCTCGTATCGGCCTGGTTTTCCTAGCAATCCCGCCAACCCCGAAGTACAATTGAACTCTATGGTGGGAAAGTCCGGCTCCGGCGGGACACTGCCCGAGCTGTCCATGCTGGAGGATCGTGAGCTGCGGGAGCGCGTCCTGTCCCGTCCACTGCCCCGCCACGTGGCGATCATCATGGACGGCAACGGCCGGTGGGCGACCCAGCGGGGGTTTCCCCGCGTGGCCGGCCACCGGGAAGGCGTGAAGGCGGTTCGCTCCACCGTGCGGACGGTCGGCGAGCTCGGGATCGGCTATCTCACGCTCTACGCCTTCTCGTCCGAGAACTGGAACCGTCCCACGGACGAGGTATCGACCCTGATGGACCTGCTGGAGCGCTCCATCGACCGCGAACTGCCGGAGCTCCTCGCCCGAAACGTCCGCTTCCGGCTGATCGGGCGTCCGAACGGGGTGCCTCCGGCGGTGCGGCAGCGGATCGACCGGGTGGTGGAGGCCACGGCCGCCAATAGCGGGCTGACGCTCCTCATGGCGTTCAACTACGGCGCGCGCGACGAGATTGTCGACGCTTGCCGGCGGCTGGCGCGGGAGGTCGAGGCCGGCATGCTACGGCCCGAGGAAATCGACGAGGTGCGGTTCGGCCGCGCGCTCTACACCGACGGCGTCCCGGACCCCGACCTCCTCATCCGCACGAGCGGCGAGATGCGCGTCTCGAACTTCCTGCTCTGGCAGATCGCTTATACCGAGCTCTGGGTCACGCCCACCCTCTGGCCCGACTTCGGGGAGCGCGACCTCTACCTGGCCATCGCCGAGTTCCAGCAGCGGGACCGGCGCTTCGGGAGGATCTGATGGCCCGGGTCGAGGGCGTGCCATTGCAAACCCCAGTTGATCTGCCTGGCTCGTCGCGGGGCGCCGCGCTCGGCAAGCGCCTGCTCAGCACGCTGATCCTCCTACCGCTCTTCGTCTGGATCCTCCTGGGCACCCCGGCGTGGGTGTTCGGCGCCATGGTGATCCTGGTCGGGACGCTGGGACAGTGGGAGTTCACGCGCATGTTCGAGCGGGCCGGTGTACGTACGCTCGCAGGCGTCGGGCTCCTCGGCGGGGCGGCCGTGACAGCCAGCTTCGCAGCGGGTGGCGCGGTCCCGGCGGTTCTCGGGGCGGTGGTGCTGGCCGTGCTCACCGCGGCCCTCCGTAGACCTCGCGGGGCCCCGGCGGCGTGGGAGCCGGCGGCCGTCACCCTGCTCGGGATCTGTTACGTGAACTGGCTCCTCGGCCACGCCCTCTGGCTGCGCGACCTGGGCGAGGGGGCCGGCTGGGTATTGCTCCTGGTCTGGGTGACCTGGATCGGCGAGACCGCGGCCTACGTGGTGGGCTCCTGCCTGGGGCGCCACAAGCTTGCCCCGGTGGCCAGTCCCCGAAAGACGGTGGAAGGCGCGGTGGCCCAGCTGGCGGTGTCGCCGCTGGCGGTGCTGCTCGCCCAGGCCTGGTTCATGCCCTCACTGAGCGGCCGGGATGTTGTGCTGGTTGGCCTGCTCCTCGGCGTGGCCGGGCAGGTGGGGGACCTCGTGGAGTCCGCGCTCAAGCGCAGCGTGGGGACCAAGGACACCGGTGGCATCATCCCAGGGCATGGCGGCATCCTCGACCGGCTGGACGGGCTTCTGTTCAACGCGCCCGTGCTGTTCTACTACGTCTCTTGGGCACGGGCGGTCGGGGCATGAAGCGGCTCATCGTGCTCGGGGTCACCGGCTCCATCGGGCGGCGGACGCTGGAGCTGGTGGAGCGCTTCGGCGATCGGTTCCGCGTCGACGGCCTGGCGGCCCGCGGCGCCAATCCCGAGCTGGTGGCGGAGCTGTGCCGTCGCCACCGACCGCGCGTCATCGCTCTGAGCGATCCGGCCGCCGTGGACCGGGTGGCCCGCGCGCTGACGCCCCCGCGACCGGAGATCCTGGCCGGCCCCGCCGGCCTGGTGACCCTGGCCGCCCAGGTCGAGGCCGACGTGGTGCTGTCGGCCATCGTGGGCGGCGCCGGCCTGCTGCCGACCATGGCGGCGATCCAGTCGGGGAAGACCGTCGCGCTGGCCAACAAGGAGACGCTGGTCATGGCGGGCAGCCTGATGACGGCGGCGGCGCGCGAGCGGGGTGTGGCCCTGCTGCCCGTCGACTCCGAGCACAGCGCCATCTTCCAGTGTCTGGTCGGACATAACCGCGCCGAGGTGGAGCGTATCCTGCTCACCGCCTCGGGCGGGCCGTTCCGCCAGCTCCCGAAGGAGCGGCTGGCCGAGGTGACGGTCGGGGACGCGCTGAACCACCCCACGTGGAAGATGGGCGCCAAGATCACGGTGGACTCGGCGACGCTCATGAACAAGGGCCTGGAGGTCATCGAAGCCCGCTGGCTCTTCGACGTGGTGCCGGAGCAGGTGCAGGTCGTGGTGCACCCCCAGTCCATCGTCCACTCCATGGTGGAGTACATCGACGGCTCGGTGATCGCCCAGCTCGGGGTGGCGGACATGGGGATCCCTATTCTCTACGCGCTCACGTATCCGGCGCGGCTGCCCTGCCCGGCCGAGCGTCTGGACCTCACGCGGGTCGGCTCGCTGACGTTCGAGGAACCGGACCTGGAGCGCTTCCCGTGCCTGGTCCTGGCGCGCCAGGCCCTGCTCGAAGGGGAGTGTGCTCCGGCCGTGGTCAACGCGGCCAACGAGGTGGCGGTGGCGGCATTCCTCGAGGGACAGATCCGGTTCACCCAGATTCCGGAGCTCATCGCCGAAGCGCTGGCGCGGACGCCGCGGCGGCGGCTGGTCAGCATCGAGGCCTGCGTGGATGTGGATGCCGAGACCCGGCGGCTGGTCCGGGGATGGCTGCCGGCGGAGGCCGGCGCCGCGGCCCCGGGCCGATAGGTCCGGGTCAGGTCAGCGCAGGAGGAGTGAGTGTGACGACGATCGTCTCGTTCGTGGTTGTGGTCGGGATCCTGATCCTGGTTCACGAGCTGGGCCACTTCATCGTGGCGCGGCTGTCAGGGGTCGGGGTGGAGCGCTTCTCGATCGGGTTCGGTCCCGTGCTGTGGCGGTTCAAGGGGCCGCAAACCGAGTACTGTCTGTCGGCTGTTCCCATGGGCGGGTACGTGAAGATGATGGGGGACGACGAGAACCCGTTGGAAGGGGGCAAGACGGCCGCGTTCGACCCCGGCAAGGCCTTCACCCTCAAACCGCTGTGGGTACGCTTCCTCATCGTCTTCGCCGGCCCCGGCATGAACTTCGTCCTGGCCGCGGCGATCTTCGCCCTGGTCTTCATGGTCCTCGGGCGCCCCGTGCTGCCGGCCGTGCTTGGCCGCGTGATCGAGAGCGGTCCGGCGGCCCAGGCCGGGCTCGGCATTGGCGACCGCGTCGTTGCGGTCGACGGGCAGCCGATCAAGTACTGGGACGAGCTCGTCGACGCGGTGCAGGACAGCCGAGGGGAGACGCTCCAGGTCACGGTCCAGGGCCCGAGCGGCGAGCGCAAGGTGGCGCTGACGCCCACCAGGACCACGACGCGCGACGTCTTCGGCGACCAGCGGAGCCTCTGGGACGTGGGCGCCCGCGTCTTCGTGGCGCCGCAGATCGGCGAGGTGATCGCGGGGTTCCCCGCGGCGAAGGCGGGCCTCCGGAGCGACGACACCGTGGTGGCGCTCGAGGGCCGGCCCACGCGCACGTGGGACGAGCTGGCCGAGGCGATCCAGAAGCGCCCGGGACAGCCGACGACCCTCACCGTCCGGCGCGGCACCGAGACCCTGACGGTGCCGGTCACGCCCAACACCGTGAAGGACCGGGGCCCGGACGGCGCCGAGGTGGAGATCGGACGCATCGGCATCAGCCCGGCGCAGATCACCACCTACGTGCGATCGAACCCGATCATGGCGGTGTGGGAGGGCGCGGCCAGGACGGTGGAGGTCACCAAGCTCACCGCCGTCGGCCTCTACAAGATCGTGACGCGGCAGATCCCGGCTTCCAACATCGGTGGTCCCATCCAGATCGCGACCACGGCGGGCGAGCAGGCCCGCCAGGGCCTGCCCAGCCTGGCCTTCTTCACCGCGGTGATCAGCGTGAATCTGGCGCTCCTCAACCTGTTGCCGGTGCCCATGCTCGACGGCGGGCACCTGCTGTTCTTCGTGTGCGAGGCGGTGCTGGGCCGGCCGCTCTCCGTCCGGAAGCGCGAGGTGGCGCAGCAGGTGGGCTTCGTCCTGCTCATGCTGCTGATCGTGTTCGCGACCTACAACGATCTGGCGCGGATCGACGTCTTCCGGTTCTTCCGCTAGAGGACTCCCGCATGTTGGAACGGCGACGGACCCGGCCCCACCCGGATCGGGAAGCTCCGGCCGAGCGGGGATGCCACCCGTCACGGCGCAGTCGATGACCACGACCGATACCCCGGAGGCCCAGGCGGCCACGCTGCTCCAGATCGCCGAGAAGAGGGCCGCCACGGGCGCGCCGGTGGCGGCCGACTGATGCCGGGCCCGGCGACGGCGGGATAGCCCATGGGCCAGTACCAGCGCCATGTCTTCGTCTGCACCGCCGGGGAGACCTGCCCCACGCAAGGTGACGTGGAGCAGTACGTGAAGGTGCTCCGCGCCGGCGTGGCCGCGGCGGGCCGGCATGTCGAGATCCGCATCAACAAGGCCGGCTGCTTCTCGCAGTGCGGGCACGGGCCGATGATCGTGGTCTACCCCGAGAACACGTGGTACGCCGGCGTGCGGGAGTCCGACCTCCGGGAGATCTTGGAGTCGCACATCCTGGCCGGCAAGCCCGTCGAGCGCCTGGTCTACGACCCGGGCGTGCCGGGCCCGAACAAGGTCAAGACCGCCACGTAGACGCCATGCGCTGGCACCGCTCCCTCATCCCGACCCTCAAGGAGGATCCGGCCGATGCCGAGGCCGTCAGCCACAAGCTGATGGTCCGGGCCGGTCTCGTGCGCCAGCTCGCCGCGGGCATCTACGTGTACCTGCCGCTGGGCCAGCGGGTGATCGACAAGATCTCCGCGATCATCCGCGAGGAGATGAACGCCATAGGCGGGCAGGAGATCACGATGCCCGTGCTCCATCCCTCGGAGATCTGGCAGCAGTCCGGCCGCTGGGACGCCATCGGCGGCGAGATGTTCCGGCTCAAGGACCGGAACCAGCGGGAGATGTGCCTGGGCATGACCCACGAGGAGGTGGTGGCCTGGCTGGCCTCCAAGGAGATCCGCTCCTACCGCGATCTGCCGCAGATCTGGTACCAGATCCAGACCAAGGAGCGGGACGAGGCGCGACCCCGCTCGGGCGTGCTCCGCACCCGCGAGTTCCTGATGAAGGACTCCTACACGCTCGACCCGGACGCCGAGGCCCTCGCGCGCTCCTACGACGCGCACAAGGGGGCGTACTGCCGCATCTTCGAGCGGTGCGGCCTCCGGTACGTCGTCGTCGAGTCCGATCCCGGTATGATGGGGGGGTCGGGGTCCCACGAGTTCATGGCCCCGAGCGCCGCCGGGGAGGACGAGGTGGCCCTCTGCGATCGGTGCGGCTATGCCGCCAACGTGGAGCTGGCCCGGGGCGTGCCCGCCACGTCCGCCGCCCCCGCCTGGAGCCGCGAGGAGGTGGCCACCCCGGAGGCCCGGACCATCGCCGAGGTCTGCGCCCTGCTCGGGATCGATCCGGCGCTCACGATCAAGTCGCTGGTATTCGTTGACGGTCAGGGGCCCGTCATGGCCCTCGTGCGGGGCGACCATGCTCTCCACGAGCGGAAGCTGGCGCGGGTGCTGCGCGGGGAAGCCCGGCCGGCGCATCCCGATGAGGTGAAGGACTGGCTCGGCGTAGCCCCCGGCTTCGTCGGGCCGGTCAACGCGGGGCGGGTCAAGCGCATCGTCGCCGACGAGTCCCTCCGGCAAGGCCGTTACGCGGTTGGCGCCAGCCGGGAGGGCTTCCACCTGGTCGGCGTGGCCCCGGGCACGGACTTCAGCTGCGAGTTCGCCGACCTGCAGGTCGTCCTGCCCGGGGACGGCTGCCCCTCCTGTGCCGCCCTGCTGCGCGTGGAGCGCGTGATCGAGGTCGGCAACATCTTCAAGCTGGGCACGAAATACTCCGTCGCGCTCGGCGCCCTGTACCTGGACGAGCAGGGCCAGCAGCGGCCCGTCGTGATGGGTTCCTACGGAATCGGGCCGGCCCGGATCGCGGCGGCGGCAGTGGAGCAGCGTCACGACGGCGACGGGATCGTGTGGCCCTGGGCGATCGCGCCCTTCCAAGTGCACCTGGTTCCGGTGGCGGTGAAGGACGCGGCGCAGATGGAGGCGGCGGAGGAGCTGTACTCCAACCTCCGGGGCGCGGGCTTCGAGGTGCTGCTGGACGACCGCGAGGAGCGCGCGGGAGTCAAGTTCAAGGACGCCGATCTCCTGGGCCTCCCGCTGCGGGTCACGGTGGGAACGAGCTTCACCCGAGAAGGAATCGTGGAGATCAGGGACCGGACCACGCGACGGGAGCATCGCGTGGCGAAGGGCGAGGTGGTCACGACCCTGGCGCGGATCGTCGAGGATCTGCGGCGGGCCTGACCGCACGCGGTGCCCGCGGCGGCCCGCGGCGGTCCCCCCTTGCGGGCCGGCCCCTACATATGCTAAAGTCTTGAGAAAAGTGGGCGGAGCCCACTTTTTTTTCTGGGGGACCCGAAGGTGAGTGACTGGGAGAATCGGCTGGCGAAGGTCGAGGCCGTGGCATCCCCGGTGCTCGAGGCGCACGGGCTCTCGCTGGTGGATCTGGAGTGGCGTCGGGAAGGCCGACGCTGGGTTCTGCGGTTCTTCGTGGACAGGGCGGGGGGAGTCAGCGTCGGCGAGTGCCAGCGCTTCTCCCACGAAGTCGGCGACGTGCTGGATGTCTCGCGGCTCATCGAGGAGCCCTACGACCTGGAGGTTTCCTCTCCGGGGCTGGACCGGCAGCTACGCAAGGACCGGGAGTTCGCGTGGGCCGTGGGCCGGGAGGTGCGCTGCTGGGTGCGAGAGCCCGTGGAGGGGCGCACCGAGTTCTCGGGCCGGCTGGTCGGGTTCACCGCCGAGCGGGTGACCCTGGCCGGAGCCGAAGGGCGGACGAGCGAGGTGCCCCGTCATCTGGTGACCAAGGCCCGCTTGGAGCTGGTCTTTCGGAAGTGAGATCGGCGACATCGCGATGAACAAGGATCTGATCTACGTCATCGAGCAGATCGGCCGCGAGAAGGGGATCGGGAAAGAGGTCCTCTTCGAGGCGCTGGAGTCTGCCCTGCTATCGGCCTCCAAGAAGACCATGGGGGTCAGCGACAACGTCCGCATGCACCTCGACCGGCAGACGGGGGCGCTGAAGGTCTTCGCGCGGAAGAGGGTGGTGGAGACGGTCTCCGATCCCGAGCTGGAGATCACCCTGGCCGACGCGCGGGGCCTGAACAGCGAGGCCCAGATGGACGACGAGCTGGAGCTGGAGCTGGCGCCCCAGGAGTTCGGCCGGATCGCGGCGCAGACGGCGAAGCAAGTGATCCTCCAGCGCGTCCGGGACGCCGAGCGCGACGCCGTCTACTCAGAGTTCATCGACAAGGAGGGGCGGATCGTCCGCGGGGTCGTCCATCGCATCGAGAAGCGAACTGTCATCGTCGAGCTGGGAAAGGCGGAGGCGGTGATCCCCGAGCGCGAGCAGATCCCGGGCGAGCGCTACAACCCCGGCGACCGGGTGCGGGCCTACCTCCTGGAGGTGAAGAAGACCGCCAAGGGTCCGCAAATCACCCTGTCGCGCACGCACCCGGGCTTCCTCGCGCGCCTGTTCGAGACGGAGATCCCCGAGATCGCCGAGGGCGTCGTGCTGGTCAAGGCGGCGGCCCGGGAGGCCGGGGAGCGGGCCAAGGTGGCGGTGGCCTCCACCAAGCGGGACGTCGACCCGATCGGCGCCTGCGTCGGCCTCCGGGGCACTCGCATCCAGGTCATCAGCCGGGAGCTGCGTGGAGAGAAGATCGACATCGTGGAATGGTCGCCGGATCCGGCCACCTTCGTGGCGCGGGCCCTGTCGCCGGCCAAGGTCTCCTCGGTGACAGTGCGCGAGGGGGACGGCGAGGACGGCCAGCCCTCGGTCCTGATCATCGTTCCGGACAACCAGCTCTCGCTGGCCATCGGCAAGAAGGGGCAGAACGCCCGTCTCGCCGCCCGGTTGACCGGCGTGCGAGTGGACATCAAGAGCGAGGGCGAGGTCGAGGAGGAGCGCCGACGCGAGGAGGAGGAGCTCGCGCAGGGGCGCGCCACTCTTGCCGAGTTCGCCGGCGTGGGCCCCCAGCTCGTCGAGAAGTTGGTGGAGGCCGGGCTGTTCTCGCCGGCCCGGATTGTCCGGGCCGGGATCGAGTCCCTCGAGACCATCCCCGGTGTCGGCGAGAAGAAGGCGGCGGCCCTGCTCGCCGCGGCCCAGGAGTGGATCACCCAGCATCCGTCTGCTCCGCCGGCGAGCACGCTGGCGCCGCTCGGGGAGGTCGATGTCGAGGGTGCCGTATCGGAGGCGCCGGGGCGAGCGGAGGACGAGCCGGTCGAGAGCGCCTCGGCGCCCGAGGGGGCCGAATCCGCCAAGTCCGAATGACGGCAGGGCCTCAGCGGACCTGTCTCGGCTGCCGGCAGGTCCGGCCGAAGGCGATCATGATCCGGCTGGTTCGTGGGAGCGACGGGAGGGTGGAGATGGACCGCGCAGGTCATGCGACCGGGCGCGGCGCTTACGTGTGCCCCGTCGTGGACTGTCTCGCGAGCGCGTTCAAGGGGCCGAGGCTCGGGCGCGCCTTCCGGCGGCCGAGCCAGCCGCCGGTGCCGAACGTGGAGGCCATCCTCGAGGCCTGGCTCGGGGCCGAGGCCGCGAGGAAACGGCGAGGCGAGCGGTGAAATTCCTGTCGTGCGAGCCGAGGCGGGCGAAGAGTCGGAAGGCGCGGGAGCGCGATGAGGCGAGCGGTGAAGCTCCTCCAAGTCAGCAGGAGGTAAGAAGGCTGTGGCGGGACGTATGAAGATTGTCGACCTCGCGAAAGAGCTGGGCGTCACCAGCAAGGATCTGCTCGTCGCCCTCGAGGGGATGGGCCAGAAGGGCAAGCGGGCGATGAGCCCGCTGGACTCCGCCACGGCGAACGAGCTGCGGGTGAAGCTCGGCCGCGGGCGTGACCTACCCACCGAGGCCAAGCCGAAGCGCGTTGCCAGGCCCAAGGCTGCGCCGGTCGAGGGAGAGGCGCCCGCCCCGGCCTCACCGCGCCGACGGGCCGCCGCGGCCCAGGACGAGGCGGGGAAGCCGACGCGGAAGACCGGCGCCGGCAAGCCCGCCAAGGTGGAGCCTGTGCCGGAGGTTGTCAAGCCTGCCGCCACGATCGTGCGACCGGCCGCCTCGATCGTGCCCCCGCCCGCCTCGACGGAGCCCGTTCCCGTCGCCTCGCCGGCTCCGGCCGTGGTGCCGTCCCCGGCCCCGGCGCCCCCTGCACCCCATGTGGAGCCCGTGAGGCCCTCGCCGGTGGTTCCGCTGCGTCCGGCCGCGGCCGCGCCGCCCGTGGCGCCCCCGGCGGGTCCGGAGGTCAAGCCGGCTGCTGCCGTGGCGAAGCGCGTGATGCCTCCCGCCGCGGCGGCCCCGGCGCCGCCGCCCCCGCCAGTGCGGCGCCCCGTGGTCCCTCCGGCCCCGCCGCGGCCCGCCGTGGTCGCCCCGCCGGCTCGCCCCGCCGTGCCGGCGGCTCCGCCAGCGGTCAAGCCCGAGCCCAAGGCGGCCCCGCTCCCGGCGCCACCCGAGCCGGAGCCCGTCGAGGTCAAGCGCGAGCTGATCAAGCTTCCGGAGTCGGTGACGGTGGCCGAGCTGGCGGCCGCCATGCGCCACAAGTCGAGCGAGGTCATCAAGGCCCTGCTCGATCTGGGCGTCATGGCCACCCTGAACGAGGTGCTGGATCCCACCGCGGCCAAGCTCGTCGCCGACCGGTTCCACTTCGACGTGGAGGTCCGCTCGCTGGAAGGCGATCTGCTGGACGAGGAGGACACCGACCCCACCCAGCTCGTGACGCGGCCGCCCGTGGTGACCGTGATGGGGCACGTCGATCACGGCAAGACCTCGCTGCTGGACGCCATCCGCACTACCAAGGTGGCCGAGAAGGAGTTCGGCGGCATCACTCAGCACATCGGCGCCTACCAGGTGGAGACCGCGCACGGGAGGGTGACGTTCCTCGATACCCCTGGCCACGAGGCCTTCACGGCGATGCGCGCGCGGGGGGCGCAGGCCACCGATATCGTCATCCTCGTGGTAGCCGCCGACGACGGCGTGATGCCCCAGACGGTGGAAGCCGTGAACCACGCCAAGGCGGCCAGCGTGCCGATCCTGGTGGCGGTGAACAAGA
>Ga0302046_10003676_pt1 | contig 13805 bp, 8 predicted proteins | sample RVTome_11_FD_200261 | JGI IMG/M metagenome (GOLD analysis project Ga0302046, IMG submission 200261) | Soil microbial communities from uranium-contaminated site in the Upper Colorado River Basin, Wyoming, United States - RVT147D111 (version 2) ...
TCGCCTTCTGCTGGCCGATGTAGCGCTCGCCCCCCGGATAGTCGTAGCGGCTCGCCCAGCTCGGACACCGGCCGAGCGAGTCGGCGGCCGAGACGCAGACGGGCAGCGTGTCGGCGTGGCCCGTCAGGGGGACGGCGAGCACGAGCGCTGCGGCGGCCATGGCGATGCGCGTCGTCATCCGTGGCATGGTCATAGGTCGTACGACCAGGTGAGGAAGTCGGCGGTCCGGTTCATGATCTCGGCGAACCCGCGCTCGGGAGGGGAGGTGCCCCCTGTCGCATACAGGGCGTCGCCCGACGGCGAGATCGCCAGCGCGTTCCCGTAGATGCCGTCGCGGGTGGGCTGCATCCGCCCCACCCACTCGAGCGAGCCGTTGGCCGCGTCCCACGCCGCCACCGCCGCCCCGTACCCCACCTCAACCGAGGAGGTGAGCGTGTAGAGGGAGTCGCCGCCCGGGGACACCACGAAGCCGGCCTCTGACAGAGCCGGGCCCGCCGCGTTGCGCGTGGACCACAGCTCGGCCCCGGTGTCGAGGTCGTAGGACGCCATCAGCGGCCCCGGATCCCATGCCTTGCTGATCGCGACGAAGACACGGTCCTCCGAGATCTCCACCGCCGTCTCGTCGAGGGTGCTGACCCACCCCTCCGACAGGGCGGTTCCGTGCAGCTCGGAGGACCAGAGCTCATCGCCCTGCGCCGCGTCGTAGCCGATCGTCCAGAAGTTGTTGTCGCCTTCTCCGGAGGTCACCAGGCGGTCCCCGTCCTCGGAGACGGCGAACCCCACCCGGCTCCCGACGCCGACGTTGACCGCCGGGGTGAACCGCTCGACCCACGCCCACGACGCGCTCGGCTCCTCGTCCTCTTCGGGCACGTCGTACGCGAGGGTGACCAGGTCGGTGCTGCTGTTCCCGGAGCTCCGTCCGGCGACGAACACGCGCGTGCCGTCGGGGCTCACCCGCACCTCGTGGCCGGTGCTCCCCGAGGACCACGACGGGGTGGGACCGCTGTACCGGACGGTCCACAGCTCGGTGCCGGCGGCGGCCGAGAGCGCCACCAGGACCAAGGTCTTCTTGCCCCGCGCCTCGCTCGAGCCCGTGACGTAGACCTCGGTCGAGTGGGGCGAGACGGCAAGGTCGCGGGCGAGGTCCGACCCCCCGCCCCCCCACTCGGCCGACCAGAGGTCATCGCCCGTGGCCGGGTCGAGGGCCACGATCAGGAAATCGCCGCCGGGCGTGGATGCGAGGAGGAACAGCCGCGAGCCGTCGGGGGCCATCCTCAAGGCCACGTAGGTGCCGAGGTCGCTCCGCGCGCCGTCGACCCGGGCGGTCCACGCGGGCTCCCCGGTCCCGGCCTCGAGCGCGAGGACCTCGATCGCCTGGCCGCTTGTCCCTCCCGAGACGAACACGCGGCCGCCATCCGGAGCCACCGCCACCGCGTCTGCCTCGTCGGACGTGTGCCCCCCCGGCCCGCCGACGTCGTGCTGCATCGTCCACACGGGGCAGCGGTGGACGCCGGGGACCTCGGCGCAGGCCGCCTGGGCCGAGGCGGCGCCGGGGAGCGTCAGGGCCAGGACGATCACGAGGAGCGTGGTCGGGCGTACGGGCACGCCACGCAGCCTAGCGAGCGAGCGAGAGCGGGGCAAGCTCATCATCCGATCCTTTCGTGGGTCCAGGGACGGGAGCATCCCGCGATCTCGAACAGCGAGACGCACAGACGGTGAGGAAGGCCTAGGGAGGGGTCGTCCTCGGGGAAGGCGATCTCGGCCTCGGGGCACACAGGCGTGCCCGGGACGATCGCCTCGGCGATGTGGGTCCCCCCGCCGAGGACCTTCACCGAGCTCACCGTGCAGGCGAACCCGGCGCCGATCCGATCCCAGACCCCGGGGGCGGTCTCGACCTCGAAGTGGTACCGGACGGTGACCTCGAAGTAGTCGCCCGAGAGCGTCTCGCAGCTCGCCCAGAACGAGCCCTGATCGGACGCCTCGACCAGCGAGCCGCCGGCCCGGACCTGTGGCGTCCCGGACCCGGCCCCCATGTGGCTGAGGTCGGGGTCCCGCGGCTCGATGGCACACGTGTAGTTGATGGGCGCGACCTCGGGGACCCGGAAGGCCATCGTCCACAGGTCCGTGGAGTTCCCGGCGGGCTGCGCGCCGGAGTTGCTGAGCGCGAACGGGTAGGCGTAGGTGGCGGCGAGATAGACGCGCGACCCGGTCGCCACGACGGGCACCGCGCTGGGGCGGTAGAGGTTCCCCGTCCCCGCGGCGCGGGCCGTCCACGTCTGGCGCCCATCGTCCGAGGCGATCGCGGTGAGCACCACGGTCCCGGGATCCCCGATGTAGCGGCACTCGTAGGACTCGCCGTAGCTGCACCCTCCCCCCGAGCCCACGGTGAGCGCGCCGCTGTGATCGGCCACGTACACGCGCGACCCGTCGGGCGAGGCCGCGACGGCGAGCGACTCCTCCCCTAGGTGCCCGGGGAGCGCGCGCTCGTGCCGCCACACTTCGACGCCGTCCCCGGCGTCGTAACCGGCCGTGACCGACGCGGGCCGGCGGACGAGCACGTCCTGGACGTTCACGGCGTCGCCGATCGTCCTGCCGGTGACCACCACCCGGTCGGCGGCCACGGCGAGCGCCACCGCCCGGTCGTCGCCGTTGCTCCCCGTGCGGGTCGCCCACCGCTCCGCCCCGGTGTCGGCGTCGAACGCCACCGTGGCCCAGTCGAGCAGGCTCTCGCCGCCGTCGCTCGTGCCGGCCACGAACACGGTCCCACCATCGACCGCTACCCCCATCGCGGCCGCCGTGCTCCGTCCCGGCCCCGGGCCCTGGTACGCGGCCGCCCAGCGCGGCTCGGTCGGGGCCTCCGGCCCTCCGAGGTCGTAGGCGAGCGTCCGGTAGACGGAGGAGTCGGGGCCCGTTCCCTCGGTGCCGGCCACGTACAGCGCCGAGGAGTCGGGGGCGAGCGCGATGTCCGCAGGCCCGTCCCCCCAGCCGGCCGGCCCCGCGTAGCGGTCCGACCACTCCTTATCGCCCGTGTCGGCGTCGAGCGCGAGGGTGAGGAAGTCGGTGTCGCCCTCCGCGCTCCGGCTCGACATCGCGACGTACAGCGTCGCTCCGTCGGGGGAGACGACCACGGCGCGTGCCCCGTCGTTGCCGGGCGCCTCGCCGTCGTGGGTGACCACCCACCGCTCCTGCCCCGTCGCGGCGTCGTAGGCGACGACCGTGGCCACGCCGTCGCCGCCCACCATCACGTCCTCGGCCCCGACCGTGAACACTGTGGTGCCGTCGGGGGAGACGGCGACGTCCGACGCGATCTCCACGCCCAGCGCGGGCCGATGGTACCGGGCCGTCCAGAGCCTGGCCCCCGAGGCGGCGTAGGCGATCGTCGTCATGTCGCCACCGGTCTCGTCGCTCCGGGTCTCGCCGGCCACGAAGATCGGGGAGCCGCCGGGAGCCGTCGTGATCGCGGCGGCCGTATCGATGCTGAGCACCGGGCCCGTGGTGGCGCCGTCGTACACGGAGGTCCACTCCGGGCACCGGTCGTTCACGAAGGGGACGGGAACGCACGCCTCCTGCGCGGGAGCGGGCGGCGTCCCGACCACAGCAGCAGCGGCGAGCGCGAGCGCCACCGAGGCGGCGATGCGGGCAGTTGCCATGTCGCCTCGAGGTTCGCTCCCCGGCGGCTTGCTTCCTCTGTGCAGGTGCACAAAGATCCGTTTCTTCACGACCATGTTCTGTCTCACACGCTCTCCCCCGACGGCGCGTGGACGTTCGAGCACGGGTGCTACAACAACGGCTGGTTCGGCCCGAAGCCGGTCGGGGGCGAGGTGAGCGGGTTGCTCGTGCGGATCGCGGTGCCGCTCGCGGACCTCGGCTACCGGGAAGGCGAGCGCATCACCGAGACAGGAGCGTTCAGCTGGGTCGAGTCACAGGGGGTCGCGGCGCGTGTGGACGCAGCTCCGGCCGACGCGGATCCCACGTGGGGGACGGGCGGCGGCCACCGGGTCGGCGCCTGCGGCTGAGAAGGGCGAGGAGCTGTTACCAGCGCCTGCCCGTGCGAAGGATCGTGTCGGACAGGCCCGTGCCCTCGAAGCCCGCCCACGACTCGGCGTCGCCGGTCGCGCGCGGCCCGTCCTCGACGGCTCCCCAGGTGTCCTCGCCGGGCTCGAGCGAGAGTCCTCGCCGGACCTTCTCCAGCGCGCCTCGGTCGAGCGGCCTGCGATCGATCTTCCCTGTCATGCGGCCGAGTGTACGCGGGTTCCGCGTCGCCGTCACCCTACCGGCCGGTAACAAACCCGCAGGTCAGCGCCCTGAACCGCCTTCCGACGCTCCACCCGTTTGTGCAGATGCACGAAGGAGAACGCGGTGTCCTTCCCGAAGTCTTCCCCGACCTCACCGTGAAGGAGACGCTAACGATGAAGCGCACCGCGATCACCCTACTCGCCGTCCTCGGCCTCGCGTTGCCGCCCTCGCTGGCAGGCGCGATCCCGGCGTCCCCGGAGCTCGACCCCGCCGTCCCGGCGCGCGAGGCGACCGAGAACGAGGTGTCCTCGAGCCCGAACATGCGGTTCGTGAAGAACATCCCCTACGTGAACCCGCCGACGGCCTCGTCGGGCTCCGACATCGAGTTCGGGGAGTTCACGGTGACCGTCCTCGACGAGGAGGGCAACCCCGTCTGCGAGACCGACGAGGCCGGCGAGTGTCTCGTCGACGAGGAGGGCAACCCCATCTACCGCACCGAGCAGCGTGACTTCGCGTTCGCCGGCAGCCAGGACAAGGGGATCTTCATCTTCGACATCACCGACCCCGAGGACGCTTTCCTCGCCCACAAGATCAACTGCCTCGTGAACCAGGCCGACATCCAGGTTCGAGTGGACCTGGGCCTGCTGGGGATCGGCGTCGATTCGAGCACCGGGCAGTGCGGCCTCGGCGGCACCCAGGGCGTGCTGCTGTTCGACGTCACGGACCCGCGCTCGCCCTCGCAGCTCGGCGTCTACAAGCACGCGCGCGGCGCGCACAACGTCACGTTCCACCCCACCCAGCCGCTCATGTACCTGTCCGACTCCGACGTCGCGAGCGCCGGGCTCGGCGAGATCCCGATCGTGGACATCTCCGACCCGACCGACCCCACGCTGGTGACCACGTTCGCGTTCCACGCGCACTCGCCGCACGACGTCACGTTCAACGCGGCGGGCACCCGCGCCTACACATCGTCGATCAGCCACTCCGACATCCTCGACACGACCGACCCGCGCAACCCCGTGTTGATCTCGACGATCACGGACCCCTCGATCAACATCCACCACCAGTCGGACCCGACGCCCGACGGGAACACGCTCGTGATCTCCGACGAGCTCGCCGGCGCGGCGGCCGGCCCGCAGTGTCCCGGCGGCGGGCTGCACTTCTACGACATCTCGAACGAGACGCAACCGGTGAAGCTCGGCGTGTACTTCGCACAGAACACCAAGTCGCTCCAGTCGCTCTGCACAGCCCATGTGTTCCGCATCAACCCCGGCGGCAAGACGCTAGTGATGGGCTGGTACTCGGGCGGCACGCGGATCGTCGACATCTCCGACCCGACGGGACTCGGCGCGGTCGAGATCGGGCACATGATCCCGTCGGGCCTCGGCGGGAACTCGCTCGTCGCGAACTCATGGGCCTCGAAGGAATACAAGGGCTACATCTACTCGAACGACCGCAACCGCGGGCTCGACATCATGCAACGGCTCGCGGGCACCCCGGCCGCGCCCGCGGGCACCGACGCGGTCGTCGCGGTCGTGGACACCGGGATCAACCCTTACCACAAGCAGTTCCGGGACGACTCCGAGCGCGCGTACCAGCACCCCTCGACCTACATCGAGGGCTACCCGGAGGACGCGATCCGCTTCGACCTGAACCTCGACGACCCCGACTACTGGGCGGCGGTCAGGTCCGACTGCGAGGAGTGGCGGCAGGTCGAGAACGGGAAGCTCTACTGGTTCCCCGGCACGAAGATCATCGGGGGCGTCAGCGTCGGGAACATCGCGGGCATGGGCGCGTGCACCGCCCAGCAGCCCGCCGGAGGGAAGATCCTCGACACCGGCGGACACGGGACGATGACCGCATCGCGAACCGCGGGGAACACCTACGGCGCCTGCCGCGAGTGCCGCGTGGTGGCGGTCCAGTTCCCCACGTCGATCCCGCTCATCAACCCCGCCTCGAGCACCGGGCCGGCGGTCCAGGCGATCCGCTTCGCCGCCGACAACGCCGCCTGGATCGACGCCCAGTCGAACTCCTGGGGCCCCTTCGCGCCGCTGTGGGACCCGACGGGGACCGCGGGGCTGCTGACGGCCAACCCCGAGATCGTGCGCGCCGTCGAGGAGACCGCGCAGAAGCACGCCGCCTTCTGGGCGTCGGGCAACGGCGCGGCGTTCCGGGGCGGCGTGGCCGGGCACCCCACCCTGCTCGCCCCGCACATGACCCCCTCGGCGATCATCGTGGGCGGCATGGACTCGGGCTACGTCAACACCTGGCCCGGATTCCCGCCCCACGTGATCTCCGACTCCTGCGACTCCTGGGCCGCCCAGCACCGGACGACCACGGGCGAGAACGGGTCGGTCGGGGGCGGCACCTCGGGGGCCACGCCGTTCGCCGCCGGCGGAGCAGCGCGGATCCTGATGGAGGCCCGGGGCATCCTCGGCGACACGCGGACCGGGGTCGAGGACGATGTCGTCGCGGAGGGTCCGGCCGGGCTCGTCGCTAGCGGCCCGCTCGCCGACGGCGAGCTCACGCTCGCGGAGTGGAAGGACCTCGTGTTCAAGACCGCCACCGCGAGGCCGGTGCGCCAGTTCGAGGACGGGAACGTCTGCGACCAGCCGCTCGACGCGCCGTACAACACGACGCCGCTGAAGTGGGCGAGCCTCCCGAAGGACGTCCCCGCCGTGCTCTACATCGGCTACGGTGCGGTCGACGACCAGTCGCAGCGGCGCGCGTTCCAGGTGCTGCACGCCGAGCGCGACATGCCCGACCGGACGGTCGAGGACGCGTACTTCACCGCCGACAAGGCAGCGCGCGAGGTGCTCCTGAACGTCTGGGGGGTCGGCCAGTAGGGCGCTCCGTCAGCAGGGGGCTGTTCCTCCTCTCAGCCTGGCTGCTGTTGATCCTCGCGGGTGCCCGGCCCACGACATCGGGATCCGGTCGTTCGGGTACGTCACCTCGATGGTCGCGATGATCGCGCTGTGGCTGGTGATGGCGCCGGTGATAGGTGCGATCGCGAGCGCGACGCGGAAGGGCGCGCCGGACCTTCTCCAGCGAGGCCGGGTCGAGCGGTCTGCGGTCGATCTTCGGTGCCATGCGGCCTAGTGCACGCGGGTTCCGCACCCCCGTCACCCTGCCGGCCGGTAACCGAAACCGCAGGCCAGGGGCGGCGTCAGGGGTTGAGCGGGAGGCCCCGCCCGGTGGCCGCCTGGTCGACGAGCGCCTTCCACTCGGGGCGCCCGATCGCGTCGGCCGCCGTCCGCAGCGCCGCCACCGCGTGCGAGAACCGCGCCGAGGGCGTGAGGAACTCGTGCGAGGTGAGCAGGAGTTTCAGGATCCGGTCCGACATGATCTGGTCGTCGCTGCGGGGCGGGCGGCACTCGGGGTCGGTGTCCCAGTTCGGGTCGTCCTCGGGCGGCTCCGCGGGGCAGCGCAGCAGGCCCCGCAGGTCCCACAGGAAGGCCGACCAGATCTCGCCGTCGGCGTGCACCGATGAGTTCGTCATGTTCTGCGGGTACAGCTTCGCGGTGTCGATCCGGCGCAGGCACGGCGGGTTCGCGCCCGAGTAGCTCACGGCGTCCCAGTCGGCGATGCAAGTGTCCTGGAAGCCCTGGCTGATCGAGCCCGCGTAGTAGGCGGCGGCGAGGTAGTCGCCGAACCCCTCGCCCATCGCCCCGCCCTCGTGCGTGGTCCCCCATCCCGGCACCTGGTCGTCGTGGATCGCGTGGCCAAGCTCGTGGATCACGACCTCGGCGTCTTCGGCGTCGTCGACGCCACCCGCACCGTAGAGGATCAGGTCGTTCCCGGGCTGGTAGAAGGAGTTGTCGAAGCCCTCGACGCGGTGCACGATCACCCACTGCGGCTCGGCGTTGATCGCGGCGGGGCCCGTGAACCCGAGCGACTGGAAGTACCGCTGGATCCGATCGATGTGCGCGTAGGCCATCATCGTCTCGAAGCGCTTATCGCCGCGGGTGTAGAACCACGCCCCGTTCAGGTCGAGCCCCCCGGGCCCGTAGACGTCGACGTAAGGGCCGTGCAGCCGGCCGGCGAGGAGCTGGTCAGCGCTCGAGGCCACCTCGCGGACGGGGAGCAGGCGCAGGGCGTTGCTGAGCCGGTTCGAGTCGAGGTCGGTGTCGGCGCCGAGCTCGTCGACGCCGGGCTCGCGGAGCGTGTTGTCGCGATGGGTCACGACCGGGCTCGGGTCGAATACCGTGGTCTGGCCGTCGAGGTAGCGATTGTCGTCGCGGATCGCGAGCACGCGGCCGTCGGCGGCGGCGACGTCGACCGTGGCGGCGACCGCGGGGGCGAGCGAGAGCACCGCGACCCGGTACGCGTCGACGAGGCGATCGCCGGCCGGGATCAGCAGGCGCTGCACCGAGGACGTCGCGACCGGTTGCGCGCCGGTGGCGCCGAGCGCGGCCGCGACCGCTGCCTCGCGCCGGATCGGCAGGGCCGCGGGGGCGCCGGGGAGCGAGGAGCCGGTGGCGTCGACCTGGACGACCCGGCCGCCGACCGCGTGGACCGCGGCCGCCGTCCCCTCGATCGGGACGCCGCCGCGGACCTCCCGGCCACGCACGTGGGTCCCGGCGATCGAGCGCCGGACGGTGTCGAGCGCGAAGCTCGAGGCGTCGACCCCGAGCGCGCCGGCGTGGGCGGCGAGGGCCTCGGCGGCCCAGGCGAACGGGTCGCCGGTCGCCGGCCCGAGGTCCCCGCGGACCTGGTCGGGGCCGGCGTAGGTCGTGGCGGAACGGGCGCCGGAGGCGGGCGCGCCGAGCGCGGCCGCGAGCAGCACCGACATCGTGACGATCAGGGAACGCTTCATCCGGTCTCCTCAGGGTGATGGGCCTGCATGGAGGTTCGCCGCGGGGCACCCGAACGCCTTTGTGCACCTGCACGAAGGAGTCGGACCGCGCGGGGGAGAACGAGACGCCATGAAGACAACCCGGCTCGCCCTCTGTGCCCTGCTCGCCCTCGCTCTCGGCATCCCGCCCGCCTCCGCCGCCCAGCAGGCCCTCCCCCACGCGGAGGGCCCCGACGTGCCGACGCTCGGTCCGCCCGCCGCGATCCTCCGACCCTTCGTCGACGAGCGGTTCAGCTTCACGGAGACGACGCGCACGGTCGCCGTCGGGATCCCGACACCCGCAGACGGCGGCGAGTGGGACCGCGTGATCCTTCAGTACGACTCCCGGCCCGAGGGCGAGGAGCCCTGGGATCGGCTGTTCACCGTGCTGATCGAGGACGTCGAGGTGCTCCGCGGCACCACGCCGCGCGCCGACTTCTCGCTGCGCCGCGACGTGACCGAGTACGCGCACCTGCTGCCGCCGGGCGAGCGCGTCCGGGTCGGCACGAGCCTGGGGAGCTGGATCGCCGGCGCGGCGATGCTCGCCAGCGTGACGATCGAGCTCTACGCCGACGAGATCCCGCCGCGCGGCCCCGTCCAGGTGCCGTTGCACGCGATCCGGGGCGGGCTGGGCGGCGACGGCGCGCAGATCACGGCCATCGCGGCCTTCCCCGACGACGCGCCCTCCTCCGCGACCGTGGAGATCTACCTGTCGGGGCACGGCGCGACCGGCGAGTTCTGGTACCAGTACGGCGGGCCGCCGGACTTCGAGGTCTACATCGGCGACACGCACATCGCCACGGCCACCGCGATGCCCTACACCTACGCCTTCGTCGGCTGCACGCCGATGTCGACGTGCGAGCCCGTCCACGAGCTCGTCTGGTGGACGGCGCAGAAGTACGCCGACCAGGCGGGCGTGCACTGGGGCACCGGGGAGATCCCTCCGTACCGGGCCACGATCGAGGATGAGCACCTCGCGCTGCTGGAGGGCGCGCAGACGGTGCGCGTGGTCGAGACCGAACGTCGCGTGCTCGCGAACCAGGGCCAGAATTGGCCGATCAGCGTCGAGCTCCTGCTCGAGGGCGTGACCGACAACTGCCTCGGGGTCTCGAACCCCGGACAGGAGGACGCCGACGCCGACGGCGTGGGCGACGCGTGCGACGGGCCGCGCGCGATCGACGCGACCGGCACCGCCGGCGAGGGTGCCGACACGGTGACGGTGGCCTACGACGGCGAGGTCGCGTGCGACCCCGAGACCGTGGACCCGGCCCAGTTCAACTACCGCGATCGGAACGCGCCGGTGGCGGCGACCTCGGCGGCGTGCGAGGGGTCGTCGGTCACGCTCGGCTTCCCCCCTGGGACGCTCCAGGTGAAGGATGACGGCGTCCTCACGCACGACGCGAGCCCCGACCCGGCGGGGCGGATCTCGGTGAACGGAGCCCCGGCGGCGCCCCACCACGCCGAGCCCGTCGCGGTGTCCTGACCCTTCGCCCCTGTCGACAGGTTTGTGCAGGTGCCCAAAGGAGTCCCGGGCCCACGCGGCGAAAGGCGAGGCAGACCCGACACGAGGAGGAGCCCCATGCCCGCGCAGAGGTCCGTGTCCTGGTTCGCCGTCGCCGCGCTACTGACCGCGACCGCGATCGCCACCGCAGGGGGAGCGGCAGCCGAGGAGGCCTGGCCGTGGCCGAACGTCCGCGTCTCCGACGATCAGTGGCTCGCCCACTCCGAGCCTTCGATCGCCCAAGACCCCACCGACCCCGACGTGCTCATCGGCGCCTCGAAGATGTTCTCGACGCTCCAGGGCGGGCCGAACGGCTACCACTTCAAGATCGGCACCTACCGCTCGCTCGACGGCGGCACGACCTGGGAGGACCAGGGGATGCTCGGCGGCGACGACCCGAGCAACGACTGGTCGGCGCTCGGCTACGGCAACACCACCGACCCCTCGGTCGCCTTCGACTCGAGCGGGAACGCCTACGTCGAGATCATGGTCTACCAGGGGACCCAGGAGGAGAACGACCTCGTCGTCTACAAGTCTGCCGACAAGGGCGCGACCTGGACGCCGTACTCCGTGGCCCACATGCCCCCGGGGGTCGGCCTCGTGATGGACATCGACAAGAACTGGCTCACGGCCGACACGACGGGAGGGAAGTTCGACGGGTTCCTGTACTCGACCTGGACCTACCTGAACTGCGTCCTCACGTGCCACAACGTGTACTTCGCCGCCTCCTACGACGGCGGCGAGACGTGGACGCCGCCGAAGGTGATCTCGACCACCGGGTCGCCGCTGAACCAGACCTCGACCCCGGTCGTGGGACCCGACGGAACCCTCTACGTGGTGTTCCACGACTACTCCAACCACGTCCTGTACATGACGAAGTCGTCGGACGCCGGGGCCACGTTCACACGGCCCACCCCGATCGCGAACATCTTCCCGCCGCCGAGCACGCTCAACGGCAACGTGCGCTCCGGCCCGCTCGTGATCGGCGTCCCGACGGTCCTGGAGGACGGGACGATCCACGTCGTGTGGAACCAGGTCGACGACGGCGTCGACGTGGTCATGGCAACCTCGACGGACGGCGGCGCCACGTGGTCGGCTCCTCGGACGATCACCGGCTCGACCCAGGGCGACCAGTTCCAGCCCTGGATCACGACCACGCGCGGCGGCACGATCTGGACGATGTGGTTCGACCGACGTCACGATCCATCGAACCTGCGGGTCCACGTGTATGCGGCGCGCTCGACCGACGGCGGCCAGACGTTCGAGGAGTTCCGCGTGACCGACGTCGACTCCGACCCGCGCGTGGGCCTGCCGCTCGACCGCGGCAACCGCGGCTTCTACGGCGACTACCAGGGACTGGCCGCCGACGACCAGACCGGAGCGAACATCCTGTGGAACGAGACGCGCCCCGGGGGCCAGGAGCTGTTCTTCGCCCGGGTGAACCCGGACCAGACCTCGCTCTCGGCGTTGCGTGACGGCGACGTGATCGATATCACCGGGCACGCGGCCTTCCGCAGCCCGGCGCGCGACGACGTCGCGTTCATCGCCGAGGACTTCGCCGGCGACCCGCCCGGCGGCAGCGACGCGACCGGCGTGGACGCCCTCGGGGCGAAGGTCTACCAGCCCGACCCGTACGTGCCGGAGCTCGCGTTCGAGTGGCATCTCACGAACCTGCCGGAGCCGCGAGGGCAGGTGCCGGAGGCCACGCGGTACCTGTGGGCCTTCAACACGGGCCCCGACGACAAGCAGTTCCAGCTCCAGGCGAAGTTCTCGAACTTCACCTCGGTCACGATGGTCGACGAGCAGGAGGGCCACGTGGAGAACGCGGGGAACGCGTTCCAGCTCCGAGGCAACTGCGTCACGGCCTACCCGATGCCCCCGTCGAACGTGGCGAACTGCCCGCACGTGGCGTGGCTCGCGGGCTTCTGGGACCGCACGAACGAGGCCGTGCGGATCCGGATGCCGGTCGGCGCTTCCTTCGCCCCCGAGATCGAGCCGGCGGCCGTGCTCCGGCCCCAGCTCGTGGCGGGCTCGGCGATCGCCGCCGCCTACCAGGCGTTCGTCACGAACACGCAGATCTCCGACGTGGTCACGTGGGATCCCGCGAGCCCCTACACGGTACCCGTGAGACAGGCGTTCGTGGGCGTGGCGCCGGCCGGGACGCCGGCATCGGCGGTGACGTTCGAGCCGGTGACCCTCGACGCGAACGACGACTTCGCAGCGACGCTCGCGGCGGGCGGAGCGGAGCCCCACGACGTGTATCTCAAGGCCTGCTTCGACGGTCGGTGCGAGATGACGATCGTCCCGGCCGGGTGAGAGGGAGGAGGGCGACGAGGTGATCGGGCCCACGCGCCTCGTCGCCCTCGCGCTCGCCGCGTCGCTCCTCGTCCCGGCGACCGGCGGGGCCGCGGCCCCCGAGCCCGGAGAGTCGGGGCGCACGCGCGCGGTCACGCTGGTGACGGGCGACCGCGTGGTGGTCGAGGTACTCCCCGGCGGCCGGATCGCGGCGAGCGTCGATCCGCGCGACGGCGTCACCTACGAGATCTCCTACCGGGGCGGCGACGCCTACGTGATCCCCGACGACGCGGCGGCCCTCGTGCCCGATCGGCTCGACCCCGAGCTGTTCAACGTCGCCGAGCTCGTCCGCCGCGACCTCCACGACGGCGCGAGCGATGAGCTCCCGCTCGTCGTCGAGGGCGATGCCGAGCTCCCGGCCCTGCGGGAGACGGCGACGCTCGAGAGCATCGGCGGCGAGGCGGCCGAGCTCGATAAGGAGCGGGCCGGGGAGCTAGGGGCGGCGATCGCCGACGCGGCCGAGCCGGGCGACCCCGACCCGCTCGAGGGCGTGGAGAAGATCTGGCTCGACGCGGCGTACGCCCCCGCGCTCGCGCAGAGCACGGCGCAGATCGGCGTGCCGGCGGCGCGCGGCCGCGGCCTCGACGGCACGGGGGTGACCGTCGCGATCCTCGACACCGGCGTGGACGCCACCCACCCCGACCTCCAGGGCCGGGTGTCCGCGGCGCGCGACTTCTCCGGCTCGGGGAGCACGACGGACCTGTTCGGGCACGGCACCCACGTGGCCTCGATCGTGGGCGGCACGGGCGCGGCGTCGGAGGGCTCGCGCGAAGGGGTGGCCCCCGCGGCTACGCTGCTCTCCGGCAAGGTGCTGAACGACGCGGGGTTCGGGCTCTCCTCGTGGATCATCGAGGGGATGGAGTGGGCCGTCGACGAGGG
>Ga0302046_10003677_pt1 | contig 13804 bp, 13 predicted proteins | sample RVTome_11_FD_200261 | JGI IMG/M metagenome (GOLD analysis project Ga0302046, IMG submission 200261) | Soil microbial communities from uranium-contaminated site in the Upper Colorado River Basin, Wyoming, United States - RVT147D111 (version 2) ...
CGGTGCAGATCCCGGACCGCCGCGGTCAGCATGACGATGTCGCCGGGCGATTGAAAATTACGCAGCAATAATTTCCGCATATCGAGCAAACGTCACGGGGGGATCGGCAAGCGTATCATCGGGGTAGGTCTCACTTATATAGCACGGCGGAAGCGGCTGGGCAAGACCCGTTCAACCCCACCCGACAGCGTTCGGAGGACTTGACTTGACGACATCGGCGTGCGACCATTTTTCAATCCAGAAAAATCCAAGAATCGCTTGGTCGAAAGGCGTTTCTCATGTCCCACAGGCCAAACCCGAAAGGTCTTCAGGTCGTCGAGGGGCTCAAGGCGGCGATGCTGGAAGCCGTCCAGCGGTTCTTCGACGAGCATCTCCAAACCTCCCCTGAAGCCAAGGCTCCCATCGTGGCCGACCGGCCCCTTCAGCTCGCGACCGCCGCGCTTCTCATCGAGATGACGCGGGCCGATCGCGAGATCAAGACGGACGAAATCGATGCCGTCACGCGGGCGGTGGAACGCACCTTGGGCCTGAGCGCGGAGCAGACGCTGCATCTCGTTCGCTTGGCCGAGGAAGAAGTCAAGGTCTCCGGATCGTTCCGAGAGTTCGCCCGCCTCATCGACGAACGCTACACGCTGGAGCAGAAGCGACGCATCGTCCTGCTACTGTGGAAGGTGGCTTACGCCGATGCGGTGCTGGCCGGACACGAGGAATACTTGGTCCGCAAGATCGCCAACCTGATTCACCTGCCCCTAGCCGATTTCGCCGCCGCCAAGATCCGGGCGCGCGACGAGTTCCGCTAGTGCCGTCACAACTAAAACTGACTGACGGCGTACCTCGTCAGTTTTGGCCGTAGTAAGTTGGAACGGCACTAGGTTCAGGCCGCTCGATCCAAGAACTCCTCGGCCCAGCGCTCGAAGACCATGAGCGGGAAGAGCTGATGGGCGTGGTTGGCGCGGCCGGAAAGATGCTGGGAGATCCTCCGCTCGATCGCCGGCCACCGGAACAGTCCCCGCCGTCTGATTCTTTCCTCGGAAAGCAGCTCCAACAGGAGAGGCCGCAGATCACCTCGCAGCCAGTTCTTCATGGGGATGCTGAAGCCTTCTTTCCGCCGGTTCAAGATCGACGGAGGCAAGACACCTTGCATCGCCTTCTTGAGAATGTGCTTGCGCCTCGAGCCTCGAAGCTTCAGCCGGCCGGGCATGCGAAAGGCCAGCTCGATGACGTCGCGGTCCAGAAACGGGGCACGCGCTTCGAGCGAGGTCGCCATGCTCATGCGATCGACTTTGACCAAGATGTCGTCGGCCAAGAAAATCTGAAAGTCCGCATAGAGCTGACGATTCAGCAAGTCTTCCCGCGGTGAGCCCAGACTCTTGACGACCGACGCTCCGGCGTCGAACGAGGAGACCGCCTCGAGGAAATCGTCACTGTAAAGGTCCCGCTTCTCCTTCGGCCCAAGATAGCTGAGCCAGCGATACTGCTCGAGGTTGGGGGACGCGGTGGCCCCGGCCAGAAAGCGCTTCGCCTTGTTGACGATCCCCTTCTTCTTCTCCGTGGGTGGCAGGAGCTCGCTCATCGCTGCCAGCGCGCGGAGCCCAGTGCGTCCTGGGAACCACGAAAGCGTTCGCAGGATCCGATCGGCCTGATACCAATCGTAGCCGGCAAAGAGCTCGTCCCCCCCATCGCCGGAGAGGACGACCTTCACGTCTCGAGCCGCGACTTCGGAGACCAGGTAGGTTGGAAAGAGCGACGTGTCCGCAAAGGGCTCGTCGAGGTGGATGACCAGCCTGTCGAAGAGCTCCCGAACGCGCGGTTCTACCTGTTCCTCGCGGTGCTCCGTCCCAAAAAGAGCCGCGATTTCCCGCGAGTAGCTCGTCTCGTCGTAGCTCCCCTCACGGAACCCGATGGAAAACGTTTTCACCGGCTGCATCGAAGCATCCGCCATAAACGCGACGACCGTGCTGCTATCGATCCCGCCCGAGAGAAAGGCACCCAGTGGTACGTCGCTCATCATTTGAGCCTCGACCGCGCGCCGTAGCGTCGCGCGAAGCTCGGCGGCCCAATCTGCCTCGCTCCGCTCGATATCCGTTTCAATGGGGGCATCCCAGTACCGCTCGATGGAAACCTCTCCCCTTTCCACGGTGAGCGTGTGGGCGGCCGGCAACTTCCGAATGCCCCGGAAGATGGTGCGGGGTGCGAGAATGAACTCGTAAGTGAGGAACGTGTCCAGACCCTCGAGATCGAGCCGTCGCGGCACGTCGGCCCGTGTCAGGAGTGCTTTGATCTCGGACGCGAAGACGACGTCATCCATTCCCTCGAAGTAGTAGAGCGGCTTCTCCCCCGCGCGGTCGCGCGCCGCCAGCAAACGCTGCCGCGGGCCGTCCCAAAGCGCGAAGGCGAATTGGCCGTTCAACCGGCTGACCACGCGGTCGCCCCACACCTCGTATCCGTGGACCACGACCTCCATGTCCGATCCGGTGGCGAAGCGATGGCCGAGCTGGATCAGCTCTTCACGAACCGCTCGGTGGTTGTAGATCTCGCCGTTTCCGACGAAGGTGATGCTCCCGCTCTCATTATTGAGAGGTTGACGTCCGCCCGCGACATCGATGATGGAGAGTCTCTTGAGGCCCAACCCCACGCCGGGCAGAGTCACCACGCCCACGTCGTCGGGTCCCCGGTGGTGGAGCCGCTCCACCATCCGATCGATCTCTTCGCGGGCGGGAAGCCGGGCCGGATCGCGGGGGATGACGCCGGCGATGCCGCACATTTGGCGAGTCGCGGCTAGGACGAGCCGTTGCTCATGCGCGATGCGATCTTCTCTCCCCCCAGTTCGACGAGAAACTTGAGGTAGGGGAAGACTTGCTTCATCGCCGCGGCGTTGACGAAACAGGGGCTCGCGCAGGAAGGGCAGATCTTGTCGATCATCATCTGACGCTGGGCTAGATTGGCCGAATCGTAGTAGCTGGTGACGGGATCGGCGCGACGCACGTTTCCGATCTTGGAGCTGTTCTCGCAGTAGTGGAGATCCCCGTTGGGGTTCAGCAGAACGCCTTGATCCATGGACGGGCAGGGCATGGCGCGTCGCATGCCGTTGCTGAACATCTTGACGTAGCCCTGATAGAGGAGCGCATCTCCGTCGAGGGCGCCCGATTCCCGCACCCGTTCTCTGAAGAACTGCGCCAAGCGCGGGAAGTCGCCCGGCTTGAGCTCCGTCGACTCCACGAGATCCATGTTGCCGAAGGCGAGCTCCGAGTAGCGGGCGATGGAGAAGACGACGTTCAGGTCTTCTTTCTTGCAGAAGTCGTACATCTTCTGCCCTTCGTCCATATTCTGCGCCGTGAACGTGAAGGAGATACCGAAATTGAAGAACTTCTTCTTCTGGAGCTCCTGCATCTCACGAACCGTCTTCATCGACCGGTCGAAGGCGTTCCAGACCCGCCGGATGTCCTCGTGGGCGTCGCCGACGCCGTCCAGACTCACACGCGTTCCGAAAAGGAAGTCCCTTTCGTTGGCTACATCAATGATCCCCTCGAGCACGGGGACGACTCTCTCGGTCACGAAACCATTAGTGTTGAGCGTCATCTTGCGGAGGCGGGGCATGTTGTCGCTCATGATGCGCACCAGCTCCACCATGTCGCGCCGCAGCGTCGGCTCGCCTCCGGTGATGCCGACGTATTCGATGGACCGGAACAAGTCGCTCGCGAACGCCTGGCGGTACTCGTCGGTCGTGAGATCGTCGTGATAGGGCAGCTTCCAGGAGTTGCACATCACGCATTTCGAGTCGCATTTGTAGGAGACGTTCAGAATCAGCACCACCGGCGGGATCGCCTTCATCCGTCCGACGATCTGCGTCTTGACGAAGTCCAGCGGGACCGAAGGGACACTCTTCCTCAGGAGCTTACCGACGTATTCCTTGGTTCCAAACATTGGCTTCTTTAGGAGTTACACGATCGCGCCAGTAGCATCGCGGCGGTCCCGCAGGAGCTTCGTCGGTACACCGCCGGCAATATGGTAGTCGGGCACGTCCTCGAGCACGACGCCGCCGGCCCCAATGATAGCATGTTTGCCGATGCGGACGCCGTCGGCCACCACCACGTGGGCCCCCAGCCAGGCGCCTTCCTCCACCGTAACTCCCTGAGCCGTACGCCCCTGTTCCGCCACGGCCACGTCCACTCGATCGTGAAGGTGATCGCCGCCCACGATGTAGACGTAGGCCGCCAGCAAGACGTTCTTGCCCACCCGGACGTCCCCGGCCGCACCGATCTCACAGTTGAAACCGACGTTGGCCCTCTCCTCCAGTCGGATATTGCCGTTCTTACAGGACAGAATCGTGTTCCGTCCGATGAAGACACCGTCTTCGAGATCGATCCCGCGGTTGTCGATGCCCTTGGCATCCAACAGGCAGTTGTCGTCCACGACCACGTTCGACCCGATTCGTATCTTGCCCGGATGGCGAAGTACCACGTTTTGTCCGAAAGTGACGTTTCTGCCGCAGGCTCCGAGGAGCAGAGGATAGAGCTTGCTCCTCAAGAAGAGCCCGAGAGCACCGGGCACCCAGGACGACGCCAGCATCACCAGCTCGTAGCCCAGAAGGGCGAAGAGACCTCTCTTGCCAATGACCAACTCGACGTACTTCTGAGCCTTGCTCTTCCGGTCATCGAAGAGCTCCTGCTGCGCCACGTTGATGCGGGGATCGTTGGCGCGATCCGGGACCTCCCAGGCCATGGCAATCATTCTAACCCCGATCCGAAGCTGTCGATAACGCCTCGATTGCCAACGGCTTACTTCGGATCCGCGCTGGCCGCTTTAGGGGGGTGCGTGAGAGCTACAGCCAGCCCCGCCCGCGGTAGTAGGCCAGGGTCTCGCGGATGCCGTCTTCGAGATCGATCCGCGGCTCCCAACCGAGAACCTCGCGCGCCTTGTCGATCTTGAATGCGCGGTGCTTCAGAAAAAAATCCAGCCGGCGGCGGTAGAGCGGTGGCTCGATACCCAGTGGGCGGCAAACCGCCTCGCACGCCGCCGCGGCGGCAACCATCGGGGCGGCGGGAAGCCTCAGCCACGGCGGTCGCGCGCCGGCCTCGCGGGCGATGAGGTCGATCAACTCCTGGATGGTCGTGTATCGGGCCCCCGCCAGGATGAATGCGTTCCCGCGCGCAGCCGGCAGCTCGGCGGCGCGGGCGAAACCGGACGCGACATCTTCGACGTGGGTGAGATGGTAGAAGACGTCGCCTCGTCCAATCATTGGAAAATGGCGTCGTGCAACGCCCCGAAAGAGCTTGAGGAAGCGTCGATCGCCGGGCCCATAGATGCCCACTGGCCGAAGGATGACGGCCGGAAGGCCCCGTTCCTCGTACATCTGGAACAGAAGCTTTTCCGCCTCGACCTTGGTTTCTTGGTAGATGTCACCCGGATTGTAGGGAGCGGTCTCGTCCGCGGGCGGGTGAGCGACCTCGCCATGGACACCGCACGTGCTGCAGTAAACGAACGGGATGCCTCCTTCTGCCAGCGCGGCCTCGGCCAGCCGCCGCGTTCCCTCCACGTTGATGTCGAAATAGACCCGGTCGGGAAGTTTGGCTTCGCGATAGACCGCGGCCAGGTGGTAGACGCAATCCGTGCCGGAGACCGCACGACGCAGGCTGTCGCGATCGGCGAGATCCCCTTCGACGTACTCGACATCGAGCCCCTGTAAGAGGTCGCGACGACTGGACGAGCGCACCAAGACCCGCACGTCGTGCCCGGCCCCAACCAGGAAGCGGGCCAGGTGACTTCCGGTGAATCCGCTCGCGCCGGTGACCAGAAACTTCACTGTACCTTCTTCCCACGCACACCCACGTGGTCTCCAAAGTCCAAAGAAAACATAGGTTTGCGGCTTCGGTGGACTTCCCGAAGACCGCATGGTAGTCTACCCGCTTTTGGAGCCCACCTGCAGGCCAAAATCGTCTGAGGGGATCCCAATCCGGGAGGAGGGCTCTTGGACATTATCAGGAGGATGCACCGGAATGAAAGCTCACCGATCTAGCTGGCGCCTCGCCTCGTCTTGCCTGCTGACCGCGATCCTACTGTCAGCATGCGGTGATGACGAGGGCGGCATGACGTCCACCACGATCACCATCAGCTCTCCCAACATCGTGGGCCCTAATGGGATGCTCGTCGACGACCGCCCGACGCTCGTGGTCGCCAACGTCACGGTGAGCAATGGGAGTGCCGCCACGTACTCTTTCCAGGTGGCGATCGATGAGAACTTCGCGAACATCGTGGCGCAGATCAGCGGCATCGCGCAGAACGCAGGCGGCCAGACCTCATGGACGGTCGACGAGGACTTGGACAGCCGCGCCCATTTCTGGAGGGCTCGCGCCAGCGCCGCGGGGACCGACGGCCCATTCTCACCGGTCGCGAGATTCACCGTGAAGGAGAGCTCAGGCGGCGGCGGTGGCGGTGGTGGTGGCGGCGGAGGTAGAGATGTCCTCTTCGACCCGCTCACCGACCGAACGACACGGGCCATACAACGAGGTGGCGGTCGATTCACGGATCAAGGCTGGCAGGTCCTGAGCCGATTCGACTACCTGCGCTATGAGGTGGATCCGATCTCCCGCGGATACGTCCAGTGGGACATGACCGGGCTCAGGCCGGAGAACCCCGGCGTCAACCAGTACATGGTGATGGGCATGTGGGACCCGACCGAGGGCCCCTATCGTGACAACGCGTTTCGCGTTCACGTCCAGAAACTCTGGCCGCCTACTCACAATCCTCCCTTCATGCGCCTGCGTTGGCTTTCGCGCGGCGACGTGTACGAGGACGGCGCCAACTTTCTACGCTGGGATCCGAACGCGACCTACACGTGGCGTCTGGAATGGGGACCGGTGAGCGATGACTCCTTTTTTGCCTTCCTCTACCTCGATGGGCGCTTGATGATCCTACTCGAGTACTTTCCGGACTATCGGTTGACTCAGCACTACATCGAAATGGGGATCGCGGCGCGTCAGGAGTCCATCGTCGACGCGATCTACTCGAACGTACACATCGGAGAGATACTGCAAGACTTAGTGTTACCTTAGAAACGGGCCGGGCCCAGCCGCTTCCTCTGCGCTGGAGCTCGGCCCCACGGCTATTAGAGGGACGGATGAAACAACTAGCTCAAAACACACTCTTCCTCTTGACCGCGCTGGCTCTGGCCTCGGCGCTTCTTTCCGGCTGCGGCAGCAACGACTCCCCGGCCGGGCCGAGCGTGACGCTCTCCGCACCGGGGATCGTGACGCCGCAGGGGAACTCCGAAGTCAACGACGCACACCCCACGCTTGTCATCGCAAACGTAACCGTGAGCGACGGAAGCACGCCCAGCTACTCGTTTCAGGTGGCGCGCGACTCCGGCTTCACCGATATCGCCGCCGAAGTCTCGGGTGTGGCTCAGGATCCCACCGGGCAGACCTCCTGGCGGGTCAATGTGGCCCTCGGAAACGGCGCGCACTTCTGGCGGGCGCGGGCTCGTTCCGGCGGAACCGATGGGCCGTTCTCCGCGTCGGCGGCTTTCGAGGTTCTGACCGCCTTCAAGTCCGATGAGCCGCGCGACGGCATCCTGGTCTTCGACCCGCTCACCAACGGCTCGACGGTGGGCACGCGAAGGGGTGGTGTCTTCACCGATGAGGGCTGGATGATCAACGCCCGCTCGAATCACATCATCTACAACATGGACACCATCGAGAGCGGATTCTTGGAGGTGGACATCAAGGGGCTTGCCATTGGGAACATCGGAGCGGGAGCGCGGCATCTCTTCATCATGTGGGATCCGAGCGCCGGGAGCGATTTCACGACCAATCCCTACCGGGCAAGCGTCCAGAAGCAAGACCGCACGTCCACCAACACCTTGCGCTACCTTCGGGTTCGCTGGATCTCCAACGGCAAGCAAATCGACGCCTACAGTGGTTTCTTGGGATGGAGACCGGAGCACACGCATCATTTCCGCTGGCAATGGGGCCCGGAGGGTTCGGAACGACGTCTCTTCGTGCGCTTGTTCATCGACGGCGAGCAGCGCATCTTCTTCGAGTATCGACAACCCTACCGGCCTGCTCTACACCGCATCGAGCTCGGCGCGGGCGTGCGCTTCGAGACGCCGGAGGGGGCGATTTACTCCAACGTCGTGATCGGAGTGAGGGAGTAGCGAGCGGGAAGGGCTCGGTTCCAGCTCAGTCCGAGGAGCCCTCAGCCCGCCCGCAGGCGCGAAGTCGCCGGAGGGCCAGCCGTGGGGGTGGGGCCCCGCGGCACTGATTCCGAAGACAGCATCTCGCGCACCGCGTAGGCGGGACGGGATCGCGTTTCGTGGTAGAGGCGCGCCAGGAGCTCCCCGAGAAGACCCAGGCTCACCAGCTGCAGACCAGCTAACATGAGCAGCGCCCCGAGCAGCAGCATCGGACGGCCGCCGATCGGCTCGCCCAGGCCGTACTTGACCCAGGTGAGATAGCAGCCGATCGCGAACCCCACGCCCCCCAACAGGAATCCCAACGAGCCAAAAATCTGCAGCGGCCGGCTGGAATAGTTCAGAAGGAACTTCACGGTCAGGAGATCGAGCAAAACCCGAAGGGTGCGGGTGATCCCATACTTGGACGTGCCCTGCTCGCGCGGCCGGTGAGACACGACCATCTCGTCGATGGCCACACCCATCCAGCTCGCCACCGCCGGGATGAACCGGTGCATCTCCCCGTAGAGCTGGATATTCTTTGACACCTCCGATCGCATGACCTTGAGGGTGCAACCGTAATCGTGCAGGTGAACTCCGGTGGTCATCGAGATGAGTCGATTGGCGATCTGCGAAGGAAGCCGGCGGGAAAAGAAGGGGTCCTTGCGATCCTTTCTCCAGCCGCAAACCATGTCGAAGCCTTGCTCGAGTCTCCGCACCAGAGTGGGGATGTCGGCGGGGTCGTTCTGACGATCACCGTCGAGCGTCACCACGATCGTGCCTCGGGCATGGTCGAATCCCGCCGCGAGTGCGGCGGTTTGACCGAAGTTCCTCCGCAGTCGAATCACCTGTACGCGGGAGTCTCCGCTGTGGAGCGAAGCGAGGATGGCGTAGCTGGCATCCGTGCTTCCATCGTCGACGAACAGGATTTCGTACGCGCGGCCGAACGCCTGGAGCACATCGGTCACCTCGCGGTACAAATCTGCTACATTGCCTTCTTCGTTGAAAACCGGGATGACGACGGAGATCTCGGGGCCGCGCTCTCTGCTTGCGGAGCCCGGTTCCGTGCGTGCCTCACGGGTCATCTCGCTACCCATGGGTCGACAGTATATACGGTATATACTGTCCGTGCGAGGCTCTATACCATGCCCAAGGTCACCAAGCGAGACGTCGAGAAGATCGCCGACTTGGCGCATCTCGAGTTGTCCGAGGAAGAGAAAGAGAAGTTCGCCGCCCAGCTCGACGAAATCCTCGCCTATGCAAAGCGCATCGATTCGCTCGGCACCGAGGGCGTCGAGCCGACCTCCCACGCGCTGTTGCGAGACGACGCCTTCCGGGAAGACGAAGAAAGGCCCAGCCTGACCCGCGACGAGGTCCTCGACCTGTCTCCCGGCAAAACCAACAAAGGTGACGGTCTCATCCGGGTGCCCAAGGTCATTCCGTGAACCCCACTGATCTCACCGCCCTCGAGATCCGTGATGAAATCGCGAAAGGCTCTCTCTCGGCGCGAGAAGCAACGCGTGCGTTTCTCGCGCGCGCGGAGCGACTCGAGCCGCAGATCCGCGCCTATCTGAGCCTCGCCACGGAAACCGCCCTCGCGCGAGCCGGCGAGCTCGACGCACTCCAGGCTCGAGGCCAATCGAAAGGCCGCTTGCACGGAGTGCCCTTGGCGGTGAAGGACATCATCTCGGTGCGAGGCATGCCTTGCACGTGTGGCTCGCGCATCCTCGAAGGCTACGTGCCTCCCTACGATGCCACGGTCATCACCCGTCTCCTCAACGAGGGGGCCGTGCTCCTCGGGAAAACGAACCTCGACGAGTTCGCCATGGGATCTTCCACGGAGAATTCCGGCTATCGTGCCACTCGCAACCCATGGGACGTCAGCCGTGTACCGGGAGGATCGAGCGGCGGCTCCGCGGCCGCGGTGGCCGCGCGCGAGACGCCCGCTGCGCTCGGTACCGACACCGGCGGATCGGTTCGCCAACCCGCGGCGCTCTGCGGTGTCGTCGGTCTCAAACCGACCTACGGACGCGTCTCGCGCTACGGTCTAGTGGCTTTCGCGTCGTCGCTGGATCAGGTGGGGCCGATCGGCCGCTCCGTATCCGACACCGCATTGTTACTGGGTCTCACGGCCGGTCATGACCCTTTGGACTCGACGAGCGCGCTTGAGCCGGTCGACGATTACCTGGGACGATTGAGCGAAGGCGTCCGCGGGCTGCGCGTGGGTGTTCCTCGAGACCTCCCCACCGAAGGTTTGGATCCCGACGTCGAGAGCGCCTACCGCGAGAGCATCGCGACGCTCCAAGGTCTCGGCGTCGAGCCCGTGGACATCGAGCTGCCCACGGCCCCTCATGCGGTGGCATGCTACTACCTCATCTCGACCGCCGAAGCGAGCTCCAACCTCGCTCGCTACGACGGCGTGCGTTACGGCTTCCGAGCGAGCGGAGAGAATGATCTTCGGGGAATGTATCGGCGCACGCGTCATCACGGCTTCGGAGCCGAGGTGAAACGGCGGATCATCCTCGGAACGTACGTTCTCTCCGCCGGCTACTACGACGCGTATTACCTCAAAGCACAGAAGGTGAGGACGCTCATTTCCCGAGATTTTCAACGCGCCTTCGAGCACGTGGACGCGATCACGATGCCGACGTCCCCCGTTCCGGCCTTTCGGCTCGGCGAGAAGATCGAAGATCCCTTGCAGATGTACCTTACCGACATCTTCACGATTACCGCGAGCCTGGTTGGGTTGCCGGCCATCAGCGTCCCGGCCGGCTTCAGTCGCGAAGGCCTTCCGGTAGGTGTGCAGCTTCTGGGGAATCACTTCGCCGAGGCTACGGTGCTCAGACTCGCCCACGCCTTCGAACAGGCAACCGATTTCGCTAGAAAGCGCCCGAGTTTGGACTAACGCCAGCGCGCGAGCACAGCCGATGCGGAGTCGCCCGCCGGCCGCAGCGGAGCCGGTCGAGCGAAGGTCAGGAGGCGAACGAGGAGTGAGCCTCCGATTGATGGAAGTCGACGAAGCATAAGGCTTGGACGCAGTCGCTGGACGGCCGCCAAACTAGGTGGTTGCTTTGACTTAAGTTGTTCGGGCGGCGGTGGGGCCCCAAGCCCCTATTCGATGAGCGAGCGAGGAACGGGCCGACGAAACCGGGGCGCCGAGCGAAGAGCGAGGAGCGAGCGCGCACTAAGTCAAGTGATGCCGCCGAATCAAGATTCGCCTCACGATGAGATAGGAAACCAATGCCGCGAGAACCGATAGGATCAAGTTGCCGACGAGAAACGGCAGGAGCAAGTGATGCACATCCGAGAACATCTGCTGCCAGAACGCCTCGCTCAACATGGAATCCCAAGCGATCGCCGACAGCCTACTCTCGGTTCCGAGGGCGTAGAAGCCCACCGCGGTCCCGAAGGAGGCGACCGGGGCATAAGTCCAGGGGGTGTTGACGCACGTCCCAATGAGGACCGCGAGCCGGTTGAGTCGGAAGAGAAACGCAACGGCGAGACCAATGACGGTGTGAAGTCCGATGAAAGGCGAAAAGCTCAGGAAGACACCCACCGAGAAAGCGAGAGCGGTGCGTTCGGGGCTATCTCCCAGATGAAGCAACTGCCGTAGGAATCCACGAAGGCCGTTCTTCTTCTCTTCTTTCATGTCCCCCGATGGCCGCTCGGTGGCAGGAAGTGATCCCATCCGGCCGGCTCGAGAGATCGTTCGCTTCCCTCCCGCGTCGCCAGTCGGATCCCCTGGCCAGAGTCGGTCACTTCACCGATCCGCGTAATGGGAACGTTTCCTTCCTGTCGCCAACGCTCGAGCCGACCCTCCTCGCGGACGGTGAACAAGAGCTCGTAGTCCTCGCCTCCGGCAAGGGCGACATCGAGTGGAGGCCGCTTACGGAGTCCCTCCCAGGCCAATACTCCAGGGTGAATGGGAAGAGCGCTTTCCTCGATGCGCGAACCGACGCCGCTCGCTCGACACAGCCGATGGAGGTCCAGAGCCAGGCCGTCGGATAAGTCGATACAAGCCGTGGCGACCTCGTTCTCGCAAAGAAAGGCACCCAGTTCCAGTCGTGGCTCGGGATCCATGTGCGCGCGGAGACATTGCTCCGCCAACGGCAATGGCCCGGATCGGAGCGCGTTGGGCACGATCAGCGATCCCGAGGCGGCGAGCGCCACGCCCTCGTTCAGAAGGCGTAACCCCTCCGCCGACGCACCCAGTTTCCCGCTGACGTAGATCGCGTCGCCCGCGCGCGCCCCGCGCCTCTCCAATACCCGGCCTCGGCGGCTGGCCCCGACGATCGTGACGTCGACCGCCATGGGTCCGGGAGAAGTGCAGAGATTGCCACCGACGAGATCCGCGCCCAACGCAGACGCCTGCTCGATGAGTCCGTCGAACAACTCCATGAGCTCGGAAACGCTGCTGTCTACGGGCGTCATCAGCGACATCAAAACGCCTACCGGGCGGCCACCCATGGCTGCGATGTCGCTGGCGTTGACCGCAACCGCTTTGCGACCGATGAAGCGAGGAGGTAGGGTCCGGCGAAGGAAATGCACGCCTTCCACGAGCACATCGGTGGTGACGAGCGTCCGCTCCGCCTCGGGAAGGTCGAGCACCGCCGTGTCGTCGCCGAGCCCCAGAACGACTGCCGGCCCGGGCTCGGGTAGGCGTTCGCGCACCCGCGCGAGGAAACGGTCTTCACCGAGCTCGGAGAGCTTCACGGGTTCGACCGTGCGACGAGACGAGGCACGAGGCTCACCGACATGCGCCACGATGCCTGGACGGACTCATTTCGCGCAATCCAACAGAAACGCTTGCAGGGCACGCGAGCAACCCGAGCACGCTCGCGGCGCGGCGGCCTCGAGGTTGCGATTCCTGAGACCGAAAGCGAGGCCGCTCTTCCGACTGGGAGCGAACAAACCGATGAGGTCTAATAGTCCTGGGCAGTTACGGTAGGCCCCGCTTTGCCGTGTGGAAATACTATTTGAACCTCTTTCTCAGGTGGGTCATCTCCTTCTCGCCGTAGGCTTCCTCGCGCGGAGGCTTGCGCATGGCAAAGCAGTCGAAAACCCGTTCAAATAGATGTTGGCTCAAAAATTCATTCCCATCACGCGCAAAGCAGGGCACATCCGATCTTATATCTCTCTTCCCATAGAGTTTCAAGAGACAATCCTCGATTAGCCTTCACTCAGGACGTCGTCCAGCACCTCGGTCAACTCATCGGCGTGCGCCGCAAACCGCGCTCGGAGGCCGTCGTGTTCACGTTGTAGCCTGAAGAACTCATCGGCAATATTCAGCGCTGCCAGAATCGCGATTTTCAAGGAGTTACCGCCCCCGCCGGTACTGGTGATGCTCTTCATCTTGGCGTCGACGTAGCGGGCCAGATCCTTCACGTATTCGCGATCTTCATCCGCCCGGATGTTGTACGTCTCACCGAAAATATCGACCGGGATCAACGTGGACTCCTCACCTTCATTCATGTTCGGCATCCTGCTCCGCTTAGTTCAGATCCGGATCCAGCCAACTCGATTGACATTCTAGGCGACGTAGATGGGGAGTTCAAGACCGCGCGGGGCGGGCACTCCCCCCAGCTAACTAGTGGACTGTAACATATAAACGATTAGTGATACAATCTCTCTCATGCA
>Ga0302046_10003678_pt1 | contig 13802 bp, 13 predicted proteins | sample RVTome_11_FD_200261 | JGI IMG/M metagenome (GOLD analysis project Ga0302046, IMG submission 200261) | Soil microbial communities from uranium-contaminated site in the Upper Colorado River Basin, Wyoming, United States - RVT147D111 (version 2) ...
CAACAGCCGGACCCGATGGACGAAACCCTCTTCTACATCGTAATCTTCATTGTCTATATCCTCTTCCAGGTGCTGAGCAACAGCAAGAAGAAAAAGAAAAGGGCGCCCCTCTCCTTCCCGGAAGTGCCATCGCCCGACGCCGCCCGGAAAGCCCGGCAACCCCCTACCGGCGAACCCACGCTCGATGACGCGCTCCGTGAAATCAGGCTGGCGCTCGGCATGGGCACACCGCCTTCCCAACCCCAGCCTCCTGCGCCTGAACCTTCCTCCCTGCAAAAAGCGCAGCCCAGAACCCTGAAGCATCCGGTCCGCACGCACGGCCCGGAACTCGCCGAGACGGCCGCCGCAAAATCCTGGCCCAGCGAATTTAAACCCGTCCGCACGCATTACGCCGATAGCGAATTCGAGGAGCACTCCGGAGAAGGAGATCGCTTTGGCAAAACGCGTCCGGCCCCGCTGCCTCGACGCGTGGCGAAGTCTACGCCCCCCACTAAAAAGCGGAAGGTCAAAGCCGGCCCCTCGCAACAGGCCACACCGGGCATGCAGGACCCCAGGGTCCTGTATCAACTGAAAGACCCCAACGCGGCACGCAAAGCCTTTGTCTTGAGCGAAATCCTCGGCGCGCCTCGCGCACACCGACGCCGCTGAGATCAAGGCCGGCTCAGGCGGGAGAAACCTCACCGGGCGTGCCCGATCCTTTCTTAAACACGGCGGCCCCTATGGCCCCGCCGATAACGCCCAGAATAAGCGCCACGACGATCCCGATAACGATGCCCCCGACGCCGGCGGAAAGCTCAATCAGGTTGTAGATGAGATCGAGTTGCTCGGGCTCCATCTGATCGAACTGGCCGCTCGCTTCAAGCTGCTCGATGATCTCTTCAGGGCCGGGCAACAACCCGATCGCCCTGAAGATAAGGCCCAGGAGCCCGGCGACAAAACCACAGACGAGGCCGGATAAGGCACCGATACCGGCTCCTTCTCCTCCGGTGATCGTGAGCGTATTGGTGTTCGTATAGTGCCAGACGGCCACCAGGCCTGATGCGATGTAGCAAAGACAAACCAGGCAGCCCAGGCATTGGTTTTGAGGCAGCGAAAGGAGCACGGCGAGCAATCCCGTCGCAAGCCCTCCAATGAGGATCGATTGGGTCTTATCGGACATGTAGAGAGCGGGTCAAGGTGAGTAAATAGGGGCAGGCGCGGCTTAGAGCCTCATGCAAAGCACCAGGCTCCGGGTCGAAGATAGACAGACGGCACCGAAAAGAAAAACCTGGCTCGGACCATGAAGTCTGTGACATTCATACCCCTCCACGATTTACAGGGACGGCTTCGATACGGCCTGATCCGGAGAGACGACATGGGGGGCCTCGGAAAAAACGGAAGCCACGGGAACCTCGCCCGGTGGGCCGGCACGGATCTTCGGAGCGGATGAGGAAGGCGCGACAAAAAGTTGGGCGAGCGCACGCGCCAGGTAATAGCCGGCGACGATCCCCAGCAATGCCCCGGTAAGCAGGCGGCTGAAGGGCGTGTTTTCCCAGATCCCGAGCACACCCAGCATCCAGTCCAGACTCGTCGGGACGAGGGCCGCTGCCAGGATCAGGGGCGCCCGGCGGTTGAATACCGCATCCCACCCGGCCAGCGCCAAAAATACAAACCCGGCCAGCAGCAACCCCCAGTAGATCCCATAGCAGCGATGACAAACGGCCAGCGGTATGCCTTCTACGGCGGGAGAACGCTCGGCGATCTGGTGACACACCATCGAAAAGCCCAGCATCAACGTCCCGCGCAGCCCCGGGCCGGCGAACGGCGGCAGCGTAGCCAGTACTACCAGCACGCTCGTCATCAACAACGCGAGCCCCCACCCCCACCAAAAACGCGGCGAACGGCGCCTACCGCCGTCTACCGCCGACGCTGCCAACTCGTCCTGGATCTGCCGTACTTTCATAGGTAGGTCTGTCGGGTTGTCATCGCACAAGGGCGCTCAGCCGTCTACGTACCGGACGCGGTTTTGTTAACACGTTTTGTTTTTACTGGAGATAGCCGAAGCCGACAAATCCTTGCCGAGCAGCGGCACACTTTTTGGGGAAGCGACGCGCCGCCATGCACGGCACCGCCCTACCGCAACTAAATCCGATACCGTGGAACATACAGGTGTTCGTCCGGTTCTACGCTGGCACTCATCAACAGAGAGTGCTAACAACGACGCGCTTTGTCTCTCTTCGAGGATAATCCACTTACCACCCAACGTCAACTACAAGGAGGTACTATCGTTATGACGACGATCAAACCGCTCAGCGACCGCGTGGTCGTCCAGGCGGAGGAAGCCGAGGAAAAAACCTCGAGCGGCCTCTTCATCCCCGACTCCGCCAAAGAAAAACCCCAGCGGGGGACAGTGATCTCCGTCGGCCCGGGCCGTGTCGAAAACGGTACGAAGATCGACATGACCGTCAAGACGGGCGACACCATCCTCTACGGCAAATATGCCGGCACCGAAATCACCATTGAAGGTCAGGAATACCTGATCATGCGGGAGAGCGACATCCTCGGCATCATCGAAGAATAGCTTTTTGCCACGGCAAAAATCTATACGCGGTTGCCTGATTGCGGTGCAACCGGGCATGCCGGGATGTCATCCCTTGCTAACCCCACCCTAACTAATTTTTTCGGAGAAAAAATTATGGCCAAACAGATCGTTTTCGACGCGGACGCACGCGGCGCCCTCAAGCGAGGCGTAGACACGCTGGCGAACGCCGTCAAAGTCACGCTAGGCCCCAAAGGCCGCAATGTCATCATCGAGAAGAAGTTCGGCTCTCCCACGGTCACCAAGGACGGCGTCACGGTGGCGAAGGAGATCGAGCTGGAAGATAAGCTCGAGAACGTCGGCGCCCAGATGGTAAAGGAGGTCGCCTCCAAAACCTCCGACGTGGCCGGCGACGGCACGACGACGGCGACCGTGCTGGCCCAGGCCATCATGACGGCCGGGCTGAAGAACGTCACGGCCGGCGCCAACCCGATGGACCTCAAGCGCGGCATCGAAAAAGCCGTGAAATCGGTCGTTGAAAACCTGCGCGAGCAGAGCCGCGACATCGAAGGCCGCAACGAGATCGCCCAGGTGGCCTCGATCTCGGCCAACAACGACGCCGCCATCGGCGAGTTGATCGCCGATGCGTTCGAGAAAGTCGGCAAAGACGGCGTCATCACCGTCGAAGAAGCCCGTGGCACGGAGACGACGCTCGACGTGGTCGAAGGCATGCAGTTCGACCGGGGCTACCTCTCGCCCTACTTCGTCACCAATGCCGACGACATGGAGACCGTCCTGGAGGACGCCTTCATCCTGATCTACGACAAGAAGATCTCGGCGATGAAAGACCTGCTCCCGATCCTGGAGAAGGTCGCCCAGATGGGAGCCCCGATGCTCGTCATCGCCGAGGACGTCGAGGGTGAAGCACTTGCAACCCTCGTGGTCAACAAGCTGCGGGGCACGCTGAAAGTCGCCGCCGTGAAAGCACCCGGCTTCGGCGACCGCCGCAAAGCCATGCTCGAAGACATCGCCATCCTGACCGGCGGCACGGTCATCAGCGAGGAGAAGGGCTACCGCCTCGAAAACGCAACGCTCGACTACCTCGGCCGCGCCAAACGGATCGTCAGCGACAAAGACACGACGACCGTCGTGGACGGCTTCGGGGACAGCAGCCAGATCAAGGCACGCGCCAACCAGATCAAGCAGCAGATCGAGACCACCACGAGCGACTACGACCGTGAGAAGCTGCAAGAGCGCCTGGCCAAGCTCTCGGGCGGTGTTGCCGTGCTGAAGATCGGCGCGGCCACCGAGCCGGAGATGAAAGAGAAGAAGGCACGCGTGGAAGACGCGCTGCACGCCACGCGCGCGGCCATCGAGGAAGGCATCGTGCCGGGCGGCGGCGTTGCCCTGATCCGTGCCATAGGCGTGCTCGACAGCATCGACGTGGACAACGAGGACGAGAGCATCGGCGTCAATATCCTGCGCCGGGCCCTCGAAGAGCCGCTGCGCCAGATCGCCGGCAATGCCGGGGCCGAAGGCTCGATCGTCGCGCAGAAGGTAAAAGAGAACATAGGGGACTACGGCTTCAACGCCCGTACCGAAACGTACGGCAACCTGGTCGCCGAGGGCGTCATCGACCCGACGAAGGTCGTGCGCACGGCCCTGGAGAATGCCTCCTCGGTAGCCGGCCTGCTGTTGACGACGGAGGCCGTGGTAGCCGACAGACCCGAGAAGGAGAAAGCCCCGCCGATGCCCGGCGGCATGGGCGGCGACATGGACTTCTAAGCAGGTCCCTGCCTCGAACAAGACGGTAAACGAAGCGAGGCTGCCCGAAAGAGCAGCCTCGCTTGTTTTTGTATGGAGGTCTGGAAGTATGCATACGATGGTTGAGTGCACAGCCCGTGGGAGGTGTCCATCGAAAATTATGGAAGGAGACACGTATCCCGGCTCCCTACATCTTCGTCCACACATCCAGGCCTACCCAAAGTCGGCAAACGGGTCGAGGTCCCAGGCGGTCATCAGGTCGTTGAGCAAGTCTTCTTCGCTGTCGAGGAAGACGCCGTCGGCGTTGGCGATCTGCACCAGATCGTGGAGGGCAGCCTTGCGCTGCGCTGCCGGGAAGGCGGACTTGACCGCTTCGATGGACGCCGTCAACATGCCATGGCCTGAACCCAGGGCATAGCGATCAACGGCCCGTTCCAGCACGGCATGCACGTCCTGGGCGTCGAGGTTGGGCGCCCACTCTTGCAGTTTGTTGAGGATGACCTGTCGCTCGTCCTCGCTGAAGTCGCTGTCCGGGGCGTGGGCAAAGACCAGATAGATGAAAGCCAGGTGATGCAGCGCGTCCCAGGCCGCCCCATCGGTTCGCCCCGTCGCCGGCTCGGCTACGTCGGGCGGCAACGGCACGGCCCAGTGGGCGGCGATCTCTGTAAGCAGACGGCGTTCCCGCACGAGGACAACCCCATCCGCCCGCGCCACGCTGACCAGGTCTTCGAGCACTTCCGCTTTCTCTTCGCCGGACAGGATGGTGCCCAGGGTATCGACGACCTGCCGTACGGCCTCCTGCAACGCCGTGCCGTCCTGCACGGCCAGGACTTCGAGCACGACGTTCTGCACCTCCGCGCGATCCAGGTAGGCGTACCGGCCATGGAGGCTGTCGGTGACGGCTTCACGTTCGGCGTAGCTCAGGTCGTCTTCGGCACTTTGTACCATGGCCAGATAGAGCCGGGCCAACTCGAGCAACGGGCTTATGGCGGGCATGCAGAGGGGGGCTGGTGCAAGGTGACTCGTGGGTGGTGGCAGGCACCGTGCACCGATGCCCGCAGGGCACGGCATCGACACCCGCCGCGCTACCGCCTGGATATACGGCAACCTATCGACAGGTTCCTTAGAGAACCAGGCATCCCCATGTACCCTGAAGCTTCGGCCGAAGTTCGCGCAGGGCCTGTTACCCTTTTGTGCGTGAAGCAAACCGGCACAACAGCTTCAGGCAAACTCCGGCCACGTTTCATCCACTACGCGGGGGCGGCGGTAATACCACCACTGGCGCTCGGGCGTATAGCCCTGTTCGGTGGCCACAGCCGGGCCGCACAGCGGGAACCGCGTGAGCATGAGGTGCGGCTTGATTTGATCATCCGCTGCGTAGACCCGTCGGAGATACCAGTCTTGCTCATACACCGGGATCAGCGCGAGAATCTCTTGCAGCATCCGGCGCCGGTCTACGCTTCTGAGATACGCGGTATAGTCCGGGACATCCCCGTGGATGATGGCTGCTACCGTGCTTTCCCAGGAGGTCAATAAATAGTCGACGCCCCCTTCAACGATGTAGTCGGCATACCCGTTACGCTGCAAAAAATCGCGTACTGGATCGTCTTTCATGCTTCTCCGCCTGTTGTTACGGATTGTGCCTGCTGCATGTACCGCCTTAATAATCGCCCCTTTGCCTCCATTCTTTAACGCAGCGGGGCCATGCACGGAGCCCTTACGCCGACGCCAGTGCTTTGAGTTCTTCGATGAACCGCCGGGCCAGCGTCTCGGCGGCGTCCGCGGACGCGGCCTCTGCATAGATGCGTACGATCGGCTCGGTGTTCGACTTACGCAGGTGCACCCAGCCCTCCTCCAGGTCAATCTTTACGCCGTCGATGGTGGACAGCTCGGCATCGCGGTATCGATCAGCCAGGCGATCCAGCAGGGCGTCCGGGTCGAGATCGCCCAGCGGTATCTTGTTTTTTGAGAGGACGTAGACCGGGAGCGCCTGCCGCAGGTCTGCCAGCGACGCGGCCTGCTGGGCCAGATGCTGGAGGACCATCGCCGCCCCGACGAGCGCATCACGCCCGTAATGCAGGTCGGGTACGATGACGCCGCCGTTACCCTCTCCGCCCAGCACGGCGCCTACCGCCTGCATTTTCTTGACGACGTTGATCTCGCCCACGGCCGAACGATAGACCCGCATCCCGTGCCGCGCCGCCACGTCTTCGATGGCACGCGACGACGAGAGGTTCGTCACGAACGGCCCTTTCCGAAATCGCCACAGGAAGTCGGCCGCGAGGACCTGGGTCAGTTCTTCGCTGAGATAACGGCCCCCGTTCTCGATGAGCGCCAGCCGGTCGGCGTCCGGGTCGACGACGAGGCCGAGGTCGGCGCCGGTCTCGGCGACGTAGGCGAGGGTCTCGGTGAGATGGGCCGGCAGCGGCTCGGCGGGATGGGCAAACCGCCCCGTGGGCTCTCCATTGAGCAGGAGGATGCGATCGTCCGGCACGCCCAGCCGCCGTAGCAATCTCGGGATGGCGATGCCCCCTACCGAATTGATGCCGTCTACAACGATGCGAAAGTTGCGTTCGGCAATGGCCGCCGGGTCGATGAAGTCAAGCGCGAGGATCCGGTCGATGTGCTCGTCGAGATAATCCTCCTGCCGACAGGTACCGATCCGGTCGTACGCCACGGTGACGGCCTGGCCCGCTTCGGCGAGCCGGATCACTTCGGTTCCCTCCTCGGGCGAGAGAAATTCGCCTTTCTCGTTGAGCAACTTGAGCGCATTCCACTCCGCCGGGTTATGCGACGCCGAGAGGACGATGCCGCCGGCCGCCGCCTCGGCCAGCACGGCGATCGCTACCGTCGGCGTGGTAGCCAGCCCGGCGTCGATCACGTCGCAGCCGGTGCTTTGCAGCGTAGCCGTGACGATCTGCGCGCACAGCGGCCCCGTCACACGGGCATCCCGCCCTACGACGACGAGCGGAGCCCGGCCCGCCTGCTCGGCGCGGCGACGGCACCACGTCCCGTAGGCGGCTGCGTAGTTGACCAGGACGGCGGCGTCGAGCCCCGCGCCGAAGATGCCCCGGATCCCGGAGATGGAAGCGATAAGGGTTCCCATGACACGCACGGTTGGATATTGACGAAGGGAGGATGGTGCACGGAAGATGGCAAAAGACGCCGGGTGAATGTAGACGGAGGCGTTCTTACATGCACCTTCCCGGGCGGCATCCATCCGGGTATCGCCGAAATTCGAAGTGTTTTAACGGAACAGCCCCCCTGGCGGCTCGTTGCTCTGGCAATGAATTTTGACGATCCGCTTCGGCGACGCCGGGCGCACCGCGTTGCCGCCTCAAAATTCATCAGGGTCTTCCTACCAGGCTATGGCTACACTCCACTTTGCCGATCCTGCCCGCCCCGTGACGCGCGGCATCCGGTGGCGCCATCGGTTCTCACTGCTGGCCCTCGTCGCCTGCGTAGCCCTCATCGCCTGGGGCGGCCTGGTTACCAGCATCGACGCCGGGCTGGCCGTGCCGGACTGGCCCACGTCGTTCGGTTCCTACGACCCGCTCGCGACCGGTTTCCAGGATCCTACCCACCCGGACGCGCGCTGGTGGGATCGCCTGCCCATCCTGGCGGAACACGGCCACCGCTTGCTCGGCGCCCTGATGGGCTTGCTGACGGTGGTGCTGGCCCTCTGGACCTGGCGCGCCGACCCTCGCTCCTGGATGCGTCGGCTGGGCTTTGCCGCGCTCGGGCTCGTCGTCCTCCAGGGCATCCTGGGGGGGCTGCGGGTGATCTGGGTTTCGCTCGACCTCGCCGTGGTGCACGCCCTCACGGCCCAGCTTTTTTTCTCGCTCTTCGTCGCCCTCACCCTCTTCACGGCACCCGGCTGGCTCCGCGCCGAGTCGGTGCCGGCGGCTACACCGGAGGTCCGCCGCCTGGGCCGCCTTGCCCTCGCTACCGTAGCCGCGCTCTATGTGCAGATCCTCCTCGGTGCCCTCTTGCGCCACCCCGGCGCCGGCATTCACGGAGGCTTCGCCAGCGTCCACATCGCCGGAGCCGCGGTGGTGACCGTCCTGGTGTTGATCACGTTCAACCAGATACGCCGGCATTTTACGGCGTACCGCTTGCTTAATCGCACCGGTTGGTTTATGCTAGGGGCCGTCGTCGCGCAGCTCATGCTCGGCTTCGCAGCCTTCCTGGTGCTGGTGCTGGAGACGCGTATGGCCCAGCGCAGCATGGTGCAGGTAGCCCTCAACTCGGCACACCTGGTCGTAGGGGCGCTCCTGACAGCCGCCACCGTTTGCCTGATGCTGCTCGCGTTTCGTCGTCCTGCCGGGGGTGCTTCTCACGTCCAGGATCCGGTCACTGCGCCTCAACCATTGCAGCCTGTCGGTTCGTAACCCCACGCTACATGGAGCTTCCCGTACACTCTCTGGACGATACGGACCTGGGTCAGGTTCTTTTACTCGGGCAGGATGAAGAGACGCTGCATCGCCCCGGCACCTCGCCCCGGGGCTCCCTTCCCGACCCCGCAACTCCACGCCCCGCCCTGCTGGATTACTGGGACCTGACCAAACCCGAGATCTCGTTCCTGGTAACCCTCTCGGCCCTCGCCGGCTTTTTGCTCGGCTCTCCGGAGGCGGTCGACGGGTGGCGGCTTTGCTTCGCGCTCATCGGCACCGCGCTGAGTGCGGGCGGCGGCGGCGTGTTGAATCATTACCTGGAACGCCACCTCGACGCCCGGATGCGTCGCACCGCCAACCGTCCGCTCCCCGCCGGCCGTATCGAGCCCGCACACGCCCTCTTCTTCGGCACCACCCTGATCCTGGCCGGGCTGGCGACCATCGTCTTCCTGGTCAACCTGCTGACGACCCTGCTCGCCGCGGCGACGGTGCTGCTCTACCTGTTCGTCTACACCCCCCTCAAACGCCGGACGAAGTACAACACGCTCGTGGGCACCTTGCCGGGGGCGCTTCCGGCACTCGGCGGCTGGACGGCCGCCACGGGTTCGTTCGGCGCAGGCGGCTGGGCGCTCTTTGCGATCCTGGCCCTGTGGCAGATGCCGCACTTCCTATCCCTGGCATGGATGTATCGCAAGGATTACGCCCGTGCCGGGTACGCCATGCTTCCCGTCGTCGAACCCGAGGGGCTCTCGACAACACGGCAAACCCTGGTCTTCACGCTGCTCCTCACCCTGGTCAGCCTGCTCCCCACCGTAGTCGGCGTGACGGGATGGACCTACCTGGCCGGCGCCCTCGTGCTGGACGTCTGGTTCCTGCTGCCTGCTTATGCGTTCTACCGATCCCGCACCACACGCGACGCACGGCGCGTCCTCCTCGGCTCGATCCTTTACATTCCTCTCCTTGTGGTCGTCATCTTCGTGGACCGGTGGGTGTGAGGGCGCGCCAGGATGCCTGCCTGTTCCCGTTCTCTACCACGGAACACCCGGAATACGATACCCGGCAAACATATCCTCATTCGAGCCGGCGCCATACTTCTTCAAGGCGGAAGCCGCTCGGAAACTCACCCGTATGGTACCATAGATCGCCCACCACCCTGGCCGTAAACCGGATGGCCAGACCGACATACACGGGGCTGGTATGATACTCGATGTACTCCGTGTACAGGGTGTCCCCTTCGAGGGTGTACCGGCCACCGCCTGCCAGCACTTCCTCGCCGTCGTCCGACTGGTAGCCCCAGGAAAAGTGCGTCGAGTTGAGAATCTTCATCGACGGCGGAATGTTCGCGGTGACGATGACGCTGTCCGGGTCGGTATACACGGCCCGCTGAGAGACCAGCCGCCACGTCCCTTCCAGGTGGTTGGCCGGCAGTTGACCCATGACCTCCGGCACGATGAGCAGGGACAAGAAGAACGCGACTGGGAACGGAATAACCTTCCTCATGGCGAAACCTCCTGCGGGCTGTTTGGCGGCGGGGGATGGTGCAATCTAGAAAGCGAAGGGGCGAAAAGAAAGCCCCGGCTAACCTGAATAATCACTTATATTTTACCCGATTGCGCCGACCTTTTCTCACGTGTCGGCGTTTGGTGGCAGTATGGAACGCTCCCGGCCTCCGAGCCCCGCCCGGCTCGCCATCACTCCGCCCATCGACGTCAAAGCCCTCAGCCGCGAGGCGCTGGAAGACCTGGCCCGTACGCTCGGCGAGCCGGCCTACCGGGGGCGCCAGCTTTTTCAGTGGCTCTATCGCCAGGACGCGACGTCGTTCGAAGCGATGACGGATCTTCCGAAGACGCTTCGCGCTACCCTCGCCGACATCGCCGAGATCGACACCCTGACGCCGGACCTGCTCCAGACCGCGCAGGACGAAACGGTCAAGGCCCTCTTCACGCTCTCGTCGGGCCGCCAGGTCGAGACCGTCCTCATCCCGGATCTCGATGCAACGGGCGCGGCGAAGCGGCTGACGGTCTGCGTCTCCAGCCAGGTCGGCTGCGCAATGGCGTGCTCTTTTTGCGCCACCGGCCTGATGGGCTTCCAGCAAAACCTGACCCCGGGCGAGATCTTCGACCAGGTCCGGTTCATGAACACGCTGGCGCAGGAACGCTACGGGCGCCCCATCACCCACGTCGTCTTCATGGGCATGGGCGAGCCGCTGTTGAACTACGACAACGTCCTGTGCAGCCTCGACTTCCTGACGCACCCCGACGGTTTCGGCCTGGCCCCCCGCCGCATCACCGTCTCGACGGTCGGGCTGGCCCGGCGTATCAAACAACTCGCCGAGGACGACGTGGGGTGTAACCTGGCCGTCTCGCTGCACGCGCCCACCGACGCCAAGCGGAGCCGCATCATGCCCGTCAACCGCGCCGCCGCCACCGACCTGACGGCCCTCAGAGCGGCCATCCAATACTACACCAACCAGACCCGCCGCCGCGTCACCTACGAATACTGCCTGTTTCGCGGCGTCAATGATACCGAGGAGGACGCGGCCCACCTCGCCGACGTGGTGGCCTGGGCACCCAGCAAAGTCAACCTGATCCTGTACAACCCCGTCCCCGGCCTCGGCTTCGAACGTACCTCGGAAGCACAACTCCACGTGTTCATCCGCATCCTGGTGCACCGGGGCGTCACCGTCACCGTCCGCCGCAGCCGGGGCCAGGACATCGACGCCGCCTGCGGGCAACTGGCGATCCGAAACAACCCCTGAGGCGTATCCGGCATGGAATTTTTATCGATCCGGACACAAGAGTCGACATTCTGCCGGCCACCCTCGAAATTGGCCTGACCCGCGCTTCCTCCATCTGCACAGACGACCATGCCCAACGGATCTCCTTCGCCGCTCAACGATCCCATCGTCAAAGCACTCCTCGGCTTTTTCGGCGCCGTCTTCGGTTTCCTGATGCTCCCCAGGGCCCTCAAATACTTCCTGCGCCGATTCGTGCTGGGCACCTTCAGCGAGATCGTCGCTATCGTCATCACCGGCTTGCTGACCGAAAAGGTGGTCCATTTTATCAGTAAGGATGACGAATAGGTTCGCTTCGCTCGCCGTCAGTGGTCCGTAGTCCGTGGTCCGTGGTGAGGAAGGCGCCCCTCATGACCCAGGACAGCGAGCGCAAGCGAGCGTAATGACTCATGACGCGAACGAAGTGAGCATACTGACAGCGAACCGAAGGTGAGCGTACTGACCCATAAACCCATGGACTTCGACACCGCACCCAACGACCGGCCCGACAAGATCGGCGTCATCACGCACGGCTCGCTCAACCAGGGCGTCGAAATGAAGCTCGACGCGGCGGAAGCCATCGAGGACGTCGTCGCCGGGACGTTCGTGGTGATCCAGGGGGCGCAATACGACTTTTTCTCGCTCATCACAGACGTCACCATCGACGCCGCCAATGAGAACATCCTGCTCCACCCGCCCGGACCGGAAGACGACCTGTTGCGCCGCGTAATGCAAGGCCTGGGCACTTACGCGACCGTCTCGCTCAAGCCCATGCTGATGATGGGCAATCAGCGTCACCAGGAGCTGTCAAGCGACGAAGCCCGCGCCGTCAAGACCGTCCCGACGCACTTCTCCCGCGTGGCCCACGCCACCGAGGACGACGTCGCCCGCATCTTCGGCCACGAAGCCCATGACGACGGCAAGACCTTCTTCCACATCGGCGACCCCCTCGGCATGGACGACATCCCCGTCTGCGTCAACCTGGACCGCCTCGTCGAACGCTCGAACGCCGTCTTCGGCAAGACAGGTACCGGCAAGACGTTCCTGACGCGCCTGCTGCTGTGCGGCACCATCAAGACCGGCAAGGCCGTCAACCTCATCTTCGACATGCACTCGGAATACGGCCTGCGGGCCCGGCAGGAGGGCGACGGCGCCTTCGTCAAGGGCCTGCGCGAGCTGTTTCCGGGCAAGGTAAGCCTCTTCACACTCGACCCTGCATCCACCCGGCAGCGCGGCCGGGCCGACCAGGACGTCCACCTCTACGCCGACCAGATCGAGCCGGAAGACATCCTGCCCCTGCAAGACACCCTCAACCTGAACCCGACGGCGGCCGAGAGCAGTTTTCTCCTCAAGAACAAGTTCGGCAAAAGCTGGTTGAGCCGCCTGCTGAAAACCGAAGGCGCCGACCTGCAAAACCTCGCCGAGACCGTCGGCGCGCACCCCGCCTCCATCGAGGCGCTGCGGCGAAAGCTCCTCCAATTCGAACGCTTCGACTTCTTCCGCGCCGAGCCGTCCGCCGGCAAGACCGACGTTCTCGACGCCCTGCTCGAATGCATCGACGACGGCAAGTCGGTCGTCTTCGAATTCGGCCGCTACGACGATCTGAAGGTCTACCTGCTCGTAGCCAACGTGATCACCCGACGGATCCGCGAGGCGTACGAGAAAAAGACGAGCCGGTACCTCCAGACCCAGGACAAAGCCGACCGGCCGCCCCACCTGATGATCACTATCGAGGAGGCGCATAAATTTCTCGCGCCGGGCATCGCCCACGAGACGCCCTTCGGCAAGATCGCCCGCGAGATGCGCAAGTACTTTGTCTCGCTCCTCGTGGTGGACCAGCGGCCGAGCGCGATCGACGAAGAAGTGCTGAGCCAGATCGGCACGAAGATCGTCGCCCAGCTCAGCGACGAGAAAGACATCGGCGCTGCGCTTGTGGGCACCGGCGATGCGTCGGCGTTGCGCAAGGTCCTCGCCTCGCTCGACGCGAAGCAGCAGGCGCTCGTCCTGGGCCACGCCGTCCCGATGCCCATCGTCATCCGCACCCGCACCTACGACGAGGCTTTCTACCGGGCTATGCGTGACGCCTCCGCCCCCCCCTCGCCGGAAACCTACGACGAGGCCAAGAAACAGATGGACAACCTTTTCTTTTGATGCGCGAGCCGTTTCGCTGCCGAAAGAACAGGAAATAGCAGGATACGGATAGATTGATTCTTGCGTCACGAACCCTGCGAACATTCACAGGCACACATCATGCACCTCGCCGAGCGTCTCCTTTATAGCATTGCCTTCTTGTTCATCGCCGCTCCCGCTCTTGCGCAAGGCCAGACAGTAACCGGTCCAGACCACGTTGTTG
>Ga0302046_10003679_pt1 | contig 13802 bp, 14 predicted proteins | sample RVTome_11_FD_200261 | JGI IMG/M metagenome (GOLD analysis project Ga0302046, IMG submission 200261) | Soil microbial communities from uranium-contaminated site in the Upper Colorado River Basin, Wyoming, United States - RVT147D111 (version 2) ...
CGACCGAACGCCGCCGCGGGCGGCACCGTCTTGCCGGATGCGACTGCCTGCCGGCCGGCTTGTTCGTTGTCCTTGCCGAACACGCCGGGGAACGCGGCCGCACCTGAGACTGCCATCGCGAACAGCCCAACGGTCGCGACGGCGCGCTGCAACACGCCCATCGAGTTTCTCCCCCTGCCAAGGTGGATGCGTGAGGCTACCGAGACATCAGCTGGGATCGGCGTTGCCGCGGCCATGAAGTAGCGATCCGCGACAACTTCCGTTCACGCTTCGCGTTCGGGGGCGTCGCTGGGACCGAGTGACCGATGCGCATCGCGACGGTTGGGGATATCTCGCGCGAATCGAGGGGGATGCTCGCACCGCTTCACTCGGCCGGCCAGCGGCGGAACGTGTGCTCGAACCCCGGAGGGTATGTTCGGTCCGGTAGGGCGCTGCGCGGGGCAAGCGCCGCCGAGGGGAGGGAGGCCAGGGATGCTCGGTTGGGTCGGCGACATCGAGCGCCAGACACTCGAGAACGACACGTTCCGGACCGTCGTGTTCACCGGCGTTCACCAGCAATTGACGGTGATGCGACTGTTGCCCGGAGAGGACATCGGCCTCGAGATGCACCCGGATACCGATCAGTTCCTTCGGATCGAGTCCGGGACCGCGCGCGTCGAGTTCGGCAAGGCGAAGGACGCGATCGACGAGACCCATGACGTCGAGGACGACTGGGCGATCATCGTCCCGGCGGGGACGTGGCACAACGTCGTGAACACGGGCGATGGCGATGTGAAGCTCTACTCGCTCTACGCGCCGCCGGAGCATCCCGACGGAACCGTGCACCGTGCGAAGGCCGACGCGGAGGCTGCGGAGCGTCGCTGATCCTCTGGGCGCGCCGACGTGACGTCTCGAGACGAGAGGGGGGTTCGAACGCACATGGACGTGTCGAGAGCGAGAGAGTCGACGTACCGCAGGGGCGAGGAGGGTCGGTTCACCGGTGAGGTCTGGCTGCGATCGACGGTCAGGGCGGAGGACGGGACCGATATCGCGCTCGTGCACTTCGCGCCGTCGGCCCGGACCCGCTGGCATCGTCATCCCGGCGGCCAGTTCCTCTATGGCGTAACCGGACGAGGTCGTGTCCGAACCCGTGGCCGGCATGGGTACGTCATCGAGCCCGGTGACGTGATCCACGTCCGCCCCGACGACTGGCATTTCCACGGCGGAACGCCCGATTCGCCGCTCGTGCACGTCGCGGTGAACGGCGGTGGCGCTCCCGAGTGGGGCGACCTCGTGACGGACGAGGAATACGCCGAGGGTTTCTAGGGTGCCGCGAGAGACCCCGCGCGATGACCGAAAGAGAGCGTTCACGCTACGTGCGATCGATGTTCGCGCTCGGGTCGCGCGGGTAAGGAGTAGCGCGCGCAGCGGTCAGCCGGCGGCCGGCCACGCGGCGACGACCGAGTGGTCCTTGTCCTGCGGCCCAGCCTGCGCGGCCCCGCCGGGCGATTCGAGGCCGGTCACGGCGTCGGTGAACCATTCCGCGTTGACCTGCGCGAACTGCTTCCACTCGGCGGGGAGGTCCTCGTCGGAGAAGATCGCGGTCACGGGACAGACCGGCACGCATGCATCGCAGTCCACGCACTCGTCCGGCTGGATGTAGAGCATGCGCGGACCTTCGTAGATGCAGTCGACCGGGCACTCGTCGACGCACGCCTTGTCCTTCACGTCGATGCACGGTTCCGCGATCACGTAGGCCATGGCCGACAGCGTACCCGAGCCCGGGGCGGGCAAACAGGAGAAGACCCTTCCAATGTGCCTGATGCAGGCGCACACTTCGCTCGATGGTCGGCACGACGGCGGCGGGCTCCGGCCGGGTGAAGGCGCAGGATCTCGCCGCCGCGACGCTCGCGACGCGCAACCGCTACGCGGACCTGCTCCGGGTGGTCTCGATTTTCGTCGTCGTCATCGGGCACTGGCTGATGGCGGTCCTGGGCTACGAGGACGGGGCGTTCACGGGTCGGAACCTGCTCGAGATCGCCACGTGGACGCACGTCCTCACCTGGGTCTTCCAGGTGATGCCGATCTTCTTCATCGTCGGAGGGTTCACGAACGCGGCATCGTGGCGATCGGCGAGCGGGCGCGGCGTGCGCTACGCCGACTGGCTTCGAGCGCGTTCGGCGCGTTTGCTCGGCCCGGCTCTGGTCTTCGTCGCGTTCTGGACCGTCCTTCCGATGCTGGCCGTCGCGGTGGGGCTGCCCTCCGGCATGGCGCGGACCGGCGGCCGCGAGGTCGCGCTCCCCATCTGGTTCCTCGCCGTCTACCTGCTGACCGTGGCGGCGGCTCCCCCGCTCCTCGAGGCGCATCGCCGCCACGGCGTGCGTGTCCTGGTCGTCCTCGCCTCGACGGCTGCGGTGGTCGATGCGCTGCGGTACGGGCTCGACCTCGGGTTCGTCGGAGCAGCGAACTACGCGTTCGTGTGGCTCGGCATCCTCGAGCTGGGTTTCCTGTGGAAGGACGGCGTGCTCACGAGCCGCCGGTGGATCCCGTGGGCCATGGCCGGAACCGGCCTGACGTTCCTCGCGGTGCTCACCACCGTCCTGGACTATCCGGTCTCGATGATCGGGCTGTCCCACGCCGAGCGCTCGAACACCCTACCTCCGACGATCGCCTTGCTGGCGCTCGCGGTGTGGCAGTGCGGCGCGATGTTGATATTCGATGGCGTGGCCAACCGATGGCTGGAACGCCCGCGTATGTGGCTGGCCGTCGTGGTCGCGAACAGCATGGTCATGACCTTCTACCTGTGGAACATGACCGCCGCGGTGTTGGCAGCCGTTCTCCTGCTTCCGACCGGGCTCGCACCGCAGCCCGAACCGCTCACCGCCGCCTGGTGGTGGTGGCGGCTGGGCTGGATCGCGGCGTGCGCGGTCTGCCTCGTGCCGTTCCTGTTCGCGTTCCGGTGGGCCGAGCGCCCGAGCGCGCCTCCGCCCCCGGCGCCCGGGGGTTGGCTCGGCCCGGCCATGACCCTTCTGGGTGTCGCCGCCGCGTCGGCAGGCATGTCGATCGTCGCCGCGGCCGCGTTCCCCGTGCAGGGCGAGGTGCTCGCGATACCGGCGCTGGGTGTCGCGTGCCTCGCGCTCGGGGCGCTGCTCCTGCGCGTGAACCCGTTCAGCCCGCTCGCGAAGTCCTCGGAGCCGGCTCGCTGACGGTTCGGCTCAGGAAGGTGCCATCTCGTCCATGGCCTGCTGCTCGGAGAACTGCAGCCAGGTCTCGGAGACCTTGCCGTCCCTGATGTGCAGCACGACCACTTGCTGCTGCTCCAGGACCTGGCCGCCGCGGGTGGCGCGCACCGTGTTGAGGATCACGGCGTGGTCGTCGTTGGCCAGGATGTCGTGGGTCTCGATCTCGGGCGGGGCGTCCAGCATCTCCATCTGCTTCTGGAACAACTGGGCCAGGCCGTCCTTGCCCCGATAGTCGCCCGCCATCGACCCTCGACCCGGGAAGTGCACGACGACGTCGTCGGCCTGGAAGCCGAGGAACGTCTCCATGTCGCCCTTGGCAAGCGCCTCCGTCGCGCTTCGAGCGATCTCCTCGTTGGGGTGGGTCATGACCCCTCCTCTCGCCAGTCGACGGATGAACCCATCAGCACGCTACGCCGGACGTCGATCCCGGGCAACCGAGCGAACCGTCAGCGGAGGGAGACATCGGAGAGATGGGTGACGCTGGGGTCAATGACCGCACGCGCAGGCGCCGCCGCAGCCGCATCCTCCGGTTCCCGCCGAACCGAAGTCGCCCGTTGCCGGCCTGCCCGCGAGGAACGAGAACCGTCGCCGGACCCGGTCGCCGCCGCACGAGGGGCAGAAGGGCTCGGTGACGACGGAGGCTGTCATCGCCCGACGCTCCTCGAATCGGTGGTCACACCCGAGGCAGAGGTACTCGTACGCCGCCACGATCGAAGGATACCCGGCGCATGCCTGGCCCCGAGCCCCCGACCCTTCGAGGGGAAGCAACACCGGCCTCGCGGGGTTGTCAACTCCGATAGTTCCGAGGGGTGGTGAGGCTCACCCGATGCCCGATGCGAACGATTTCAACGCCCACACCATCGAGGAGTTCCGCGCGAACGAGGGCAGGGTCGGCGGCTACTTCGAGGGCGCCACGATGCTCCTGCTCCACACGAAGGGTGCCAGGAGCGGTCTGCATCGCACGAATCCGCTCGTCTACCTGCCCGACGGCGACCGGTACGTCGTCATCGCTTCGAAGGGCGGCGCCCCCACGCATCCGGATTGGTACTACAACCTCCTCGCGGATCCGAACGCGGAGATCGAGGTCGGCACCGAGAGGTTCCCGGTGCGGGCCACGGTCATCACCGGGCCCGAGCGCGAAGAGCTCTACGCCCGGCAGTTCGAGCGCCGTCCCGGCTTCGCCGAGTACCTGCGCAAGACCACCCGGGTCATCCCGGTCATCGCCCGCGAGCCGGTCGAAGGGGGCAGCGCCTAGATCAGGCCTGGAATGGAGCGGGCACGACAAGCTCGACGTTCCGGTCGGTCGCCTCGCCCGAGGCTGGCGAATCCCATCCCCGATGCGGGTCGTTCGCGGCCAGCTCCCGATGGATCGAGGCGAGCCGCCAGAGCCCCTCCGCATCGGCCGGGTCGGGCGGAGCGGCGTGATCGACGAGCGTGCCGAAGATCGAGAGCGAGCGGTCCCCGTTGGCGACGAGCTCGATCACGCGGGCCTGCACCGGCCAGTCGGCGATGGCGCCGGTCGACAGCTCCCAGAAACCGGAGTCGCCGCTCGGAGCTCGCCTGGGGATGGCATGGTGCTCGTGGCTGTGACCGCTGATCCAGAGCACGACGTTCGGGAAACGGTGCACGATCGAGCGGACCGCGGGGCCAAGCACCCTCGGAAGGTCGTCCGCCCCGTCCGGGTCGGCGAGCGCGAGGTCGTTCGTCAGGGTGTCGAGCCCGTGGTGCGAGCAGATCACGACGAGCCGATCGGCGTTGGACGTCTCGACTCGACGGCCGTCGGCATCGATGTACGAACGGTGCACTTCGGCGAGACGCCGCTCGAGCCACTCGGCCTGTCGGGCGCCGATGCTCCCCTCGTAGAAGCCGCCCGGGTTCGCCGTGTCCAGGACGATGAACCGAACCTCCGGGGTGGCGTCGTGCACGTAGTGCGCGGTCCTATCCCGCAGGCTCTGCGTGGTGAAGCCATGACCATCCGGCGTGCCGGGCGCGCGAAGGTGGGCTTCTACGAACTCGCGTCGCGAGAACGGTCTGCGGGACGGATCCGCGGTCACGGGCCGCGACGGGCCCGCGAGAAACGACTCGGGCTCGGCCACGAATCGCTCGACATTCGCCTCGAGGACCAATCCCGGCGGCGCGGCGACGGCCTTGCTCGCGCCCGTCGCGATCGCGCGGATCGCGGCGGTCGTGAGCGACGTCCCCTGGATCAGCCCCTCGTGGTTTCCGAAGCAGCCGATCCACGGCAGGTCGAGACCCGCGGCGTCGAACGCTCGAGTCGCCTCGTCGAGAAGGCCTGGATATGGAGGGAAGCCCCAACGCTCTGCGTACGCGTCCGCCGATCCGTCCGGATGCCAGTACGCCGGGTCTTTCCAGGCGATCGACTGCACCCCCTCGAAGTCCGGCCCTCCGGAGTCCACGGCGACCGACCCGCCGCCGATCAGCGTGAGGAACCACACGAGCTCGTTCCATTGTTGGTTGTCGACAACATCGCCCGTTGAGACGGCGAGGGCCACGGAGGCTCCGGTGACCGGGCTCGGCGGAAGATCCCGTACCGTGCGGATCATCGCGTCGAGGGCATGAATCTGCAGGCTCTCGTGCGGCCGATGCGCTGGGAGCAGATGTTCGAGGGCACGGCGGTCGGCGTGTCGGTCGAGGAATTCCACGCGGGCGGGAGACTGCACGTCCGTGATCTGCGCATCCGTCAGGTGCAGGAAACGCAGGATCGAAAGGCGCTCGATGGGCGATCCCGCTCCGGGCGCGAGCTCGAGACGCCGAACGTGGGCCTCGCCGTCGGCGATCGACAGCCGCCGGTAGACGCCCTCGGAGCCCCGGCCGACGACGTCGCCGGGAGCGATCGTGCGATCGAGGGTCGTGAAGGCGCCCGTCACGCGAGGTCGAGCACGCGGGCCTGCTCCGCGCTGAACCGAGCGATCACGCGCGATCCGACGAGGAAGCGCGCGGCCGAGGAGCTCGGAACGTCGGCCGAAAGCACTCCCCCGTCATCGGTCCCGACCTTCACCCTCGTCACCGGCCCGAGGAACACGCTTGTGACGATCTGACCCGAGAGCACGTCCGCCGATCCCTGCCCGTTCGGCAAGGGCTCGAGCGTCACCGACTCGGGACGGACCAACACGAGGACGCGTGCGCCGTTCGAGCGGCCCTTCGCCGCGTCGACGGCGAGCTCCGTGGTCCCCCATCGCACGCGACCGGTCGCGCCGTCGACCACCGCGGACTCGAGCCGGTTCATCGTGCCGACGAACTCGGCGACGAAGGGCGTCGCCGGCTCGCCGTAGATGTGGAACGGCGCCGCCACCTGCTCGGCGTGTCCGGCCGACATGACCGCCACGCGATCCGAGATCGACAGCGCCTCTTCCTGATCGTGCGTGACGTACAGTGCGGTGATGCCGAGCTCGGTCTGGATCCGGCGGATCTCCTCGCGGAGCTGAACCCGCACCCGCGCGTCGAGCGCAGACAGCGGCTCGTCCATCAGCAGCACTTGGGGCTCGATGGCGAGCGCCCGGGCGAGCGCCACGCGCTGCTGTTGTCCTCCCGACATCTGGTACGGGTAGCGGTCCTCCTGCTGCGACAGGCCGACGAGGTCGAGCAGCTCCCGCGCGCGCTTGGACCGGTCCTCCGAACCGCGCTTGCGGATCCGCAGGCCGAACTCGACGTTCTGGCGCGCGGTCATGTTCGGGAACAGGCTGTACGCCTGAAACACCATGCCCATGTCGCGGCGGTTCGGAGGCGTCCGGGTGACGTCTTTGCCGTCGACCACCACGCTCCCCGCGTCCGGTGTTTCGAAACCGGCCACGATCCGGAGCGCCGTCGTCTTGCCGCAGCCGCTCGGCCCGAGCAACGAGAAGAACTCGCCCTGCTCGAGCTCGAACGTGACGTCGTCCAGCGCGGCAACCGGACCGAACCGCTTCGTCACGTTGCGCAGCTCGAGGTACGGCATCTAGTGGGTCCCCCCGACCTGTGCCGCCCGTCCGCCGACCCGCAGGCCGAGGAGCAGCAGACCGAGCATCGCGATCCATGTGATCGCGAAGCTGATGAGCGAGAGCGCCGCCGCCCCCGTCGCCTTCACCTGGCCGATGTAGGCGATGTGCACGGCGAACGTTGGGAACTGCATCAGCTGTCCCATCGTGAACTCGCCCATCACAAGTGCGAGGGTGAGGAAGGCCGCGGACAGCACCGCCGAGCGCAGGTTCGGCAGGATCACCCGGAACAGGACCGTGGTCCACCTCGCGCCGAGGCTCTGCGCGGCCTCCGTCAACGTGTGGATGTCGATTGCCCGCAAGCCCGCGTCGAGCGACCGGTACACGTACGGGAACGCGAGAACTCCGTACCCCACCACCAGGATCAGGTAGCCACCGCGGAACCAGGTCGGGGTCCAGCGGAACCCGTGGAGCAGACCCACCACCAGGACGATCGGCGGGATCACGAACGGCAGGATCGTCAGGAACTCGATGATCGGGCGCAGGCGCGGGAGCTTCAGGTGGACCCAGTACGCGGTCGGGATCAACAGGACCATGACGATGAGGATGGTGAAGACCGCGAGCTTCAGTGAGAAGAACAGGCTCTCGCGGAACGCCGGATCGAGGAACTCCTCCTTGTAGGCCGTGACGCCGTACGTGTCCCTGCCGGTCTTCAGGCTGAACACCAGCGTCGCGAGCAGCGGAACCACGAAATACCCGGTGCCGAGGGCGAGCCACAGCCAACCGAGGGTGAAGAAGCGAGAACGCCGCCTCATCGCTGCCATCGGGAGGCCTTCCGCTGCAAGATCGCGTAGCCGGTCATCGCGACGGCGAGGACCATCACCATCCCCAACGCGAGCGCATCGCCGTAGTGGGGGTCGGACAGGACGTTGCCTGTCGTGACGTTCCCGATGAGGAGCGGAACGAGCGGGAGCTGACCCGACGTCAGCGCGTACGCGGTCGCGTACGCGCCGAACGCGCTCCCGAACAGCAGGATGCCCGCGCCCAGCAACGAGGGCAACAGGACCGGGAGCGCCACGTGGCGCCAGTACAGCGACGGTGACGCGCCGAGGTTCAGCGCCGCCTCACGCCATTCCCGACGCAGCCCGTCCAGCGCCGGCGCGATGACGAGGATCATGAGCGGGATCTGGAAGTACAGATAGACGATGACCAGCCCCGCGAACGAATAGAGCTTGAACCCCGTTCCGTACAGATCGAAGCCCAGCTGGTCGTTGAGGAACTTCGTGACGATGCCGGTGAACCCGATCGTCGAGATGAACGTGAACGCGAGCGGCACACCGGCGAAGTTGGCGGCGACGCCGGAGAAGGTGGTCAGCGCCGTCCGGATCCACCGCGGCAGCCCCCCGAGGATGGCGGCGTACGCGAGCAGTAGTCCGAACAACCCACCGAGCAGCGCGGTGATGACGCTGAGCTTCACGCTCGTCCAGTACGCGTTGAGGGCGCCCGGCTCGAACAGCTCGCGCACCAGCCGCATCGTGACGTTGCCGTCGTCGTCCTGGAACGCGCCGACCAGGATCGAGATGGCCGGATAGAGCAGGAACGCGGCGGTGTAGATGAAGAAGGGCGCGACGCCGAGCCAGACCCAGCGCCGCCCCCGGCCCGCTTGAAGCGATCGCGGGGGCGGCTCCGAGACGACGCCGGGCGGGGGCGCTTGTTCCGCCTCGATCACGGTTCCTCGATGTCTAGACGCCGGAGACCTTGTCGGCCCACTGCTCCTGCAGGATCGCCGTGGCCGCCTCGGTCTGATCGGCCGTCGGGAACTGCACGTTCGCGTACGACTCGGCCGGCGGCAGCTTGTCGAGCAGTTCCTGCGGGATGACGCCGCGGGCCGATAGGTCGTCGAACCGCGCCGGGTGCGAGTAGCCCTTCAGCCAGAGCAGCTGGCCCTCGTCCGAGTACAGGAACTCCTGCCACAGCCGCGCCGCGAAGGGGTGCGGCGCCGTCGCGTTGATCGCTTGGGCGTAGTGGTTGCCGAAGCTACCGTCGCTCGGCACCGAGATCTGCCACGTGATCTGACCCGCGAACTCGTCGCCGTACGCGATCTGCAGATAGTCCCAGTCGACCGTGATCGGCGTCTCACCCTGCACGACCGAACCCGGGGTTGCGTCGACCGCGATGAAGTTCCCCGCGTTCGCGAGCTCGGCGAAGAAGTCGATCCCGGGCGTGATGTCGTCGAGCGACCCGCCGTTCGCGAGCGAAGCCGCGAACACGCCGGCGAACGCCGAACCCGAGGTGCGTGGGTCGCCGTTCAACGCAACTTTGCCTTCGTACTCAGGCTTCAGCAGGTCCTGCCACGACGCGGGCACGTTCGGGACGACGTCGGTGTTCACGCCGAGCGCGATCACGCCCCAGTAGTCGCCGACCCAGAGCCCGTCGGGATCCTTCAGGGTGTCCGGGATCGTGTCCCACGTCGAGACCTTGTAGCTGGCGAACAGGCCCTCACTGGCTCCCTGCAGCGCGAACCCCGGGCTGACGTCCAGGACGTCCGGCGCGCGGTCCTGTCCCTCGAGCGATTTCACGGCCTCGATCTCGTCCGCCGAAGCTGCGTTCGGTGAGGCGTTCACGACCTCGAGCTCGTAGGTGCTCCCGAACGTGTCCATGATCTCGCCGTAGTTCGCCCAGTCGGGTGGGAGCGCGATCGTGTTGAGCGTCCCCTCCTCCTGGGCCGCGGCGGCCAGATCGTCGATGTTGACGTCTGCGCCGTCGCTCGGCGGCTCGGTGAGGCCGCCGCCACCCGTTGTCCCGGTGCCTCCATCGCCACCGCCCTCGTCGTCGCCGCATGCGGCGAGGACCGAAGCGAGCGCGAGGGCGCTGAGGCCCGTTCCCCCGCGTCGAAGCAGTTCGCGACGCGAGAGCGTGTGCGAAAGCGTGTGCGAGAGCCTGCGTGTGAGCTCGGGATCCAATCCGTCGAACCGATCGGCAGGAGCCACCTCTTCCCCTCCTTACTTGGCGTCCCCGGGATGCGCCGGAGCGGCGACCGTAGCGCTTGCGTGCAGGACGCGCAACCGAGTCCACCACGGCCCGTGCACGGTGCGCCGACACTCGGCCTCTCGATCGCGGATCCGTCAGACGGCCCGCGCTTCGTCCATCCGCAACGCGACGATCGCGCCCGATGCTGCGGTCACGGCCGCCACGAGGCCGATCGAAGCGGACAGTCCGAACGCGTCCGCCAGCAGACCGCCCGCCGCGGCGCCCGCGACGAGCCCGAGGTCGCGCCAGAGCCGGTAGATGCCGAGGGCCGACGCTCGCCATCGCGGGTGCGCCGCGTCGCCGACGGCGGCGAGCAGCGTGGGATAGACCATCGCCGTTCCCAGCCCCAAGGCGACCACCGCGACGATCCACGTACGGAACGTGTCGCCCGCCGCCGCCATGGCGAGCGCTCCCGCCTGGACCCACATGCCGGCGGCGATGACCCACTTTCGACCGACCCGGTCGGAGAACGCTCCGGTCGCGAACTGCGCGAGTCCCCATGTGGCCGGGTACAGCGCCGCGAGGAACGCGATCGTCCTGATCTCGAGACCGTGCGCGGCGAACAGGAGCGGGAACATCCCCCAGGCGACGCCATCGTTCAGGTTGTTGAAGAAGCCGGCCTGGACGCACGCGGACATCGCTGGGTGGCGGAGGCTGACGAGCCCGAACGCCTCGCGAAACGAAACGCCCCGCGGCAACGCGGACCACGAGCCGACCCCCACGGCGGCTTCGTGATGGGCGTGCCCCCGGGTCTCCCGTATGAACAACACCGCGATCGCAAGGCCTGCGACGGCGGAGGCGAGGCCGACGAAGAAGGGCTCGGGTCGTAGGCCATACCTTGCCGCGACGACCCCGGCCGTGTACGCCGCCGCCGCGACCCCGAGATAGCCGGCCCCGGCCAAGATCCCCATCGAGATCCCCCGCCGAGCCGAGCCGACGAGGTCGATCGTCATGATCACGAGCGTCGAGGAGGCGAGACCGTCGTGGGCTCCCAGGAGCACGTTCGCCGCGATCACCCAGCCCCACGACGGAGCCCACATGAGCAGGAGCGGCACCGGCACGCCGAGGAGCCAGCCCGCGATCATGACCGGACGGCGCCCCACGCGATCGCTCAGCGTGGCCGCGACCAGGTTGGCTGCGGCCTTCGCGAGGCCGTAGCCGGCGACGAACGCCGTCGCGCTCGCGACCGTCTGCAGACCGAAGGACCGCTGCGCGAGGAGCGGGACGACCGCACGCTCCTGGCCCACCGTCCCGCCGACCAGCACGCTCACGGCGATCAGGAACAGGAACTGTGCGAGGTTCTCGCGGATCCCGAGCCGCACGGCCCGAGCTGCCTTCTCCCCCACGCGGCCTCCGATCCGACCCGAGCGACACGCGGCGTGGGCTCATTCTGCCGTTCACCCTCGTGGATCGGTCGCCGAAGCAAGAAGGGAGGCGGCCCCCGCTCGGAGCCGCCTCCCGCTACCCAGCCAGCCGTCGTGAAGAGCTAGGCCACGAACACCTCGCCCTGCATGAACGGATGGATCAGGCAAAGGAACTTGAACGGCCGGTTGCCCGACGCGGCGTTGAAGCGCAGGACGTACGTTCCCGCGTCCGTCACGTTGGCTCCCGCGATGCCCGAGCTCTCGAAGTCCCGGCGGCCGGTGACGACTCCGTCACCGGCGGGCAGTCCCAACTGCGGATCGACGTCGAACTCGAGCTCGGCGACGCCGCCCGCACACAAGCCCTCCGCGGTCGTCGCGCTTGGGTCGGCCTCTTCGTCTGGTGTGTTACCGGCATCGCCGTCGGTATCGCAGACCGGCAAGAACGATCGATTCGCGATCCGCAATCCCTTCTTCAAGGGGAACGTGACAGTGTGATCTTCGAAGATGAGCTCCTCGAAGTGCCACCGGACGCGCTGGCCCTCATTCAGGCGAAGCGTCCTCGGGTAGAACTCGAGAAGGGCGAAGCCCGGACCGTCGACGCCGGCGAAGGCATCCACGATCGGCCCCCGGTCCTGGCCCTCGGCGAGGAGCTGTCGATGGAGCCTGCCCGCCGCGCGCGCGTCGCGAGCGACCCTTCGGTCCCGGTACTGGTCGATCTCGGCCTGCGTCGAGGCCGGCTCCGTATCCGCAACGACGGTCAGGGTGGCCCGCATGTTGATGTGCACCAGGCAAATGAACGTAACGACGTCCCCGGGGTCGGCGTCGATCGTGGCCGAGAACGAGACGCTCTGCGCGTTGAGGTTGTCCGGGTTGAACACACCCGAGTTGACGACCGTCGATCCATCGTAGACGCACGGATCGGCCGCCCGGCCGCAGTCCAGTGGCACGGGGAGGAGCGCGGCATTGTTGAACTTCGCGCTCCCGAGCGCCTCATCCGGATCCGGCCCGATCAACGAGAAGGACTTGCCGAAGTCGCCTGCGTTGGCCGCAACCCAGGCGTCCGCGTCCGTGTTCGCGGGCAGCAGCGTCGCCGTGTGGAACCCGGCGAGGTCGAACCGAACGGTGTCTCCCTGATGAACGGTCAGGTCCGGCGTGTAGAAGCGCATCCCATCGGCGGGTGCCCCTCTGGCCAACGGCTCTGCGAACAGGGGAGCTCCGACCTGGACCCGGTACGTGGTCGCGACGCCGGCACCTGCCGGCGGCGCGACGATCACCATCGCGGACAGGATCGCCAGGACGCTCCCGAGCGCCGCCTTCCTTCGAGTCGCTGCCATCGTCCCCCTCCGTCTCCGGTCGGATCTTCCCCGACGAACAGGCACAATTAAGCCCGCCGGAGCCGGGGCGGTCAAATCGCGGCCGGAGCGACGCCACGAGGATCGGTGCTCTACAGGGGTGTCGAGCCACGTGCACCGCGGCCGAAGAACTGGCCGTAGAGGATCAGCAACAGCACGGCGACGGTGATCGACCCGAGCCAGGCGATCCCGTCGTTGCCGGGGAAGATGGCCTCCCAGAGAAGACCGCCGACGACGGCCGCGATCACACCGAGGACGATCGTCGCCACGACGCTCATGTTCTGCCGTCCCGGGATCAGGTACCGCGCCAGAGCCCCGATCACGAGGCCGGCGATCACGTACACGATGACGTCGACGACGGTGATGTCGATCTCTGCCGCAAGCATCCGTTCCTCCCCTCGGACCGATCCTCCGACTCCGCTTGAAGCTCCCACATAGGTGCCCGCGGGGCTGCGGCGCAAACCTGGCGGCGGATCCAGCGTCCTGCACTGCTCGGCTGCCCGGCGTCCCGAGAACGTGCGACGGGACGAGCGACGGCCGGGTCCCGCATCATGGTTCCCGTTATGGACATCGCCGAGCGCGACCCCGGGAACGCCGAGCGCGACCCCGATCGCGAGCTCGACCCGCGGGTCCTCTTCCGCCGCGGCCTACGGCTGATCGTCTCGTACGTCCGGATGCACCCGCGGCCGTTCTCGATCGCCGTGGTCGGGGCGTTCCTGTTCGCGGTCGGCTCCGTGGCGGTGACGGTCGCGCTCGGGCGCGTCACGGACCGCATCCTTCGCCCGGCGTTCACCCCTGAGGGCGTCGACGCCTCCACCGTGTGGATCGGGATCGGCGCCGTGATGGGCCTGACCGCGATCCGGGCGCTCGGCATCGGGCTCCGCCGCTACTACAGCGGCG
>Ga0302046_10003680_pt1 | contig 13795 bp, 11 predicted proteins | sample RVTome_11_FD_200261 | JGI IMG/M metagenome (GOLD analysis project Ga0302046, IMG submission 200261) | Soil microbial communities from uranium-contaminated site in the Upper Colorado River Basin, Wyoming, United States - RVT147D111 (version 2) ...
GACTGCTGCGTCGGGCGCGTTGATGCCGACTGCGATCCCATCGCCGCCGCCGAGGATGTCATCGGGACCACCGGCTCCGCCCTCGACCACGGGGAACGGGCACCAGACCAGATTGGCCACGCCTTCGCCGCTCTCGCTGTTGGAAGCAGCCACACCGGGACCCCAGTGGCCCATCAATTCCATGGCGGCCTGGCCGTTGCCAAAGGCGGCAGCTTCGTCCGTATAGGTCAGCCCCAGGTAGCCATCAGGGAAGGGTTCGAGGGCAACCAGTTCGGCCAGGCGTTCACCGGCCCGGACAAACGGTTCGTCGGTGAAACTGCCGCTGCGGGTATAGGCATCCAGGAAGGCCTCTTTGCCGCCTTCGCGAATAGCCAGATAGACCCACCAGAAGTGGCCGGGCCATTTGTCGCCTTCGCCCAGGGCAATCGGGGTGATGCCTGCGTCTTTGATGGTCTGGACGTTAGCTAACAGGTCGTTATAGGTGGCCGGGCAGGAGCCATCTAAACCGGCCTGTTCGAACAGATCGACGTTCTGGAACAAGCCGACCGCGCCCCATTCGAAGGGAACGCCATAATACGCGCCGTTTTGGCCAAACAGCTCCAGGGCTGATTGGGCCGCAATCGAGTCACGCCATTCACCGTCGAGTTCGGACGAGATGTCGCGGACCAGACCGGCATTGGCAAATTCCCACAGCACGCCGCCGCCCCAGCTTTGGAACAGGTCGGGCGGCTCGCCGGACTGCATGACCGTGGTCAGGCGCTGTTTGAAGGCTTCGTTTTCGAGGATGGTGATTTCGAAGGTGACGTTGGGGTGTTCGGCCGTGTATTGATCGGCCAGGCTTTGCCAGGCTGCGGCCTGATCTTCGGCCGTCGAGATATGCCACCAGTGGATGGTGACCGGTTCCATGGCTTCCTCGGCGGGCACCTCCTCAGCCACGGCTTCTTCAGCCGCCGGCGCTTCGGCTGCGGCTTCCTCAACCGCGGCTTCCGCGGCCGCCGGCTCTTCAGCCGCGGGCGCTTCGGCCGCTTGGTCGCCGCCGCTGCACGCTGCTAACAGCAGGCCCAGCAGCAAGATGAGAATCATTGATAATACTTTCTTGTTTCGCATTTTTTCCTCCTTGAAGTAATAAATGTCATTGAAACGGTCTAACAACGATCACGGCACGATTAAGGTTGTCTTGATAGCCACCTCCTTTTGGGAGAATGGAGATTAGAGGTTAGACTATTTACCAATCTCCAATCTCTAATCTCCATTCTCTAATCCCCCCGTTGCTAACGAAGCCTTGATTGATCACACAGTACTGGTGAATTCATAAACTTTGGAACCTACCCTCGGCATCGTTTCCGGTAACGTTACCGGATCGAGTAAAAAAAGCCGATTGGATTGAATTAGCCGGCAGGCTCGAGGGCCCGGCAGGTATGTCTCACAATCAGTTTGGTCGGCATCCGATATATTTGCTGTTCAAGCGACTGGTTCTGGATCAGGTTGACCAGCATATCGACGGCCACCCGACCCATATCAGTGATGAATTGATCCACCGTGGTCAGGCCGCCATTCACAAAGGAGGCTTCTTCGATGTTGTCAAAACCGACGATTGAGATATCGCCGGGCACGTTGAGTCCGGCGGCCGTAATCGCCTCGATGGCCCCAATCGCGGATTTATCATTCGCCGCAAAGATCGCGGTGGGGCGCGCCGGCAGCGCCAACAATTTTTGGGCGCAGCGATAGCCGGTCTCCTGGGTGAAATCGCCAATTTGGACCAGCTCGGGCTCGAACGGGATAGCGGCCTGGCGCAAACTGTCCTGGTAGCCTTGCAAGCGTCGAATCGCGCTTTGCAGATCGGGCCGCCCCCCGATAAAGCCGATGCGCCGGTGCCCCAGGCTGAGGAGATATTCCATGGCGGCCAGCGCGCCAATGTGGTTGGTGGCGATCACGGCCGGAAAATCGGCGCTGTCCAGGTGGGGGTCAATGGCTACGAGGGGATGCTGGGTGGAGAAGGTTTCGGCCGTGGGCGTCACCACGATGATGCCATCGGTAATACTGCCGTTGAGCAATGACACATACTGCCGCTCGCGCACGGCCCAGGACCGGTCATGGCTGTTCCCACCGGTATAGACCAGCAGGTCATAGTGCAGTTGCTCGATGGCTCGGTTGACGCCTTTGACCACGTTGAGACAGAAGGATTGTTCCAGGTCCGACACCACCAGGCCGATGACGTTGGTGTTGTGGCTGCGCATGCTTTTGGCGGCCAGGCTCGAGGTGTAGCCCAGCTCGTCGATGACGCGCTGGATATTGTCATAGGTTTCCGGGGCCACATCGTCTTTGTCGTTGAGGACCCGCGAAACCGTTGAAACCGACACACCGGCCGCGGCCGCAACGTCTTGAATTGTCACCGTCGACTTTTTACGAGGCATGGTTTATGGATTGGTTTGATAGGGTTTTCGGTATTGTTCCCGGTAACGTTACCGGAATGAGTGCTATTGTAATGGAGATGCCTTCGTTTGTCAAGAGTGGGTTCTTGTCTGGCAGCGCGATACAGCATTTTCGTAGCGTGACGGATGATTCGAGTAACTGCAAGGGACCTGTCGTGCAAGTGCGAGGGTACTGTCGTGCAGCGGAGGGGACCTGTCAAGCAAGTGCGAGGACCTGTCAAGCAAGTGCGAGGGTACTGTCGAGTAACTGTGAAGGTACTCTCCGGTAGCGGCGGGGACCTGTCGAGTAAGTGCGAAGGGACTCTCCGGTAGCGCCGAGGTACTCTCCGGTAGCGGCGGGGTACTGTCGAGTGACCGCGGGGGTACTCTCCGGTAGCGACGGGGTACTGTCGAGTAAGTGCGAAGGGACTCCCAGGAAGCGGGGGGGTACTGTCGAGTAAGTGCGAAGGTACTTTCCAGTAGCGTCATGGTACTTTCCAGTAGCGTCGAGGTACTGTCGAGTAAGTGCGAAGGTACTGTCGAGTAACTGCGAAGGTACTTTTTAGTGCCGCGACGGGGGATTCGAGCAGCGACAGGATACTGATGGGTAAATCTCAAGGTATTGAGACGTACGCACTTGCGTGGCGAAGGCTCAATGTCCTGAATGATTGAGAGCAGAATTTTTGGTCTATCATGCCGAACATTCTGCTCTTACCAGGGGACGAGGTAATAGGGTTACTCGTTAACTCTCTCCCCTGTCCACGGCTTCCTTCACCTTTTGCCCAATCTTCTGCAGCGTCAAGGCAATTCCGGCGGTCGGGCTGGCCAGGGACGTGATAATGACCTCGCCAATGTCTTTCCGCATCAGGTACAGCGCCTTCAGCCGCCCCTCCAGAAAGCTCTGTTTTTCTTCGCTCTCGTCCCCCTGCTGGATGGCCGTTGCCGCGGCGACCGTCTGTTCCACGGCCGGGGCAACCCGATCACGGTCCGCTGCTGCCAGCGCCGCCAGCCGCCGGTTGACCTCTTCAAACAGCGTTTTTAGCTCCGCGATGCCGGGATCGGCCGCTGCCGCTTGGGCGGAAATGTAATTGGTGACCTTGGCATAATCGCCAATGGCGCTCTGCTTTGCATGGTGTATGATATATTTTGCTGTTTCCTTTTTCTCATCGCTCATGATGCTTCCTCCATATAGGTTAGATTTGCTTTGTAAAATAACAACCAGTTCTTGCCAGGCCGTGGTAAGGGATGGATGCTGCGCTTGCAGTTGGGCCAGCCCGCGCAGCCATTGTTCCCGTTGATCATCAGAGCACGTTTGGCTGCAAGCGGTCATAGCCGCCGCAGCCGCCGGCAGATCACCGGCCAGGGCCTGGGCCAGGGCCAGGTAATAAGGGTGACTGGCCTCTTCCGGGTGAGCGGCCTGCAGTTGTTGGGCATCAGGTGGGGGCGTTTAAGGCCAAATCGTCATTTTACCCCAACTGCAAATGGGACGTTATTCAATTCTCAATCCTTAAAGACCGCCAACACCAAGTTGGGCGAACGTAGTGTTTCCGTATAGGTTACGTCGAGTGTCTTTTCAAAGAAACAAGTACACTGAAGATGTTGAAGGGTTTTGTTCAAATTATAAACATAACCCCAGAAGCAACCTCTTCTCCTCCTTTTTAAAAGACCCGGTGACGGCACACCGGGTCTTTAATTTTGTCAGGACCCAGAACTCACGGCCCCAAATCTGTCACGCTGACATTGTCGATGACGGTCTTGCCGCCCTGCTCGGCCAGCGGATGAATACCCCGGACGAAAATGGTCATAGCTTCACCGGTAGCCGTAACCGTCTCCTCGGTCGGCAGCCAGGCATCTTCGGCTCCGCTATCCCAGGGAAACCACTGCACCGTCTCGGCATTCCAGGCTGTGCCTCCGGTCAGGTCGACTCCCAGAAACAGTTCTACCACGGCCAGACTATGATCGTGCTTGCCATAGGCCATAATGTTATAACGATGACCCTCTTTAACCGGAATCGTTCTAAAAACGCCTGAATTAGCCGCTATGAAGTCAAAGGTGATCTCTTGTGACTTGAGCCCGGAAAACACATTGGGCCGGTATAAATTCTCATTCATACAAGAGGAGCCGTATTCGCCCTGTTCGACGAACGCGGTCCAGCCGGAGGCCACCCTGGCGCCGGGGCAGGGCTCGCCGAAGGGATTTGGCCAGGGAATGAAGTCCGATTCAAAATCCCAATCGCCGCCTTGCAGCGGCGGGTCGGGTGTTACCGCCGGGCGCGGCGGGGTGGCGGCCGCCACCCCTTCGGTGAGGGGTGAGGTTGCCGTAATGACGCTGGTCGGGGTTAGGGTAAGTGTTGGCTCCACCACAGGCACGAGCGTGGCCGTCGGAGGTGGCGGTTGGGTGGGCACGGCATTCGGGTCCGGCGTATGCGTCGGCGCATCGACCATCGACGTAACCACATCGAGTTCAGTTGCCTCCAGATCGACCGTCGCCAACCTGGCATTGGTCGTTGGCGTGGCCGTCTGCACCTCAAAATCGGCCGGCCGCTGCGGTGGAAGCGCTGTACCCGCCCGCCCGCCGATCAGGCAAGCCAGCGATAGCAATGTTGGCATAGCAATCACCGGCCCGATCATTCGTAAGCGTCTCTTCTTAGCCATAATCATTACCTTTATTTTTGGTTGCAGGCTTCACGCTGCTATTCTGGACCAATATCAACCACACTGATCGCATCGATGCGCAAGGCGCCACCCGGTTCCGGGTAAGGGTGTGACCCCTTGATAAAGACCGTCATCACTTCACCCAGCGCCGTTATGGTGACCTCGGTTCTGGCCCAGGCATCGTCGATTTCTTCAGCCCAGGGGAACCATTGAACCGTGTCGGCCTGCCAATCACCGCCGCCGGTCAAATCAACCCCCAATGACAACTCGAGCGTGGCCGGGCTAAATTCTCGACGCGCAAACGCTTCAATGGTGTAACGGTGTCCCGGAATGGTCGGGGCGGATTTGTAGACACCGGCCTGGTTGCCAACATAGGCAAACGTGATCTCCTGGGCGCTTTCGCCGCTGTAGACATTATCTTTCCACACGGTTTGATTCATACACGAGGAGCCAAATTGATCACGGCTGGTAAACGCAGCCCAGCCCGCCGCCAGGCCGGAACCCGGACAACCATCGCCATAAGGATTGCCCCACTCCGCAAAACCCTCCTCGAAATCCCAGGCGCCCCCCCGCAAGGGTTCGGCCAGCGGCACGGTCGGGGTTGGCGGGGGTGGGACGGGCGTAGCCGGAGCCTCGGCCACGGCGGCTGCCGCCGGAGTTGAGGCCGCTTCCGGCTCTGCGGTGAGCGTTGAGGTGACAATCAGAGTTGAGGTAATAATTAGAGTCGGGGTAGCGTTGGGGTCCGGGGTAGCGGTGGGTACGTCGGCCAATAAAAAGACCGGCGTGAGCGTCGGTGTCGATGTTTGGATTTCAAAGACAAGTTGATCCAGGGTCGGCGCCGGCTGGGGCGTTTGCCTCATAAAGGCACAAGCCAGTACCGGCCCAAGCAAAATCAAACCTGCCCGGACGAGCACATTGTTTCTTAGCACCTGCATCTCTCCTATATTGTTCCCGCCAAGATTATACCCAGGTGGGCAAAAAATAGCGAGTTTAAACCCTTTCGCAAATTCAAGAGGCTGAGTGAGGCATGCTTCGTTTGACACCAACCGAACTCTGACCTAAGCTAAATGTCCGTTGGAGCCACAGCTTCAGCCGGTTACAAACAAAGATGGAGCAATCATAATGCCAATTGAGAGGATCGAACAGCTTACCGGCCAACACATCGAGCAACTCCATGCTCTGTACCAGGCCGAGTGGTGGACTCAGGACCGGCAGCTCGAAGACGTCCGCCGCATGCTCCAGCATTCGGACGTGATTATCGCTTTGGGTGAGGCTGATACAAAACGACTGGCCGGCTTTGCGCGCATCTTGACCGATTATGTGTATAAAGCCCTAATTTTTGACGTGATTGTGGCCGAGTCCCAGCGGGGTCACGGTTTAGGTCGCGTCTTAATGGACGCCATCCTCAACCATCCTGATTTGGCAGCGGTCCGCCATTTTGAGCTATACTGCCTGCCAGACATGCTGCCCTTTTACCGGCAGTGGGGTTTTACGGCTGACCTGGGCGAGCTGCGTTTTATGAGATTAGTAGGGTGAAGCCTTGAGCTCTTCTGCGCCGCTGCCGGCTCTGGCCAACTCCACAATCTCCCGGTGGGCCGGCACGTTCTCTAAAAAGGAGCGCCGCAAGCGCTTATCCTCGATGGTCGAGTGTATCGCTCAACAGCGAGCCAGGACATCACCCTAATCAACAGGGAAACCTGGTGGAACCATTTCTAGCACTTACAGGACTTAGGCAACCTTGTCATTTTCGATTTTGTCAACTCCTCCTGATAAGGGTATACTCCGTTTGGGGAACCTGGGATGTTACCGGTGAACCTGCAACGATTAGGAGCTTGATCAGGATGATTGAATATCGATATTTACAGCCGGACGATGCTGAAGCCGCGGCTGAGATCCACATCGAGGGCCAACCGGGTACGGTCCTGACCTTATTGGGCCGTCGTTTTTTGATTGAGCTGTATCGGGCTGTTAGCTGGTCGACATGGGGTGAAGGCATCGGCGCTTTTGACAACGGCCGGCTGGTGGCCCAAACCGCGATGGCAGTATCCAGCACTAAATTCTTTAGCGAGTTTAAGTCTCGCTTTCTATGGCGCGTATCCGGTTCGGTGGCCTGGGCCATTCTAAGAAACCCAACGATCCTGTCCAATGTGATCAAAGGTTGGGGCTATGCTGAGCAGACTCGCAGCCCTGAACGGGAGGGCGACGTGATTTTCTTGGGCGTTAAACGTGAATACCTGCGCCAGGGCCTGGCCCCGGAATTGGTCAAACACATGTTTGGTTGGGCCGATTTGATTGGGCTGACCTCGGCCAACTTCATGATCGAAAAGCGAAACCGCCCGATGCGCTGGATGATCTCGCAGCTCAATGGACTGTACATCGCTCACCAATTCGAAGCATACGGCCGTGAAATGCTGTTCTATAAAGTCCCGATTGCGGCCAATCTGGCCGATGCCCACTTGCCCCTGGGGCAGCCCTATACCCACGCCTACGTTTACTCCCGTAACGGGCGAGGTTAGCCGCTCGAGCCGGACTCCTTCAATGATTCCCTTGGGCCACGCTGTTATCCGACCTTAGGGGCCATTCCCAGCCGACCGATGGTTTTTCATACCATTGCGCATCCGTGACTCGCAGCACTGTATTGCGGCAGAAAAAAGTACCGGTTTCCTTTCCCTAAAGTCACATGTTAGCCAACTGTTTCTAGCTCAATAATCCGCTCCTCGACCCGATCGACGGCGGTTTGCAGGGTGGTCGCATCAAAAGCAAACCGGGCTCCCGCCGTGTCGAACAGTTGGGGCAGCGGCACGGTTCCGCCCAGGGAGAGGGCCTGGCGATAGTTGGCCAGCGCCCTGGCCTGGTTTTGCAGGGCGTTATGCCAGACCTGGACGGCTCCCAGTTGGGCCAGCCCGTATTCGACGTAATAGAATGGGACCTGGTGGATATGCAGTTTGCGGTGCCAGCCCGTGCTCATTTCCTGTTCCAGACCGCTCCAATCGACGCCCGGCATGAAACGGGCCCATAGGGACGCCCACTGCCCGTCACAATGATCCGGGTTGGAGGCGTCCGCGTGGTTTTCATAGACCCAGTGCTGGAAGGCATCGACCACGGCCATATACGGCCAGAACAGCAGAATGCCTTCCAAATGCTCCACCTGGGCCCGGGCCGCATCGCCTTCACTGTAAAATCCGCCCTGCTGGTGGGACAAATAAGGCGCTCCCAACAGCTCCATGGCCATCGAACCCACTTCCCCAAACTCCATGCCCACCTCGAGCTGCTGGATATAGGGCAGATGAGCGCTTTCGAAAACGTGAAAGGCGTGCCCGGCTTCGTGCAGCAGGGTTTGGACATCATCGTGTACCCCAACGGCATTCATAAAGATAAAGGGCTGTTTCTCGACGGGAAAATGGGTGCAGTATCCCCCCGGCGCTTTGCCGGTCCGATTATCCAGATCGAGCAGCTTGTGCCTCCTCAACCTGTTGAAATAGTCACCCAACTGCGAGTCGAGTCGCTCGAACATGGCCGCGGTCGTGGCCTCGAGCTCGGTCCCGGTCTTGAAGGGACGCAGCGCGGGGCGACCGAGTGGATCGACCTCGAGATCCCAGGGACAGAGCGTTTTCAGCTCCAACTGTTCCTGGCGCCGCCGGTAGATGCGTTCGGCAGCGGGCGCCACGACCATCTCGATGGCCTGATGAAACTTGAAACAATCGGCCGGGGTGTAATCGAAACGGAGCATTTGCTGCCAGCGGAAGGCACGATAGTCTGAAAAATCGGCATTAGCCGCCAACTGGCCGCGCAAATCCATAAACTTGACCCACAAAGCGTTGATGGCTTCACGGTCGGCCAACTGTCGCTCGGCAGCCAAACGCCAGGCTCGCTCGCGGACGGTTCGATCCGGGTCTTGGAAGACGGGCCGGAGCTGCATCAACGTTCGTTCCTGGCCTTCCCACCGGACCGTCTGGGCTCCGATGATCTTATCGTACTCATTGGACAACTTACGTTCTTCGGTTAACAGCGGCAAATTCTCCTCGCGAAACAGCGCCGCCTCGGTTCGCATGTTGCGCAAAGGCATGTCAAAACCGGCGGGCTTCAGACCGCTCGACAATAATTTCTGCTTGAGCTTTTGATCGGCCGCTTGAGCGGCGGGATAGATGGTTTCTAAAAAAGTGTTGAATTGCCGTTCGGCTTCCTGATCGCTTGTGTCTTGAGTGGTGGCTACCTGCAAGCGAGCAAAGGTTTCGAACAGGAACTCATTCAAGCGGGACCAGTCGGCCAGCCAGCCGGAGATGGTCTCAGCCGTCAGAGAACGGGAATTCAGCGCCTCGAAATGGGGCTCAATTTGAGCCCAATCCCATTTCATAAACTCGACCGCGGTTTTTGGCAGAACAGGTGACATTGAATTCATCCTTTCTTCAATTAACGATATGATAAATTTCAATAATTATCGGATAGTCAGTCAATCACTTCTATTTTTGCAGCGTCCAACTTTATGCTATTATTCAATTCAAGCGGTTTATAATCAGGTACGTGGCCCAATCGGGCCAATGGGAACAAACGACCTGTTTCTTTAATTGTTAAGAGGGAAGGATAAAGCTGTGACACAGCAACTGTCAAAACGTGAACGTGTCTATGCCGCGCTCGAAGGGCAGCCGGTTGATCAGGCGCCCTTGAGCTTGTGGCGGCATTTCCATAAACAGGACCAAACGCCGGCCGGTTTAGCCTCGGCGACGGTCGCTTTTTATGAGAAGTACGATTTTGATCTAATCAAGATGACGCCCAGCGGTCTATATGCGATTGAAGACTGGGGGGCTCAAATTGCCTTATCCAAGGATGATGATACCCCGCCCCGCCTCAAGAAACCGGTGGTCAGGAAGCCGGACGATTGGCGCAATTTAACCACGCTCACGATCACCGAAGGCAGCTATGGCCAGGTTCTGGAAGCAACCCGCTTATTGGGCAGCCAGTTGAACGAACATGATGCGCCGGTTTTAATGACCGTCTTTAGCCCGTTGACCATTGCTTATAAATTGGCCGGTGAAGCCTTGCTGGATCATCTCCAAAACCACGCGACCGATGTCCACATTGGCCTGGCCACCATTGCCGAAACCACGGCTCGTTTCGCGAATGCCGCCTTAGAGGCCGGGGCTGATGGCATCTTTTTCGCCAGCCAACTGTCGCGGTCCGACCTGCTGACCGAGGAACTGTGCCAGGCCTTTGTCGTCCGCTATGACCTGATCGCTCTGGAGCGAGTCAAATCTCAGCCGGTGCCGCTCGTACTCCATTTGCACGGAGAAAATATCTTCTTTGAAACCGTCAACCAATATCCGGTCCATGCCGTGAGCTGGCACAATTACGAAACCAGCCCGACGATCGAGGAAGCCCTGGTCCTGACAGACAAGACCCTCATGACGGGTCTGGATCGGACCCTCCTCGAACTGGGCCGGCCGGAAGACATTGTGGCCCAGGCTCAAGCCGTCATCGAGGCAACGGGCAGCCAACGCTTGATTCTCGCCCCCGCCTGCGTCATTCCCACCGGCGCCCCCCTCGAAAATCTGGAAGCTGTGGCAAACGTAGATCGGTCAGTTTAAAGCCGGTCAGCCGGTCAGCCAGCCAGCCGGTCAGTTAAATGCTGAATTGCTGACATGCTGACAAGCTGACACGCTGATATGCTCACCCGCCGAAGTACCCCTCCAGCGTTTGGTCGAAGACGTCCAGCAGCTCATCGGCGATGTGGACCCAACTGTAGCGCGTAACCCAGGCCTGGGCTTGTTCGCTGAGTTGGTCGCTCAAGACCGGATGCTTGAGCAGTAGAATGATCTTATCGGCCAGCGCTTGCGGGTCGCGGCCCGGCACCAGGTAACCGTTGAAGCCATCTTCGATGCTGAATGACAGCCCGCCCACGTCAGAGGCGATCACCGGGGTGCCGCAGGCCATCGCTTCCAGAGCGACCATGCCAAACGACTCATAATGGGACGGCATCACGACCATTTCGGCAGCGGAGTAAAAATAGACCAGCGAGTCTTGATCCTTCGCGCCCAAAAATGTTACCAAATCACCGATCCCCAACCCGGACCGGAGTGCGCCCAATCGGTCAAATTCAGCTTGCTCGATGTCGGAGTCGGGGTTTGGATCGCCCCCAATGATCGACAGACAAATGTTTTCGGCGATGGCTGGTTCTCTGGCTCGAATTTGGGCCAGCGCCTTGAGCAAGATATCGATGCCCTTGAGCGGCTGAATCCGCCCCACGAATAGGATCATCTGATGATGGGCCGGTATGCCGAGATGCTGGCGGGCTTCCGCTTTGGGCAGGGGCTTAAAGCGGCCCAGGTCAACGCCGGGCGGCACGATCGAGATTTTGTCCGGGTCTGCCCCGTACAGCCAGGTCATCTGGTTTTTTTCCAGGGGGGTCGCCGCGATGAGCCGGTCGACAAAGCGCATGATTTCTCCCTCGCAGTTGACCCGTTGATTGGTTTCACGCTCCGCCGGGGTCTGGGCCACCCGATTTTTCATTTCGGCCAGGGTATGAAACATCTGGACAATGGGGCTCTGCCAAAGCGGGTGTAACCTGGCGGCGGCTAACCCGGATAGCCAGTAATGGCTGTAGATTAGATCATATGCCACCCGCTCGGCCTCCACTTGAGCTTGAACGCCGGCTGCAAATTCATCCAGGTGGTTATAGACCCGATTTTTGTGGTAGGGGCGCTCCGGGCCCGCGCTGATGTGAATGACGCGTCCACGGTCGCCCAGAGGATTGATCCGGGGCAGGGCCGGATCTTGTGAGCGGGTGTAGACATCGACGAAAATACCCCGGCGGCTCAATTCGAGCGTTAAATCACGCACATAGACGTTCATCCCACCGGTTTCTTTACCGCCGAGCATGGCCAGCGGTGAGGTGTGGACACTCATCAAGGCAATTCGGTTAATCATCATTGATCGTCTCGTCAGTGCAAGTCTGCGAACGGGCGTGTATGCGAGTGGGCCAATCAGGGCGGGCTGCCCATTTGCAACCTTGCACACTCGCGCACCCACAACCTCGCCCAATAATGACTCAGGGCGCCCGTTTGCTGATTAGTAGATCATACACCGGTTCGGGTTCTGCGCCAAAGCGGAATTTGTATTCCTCATCGCCACGTAAAAAATCGAACCGCTTTCGGCCCAGCCTGATGGCGTCCTGGATGACGTATGAGGTCAGTACATTGCCGGGGCTTAGATGAGCGAATAGCTCGGGGTCGTAACCGGAGTTGTAGAGTAGAAACTCATTGTTGTAGTCAAAACACAGCATGGCCGCCGCTTTGACCCCATCGACCTGGATGAAGTAAAGTTTGAGCCAACCGGCCCGGGCGCTTTCGACAGCCATCGCTTGAAAGAACCGGATCAGGTCGTCGCTCCAAAAGCCTTCTTTGTCCTGGGTTGACTTTTGATGCAGGTCGATAAAATCTGTCATTGCCTCGGCCAGCCCTTCTTCTGAGTCGATGACAACCCACCGGGTGTCGGCCTCATTTTCGATTTTGCGCATCTTGCGCCGAATTTCATGGCGTTGTTTCTTCTTTACTCCGGCCAGATAATCATCCCAGTGATCGGCCAGCGGGATGACGGGGCAGACATCCTGCTGCTTGAGCTCAACCTGCCACCCCAGGCTGCGAGCGACCTCGGCCAGTTGGGTCCGGGTGATCGAGTCGTGAGGCAAGCTGCACAAATACAGTTTATCCCAGGTCGGACTGTCCGGGCTGCCCAAACAGTTCAGCAGCATCCGGTGCACCGCCTCGACATAATCTTTGTCGATCAGCAGATCGAGGTAATCGGAAATGTCCACACAGCCGACAAAGGCGAGTTCACGCTGCCCGGCCGCATCCGTTTGGCCGTAGAGCGGAGCCAGCCCAACCAATTGACCGGCCTCGTTCCGAATCGTGATCAAGATCAGATCATCGTTGCCCAGATGCTGCCACCAGGTCCGTTGAAAGCTGTATCGCATAAAGAAAGGGGGCTTGACCGAGCGCAGCAGCAGCTCATCCCACTCTTGCGCCAGGCGGTCGAAGGCGCTGCTGTCGGTATAAATTGTTAATTGCATAGACACCTTGGGTGGATCATAAGTCAATGTTCTCCAGAAATGTTTTTACCCAACGAGGCCTGTTGTCCCAATCAGGCCTGTTGTCCCAATCAGGCCTGCTGCGGCTCCCGGCTTATTCATAGACGGTGGTCGAGCCGTTACTCTTACCAGGGAAGACTCATGCCGATGAGTAGGTTGACCTGAGCTGAATGGAAATGCGGCAGAGGATGTAAACCGGATATCTGCTCGAGCGGTTACTCTTCGGGCAGCTCTTGCCAATTGATTTGATAGACTTGCGAACCGCTGTGACAATCAAGATGGATTTGCACGGACACCGGAGCCGAGACGGGTAGATCATCCTGATAAATTTGAACCCAAAGCTGAGGCTGCCCTGGCTTGTCTTGAATCTCGATCAGATAATTGCCATCATCATCTGTCGTACCCAACGCGACCAGGCCGGTCTGATTTTCCCAAACCACAACTTGAACGCCCGCCAGATGCTGGCCATTGTGGGCCGTCACCGTACCATTAAAGCCATAGCCATCACAGTCGACAAACCCCTCCGGCGCTTCCTCTACCTTGAACAATTCCTTGACAGGCAGGGGCGGGCCGGGGGTATTTGTTGGTGGTGCTGCGGCTGGCAGGCTCAAGGCCGGCTGGGTGGGCCTGACCTGACTGTCAGTATCAGG
>Ga0302046_10003682_pt1 | contig 13793 bp, 15 predicted proteins | sample RVTome_11_FD_200261 | JGI IMG/M metagenome (GOLD analysis project Ga0302046, IMG submission 200261) | Soil microbial communities from uranium-contaminated site in the Upper Colorado River Basin, Wyoming, United States - RVT147D111 (version 2) ...
GTTGGGCAAACTCAGCTGCCATAACGCTAAGTCATTGATTAGTTTGGCGCCCCGTAGGGGTTTCGAACCCCTGTTTCCGGCGTGAGAGGCCAGCGTCCTAGGCCACTAGACGAACGGGGCGTGTGCTCCGGGCCAAGATCGAGTGAAAGCTATAGCTTGGCGCAGCGAACGCGATCAAGGCCTATTGATGCGCTACCGCTTCGCTGCTTGAGCGCGGCTTATTCGGGCTTGAGCTTGATGCGGGCGAGCGTCTTGCCGGTCTTGAGATCGATCACGACAATTTCCGGTCCGGCGCTCGACTGCAAATGGAGGGCGAGCCGGTCTCCATCAAGGGCAAGCGTGCTGATACTCGCATCTTTGGGGATATGCAGCTCGGCCGCGACAGCCTCTTCCCCTGAAGGGGTGCTGCTTTGCTCTCCTTTAGAGGCCTGATAGACAATGGCGGCGAGCACGAAGGCGAAGCCGCCCACCAGCAAGAGCCCCATCACGATCACGGCAATTTTCAGCACTCGCACCTGACGCGGGGTGAACACCGTGCCGGGCAACGGGGTATTGTCGGGCTCGTTCACGACCGCCATCGTTTGAGACCTCATGCCTCAGCCAAGTAAAGCACATCCCCTCAAGCGGCTTCACGCCGAAGCCGACGCGAGCCATGCAGGCGTTAGGCTCGACCGCTTCCTCTCCGAGCGCCTGCCGGAGTTGAGCCGCACCCGCGTGCAAAGCCTGATCAAGGAGGGCCATGTCTCCTCAGACCGCGCGACCATAGTGGACGTGAAATACCGGGTCAAACCGGGCGACCGCTTCGCGCTCAGCCTCCCAAACGCCGTCCCGCCTCAGCCGAGCGGCGAGGCAATCGCCTTGAACGTCGTCCATGAGGACGATCAGCTCATCGTTATCGACAAGCCGGCGGGCCTTGTGGTCCATCCTGGCGCGGGCCACGCCGCCGGCACGCTGGTCAACGCGCTCATCGCCCATTGCGGCGCGAGTCTCTCAGGGATTGGCGGGGTAGCGCGGCCGGGCATCGTCCATCGCCTCGACAAGGACACGAGCGGGCTGATGGTCGTGGCCAAGACCGACCAGGCGCATCGCGCTCTCGCCGCGCAGTTCGCCGACCATGGGAGGTCAGGCGATCTCGAGCGGGGCTATCTCGCCCTTGTATGGGGCGCGCCGTCCCGGCCTCACGGCACGATCGACGCGAGCATAGGGCGGCATCCCGCCAGCCGCACCAAGATGGCGGTGCTTCCCGGCAAGGGCCGCAAGGCCGTGACTCATTGGCGCGTGGTTGAGACCTTCGGTCGCGGCAAAGGCGCAATCGCCTCTCTCATCGAATGCACGCTGGAGACGGGCCGCACCCACCAGGTGCGCGTGCATCTGGCCCATATTGGTCACCCGCTGATCGGCGATCCGCTCTATGGCCAGGGCTTCAAGTCGAAGCTGCGCAAGCTGCCTGAGCCTTTGCAAAGCAAGCTCGCGGCTCTGGATCGCCAGGCGCTGCACGCGGCGCATCTCGCCTTCGAGCACCCGACGAGCGGCACATTACTCAAATTTAATAGTCCGCTCCCTGCCGATCTCGCTGAGATCGTGGCAGCATTCAAGGAACTGTGAATAGGGGGCGGGCTTTTATCTGTGCGACAAAGGATTTATAGAAAGGTTCGCCGGGGGGCGGTTAGTTTGGGAAGTACATTGCGGCGTCTATAGGCCGCTGGAGACGGGCTCTCATGGCTGCGAGAAGTTTGCCGAGTGTCGGCGCGCATGGTGGACTGACGCGCTACCTCGAAGAAATCAGACAATTTCCGATGCTCGAGCCGCAGCAGGAGTACATGCTCGCCAAGAGCTGGCGCGAGCATGGCGACCGCGATTCTGCCCATCAGCTCGTCACCTCGCATCTCAGGCTCGTCGCCCGCATCGCCATGGGCTATCGCGGCTATGGGCTCCCCATCGGCGAGGTGATCTCCGAAGGCAATGTCGGCCTGATGCAGGCGGTGAAGCGCTTCGACCCCGACAAGGGCTTCCGGCTGGCGACCTATGCCATGTGGTGGATCAGGGCGGCGATCCAGGAATACATCCTGCGCTCCTGGAGCTTGGTGAAGATGGGCACCACCGCGGCGCAGAAGAAGCTCTTCTTCAATTTGCGCAAGATCAAGGGTCAGCTGAAGGCGCTCGAGGAGGGCGATTTGAGGCCCGACCAGGTGAAGCGCATCGCCACCCAGCTCGGCGTGAGCGAGGAGGACGTGGTGTCCATGAACCGGCGGCTTGCCGGCGATAGCTCGCTCAATGCGCCGGTCAGGAACGATGCCGAAAGCGGCGAGTGGCAGGACTGGCTAGTCGACGACACCATGGACCAGGAGACGGCACTTGCCGAATCCGAGGAGCGCGACAACCGCCGTGGGATGCTGAACGATGCGCTCAAGGGCTTGAATGCGCGGGAGCGCCGTGTCTTCGAGGCGCGCAGGCTCGCCGAGGACCCGCTCACCCTGGAGGAGCTTTCCGCCGAGTTCGGCGTGAGCCGCGAACGTATCCGGCAGATTGAGGTGCGCGCCTTCGAGAAGGTGCAGAAAGCGGTGACGAAGGCGGCCTCGGCGGCATCGCAGCCCGAGCCCGCCCCTGCCGGCTAATTTTGGTTTAGTCCCCTATTCCATTTTGACAGAATCCGTCATTGCCGGGCTTGACCAGGCAATCCATTCCACTGACGCCTCACCTCGCTGAGACGTAACGGCATGGATGCCCGGATCAAGTCCGGGCATGACGATGCGATTGAAATGCATCATGCTCGTTTTGTGCGCCGGGGAAACAAACGATTTTGAAGCAACTCACCGTCAGCGGCATCGAAATCGCCTATCTCGACGAGGGCAAAGGTCCTGCCGTCGTCATCGGCCATTGCTCGAGCGCTTCGCACAAGGAATGGCTGCCTCTGATCGAGACCCTCAAATCCGATTGGCGCGTGCTCGCCCCCGATTTCATCGGTTATGGACGGTCGGAACCTTGGCCCGCCGAGGAGCCTTTTTCCGTCGATGCCGACGTGAAGGTCCTCCTCGCCATCGCCAAGAAGACGAAAGGGCCGCTTCACCTCGTGGGCCATTCTTACGGCGCGGCCTTGGCGCTCGAGGCCGCGCGCACGCTGGGGCCGCGCGTGAAAAGCCTCACGCTCGTGGAGCCGGTCTCCTTCCAGCTGCTGAGACAGGAGGGCCGGCCCGAATGGGCGGAGGTCGAGACGCTCGGCCATGCGGTGCTCGGCGCCGTGGCGGAGGGCGACGACCGCGCCGCAGCCAAGGCCTTCATGACCTATTGGCTAGGCCGCTGGCGCTGGTGGTTGTCGCCCGAGCGCTTCAAGTCGGCGATTGCCGCCACCATCCCGAAGGTGGCGCTGGAGTTCGCCATCGCCATCGACGCACCGACCACCTTGCAGGATTACGCCGAGATCGCCGCGCCCACATTGCTGATTGCCGGCGGCTCGACCCGCGCGCCGACCCGCGCCGTCGTCGATCTCCTGGCGGCAACGCTGCCCAACGCCAAACTCGCGATTCTCAAAGGCGCAGGGCATATGAGCCCCTTCACCCATCCCGCCGAGCTCAATCGGCTGATCCTCGACCATCTCGCGGCTCAGCGGTGACCGGCACACCGTCTTCGTCGGGCAGCTCCTCGATATCGCGCGCGAATAACCCCTCGAGCTCCTTGGCCTGGGATAGCGCATTGGCCCGCACCTTCTCCAAATCCGTGTAGTACTGGTAGTCCTGATATAGGCGCCGCTCGTCCTGTCGCTTGAATGTCTCGGTCAGACGCTTCACCTCGGCCTCTCTCAGGCCCAAGCCGCGCAGCAGTCTCCGCGTCAATTCGAGCGCCGACAGGAAGGTCTCGCGTTCGATGATGGTGACCCCGAGATCCATGAGCTTGTGCACGTGCGTGCGGTCGCGCGCGCGGGCGTAGATCGGCAGGTCCGGAAAGTGTCTGCGCACCACTTCGGCGACCCTGAGCGAGCCCTCGACATTGTCGATGGCGAGCACGAAGGCAAACGCCTTGTCGGTTCCGGCAGCACGCAAGATGTCGAGACGACCCGCATCGCCATAATAGATTTGGGCACCGAACCGTTTGACGAAATCCACCTGCTCGATGTTCGAATCGAGCGCGGTGAACGGGATATGGCGGGCGCGGAGCACGCGCGCTACGATTTGGCCGAAGCGCCCGAGGCCTGCGATGATGACGTGATGATCTCCGCCCGGCGGTGTCTCGTATTCGGGCGGTTCCGGCTTCAAGGCGCGGTTGACGGCGTCGTCGATGAGGAGAAGCAGCGGCGTCGCCGCCATGGACAGCGTCACCGCCAGCGTCAAGAGACTGGCCATGGGCCGGTCGATAACACCCTCGAGCGCGCCAGCCCCAAACAGCACGAAAGCGAACTCGCCGCCTTGACTGAGCACGAGACCGAGGCGTCGCGCGGCGCTCCCGTCCAGGCCCCACCAGCGGCCCAGTAGATAAAGGATTGCGGCCTTGAGGATGACGAGGCTCAAGACGATGGCGAAGAGTTGCGCGGGCTTGCCGGTGAGCACACCTAGATCGATCGACATGCCGACGGCGATGAAGAACACGGCGAGCAACAGCCCCTCGAAGGGAGCAATGTCCGCCTCGATCTGATGGCGGTACTCGGAATCGGCGAGCAGCGCGCCGGCGATGAAGGCGCCAAGCGCGGCCGAGAGCCCAACCGCCTGCATGACGACCGCCACGCCAACTACCGTTAGAAGCGCGCTCGCCGTCATCGCTTCGCGCACGCCGGTCGCAGCGACCACCCGATAGAGCCGGCTCAAGAGAAAACGCCCGGCCACGATCACGCCGAGGATGGTGAGGATGGCAAAGAAAGCAGCTTTGATATCCATGGTGGACTCGCCCGCGCCAAAGGCGAAAAGCGGCACGAGCGCTATGAGCGGGATGGCTGCAAGGTCCTGGAAGAGCAGCACCGAGAAGGCGAGTCGGCCGTGGCGCGTCGTCAGTTCTCCCTTTTCCTCGAGCACCTGGAGCGCGAAGGCGGTTGAGGACAAGGACAGCGCAAGGCCGATGAACAGCGCCTGACCTGCGGCCAGTCCGAGAGCGACCGCGATGGCGGCAAGCACGATGGACGTGGCGATCAGCTGGGCCGCGCCGAGACCGAAGATCGCCGAGCGCATGGCCCAGAGTCTGACCGGACGCAGCTCGAGCCCAATCACGAACAGCAGCAGCACCACGCCAAACTCGCCGAAATGGAGAAGCTCGCCCACATCGTCCAGGGCGTAGTAAGGCCCGAGGACATAGGGTCCGATGACGACGCCGGCGGCGAGATAGCCGAGCACCGCGCCCATGCGGAGGAAGCGGCCGAGCGGTGCGGCAATGGCGGCGGCGGCGAGGAAAACCGCCACCTGAATCAACTGCGCCGTCACCATTTTGTCGTCCCCGTTCCCTTGGCTTCCGGCATAACATGCAATCCTTCGGCTCGCCTACTGCATCGTCGGACCCTCTACAACCGCCCCATCTTATGAGCACCAAAACGGCGATGAATAAGGAAGCCGTGGCCTCCCCGTCGCCCTCCTTCCGCGAGGCGCTCGGCGTCTGGGCCAAGATCGGCGTCACCTCCTTCGGCGGACCGGCCGGCCAGATCGCGCTCATGCATCGCGTTCTCGTCGATGAGCGCCGCTGGATCGGGCAGGATCCATTTCTGCATGCTCTGAATTTCTGCATGCTTCTCCCCGGTCCGGAGGCCATGCAGCTTGCCACCTATGTCGGCTGGCGGCTTCACGGCACGCTTGGCGGCCTAGCTGCCGGCATCCTCTTCGTGCTACCGGGCGCCCTGGTCGTGCTCGGGCTCAGCATCGCTTACGCACTTTATGGTCAAGTGCCGGTGGTTGAGGCAGCCTTCATCGGCATCAAGGCCGCGGTCCTCGTCATCGTCATCGAGGCGCTCGTCAGGGTCGCGCGGCGGGCGCTGCGCGGCCCTTATGATGTCGCCATCGCCGCCGCCGCCTTCGTCGCCATTTTCTTCCTTGCCGCGCCCTTTCCGCTCATCATCGCCGGCGCTGCCTTGATCGGCTTCGTGCTGGCGCTCGCCTCGCCTGCTCCGGCGCCCGCCACCCTCCCGCAACCGTCGCCCGTTCCGCTGTCACGGACGCTGAAGACGGCGGCGCTTTGGCTGGCGATTTGGATCGTCCCCCTCCTCCTCGTGGCGGCGCTCTTCGGGCGCGCCCATGTCACGACCGACGCCGCCTTGTTCTTCTCCAAGCTTGCCGTGGTGACCTTCGGCGGCGCCTATTCGGTGCTCGCCTACATGGCCCAGCAGGCGGTGGAGACCTATGGCTGGCTGAGCGCAGGCGAGATGCTCGATGGGCTCGGCCTCGCCGAAACGACGCCAGGCCCCCTCATTCTCGTAACCGAATTCGTCGGCTTCCTCGCCGGCTATCGCCACGGCGGCGAGCCGCAGCTTGCCTTTGGCCTGCTCGGCGCGGCGATCGCGCTGTGGGCGACGTTCACGCCCTGCTTCCTCTGGATTTTCACCGGCGCACCCTATGTCGACTGGCTCAGCGCAAGCCCTCGCCTCGCCGGAGCCCTCGCCGGCGTCACGGCGGCCGTCGTCGGCATCATTCTGAACTTGAGCCTTTGGTTCGCGCTCCACGTCCTGTTCGGCCGCGTCGACGCGGAATGGTACGGTCCATTGCGGCTCTGGACTCCCGATCCCTCCAGCCTCAACGTTGAGGTCGTGCTGCTTACGGCCCTGGCGGCGGTGCTCCTGCTTGTGCTCCGCCTCGGCATTGTGAGCACGCTCGCGATTGCCGCGGTGGCTTCGCTTGCATGGTCCTTCGTGGCAAGCGGAAGCTAGCGTCTAAATTCTGCCTGCAGTCGGCGAGGTGACCGGCCTCTAGCGCGGAATCCAGAGATTGACGAAGGGCGCCCGCACCCACGTCCCGCGACGACCGCTATAGACTCTCGCGAAAGGAGCCCTGACCCACGTGTCGCCGTCTTCGTCGTCGACCGACGTCAAGGGTGCGCGCACATGCGTCCCGTTCCGGTAACGCCAGCGGCGCTTGTAGGTGTCGACTTGCTGCACGAGCTCGATTCCATCCGCCGGCGCGATGACCGGGCTAGGTGCCGCCGAGCCAGGCGCGGGCATGCCGACGAGCAGCGCGAAGCCTGCCGCCGCGAGGCAAAGGTAAAGGGATCGATTGGTCATGCTGACTGTCTCCTTAACCAACTTCCCCTCGCCCATCCGCTTATTGGCGTTTCAAGCGCGCGCGAAGTGTGGCGAGACCCTGCCGATGTGGCAAGCCTAAATTACAGCCAGCCTCTGCGCTTGAAATAGAGATAGGGCAGTATCGCCGCCAGCACCATCAGGACGAGCGCAAGCGGATAGCTGAACCACCAATCGAGCTCCGGCATGTGGCGGAAGTTCATGCCGTAGATCGAGGCGATCAGCGTCGGCGGCAGGAACACGACGGCGGCAACCGAGAAGATCTTGATGATGTCGTTTTGCTGGATGCTGACCATGCCGAGCGTGGCATCGAGCAGAAAGATGATCTTGCCGGAAAGAAAGGTGGCGTGATCGGTCAGCGAGACGACGTCGCGCGCGGCGGTACGGATGCGGGCCTGGAGTGGCTTGACTTCCTTCCGCTCATTGGCGGCATGAACGAGAAAGGTGAGAAGCCGCGCGAACGAGTGGGCGCTTTCGCGGGCCTTCGAGGTGATCTCGCCCTCGCGCCCGATCGCTCGCAACAGCACGTCGAAGCGGCGTTGCCGTGACGCGACCCCACCTTTGATCTCGAAGATCGAATGGGACAGCCCTTCGACCTCCGCCTGGATGCGCTCGATGAAATCCGCGAGCCGGTCGATGATCGTTTCCAGGAGGCCGATCAGGACCGCGGCCCCGGTCTTGAGCTCCGACTCCGATCGGTTGCATCGCGCGATATAGATGGAGAAGGCCCGGGGCTCGGCATAGCGGAGCGTGATGAGCCTTTGTCCGGTAAGAATGAAGGTGACCGGCGTCGTTCTGGGCTCGCCCTGCTCGGGCTGGTACAGCAGCGTCGCGGTCATATAGTAGGCGCCGTTCTCCTGATAGAGGCGGCTCGAGGCCTCGATCTCCTGCTGCTCCTCGCGCGTGGGGACCTCGAGCTTAAGCGCCCGTTCGATCTGTGCCTCCTCCTCCGGCGTGGGATTGAGGAGATCGACCCAAAGGGCTCCTTCGGTGATCCTTGGCTTGCCCTTCTGGCGCTCGAGCGCACCGGAGCGGTTCTCATAGATGGTGAGCATCGGACCTCCCATTTTCCGAGCCCGAATGTGCCGAGGGCCTTAGACGCCCCTTCAGCCGGACGAGACCTTATACCAGCGCCTTCATGTTGCCACTGAGACATTGCGGCCCAGTCAGAAGCCAGAAAACCAGAAGTCAGAAACCAGAAGGCGCGAGTTGCCGGCTTCCGGCCCTGCTCTTTTCTGGCGTTCTGATTTCTGACTTCTGATTTCAGTTTTTCTGCACGATGCAAGCGCCGCCGTCTGAGCGCAAGCTAGCGCAGAGCCTGGCGGCATCGTCCCGGCTGTCGGCGCCGATCTGGACCATATAGAGATAGCGGCGACCCCGGCTCAAATTGCGCGCCGGCAGCACGAAGGGCTCGCGCTCACCGAGCAGCGAAACATGCTGCCGCTTCAGCCTGGCGAATTGGGCGAGCGCCCTGGCCTTGGAGAAAGAGGTCGAGACATGGACGCCCCAAGGCCGCCAGGCCCCGCTTGCCGTGAGCGGCTCGCTCTCATACACGGCCCGCACCACGAGCGGCGCGAGCTTGCGGCAGGAGTCCTGAACCTCAACGCCCGCGGTTCTGAGCAGCTCAGGCAACTCGGTCTCTTGCAGCTTCCATTCCTCCGCCGCGCGCCCGGTAACGAACTGGACATAGTTTTGCGTCTCCCAAGGAAGGCCGCTCGACCCGGAAAGCCACGCGCGCACGCGCTCGGCGCCCGCGTTATAGGCGGCGGCCGCCAGCCCGAAATTGCCGAACTCTTGGCGAAGATCGGCAAGCAGGCTCGCCGAGTGGACGATCGCCGACTTGGGCTCGAAGGGATCATCGAGGCCGCGCTCCTCCGCCGTGCCCGGCATGAACTGGGCGATCCCTTGCGCGCCCTTGGGGCTCACGGCTTGAGGGTTGAAGCGGCTCTCCTTCCAGATCAGGCGCACGAAGGGCATGGGCGGCAGGCCCCGCGCCTCAGCCTGCTGCTGCATGATCGGACAGACGATATCGACGAAGGGTTTGGGTCCCGCAAGAGCGAGGCCCGCTTCCTTCGCGCCCGCTCCCACGCGCGCAACGGCGATGCCCTCTCCAGCATTCGATGGAGCCGCCAGAAGGATAAGCCCGGCCGCAAGTGAAGCCATCCGCAAGACCCGCATCATGCCGCCAGTCTCGGACATGTCGGCGCGGAGGTCCATCCGGCTGGAAGGTCGTTTCTGAACTTGGGTCTAGTTCTTCTGCACGATGCAAGCCCCGCCATCGGCCTGGAGTTTGGCGCACAGGCTGTTGGCGTCCTCGCGGCTATCCAGGCTGATCCGCGCCGAATATTGCAGCTTGGTGCCCATATGCAGATCGCACGTTTCCACAACAGTCGGCTCGTAGCTGCCGAGGATGCCGGTGTGATCCTGCTTGACCTTGGCGAATTGTGCGAGCGCGTCGTCTTTGGAAAATGACGTGGCGATCTCGACACCCCATGGGGGTGCCTGCTGTGAGCTATCGCTGTCATCGCCCGCTTGCGGCGGGGAGCAAGGCGAAAGCGGTCCCTCTTGCTCCACCGCAGGACCGGCAAAGGCTTGCTGCGCGGCGAGCATCAGGCAGAGGACCAATGCCAGGACGTTCTTCATGCCGTGCATCATGCAGCGAGTCGATCAGGCGATAAAGCTCGGGTTCGGCTCACGCTAAATCCGTTCCTAACAGCAAATGCTTCCGGGTCGATCCCGCCGCCTCACTAAAACTTCATATTGAGCACGACCTGGGGAAAGGCGGTGAACCCGTTCCAATCGAGGTCTGACTGCGTGGAGAGCTGTTGGGTGAACTTGACGCCGGCGCCCAGCGTCACATTCGCCCTCGGGTTCCAGCTGAGGTTGCCGCTGCCGACAAAGACGAGATCCTGGCGGCCGCCTGGATAGTCGGAGAAATAGACCCCTTGCAGGCTGCCCGTCGCTGACAGCGACAGGTTCTTGACCGGCGGCCGCCAGCCGAGCGTCGCCGCGATGAAAGCGTTGCTGCTGATCTGGCTCGTGATGTCGGCGACGTTCTCGGACAGCGAAACCGAGATATCGGCGTAATAGCAGTAGGCCTCGCTGCCCTTGTCGCCGCATAGCCTGTTGCCAAGGCCGATATTCGAGCGCGACCAGCCGATCGACGGCGTGGCGACGACGATCTGGTTTGGGCCAAAGCCCGGCTCGTAGACACACCATCGAGGCCGATGGTGAGCAGGTCAGTCCGCGCCGTGCCGCCGGTCGAGAGCCCGGCCGTCTGCCGCCTGCCGAGCAGCCTTGTATAGGTGACGCTGGCATTCAGCGCATCGAAGGAGCTCGAATCGAGCGTGGCGTAACGGACCGCCGACGGACCGAGCAAGAAGGAGACCGTGTCCTCTTCGCGGCCGGCCGGCACCAGGATCAGCAAATTTCCGTTCTGGCTGCCGATCGAATCGGGAATGATGTCGACATCGGCTTGATTGGCGTTGGTCGCGTAGGTGTAGCCCGTCGACGCGATGCCTCTGACGACGGTCTTGCGCGGCACTTTCTTCTCGACGATCTCGGTGATCACGCGCGTTTTCTGCTTGCGCACCTTGATCAGCCGGTAGGTCGGGACATTGCGCAGATTGAGATAGGCCTTGCGCGCCGTGGTCGACCGCAACCCGAGCGGCACGACCACGCCCATCTCCTTCGCCTTTGCCTCGCGCTCGGCCTGGGTGAGTTCCTTCTTCTCCTCGATGGTCACCGTAGCCGTTTCGGTGCGCTTGACCGGCACCTTCTTGGTCTTGGTCGGGAGAACTGTTTCCGGACTGGGGGGAATGAAACTTTCGATCCGGCTCACTATATTAGCGTCGAAGCTTCGCAAATGAAGGCCGTCGCGCCGAGCGCAAGAACAGACCGTCGCAACAACGCTCGAACCATGCGATCATCGCAAAAGACGGCGTCAAAACTACCGGAGAGTATCGTGCAGCTTTCCCCTCGCAACTCGAAATTTCGTCTTCTTGCCGCCGCTGGCCTAGTCTTCCTCTTTGGCTCTGTTGCTTTTTCGCCGCAGGCCGAGGCCGGCAATCTTGCCGCCGACCCGAACGCGCTGCAGAAAATCCAGCAATTCATCTAAGCCTGCGCCGAGCGAGCTCCTGCTCAAGCCGCAAGCCAAAAAGCCCAAGAAACAGGCCAAGTCCGCCAAGGACTAGCTTCTCATTCGGGAAAGGCGCGGAGCGCCGTCTCGGCGACGCGCTCAAGCTCCTTGCGGCTCGCCCCGCTTGCCGCCTGCACCGCCATGCCTTCGATCACGGTGGCGAGGTATCGCGCCAGCGCGGCCGGATCGGAGTCGGCCGGAAGGTCTCCGTCTTTCTTCGCGCGCTTCAGGCGCTCCCTGATCGCACTCTGGTTTGCGGCACGGCGCGTCTCGAGCTCCTTGCGGATGCAGTCGGTCTCCTCGTCACAGGCGAGCGCGCCGTGCACGGCAAGGCATCCCTTGGGATGGCGCGGATCGCACAGGAACTTGGCCGTGCCCAGCAACAGCGTTTCGGCAACCGCGCGCGCCGTGGGCGCGTTTAGCGCCGCCTCCCAGAACGCCGTCCGTAAGGCCCCGTAGCGGTCGAGCGCCTTGCGGAACAGGCCCTCCTTGTTGCCGAACGCGGCATAGAGGCTCGGCGGATTGATGCCCATGACCGCGGTCAGGTCGCAAATGGTCGTGCCCTCGTAGCCCTTGCGCCAGAACACTTCGAGCGCGCGGTCGAGCGCCTGATCCATATCGAAAGCGCGGGGGCGGCCAATTGCCACGGCCCTATCTCCTGACATTTTTGTGATGCCTAACACCTCCTGCATCTGTAGTGACTGCTATATAATGCTCTTGACAGGCTCGGTCCAGCCTACATATGTAGCGCACGCTAAATAATTCACGCAGGAGATGGACCCATGTCGAACAAACTCAACGGAAAGGTTGCTTTGGTCACTGGCGGCTCACGCGGCATCGGCGCGGCGATCGCCAAGGCTCTGGCCGACGACGGCGCCGACGTCGCCATCAGCTATTCCGCCTCGCCTGACAAGGCCAAAGCGGTGGTCAACGGGCTCTTGGAGAAGGGCGTCCGCGCTCATGCCTTCAAGGCCGACCAGGCCAACGCGAAGGAGGTCGAGGCACTCGTGAAGTCCGTGGTCGAGCGCTTCGGGCGCCTCGACATTCTCGTCAACAATGCCGGCGTGTTCGTCACCGGCCAGGTGCACGATCGCGCCAATAACCTCGCCGAACTCGACCGGCAGTTCGCCATCAATGTCGGCGGCGTAGCGGCGGCCGTACGCGCCGCGGCCCCGGTCATGGGCGATGGCGGGCGTATTATCTCGATCGGCTCGGTGGTCGGTGACACCTCGCCCTTCCCGGGGATCGCCGATTACTCGGCGACCAAGGGCGCCATCGCCGCCTACACGCGCGGCTGGGCCCGCGATCTCGGGCCGAGAGGCATCACCGTAAACAATGTGCAGCCGGGCCCGATCGACACCGATATGAACCCGGCGCAGAACGGCGACTTCTCTCAAACGCAGAAGACCCTGACGGCGCTTGGCCGTTACGGCACCCCGGAGGAGGTTGCAGCAGCGGTTGCCTTCCTGGCCAGCCGTGCGGCGAGCTACATCACCGGTGCCAATCTCAATGTGGACGGCGGCATCGCATAGGGCTGTCAAAAGTAGGAGTTTACGATGATCGAGCTGAGACCCTTCGATAAGCTTGGCGGCGCAGACCATGGCTGGCTCAAAGCCAAGCATCACTTCTCTTTTGCCCGCTACCGCGACCCCAAGCGCATGGGTCACGGGAGCTTGCGCGTTTGGAACGACGATGAGATCGCTCCCAACACGGGCTTTCCCCCGCACCCTCACGAGGAGATGGAAATCGTCACCTATGTCCGCCAAGGCGCGATCACCCATGAGGACAGCATGGGTCACAAGGGTCGCACCGAGGCGGGAGACGTGCAGGTGATGAGCGCAGGGAGCGGCATCCGCCATGCCGAGTACAATCGCGAGCCTGTGCCGGCCAAGATCTTCCAGATCTGGATCGAGCCGAGTGTGGGCGGCGGCGAGCCCTCCTGGGGCGCCAAGCCGTTTCCCAAGGGAGACCGCTCGGGACGCTTTGTCCCGCTAGCGAGCGGCTTCGCCAGCGATCCCGAGGCGCTGCCGATCCGCGCCGAGGCCCGCGTTCTCGGCGCCACGCTCAAAGCCGGTGAGACCGCCAAATATGAACTTGCGCCCAGGCGGCACGTCTATCTCGTTCCGGCGCAGGGCAGTGTCGAGGTGAACGGCGTGCGCATCGGCCCACGTGACGGCGCCGCCATCACCGACGAGGCCCTGCTCGCGGTCAAAGCACTCGAGGACGCCGAGATCGTCCTCGTCGACGCAGCGTAGGATAGGCGAAGCGAAGGCCCCCCCTCCCCGTCGCTTCGCGCGGGCAACGGTGAAAGCCGTTGCCCGCCCCTACGGCTCGCGCGCCCCGCTATTTGTCGTCCTCGATTGCGGTCTGGGGCCGGTCGGTGCCCGGGTCGAGCTCCTCATGCCACTCCCCGTCGGAGGTCTCGTATTGGATGCCGACGGTCTCGCCCGGCAC
>Ga0302046_10003683_pt1 | contig 13793 bp, 12 predicted proteins | sample RVTome_11_FD_200261 | JGI IMG/M metagenome (GOLD analysis project Ga0302046, IMG submission 200261) | Soil microbial communities from uranium-contaminated site in the Upper Colorado River Basin, Wyoming, United States - RVT147D111 (version 2) ...
ATTTCCTGCGGCATCGGCCGGAGGAGATCGCCTGGCACACGCGCGTTCTCGCAACGACGGATGAGCGGGGTCCGGTCATCATCGACGTCAGCGATCAGGTATTCGAGGGGCTCACGGCGATCATGATCCATGCGCCCAAGGAGCTCAACTCCTTCGTTCGCACCACCGCCGTGCTCGCGGAGTTGGGCCTGACGATCGTCGACGCACGCATCGAGCCGATGAGCGAAGCTTACGACCTCGACACCTATTGCGTATTGGAGACGGACGGCAGCCCCGTGACCGAAGCCAGGCGCTTCGAGGAGATCAACTACCGACTGCGCGCGAGCCTGTCGCTGGAAAGCACTCAGAAGATCCGCGTGACGCGGCGAGCGCCGCGCCAGGTGCGCATGTTCTCGACGCCCGTGCAGATCAGCCTGTCTCGAGATCCCGCGCGGCCGCGCACCGTGCTCGACCTCGTCGCGGGCGACCGCCCGGGGCTGCTGTTTCAGGTCGGCAAGATCTTCGAGGAGCAGGGAATCCAACTGCAAAACGCCAAGATCGCGACTCTGGGCGAGCGCGCCGAGGACGTGTTCTTCATCGCCACCGAGGACAACCGTCCGCTCGACGACGCGCGTTGCGCGAAACTGGCCGCGGCCCTGGAGACCAGGCTCCAGGAGAGCGAAGCCGCATGAGACCGACGATGGTTGCAAGCAGCCGCAGTGAGCACCTATGTCGGCATTGAGTGACACCATCGAACGAGCCTGGGAGCGGCGAACCGATCTCAACCCTGCCAACGTCGACGCGGAGCTCAGAGAGGCGATCGAGCACGCCATCGCGGGACTGGACTCCGGGGAGCTCCGTGTGGCCGAGCGCGGCTCGGAGCCACGCGGCGAATGGATAGTCAATCAATGGCTCAAGAAGGCCGTGCTGCTGTACTTTCGAGTCAACGACAACCGCGCCATCGATGCCGGCTATACGCGGTTCTTCGACAAGGTCCCGCTGAAATACGCGGGTTTCGACGCCGCCGCTTTTTCCGCCGCCGGGACCCGCGTGGTGCCCGATGCGATCGTTCGGCACGGCGCCTACGTCGCGCCCGACGTGGTCCTGATGCCCTCGTTCGTCAACATCGGCGCCTACGTCGATCGCGGCAGCATGATCGATACCTGGGCCACCGTGGGCAGCTGCGCGCAGATCGGCCGCAACGTGCACCTTTCGGGCGGCGCCGGCATCGGCGGCGTGCTCGAGCCGCTGCAGGCGACGCCGACGATCATCGAGGACGATTGTTTCATAGGCGCGCGCTCGGAAATCGTCGAAGGCGTGATCGTCGAGCGCGGCGCGGTCATCGCGATGGGCGTGTGCATCAGTCAGAGCACACGCATTTACGATCGCCAGAGCGGTGAGATCAGCTACGGCCGGGTGCCGGCCGGCGCCGTCGTCGTGCCGGGGTCGCTACCCTCGGCGGATGGCGCGTACAGTCTGTCCTGCGCCGTCATCGTCAAGCGGGTCGACGAGAGGACCCGCGCCAAGACCAGCCTCAACGAGCTGCTCAGGCCGGGCGACTGACCGCGCGCGGGCACGCTCAGTAACGCAGATTGATATCCGCCTGCAAGCGGTTGTAGTCGCGTTTATTTCCGGCGGCCTCGCCGCGGTCCCCGACGATGTACCTCAGTGCGAGGTTCCAACCCCCCGGGAACACGTATCCACCGAGTAGGCTATGTCCGCTTCCGTCGCTCGTTCCGTTCGCAAAGTCGGAATCGGTAAATGCGCCCACCACCGCGTTGGCCTCGACGTCTTCATAAATATAGGCGATGCTCCAGTCTCCGGGCGCAGACAGGCGGCGGTAGGACGCGCCAATCGCGTATCCTTCGTCGAACACGTCCGCATCCGTGTTCCTCACGTAATCGAGGAACAACGTCAGCGGCTGACCGTCGAGGTCGAGCTCGAGCTCGCTGAACAGCTCGATCTCGGAGAATCCGTAAAGGTAGTCGCCGTTCTCGTCGAGCTGGTTCCCCTGCCCGTCGTCAGTCGTGAAGATAGGCGCGCGGCCTCGAGTGTGCGTCGTCTCGTAGTAGCTTAAGCCGGCGGTGAAACCGATGCCGTTGTCGAGCGTGCCCCGATAACCGCCCTGCAGGCCGAGCAGCATCGCGTCGGCCTCGCCGGCCCTCTCCTCCACCCAAAACGCCGCGGCGTTGCCGAAGAGATTTCCAGCGCCGTACTTGAGAGCGAGTCCCTCGGGCCGGAGATCGCCGTCATAAATCAAATGGTGATCGGCCGGCCGAAAAAACGGATTCGGCATCTTCCCGGCGATCAGATCGAGCTCTTCGGTGATTCCCCAGTCGAGGTAGGCGAGGTCGACGCCGACGTCCTTGAACGAGAACCCCTCGTCGAAGGTCTGATTGCCGGAGTCGTTGGTGAGTCCGCCCGTCGACAAACCGAACCCCGCCGACATGTTCCGGGCGACTTGCGCGTTTACCGCGGCCCGTGCCCTGATGCGGTGCTGGTGCCTTAGCGGGGCGGCATCGTCGTTGATCGTCTCGTGACGATAGCGCAGATCGCCGGAGAGCTTCACGGTCTCGGTCCACGGTCGCGCGACGGCTGCCGGCCGCTGGGCTGCCGGGCTCTGCTCCTCGAGCCGCGCCGACGCCGACGACTGCGCGATGCTCTGCTCCAGTCTAGCCAGGCGCTCGGTCAACCGCGCAAGCTCCACTCTCAGCGCGGCGACTTCTTGATCCGCCGGGGGCTGCGAGGCTGCATCGAGCGAAAAGAACAACCAGCTCAGGGCCGCCAGCGCGGCGATCTCAAGTCTCATCGGAACGTCTCTCCCTCTGTTCTCGCGGCCAAGCCGCCAACGATGGGGAGTAGTTTGGAACCGAATTGTTACGAAAGAGTTACAGTTTTGGCCGCAGGCGCCGCGGCGCGCTTCAGCCGAAGCGGCCGGTGATGTAGTCCTCGGTGAGTTTTTCTGCCGGATTCGTGAAGATCTGATCCGTCTCGCCGACTTCGATGAGCTTACCCAGATGAAAGTAGGCCGTGCGCTGCGAGACACGCGCCGCTTGCTGCATCGAATGGGTGACGATGGCGATGGCGAAGTTCTGCTTGAGCTCGTCGATGAGGTCCTCGATCTTGGCCGTCGCTATCGGATCGAGAGCCGAGCACGGCTCGTCCATGAGGATCACTTCCGGCCCGACCGCAATGGTGCGGGCAATGCAGAGTCGCTGCTGTTGTCCGCCGGAGAGCGCCGTGCCCGGAACATCGAGCCTGTCCTTGACCTCCGACCACAGCCCCGCCCGCTCGAGACTCGTCTGGACGATCTCGTCCAGCTCCGCGCGCGTCGGCGCCAGCCCGTGAATGCGGGGTCCGTAGGCGACATTGTCGAACACCGATTTCGGGAACGGATTCGGCTTCTGAAACACCATGCCGACCCGCGCGCGCAGCATCACGACGTCCATCTGGCGATCGTAGATGTTCTCTTCGTAGAGCTTGATCTCGCCGGTGATACGCGCCGACGGAATCGTGTCGTTCATCCGGTTCAGGCAGCGAATGAAAGTCGACTTGCCGCAACCCGACGGGCCGATCAGCGCAATGACCTCGTTGAGGCCGATATCGAGACTCACGTCCTGTATCGCGTGATTGTCCCCGTAGAACACGTCGACGTGGCGGGCTTCCATGACGGGGTCGGCGGCCGTGATCTCGCCGACGGTCCTATATGACTCCGCGACAACGGCCATCTGTGATCCTCTCTCCAGACCACTCTCACGGCTCTTGTCGGCCTCTACTCGCGCCACAATCTCATCTACATCCGGAGCTAGGCTCACAGTGTACTCCAACGGTTCTCGAGGGCCAGCTGCACTCCGCGTCACCAACGGCGCTCGAAATGCCGCCGTAGCAGGATGGCGCTGGCATTCATCAATAAAAGAAACAGCAACAACATCAGAATCGCCGCAGACGTGCGCTCGACGAAGGCGCGTTCGGGGCTGTCGGCCCAGAGATAGATCTGAACCGGCAGAGCCGTAGCGGGATCCAGCGGACTTGCGGGCGTGTCGACGATAAACGCCACCATGCCGATCATGAGCAAGGGCGCCGATTCGCCCAGCGCGCGCGCCATGCCGATGATCGTCCCGGTCAGCATCCCGGGCATCGCCAGCGGCAAGACGTGATGGGTGATGATTTGCATCTTCGACGCGCCGACGCCCATAGCCGCCTCGCGAATCGACGGCGGCACGGAGGTCAACGCCGCGCGCGCCGAGATGATGACGACCGGCAAGGTCATCAAGGTGAGCACCAAGCCGCCGACCAGCGGCGCCGAGCGCGGCAGTCCGAACCAGTTGATGAACAGCGCCAGGCCCAACAGCCCGAAGATCACCGACGGCACGGCCGCGAGATTGTTGATGTTGACTTCGATGAAATCGGTCCAGCGATTGCGTGGCGCGAACTCTTCGAGGTAGATCGCGGCCGCGACGCCCAAGGGAAAAGACAGCACCAGCGTAACGAGCAACATATAGAAAGACCCGACGCTCGCGCCCCAGATACCCGCCATTTCCGGATCTCTGGAATCGCCCTGGGTGAAAAATCCCTTGTTGAAAGCGAGCTCGACCCGCCCCTCCGCCTCCAAGACTTCGATCCACCCGAGCTGCTGATCCGTGAGGCGCCGCCCGGTGACCGGCGCGTCACGGTCCAGATTGCCCTTGATCAGCATGTCGACGTCGTCGTCGGCGAACACCGGCAGGCCGATGCTGCCGCCCACGAGGCTGGGGTCGGCCAACACACGATCTCTGAGCGCGAAGCTCGAGCTGATGCTGACGAGCGCGAACAGCTCGCGCAGCGACCCGCGCTCGGTCACTTCCGGGAAGCGGGCACGCAACGCATCCCGGACCATGACGAGATAGTCCGCTTGCTCCAGGGCTTCCTGAGGCGACAGCCCCTCTACCTCGAACTCCGCTACCGGAAGCTCGATGTCGAGCAGGATCACGGTCTGGCGGAAGGCCTTGTAGCCGTCGCCGATCAGGGTGAAGAAGAAAAACGCCAGGAAAAGGAGGCCGACCAACAAGGCGCCGAGCCCGGCGAGCTCGAAGCCGCGCTCGCGCCGATAGCGGCGCTTCAGGCCCGCCGCGACCCGTTCCTTGAGGCGAGAGGCTCTGGCCGGCTTACTCATATTGCTCACGGTAGCGGCGCACGACCTTGAGAGCGATGACGTTGAGGGCCAGCGTCGACAGAAACAGCGTCAGACCCAGAGCAAAAGCCGCCAGCGTCTTGGCGCTGTCGAACTCCTGGTCGCCGATCAGGAGCGTGACCATCTGCACCGTCACCGTGGTCACGGCCTCGAACGGGTTCGCGGTGAGATTCGCGGCGAGGCCCGCGGCCATGACGACGATCATGGTCTCGCCGATCGCCCGAGACACGGCGAGCAGTATGCCGCCGACGATGCCCGGCAAAGCAGCGGGCAGGACGACCCGACGAATGGTTTCGGACTTCGTCGCGCCGAGGCCGTAAGAGCCGTCCCGCAAACCCTGCGGAACGGCGTTGATGACGTCGTCGGAGAGCGAGGAGACGAAAGGAATGATCATGATGCCCATCACCAGGCCCGCGCCGAGCGCGCTCTCGGAGGACACGTCCATGCCAAGCGCGTCGCCGATCCGGCGGATGAACGGGCTGACCGTCAATGCGGCGAAGTAGCCGTAGACGACGGTCGGTATGCCCGCCAGGACCTCGAGCATCGGCTTGGCGTACGCCCGCACGCGCTTGTCCGCGTACTCCGACAGATAGATCGCCGACATCAGCCCGACCGGAACCGCCACGAGCATCGCCAACCCGGCGATCATCAGCGTGCCCGTGAACAGCGGCACGGCGCCGAAGGCGCCGGAAGACCCCACCTGATCGACCCTGATCGCCGTCTGCGGGCTCCAGCTCAAGCCGAACAGAAATTCGAATACGGAGACCTGCTGAAAGAACCTCAGCGCCTCGAAAAGCACCGAAAGAAAGATTCCGACGGTGGTCAATATCGCGACCGTGGACGCGGCCATCAGCCCACGCTCGAGGATCTTCTCGACGAAATTGCGCGCGCGAAAATCCGGCCGCAGCCGGCGCAGCGCGAACGCCAGCGCGGCGACGGCGATTGCGAACGCCGCAACGGCGAGTATCCAACGGCTGAGACGCAGCACCGCCTCGTAGCGTTCCGCCGCGGTCACGATCGCCGGTGTCGGCGTGCCGGCGACGATGTTGCCCTCGACGAGGTTCCGAATGTCGTTGAAGATGAGGCCGCGCTGCGCCTCGGGGAGCGCTTGCAGCTCCGCCGGCAGCCCCTCGAGCACGTAGCCGCGGATCAGCACCGGCTCGAAGATCTGCCAGCCGACCACCAACAGCAGCGCCGGCAGTGCGCACCAGAGCGCCACATAGCCGCCGTGATATCCGGACAGCGAGTGGGTCTTGCCCGCGCTCACGAAGCCCAGCGCCCGCCGCCTGCCGAGGACGTAGGCGAGCGCCGTCAATCCTGCGAGCACTACGAGTAGCGTGGATGGAGCCAACCTGGTCTCGCCTCCGGCTCTATCCGCTTCTATCGACGGCCGACGGCTCGAGGCTTTGCAACGACCGCACCGTGGTCAGCACTTCCTCGTGCTCGGCCTCGGGTAACGGCACCAGACCCTTGTCGCTCAGATAGCCGAACTCCCCGGCCGCGCTCTCGCTGGTGAACTCGCGCAAGAACTCCTCGATGCCCGGAATCACGCCGATGTGGGCTTTCTTCACATAAAAATACAGCAGCCGCGCTACAGGGTAGCCGCCGTTGGCGATCTCCTCGAAATCGGGGAGCACACCGTCGATTCGAGAGCCGCGAACCTTGTCGTAGTTCTGCTCGAGAAAACTGTAGCCGAAGATTCCCAAGGCATTGGGATTCGCCTGGAGCTTTTGCACGATGAGGTTGTCGTTCTCGCCCGCCTCGATGAACGCGCCGTCCTCGCGCATCGTGCGGCAGGCTATCTGGCGGTCCGCGCCGACGAGCGCCGCATACGCCGGAAGCGTCGCGCAGCCCGCGTCCATGACGAGCTCGACGAAGGCATCGCGCGTGCCGGAAGTCGGCGGTGGCCCGAGCACCTCGATATCGACTACCGGCAGCGCCGGATCGATGTCGACCCAGCGCTCGTAAGGATTCGGCAGCAGCCGTGCCGGATCGGCCGGATCCGGCACTTGCTTCGCCAGCGCCAGAAATATATGAGTGCGCGTGAGCTCGTATTCCTGTGCCGTGCGCGAGTTCGCCAGCACGATGCCGTCATAACCGATCTTGATCTCGATGACGTCGGCCACGCCGTTGCGGGCGCACAGCTCGAGCTCGGAGCGTTCGATCCGGCGCGAGGAATTGGCGATATCCGGATGCTGGACGCCGACGCCGTTGCAAAACAACCGAATCCCGCCTCCGGAGCCGGTCGATTCGACCTTCGGCGTCTTGAAACGGGTGCCGCGGCCGAAACGCTCTGCAACCACGGTCGAGAACGGATACACCGTGGACGAGCCGACTATGCTGATGTAGTCTCGCGCCACCTGCGCGGACACCGGGCCGGCGAGAAGCGCCAAGGCGCAGCATGCGGGCAAGCGCGCAGCAAGGGCTCGAACGCATGAACCGGACCCGAGCGGGTTCGGGTGGTTAGGCATGAGAACTCCTTGTTTGTATTTTGGCCCGCCTTCCGGCGCTGGGTGCATTCCGGAGGCGCTCAACTCGCGAGAGACTATCCAAGAATTGTTAAAGAATTATTGCAAAGTGCGGCCCGGCCGCGAGTTCCGGCACCAGGAGCCCCATTTTCAAGCAGTTATGGCGGCTCCACGGCGCCCCGGCGGTGACGCCCGATCATGAATGTTCTGCAGCTCACCCGCAACCTGATCCGCCGTCCCTCGATCACGCCCGACGACCGCGGCTGCCAGCAGCTCCTCGCCGAGCTGCTCGAGCCGCTGGGCTTCAGCATCGAGCACCTGCGCTTCGGCGACGTGGACAATCTGTGGGCGCGGCGCGGCACGGAAAAACCGCTGTTGTGCTTTGCCGGGCATACGGACGTCGTTCCTCCGGGGCCGGCGGAGCAGTGGTCCGTCGACCCCTTCGCCGCCGAGGTCGTGGGCGACAAGCTCATTGCCCGTGGCGCCGCGGACATGAAAGCGGGCCTGGCGGCGATGATCTGCGGCGGCGCGGATTTCATCGCGGCTCACCCGAAGCACGCCGGCTCGCTCGCGTTCCTGCTCACCAGCGACGAGGAGGGCGCCGCCGAGAACGGCACGCTGAAAGTCATGGAGACGCTCCGTGGGCGGGACGAGCGCATCGACTGGTGCGTCATCGGCGAGCCGTCGAGCGAGCACCAGCTCGGGGACACGGTTCGGATCGGGCGGCGGGGAAGCCTCACGGGCCTGATGACCGTTCGCGGGACCCAGGCGCACGTCGCCTACGCGCTCTCGGCGGACAATCCGATGCACGCGCTGGCGAGATTCGTCGACGCGATCACCCGCGAGCCCGTCGATCACGGCAACGCGAGCTTTCCGCCCACGACCTTCCAGATGGTGAATGTTCACTGCGACGCCGGCGCACCCAACGTCGTGCCCGGCGAGCTCAACTGCCGCTTCAATTTCCGCTATTCGACCGAATGGACGCACCAAACGCTGGCGGCGAAGGTCGAGCGGCTGCTCGACGGGCTTGGGCTCAGCTACGAGATCCGCTGGCGGGTCGCGGGCGAGCCGTTCGTCACCGCCGAAGGGGTTCTCTCCGCCGCGGTCACACGAGCGATCGAAGAGCACACCGGGCGCCGGCCCAAGCTCTCGACCAGCGGCGGCACCTCCGACGGCCGCTTCATCTCACCCTACGGCGTCGACGTAGTCGAGGTCGGCCCGGTAAACCAAACCATCCACCAGATCGACGAGGAGATCCTGGTCGCCGATCTTCCGCGCTTGCAGGCGATCTACTGCCGGATCGCGGAGCTGTTGCTCGCCGAAAACCCCGCGACAACGTAGCCCGCAGATCTCGCGGGGCGATGTCGCCGTGAGCGTCGTGGCCGAGGAGGCGGCGATTTGCTCCCTGCAATCGCCGCACTTCCGCCATCCATGGCGGTCGCGTGCCATGGACGGCACAAAGCGACGAGGCCCCGATTCGAGCCTCGCCAGGATGGCGAGGCGAGATTTAGCGAACGGCGACATCGCCCCGCGAGATCTGCGGGCGGTCAGGTGGGTGCCAGCCGCTTCCAGTTGGCCGCGACGCCGAGGATCGCGAGCAGCACGAACCAGATGAAGGTCCAGCCCGGCATGCTCAAGCCCAGAAACGACCAGTTGACCACGGCGCATTCACCCGAGCCCGTGAACACGAGCTCGAGCGCCTCGAGCAGCGGGAACGCGTCCATGATGTAGTCCAGCCCGGGCCCGCAGGCGGGCACCTGCTCGGCGGGAAGATTCTGAATGTATACGTGACGGCCCGCGATACCGGCGCCGACGGCGGCGACGGCGATCAGGACCACGCCGTAGGCGCGAGCGGCGAGGCCCGCCGGGTTGTGCAGCGCCGCAACCAGAAACACGGCCCCGAGCCCGATGAAGGCCATGCGCTGGAAGATGCACAGCGGGCAGGCCTCGAGGCCGAGCACGTGCTCGGCGTAGAGCGCATAAGCCATCAGCGCGACGACGATCGCAAGCCCGAGGAGATTCTCCCAGCGCCGCTCCCGTTGACGGCTGCCGGCCAGCCAGCGGCTAACCCGCATTCCGGTCGACGACCTTGGTCTCGATCGTTTCCAGCTTGATGTGCCGCACATCCTTGCCGTGGACCATGTAGATGACGTACTCGCAGATGTTCTTGGCGTGATCGCCGATGCGCTCGAGCGCGCGCGCCGACCAAGTCAAGTCCATGACGCGGCTGATGGTCCGCGGGTCTTCCATCATGAAGGTGATGCTCTGGCGATAGATCGCCTCGTACTCCTGATCGACGTCCTCATCGGCCTTGACGACGTCCAGGGCCAGCTTCGAATCCAGGCGCGCGAAGGCGTCCAGCGCGCGGTGCACGGCGACCGTGACGTGCCGGGCGATGTTGCGCAGCTCCCGGTAGTTGTTCACCGAGCCCTCCAGGCTCGCCAGGCGGGCGGCGAGGAAGCCGATCTTCTCCGCTTCGTCACCGATTCGCTCCAGATCCGTAATCGTCTTGAGGATCGCGACGACGAGCCGCAAGTCGATCGCCGCCGGCGCCCGCGTCGCCAGAATGCGGCTGCACTCCTCGTCGATCGAGACTTCGAGCTCGTTGACCTTGTAGTCGTCGTGGGCGACTTGCAGGCCCAGCGCGCTGTCGGCCTGCGAAAGCGCCTGCAAGGCGCGGTCGAGCTGCTCCTCGACCAGACCACCCATTTTCAACACCGAGTTGCGAACGTGCTCCAAATCCTCATTGAAGCGGCGGGAGATGTGATGACCAAAATCTTCGACTTCCATAGCGATCACTGCGCGGCTGCTTGCCGCACGCCTCCTCGGGTTGCGATTCGGTCCGGTGGAAAATGACAGCGAAAAACACTGCCCTTGGCAAGCTCGCTCTCGATCTCGAGCTTGGCGCCATGGCGCTGTAATGCGTGCTTGACGATCGCAAGCCCCAGCCCTGTTCCGCCCGAGGCCCTCGATCTGCCCGGTTCGACCCGGAAGAAACGCTCCGTGACCCTCGGGATCAGCTCCTCGGGGATGCCGATACCGGTATCCTTGACCTCGAAGCACACGCCGCCCTTGGTCGCCTTCCAGGCGATGTCGACCTTGCCGTCGTCCGGCGTGAATCGCACGGCGTTGTTGATCAGGTTGAAGAACACCGAATGCAGCTGACTCTCATCGCCGAGCAGCGCGGCATCCGTCTCCAGCGACAAGGCCGGCTTCGGCCCCGCACCCGATTCCGCGAATTCCTTGTGAATCGCCCTCAGCATCGCGCCCACCTCGACGAACTCGTGACCGGCATGGCCCTCCATGGACTCGAGCCGGGACAGCTCCAGCAGATCGCGGACGATGCGCGTCATGCGGTCGACCTGCCGCTGCATCTCGGCCAGCGGCGTGTGCCACACCGACGGAATCGAGCCGTCGTCGAGCATCGCATCCAGATAACCGCCGATCACGGTGAGCGGCGAACGAAGCTCGTGGGACGCGTTGGCGACGAAGTCGCGCCGCGTGCGCTCGAGGCGGAACTCGTGCGTGATATCGCGAAAAATCGCCAGGCGCTGGTTTCTGCTGTAGGGGATGATCTGCACCGCCAAGCGGCCCGCTGTGTCTTTCGGCGACGGGATCGTGATGACATCGTCCTTGGCGGCGTCCAGATAGGCGACGAATTCCGGGTTCCTGATCAAATTATCGATGCGCTGGCCGACGTCGCGGCTCGATTCCAGGCCCAAGAGCCGGTTGGCTGCCGCGTTGAACCACTGAATCTCGTGCTGAACATTGAGTATGATCCCGGCGTCGCGTAACGCTCCCGTGGATTTGTAGACCTCGCGCAGCAGCTGGTGATACTTTTTCTTCCGATAGCGGGCCTTGTCCTTGACGCGCTCGACGCGGGCCAAGAGCTCGGCCCACATGCCCCTGTCGCTGGTGATGAACAGCGGCTTCCTGTCGTCGAGAGCCCGATCCAGGTCGTAGAGGCGGCAGAGCACGATGCCGAGCCAGATCGCCAACGCCGCCGCGAGCCACCAGCTTACGGCGCCGAACCACGCCCCCAGCGCCAGGGCCGCCAGCAGCCAGCCGCTAAGGCCGAGGAGCTGCCGTACCCATCGCTTCGACACGTCTAAGTTCCGCGAGTAGAGAACCGGTAACCGGCCCCTCGAACGGTCTGGATGTGCTTGTCGTAGCCATGCGCCGTCAAGGCCTTACGCAGGCGCCGAATATGCACGTCCACGGTCCGTTCTTCGACGTAGACACTACCACCCCAGATTCGATCCAATATTTGTGTTCGCGAGTATACGCGCTCCGGGTGCTGGATAAAGAAGCTCAGCAGCCGGTACTCCGTCGGCCCCAGGGGGACCTCGGCGTCGCCGACGCTGACGCGGTGACTGGCGGCATCGAGCTTCAACTCGCCGACGTTCATGACCGCGTCTTCGGCCGGAACGGTGCGCCGCAGCAGCGCTTTGACGCGGGCTTGCAACTCCCGGGGCGAGAACGGCTTGGTAATGTAGTCGTCGGCACCACCGTCGAGTCCGGCGACGCGGTCATCCTCCTGACCGCGGGCCGTCACCATGATGATCGGGATCTCCTTGGTGGCCTCGTCGCGTTTGAGCTGCCGGGTGAGCTCGAGCCCGCTGACGTCCGGCAGCATCCAGTCCATCAGGATCACGTCCGGGTAGCCGTCGGCGATCGCGGTTCGTGCCTCCGCGGCGTTGGCCGCACCGAGCACCTCATAGCCCGCCCGGCCGAGGTTGAACACGAGCATGTCGCGGATCGCGCCCTCGTCCTCGACCACCAGTATTTTCCTAGCCGACATAACTACTTAAGCGTGAGTCCTGGCGAAGTGTAGTATTAAGCCTCGGAATTATTGCAATTTCGTTAACGCTGCCACGCGGTCTCGCGACGCAGGTAGACCGGCAGCGCCGTCTCCACGGGCGAGCCGCGGCCCGCCGCGAGATCGGCGGCCGCCAGCAAGCACAGATCCGCCGCCCGAGGCATCTGCTCGGGCAGCCTGAGCGCGGCGGCCTCGGCGACGCGCGCCAGCTCGGCCGCATACGCGCTGAGACCGCTGCCGGCGAGCGCGCCGCCGGCCGGCCCCAGCCAGGCGACCTCGCCGGGATCGCCGAGCCGCTCGCGCCCGAGCGGCGTTACCAGACCGTCGCGAATCTCATACTCGGCCCAAAACACCTCGCCCATGCGCGCGTCGACGCATATCAGGCAGTGCCCGACGCCGTGACTGCGCCAGACGCCCTGGGCCGCGGCGGCGAGGCTCGAGATCGGCAGCAGCGGGATGCCGAGCCCCAGCCCGAAGCCGTGCGCGACCGCCGCGGCAACCCGCAAGCCCGTGAACGATCCGGGGCCCCTGCCGAAAGCCACGGCGTCGAGGTCATCGAGCGTCAACCCGGTCTGCTCGAGGAGCTCCAGCGTCAGCGGCAGCAGCCTCGCGGTCTGCTGGCGCGGCTCGGCGATCGTGCTTTCGGTGAGGCTAGACCCGACCATCAGGGCCACCGAGCCCACCGAGCTCGAGGTTTCCAAGGCGAGCAGCCGGCTCATGCCTCCGCCTCCAGGGCGTCGACTGGCTCGGGACGCAGGCTTGCTGCATAGGCGAGCGCGTCGTCCCGCTCTTCGAGCAGCGGCATCGGCGGCAGGCTATCGAGGAAGGCCCGGCCGTAAGCGCGCGTCTTGAGCCGCGGGTCGCCGAGCACGACGAGACCGCGATCGTCGAAGTCGCGGATCAGACGGCCGACGCCCTGCTTGAGCGCCAGCACCGCCTGCGGCAGCTGGAAACGCCGGAACGGATCCTCGCCCCGCGCGCGAAGCGACTCGAGGCGGGCGGCGATCAGCGGATCCGCCGGCGAGGCGAACGGCAGCTTGTCGATGGCCACGAGCCGCAGCGCCGGACCTTTGACGTCGACGCCCTGCCAGAAGCTGCCGGTGCCGAGCAGCACGCCGTCGCCCGCGGCGCGAAAGCGATCCAGTAGCTCGGTGCGCGGGCCCTGGCCCTGGACGAACAGCGGCCCGGGTTGCGGCCGCGCTGCAAGCCAGCCGCGCGCCTCGTCGAGCGCGCGATGACTCGTAAACAACACGAATGCCCCGCCGCCGCAAGCCGCGACCAGCGGCCAGACGCGGCTCAGAAAGCGCGCCGTGTAGTCGGGCTCACCGGGCTCCGGCAGGCCATCCGGAACATAGAG
>Ga0302046_10003684_pt1 | contig 13793 bp, 12 predicted proteins | sample RVTome_11_FD_200261 | JGI IMG/M metagenome (GOLD analysis project Ga0302046, IMG submission 200261) | Soil microbial communities from uranium-contaminated site in the Upper Colorado River Basin, Wyoming, United States - RVT147D111 (version 2) ...
CCCCCTGGCGTTGCCGGACCCCGAGCACCTGCCCGACCTCGCGGCCCTCTCCCAGTTCGAGGCCGTGCAGCTGTTCGTCGCCCGGGCGACGGCCGTCAAGCCCGGGTTCTCGGTGACGAACGAGAACGCGCCCGCGGTCGCCGAGATCTGCGCGCGCCTCGACGGCCTGCCCCTGGCGATCGAGCTCGCCGCAGCGCGGGTGAAGCTCCTGAGCCCCGATGCGATCCTCAAGCGCCTCGAGCACCGCCTCGAGCTCCTGGCCGGCGGCGCGCGCGACCTCCCGCAGCGCCAGCAGACACTGCGGGGCGCGATCGCCTGGAGCTTCGACCTGCTCGAGGAGCACGAGCGAGCCCTGTTCGCCCGCCTCGCCGTGTTCCTGGGCGGCTTCACCCTCGAGGCGGCCGAGGCCGTGTGCAACCCCGGAGCCGAGCTGGGCGTGGACACTCTCGACGGCATCGCCTCGCTGGTGAACAAGAGCCTGATCCGACAGATGGTGCTCGGCGACGCCGAGGACCGCTTCCTGATGCTCCAGACGATCCGCGACTTCGCCCTCGAGCGCTACGAGGAGCTCGAGGATCGCGATCGGACCCGGGCCCGTCATGCCGCGTTCTTCTTCGCGCTCGTGGAGCGCCTCCGTCCGCTGTTGATGGGGGCCGAGCAGGCGCGCTGGCTCGACGCGCTCGAGGAGGAGCACGACAACCTGCGGGCGGCCCTCCAGGGCGCCGTCCGTGCCGGCGACGCGGAGACGGCGGCCCGCCTCGGCGGGGCGCTGTGGCGGTTCTGGCAGATGCGCGGACACCTCCGCGAGGGCCGCGACCGCCTCGCCCAGGTGCTCGCCTGCCCCGGGGTCGAGGAGCACCCCGAGGCGCTGGCCGACGCGCTGGAGGGCGCCGGGGGCATCGCCTACTGGATGGGCGAGCTCCAGGAGGCATCCCGTCATTACGCCGCCTCGCTCGAGCTCCGGCGCGACCACGGGGACTCGCGGGAGATCGCCGAAGCGGCGTACAACCTCGCGTGCGTGCACGTCTTCTTCGAGGAGACGCGCGACCCGGAGCTGGCCGAGCCGCTCCTCGAAGAGGCGCTCAAGCGCTTCCGCGAGCTCGGCGATGACGCCGGCGTCGCGAAGGTGCTGTGGGCGGGAAGCGGGCAGGAGTTCACGACCGCGGCGCTCACCGGGGCCGCGCCGAGGCCCGAGATGCTCGAGCGGGAGATCCGCGACCTGGAGGAGGCCCTGCGGCTGTACCGCAAGGTCGGCGACCGCTTCGGCGAGGCCTGGGCGCTCCACATGCTGGGGCTGTGCCTGGCCCTCCTCCAGCGCTTCGCCGAGGCCCACGAGGCGTTCGACGAAGCGGTATCGATCTTCCTCGAGGCGGGCGACTCCTCGGCGATCCCGGTGCTGCTGGGCGACTACTCGGTCCTCGCCACCGTCCGGGGCGACGGGGAGCGCGCGTTCCGGTTCAGAGGCGCGATGGCCGCGGCGGAACGGGAGACGGGGGTCGGACTCGCGGGCTGGGCGACGCAGATGTCCTACCTGCGTGAGCGGATGGCGGCGCTCCTGCCGCCCGAGGAGGCCGAGCGGGCGCACGCCGAGGGCGAGCGGATGGGGCCCGAAGAGGCCATCGCGGCGGCTCGCAGCTGGGCGGAGGCGCAGGCGCGTGGTGGAGCTCAGCCGTCGTAATCGCGGTCGCCGGGCGCCGCGGTGGCCGCGGACCGATCGGCTCGAGGAGCGATCGATACGACTACGGCCATCTCGCCGCGGATCGGCATGGCCGTGAGCGGCCGCTGCCGGGAGGGGGCGGTATCGCGCACCGCCCCCCTGTTCCGCCGGGTAGCATGAGCGGGAGAGTCGAGGAGGTGTGAGGTGACCGAGGACTTCCTGCCCCTGATGGGGATCGATCACGTCGAGCTCTGGGTCGGCAACGCGCGCCAGGCGGCCCACTACTACTCGAAGGCGTTCGGGTTCAAGGTCTCGGCCTATCGCGGGCCGGAGACGAAGATCCGCGACAAGGTGTCGTGGCTCTGCGAGCAGGGCGACATCCGCTACGTGTTCACCGGCGCGCAGGCGCCCGACCACGAGATCGCCCGCCACGTGCTCGAGCACGGCGACGGCGTCCGCGACGTGGCGCTGCGCGTGCCCGATGCCACGCGGGCGTGGGAGGAGACCACGAAGCGCGGCGCCGAGAGCGCGGTGGAGCCGACAGTGCTCGAGGACGACCACGGCAAGGTGGTCCGCTCCGCGATCAAGGCCTACGGCGACACGATCCACTCATTCATCGAGCGCGAGAACTACTCGGGCCCGTTCCTGCCCGGATTCCGGGTCGAGGAGGCCTACGCCGACGACGGCCCCGAGGTGGGGCTGCAAGCGATCGACCACGTGGTGGCGAACGTCGAGCTGGGCAAGATGAACGAGTGGGTCGAGTTCTACGCGAACGTGATGGGATTCTCCCAGCTCGTCCACTTCCGCGACGACCAGATCTCGACCGAGTACACGGCGCTGATGTCGAAGGTGATGTGGGACGGCGAGGGGCGCGTGAAGTTCCCGATCAACGAGCCCGCCGAGGGTAAGAAGAAGTCCCAGATCGAGGAGTACCTCGACTTCTACCGGTCGCCGGGCGTCCAGCACATCGCGATGCGCACCGACGGCATCGTGCAGACGGTCGAGGCGCTTCGGGCCCGCGGCGTTCGCTTCATCACGGTCCCGGAGACCTACTACGCCGACATCGCGGAGCGGGTCGGGGAGATCGACGAGGACTTCGAGGACCTCGAGCGGCTCGCGATCCTCGCCGACCGCGACGAGGAGGGCTACCTGCTCCAGATCTTCACGAAGATCCAGCAGGACCGCCCCACGGTCTTCTTCGAGGTGATCGAGCGCCACGGCTCCCAGGGCTTCGGCCTCGGGAACTTCAAGGAGCTCTTCGTCGCGATCGAGCGCGAGCAGGCGGAGCGCGGCAACCTCTGAGATGCCCGCGCCATCGAGGGACGAGGTCGAGGGCGTCCTCGACCTGATCGCGGCCGAGAGCCGCCGCTACCTGGCCTCGGTCGACGAGCGCCCGCTCCGCGCCCCCGACGCCGACGAGCTCGCGCTGGCTATGGCCGCACCCCTCCCCGAGGAGGGCGTCGGCGCCCTCGGGGCCCTGCGGGAGCTGGTGGACAAGGGCATGGGCGCCGGTGTGGCCTCGAGCGGCCCCCGCTTCTTCCACTACGTGATCGGCGGAGCCACTCCGTCGGCGCTGGGAGCGGCGTGGCTCACCGATGCGATCGACCAGAACCCCGGGCTGTGGGAGGCGAGCCCGCTCGGCAGCATGGCCGGCGCCCTGAGCCTCGAGTGGCTGCGTGAACTGTTCGGGCTGCCGCCCTCGTGGGGCGGGGCGATCGTCACCGGCGGCACGATGGCGAACTATGCGGCGCTCGCGGCCGCCCGCCGCTGGTGGGGGCTCCGCCACGGGGTCGACGTGGAGGCCGACGGGCTCTCGGGCCTCCCACCGATCCCGCTGTTCTCGAGCGGCTACCTGCACGCGAGCGCGCGCAAGGTCTCGGCGATGCTCGGCATCGGCCGCGACCGGATCCGGACCTTCGCCCGCGACGCCGCGGGCCGGGTCGACCTCGACGCGCTGCGCGCGGCGCTCGCGGAGGCGGGCGGGCCGGCCATCGTGGTCGCGAACGCGGGCGAGGTGAACGCCGGTGACTTCGACCCGATCGCCGGCATGGCCGACCTCGTCGCCGAGCACGAGGGGTGGCTGCACGTGGACGGGGCGTTCGGGTTGTTCGCCGCCCTCTCGCCCCGGACGCAGCATCTCGTCGAGGGCGTGGGCCGCGCGCACAGCGTCAGCGTCGACGGGCACAAGTGGCTGAACGTCCCCCACGACACCGGCTTCACCTTCGTCGCCGACCCCAGCCTCCTCGACGGCAGCTTCGCGCAGCTAGCCGCCTATCTCACGACCGAGGAGGACCGGATGAACCTGATGTGGCGCACCCCGGAGAGCTCGCAGCGGGCCAGGGGGATCGCGGTGTGGGCGACGCTCCGCGCCTACGGACGCGCCGGCTACCGCGAGATGGTCGAGCACCACCTCGATCTCGCCCAGCGGGTCGCGGCCCGGGTGGACGAATCGCCCGACCTCGAGCGCCTCGCCGAGGTGCCGCTCAACATCGTGTGCTTCCGCTCCCACCCCCCGGGCGTCGACGATCCTTCCGCGCTCGACGACCTGAACCGCCGTATCGGCGTCGACATCCTGCGCGACGGCCGCGTCTACGTCGGCACGACGACCTTCGAGGGCCAGGTCGCCTTCCGTCCCGCGATCGTGAACTGGCGCACGCGCGAGGAAGACGTGGACCTGCTCGTCGACGTGGTCCGCGAGCTGGGCGCTCGCCTCTCCTAGAGCAACCCGCGGAGCAGGGCCGCGGCGCCGGCGACCCCCGAGAACCCGAGGACGGCCGGGCGCAGCCACGCGCGGTCGGCGAGGCCGGAGAGCCGTGAGCCCACGAGCAGGCCGATCCCGAGCGGCGGCACGAGCTCGAGGGCGAGCACCGCCTGCCAGCCCGCGATCCGGTGGGCGAGCAGCAGCCCGCCGATCGAGATCGCGAGCCCGGCTACGAACGAGACCGCCAGGGTCGAGCGGATCTGCGCGCCCGGCCGGTCGCGGTACAGGATCGCGAGCGGTGGCCCTCCGATCGATGTGGTGGTCCCCATCACGCCCGAGACGGTCCCGGCGAAGAAGCGGTTGCGGCGGCCGAGCTCCCGCGCGGGACGCAGGCTCGCGGTCACGGCCGCGGCCACGATCACCGCGCCGAAGAGGGTCTCGAGCGAGCGCTGCGGCACCGCCACGAGCAGCCCGACGCCCGCCGCCGTCCCGAGCACCCGCCCGCCCACGATCCAGGTGAGCCCCTCGACGTCGACCTCGTGCCGTTCGCGGAGCGCCATCCCCACGGTGAGCGGCACCGCGAGTAGCAGGAGCGTGGCCGGCAGGGCCTCGGGCTGCACGAGTGCCACGATCGGGGCCGCGATCATCGCCAGCCCGAACCCAACCGTGCCCTGGATCGCCCCGCCGACGAGCACGCCGGCGCCGATCACGGCCAGCTCGATGAGCGAAAGGTCCCCCGCCATGCCCCCATGGTAGGGAGCGGCGTCTACGCCAGGCCGGTGATGCCGCGCCAGGCGAGGCGCACCAGCGTGTCGATGGTCCGGCGCCTGCGGTCCTCGCCCACGCCGGGGTTGGCCTGGGCGGCGGTCTCGGCCATCCCGATCAGCCCGAGCGCAACGTCCTCGGCCTCGGTGCGGTCGACGCGGCCGCCGGACTCGCGCACGATCACCTCGGACACCTCGGCGTGCACGTCGCGGCGGAACCGTTCGACCATGCTGCGGAAGTCCTGCTCGGAGCCGACCGCCTCGGTCATCAGCAGGCGGAACCCCTCGGCGTGGTCGTCGACGAAGTCGAAGTAGGCCTGGAACGACGCCCGGATCCGCTCGCGGTTGCCGCGCGACTGCTCGAGGGCGGTGTGCAGCCGCTTGCGGAGGTCGTCGAGGTCGGCGTCGAGCAGTGCCAGGTACAGCTCGCGCTTGCTTGGGAAGTGGTCGTAGAGGATCGGCTTCGTGATCCCCGCCTCGCGGGCGACCTCGTCCATCGTGACGGTGTGGTAGCCGCGCGTCCCGAAGACCTTCCTCGCCACGTCGAGCAGCTGCGCCCTCCGTTCGGGCGCCCGCATCCGCCTGCGAGGCTCGGCCATTGACACTCGCTCCCTCCGCCGGTAACCTACCGATGAGTAGGATAACAGTGGGCGCCGTGTGCGCCCGGCACATTCTAGAGGAGACGAGACCATGGACTTCCAGCTGAGCGAGGATCAGCTCACCACGCAGAAATGGGCGCGCGAGTTCGCCGAGAAGGAGATCCGCCCCGCCGCGCCCGAGTACGACGAGTCCGAGGAGTTCCCGTGGCCCGTCGTGAAGAAGGCCGCCGAGGTCGGCCTGTACTCGCTGGAGTTCTACATGGAGATGGCGGGCGCGGACCCCTCGGGGCTCACGATGCCGATCGTGCTCGAGGAGACGTGCTGGGGCTGCGCCGGGATCGGCCTCGGGATCTTCGGCACGGGGCTGCCCCTCGCCACCCTCGCCGGCGCCGGGACCCCCGAGCAGCTCTTCGAGTGGGCGCCGAAGATGATGGGCACTCCGGAAGACCCCAAGCTGGGCGCGTTCGCCGTCACCGAGTCGAACGCGGGCTCCGACGTCTCGGCGCTGCGCACCACCGCCAAGCGCGACGGCGACTCCTGGGTGCTGAACGGCCAGAAGATCTTCATCACGAACGGCGGGATCGCCGACGTGCACATCGTGGTCGCGACCGTCGACCCCGACCTCGGCCACCGCGGCCAGGCCGCGTTCATCATCGGTCCCGACACGCCGGGGTTCAGCCAGGGCAAGAAGGAGAAGAAGCTCGGCATCCGCGCCTCGCACACCGCCGAGGTGCTGATGGACGACTGCCGCATCCCGCTCGAGAACGTCGTGGGCGGCATGGAGAAGCTGGAGGCCAAGCTCGAGCGGGCGAAGAACAAGGAGCCGTCGGCCTCCTCGCACGCGCTCAAGACCTTCGAGATGACCCGGCCGAGCGTCGCCGCGCAGGCGATCGGCATCGCCAGGGCCGCCCTCGAGTTCGCGGTCGACTACGCGAAGGAGCGCACCACCTTCGGGACGCGGATCATCGAGCACCAGGGGATCGGGTTCAAGCTCGCCGACATGGCGATGGAGGTCGACGCGGCTCGCCTGCTGACCTGGCGCGCGGCCTGGATGGCGCGCAACAACATGGAGTTCACGCGGGCCGAGGGCTCGATGTCGAAGCTCAAGGGCTCCGAGGTCGCGGTCTGGGTCACCGAGCAGGCGATCCAGGTGCTCGGCGGCTACGGCTACATCAAGGACTTCCCCGTCGAGAAGTGGTACCGCGACGCGAAGATCTACACGCTCTTCGAGGGCACGAGCGAGATCCAGCGCCTCGTGATCAGCCGGGCCCTCGGGAGCTGAAGCCCGAGCCCGCTATGTTGGCGACATCATGGCGTCGCGTACGCAGATCAGGCTCGACCCCGAGCTCCTGGCCCGGGTCCGGGAGAAGGCCGCCGACGTCGGGATCTCGCTGGCCGAGTACATGCGGCGGCTGGTCCAGCGCGATCTCGACCGGCCCCTGAAGGCGAGCGACCCCTCGGCGCTGTTAGACCTCGGAGACTTCGGGGGCTCCGACGTGGCCCGCGACAAGGACGCCTACATCGCCGAGGCTGCGGTCGCGGAGCAGGCGGCGGAGACCGCGCCGGATCGGTGAGCCTGTTCGTCGACACCTCGGTCTGGCCGACCGAGGGGACCGCAGCAAAGGGGCCGCCAAGGCGATCCTCGGGGCGGACGAGGACCTCGTCACCAGCGACCACGTTCTGGTCCGGGTCCCTAGGATAAGAAATCTCGGGCATCCTTATGCTACCATCGGAACTACATAAGCGGGATTCGCCCGAGACTGGGATAAGCTTCCTCTCGAATCCTTATCCAAGCCCTGCGCTAAGCAAAGGTCGTTGATGATGAGCACCAACGAGTCGCTGCGAGCTGGGCGATACGAGAGGCAGCCCGAGGGGTACGACGCATTCATCCCAGAGCCGTTCCCTCCCCAGGATCTGCGGATCGATCCCGAGATCCAAGCGCTCCTTTCGACGGCGGATCAGGCGTTGGGCCGGCTCGATGGCGTGGTCGACGTCGTACCCGATCCGGATCGCTTCGTCTCGATGTTCGTGCGGCGGGAAGCAGTGCTCTCCAGTCAGATCGAAGGGACGCATGCCTCTCTGATGGAGGTGCTCGAGCAGGAGGCGGAGGGCGACGAGGCCGAGGCCCGCGTGGATGTTAGAGAGATCCGGAACTACGTGAGAGCCATGGAGCATGGCCTCGCCAGGCTGGGTTCACTGCCCCTGGGTCGTCGTCTGCTCTGCGAGGTCCATGGGGTCCTCATGGCCGGGGTGCGTGGGGGGGAGCCCCATAAGACCCCGGGTGAATTCCGGCGATCTCAGAATTGGATCGGAGGAACCTCCCCAGCAACAGCTCGCTTCGTTCCACCCCCACACGACCTGGTGGGTGATTCGTTCGCGGAGCTCGAGCGCTTCCTGCACGACCGATCGCCGTTGCCTGCCCTCGTGAAGGCAGGGCTTGCCCACGGCCACTTCGAGACCATCCATCCGTTCCTCGATGGGAATGGCAGGACGGGCAGGCTGCTGATCACGTTCTGGCTGGTTGAGCAGGAGGTTCTCAAGAAGCCGCTCCTCTATCCCTCCCTCTTCCTCAAGGAACACAAGGACGAGTATGTGGACCGGCTGCAGGCGATCCGTGACGAGGGCAAGTGGGAGGAGTGGCTCGCCTTCTTCCTGGATGGCATGGCTCAGGCTGCCGAGCAGGCGACGCGACTGGCCCTGGACATCGTCGCCCTGCGAGAGAGGGACCGGGAACGGATCGCGGTTGGCCTCGGGCGACGGGTGGCAAACGCGCAGCTGCTGCTGGATGAGCTGTTCAGACAACCGATCATCACCGCCAGGACGGTTGAGGATCTCCTGAGCGTGTCACAGCCGACCGCATCTTCTTTGGTGACCGCTCTCGAGGGCCTGGGGATCCTGCGGGAGCTGACCGGGCGCCAGCGCTACCGGATCTTCGCGTACGGCGAGTACCTGGATCTCATCCCTGGGGTCAGATCGAAGGAGTAGGAACGACCGCAGCCGGAGGCCGCGGCCGCGCGAGTGGTGTATGAGACCAGCGCTCGGATGCGCGGATCGTATCAGGGGGCGGTCCCGGGCTCTGGTAGAGTCCCGCTCGCGGCCGGTTCGTTCCCGCCGCGACCACGCCGATGCCACCACGATGGGAGAGGTTCCAGCCACGAGGTCTCCGGCGCCGCATCGAGCGCGCGCTCGGGGGCCCTGTGGTCGCCTACGGGCTGCTCGCGGTGGCCCTCGTGTTCGCGGGCGTAGCCTTCACCGTCTACTACGCAGAGCGAGCCACCAACCCCGAGATCACGACCCTCGGCTCGGCCTTCTCGTGGACCTTCCTGGCCCTCCTCCAGGGCTCGCCGTTCCGGCTGAGCTCGGCGGTGGGGAAGGTGCTCGAGCCCCTGATGAACCTGCCCCGACTCGCGCTGGTCGGCCTGCTGGTGGCCTGGCTGACGCGGCGGAGCCTGGAGCTGTTCCGGAAAAGGAGCGCCGGCATGATCGAGACCGACCTGAAGGACCACCTCGTGATCTGTGGGTGGAGCGCGAAGGGGAGCGAGATCCTCAGCGAGATCCGCGGGCGCTCCGACGACGCCGCGCGGAGCCAGATCGTGGTCCTGGCCACGCTCGGCGCCGACCCCACGACCGATCCGCTCGCGACGTTCGTGGCCGGCGACCCGACGAGCATGGCGGACCTGCGCCGGGCCGGCATCGAGCACGCGCACACCGCGATCGTGCTCGCCGACCGGACCGTGTCGGGCGTGGACCTCGAGGACGTCGACTCGCGCACGCTCCTCACCGTGCTCGCGATCGAGTCGGTGAACCCCGACTGCTTCACCTGCGTCGAGGTGGTGCGGTCGGAGAACCAGGAGCACTTCGACCGCACGAACGCCGATGAGCTCGTGGTGAGCGGCCAGCTCACCGGCGCGCTGCTCGCGCACTCAGCCGTCGTCCGCGGGCTGTCGAAGGTCGTCACCGATCTGATCAGTCATCCCGAGGACGAGGAGTTCTACGTGATCGAGGTCCCGGCCGATCTCGCCGGCTCGACCTTCGGCGACGCGCTGTCGGTCCTGAAGAACCGCTTCGACTGCCTGCCGGTGGCGCTGGGGACTGAGGGGACCTATCTCACCAACCCGCCGGCGAGCCATCGCCTCGAGGCGGGCCAGCGGCTCCTCGTGATCGCGAAGGAGCAGCCCGCGGTCTGAGCTACCAGTCCTTGCCGTCGCGCGAGTCGTACCCGCGGGTGGAGGCGAGGTAGCCGAGCACCACGAGCGCCAGCGCCAGCACGAGCAGCTTCCAGGCCCCCGGCGCCAGGGCCATGTAGATAAGCGTGACCTGGATCGCGAAGAAGCCGATCACGATGGGCCAGATACCCCGTCTGCGCCTGAGGCTGCTCATGGTTCCAGCATCCGTCCGAAGGCCTCGGCCGTCAACGGAGCGGACTACACGTTTCGCGTCGATCTGTTTCCTATCAGGATGGAGGCCACGACCGTGGACGCGAGAGTGGATGCCCGAGCCGATACCGACCTGACGTCGCTGTGGGAGGAGCACGGCCCCAGGCTCTGGAGGGCCGTCTTCGCCTATGCAGGCGATCGAGAAGTCGCGAGCGACGCCGTGGCGGAAGCCTTCGCCCAGTGCCTGCGGCGGGGCACCGAGGTGCGATCGCCCGCCCGCTGGATCTGGCGCGTCGCGTTCCGTCTCGCGGCGGGGGAGCTTCAGCGACGTGGCCGCCACGAGCCGAGCACCGACGAGGAGCTATTCCTCATGCCCGACCCTGCGATCGATCTGGTGCGGGCGCTCTCGCAACTACCCCGGAAGCAGCGCGCGGCCCTGGTCCTCCACTATTACGCCGGGTACACGACCCGGGAGGCGGCCGAGGTGCTGGGGTCGTCGGCGGCGACCGTCCGCGTGCACCTGAGTCACGGACGCAAGCGTCTGCGCGAGCTGTTGGGAGACGACGATGAGTGACCTGCGTGAGCGGTTCCGAGCCCTCGATCAGATCCCCTCGCCCGACCTCCGCGAGGACATCCTCCGCCGGCCCGTCCGGCGTCACCTCGAGCCACGATGGGGCCGGCGGCTAGCCGCCGCCGCGGTGGCCGCCGGGATCACCGCCCTGGCCGTGGCCCTCCTCGTCCGCGCCTTCCTTGGCCAACCGCCGCCCAGGCCCGCCGAGGACCCGGAGTTCACGATCCCGACCCCGAGCCGGGTCGAGGAGATCCTCCACGTCGAGCCCGTCCCGCACGGGGAGCGCTCGTCGCTGATGCCGGGATGGGTGCTAGCTCGAATCGAGCACGACCTTCGGGTGACGACGATGAGCGTTCGCCGATCGAAGGGAGGGGGCATATGCTTCCACCTCAACTCGGGGCGCGGTTGCGGCTCCCTCCCGTCGGCTCCGGGGGAGCCGCTGGTCGTTCACGTCTCTGGCAACTACGACCCGGACCCCACGACGTTCGTCTATGGAGCCGTGATGCCGTCCATCCGTGAGGTTCGTGTCGAGTTCACCGATGGAACGAGGATCTCCGCTGCCCCCATCCCTGGCCCGGCGGAGCTCACGGCGAACTTCTATCTCTTCGGGGTGCGAGGGAGCCCGGTCCTAGGCTCCGTTCGTGTGGTGAATGCTGATGGCCGAGCGTTCACCTCGCCATTCGGAACGGTGGGAGCGCTTCCGATCGCAGCGGGCATCCTCGACGTTCCCGCACAGGGCGGGACGGCAACCGGGAGGTTGGCGGATGGTCGACCCGTCTTCGTGGTACACCACGACGACGGGACCGTGACGGTGGTGGACGGGATCTCGACCCACGTGACCTCCGCGGCGACGCTGGTCGGCTGGTGCGAGTCGAGCGGGTGGTTCGAGGAACCGCATTACGGGAGCAAGTTCGATCCGCATGGCGTCTACCGTGACGGCCCGGCGCCGACCGGGCTCATCACCTACGAGATCGTGGAGGCGGGGCCCTCCCAGGTTCGTGTCGTGGGCGCCCACGCTCCAGCGTCTCGTTGGACTCCCGGAGAGGAGCCGACGGGGCCGTTCTGCATGGTCGTGGGTCGTCCTCCCAAGCCTTTGGTCCTCCCGCCCGTCGAACCGGTGGACGCCACCCTTTCAGAGGTGGTCGCCTCACACGAAGGATGGGTCGGTGTGCGAGCCATACTGGAGGCATCCCCGAACGGAGCGCTGCTGTGCGAGCCCGATACGGATGGGGTGTGCCGGGAGTCGTTCCACGTCCCGTCAGATACTAAATCCGACGTTGGCACCACGTATCGGGGCGTCTGGCTCATCGAGGTGAGGAACGGGGCGATCGTGTCGGTCGCCGCCACGCCCGATACCGACTTCGGGAGCCCCCGCCGAGGCTCCTCTTCTTGAGTCTCGAGTGGGACCCCTCGGCCCCGCACCGGTCGTCCCGATGCGGGGCCGGAGATCGCCTGCGAGCTAGCGCTTCTTCAGGCGGTAGATCTTCACGCCCATAACGCCCGAGCTGAGGTCGCCCAGGCGGTCGAAGGCGCTGGAGGAGAGGTCGATCACGCGCCCTGAGATGAACGGCCCGCGGTCGAGGATCTTCACGACCACGTAGCGGTTCCCCCGGCGTACGGAGACCTTCGTGCCGCACGGCCAGGTCCGGTGGGCGGCGTAGAGGCCCTTCAGGGGCACGCCGCACGCCCCGCGCGCGCCGCCGTAGTAGGAGGCCTCGCCCTGCTGCATGGCCGTGGTGCGGTACTTGTGGCGGATGCGGTCGCGGTGGATCAGCGCCGAGTGGTGGAACTCACGGTGATCCTTCGCTCGGTAGGTGGGGTGCTGCTTGTGCCAGCGGTTGTGCCGGCGCTTGAGGGTCTTGTGCTGGAACCAGTCTTCCTGCTTGCGTACGTCCCGGTCGAACTCCCAGAACCGCTTGACCGGGTGCCCCTCGGCGACCGCGGGGATCGCGAGGAGTGCTGCGAGGCCGAGCGCGAGCATGAGGCGGCCTCTCCCCTTCGTCGTATGTCGGTTCTCCATATCGGTCGGTCGTCGCCCTCTTTCGAGGGCCCTGACCTTCACCTCCTTGGTGTCCCGTCGTCTGCCGCGCACGATCCCCCGCTACCCGTCTCGCCCGCGCGCAAACGCGCACCAGCGACAAGGGGGATTAAGGGGAGGGAACGAGCGCGTGGTACCGCGCGCCCCGCAGTATACGGCACGATCCGGCCTATGACCGCGGGTCAGTCACCGATATCGGCCCCCCAAGGAGGGGAACTTGAATCGGACGAATGGGGCGGAGCCGGTGCGCTCGGGGGAGGCGTAGGATGGGGGCGTGCTGAGAGACGTGATCCTCGCGGCCCCTCGCGGCTACTGCGCCGGCGTCGAGCGCGCCGTCGACGCGGTGGAGCGCGCGCTCGAGATCTACGGGCCCCCCGTATATGTGCGCAAGCAGATCGTGCACAACCTGCACGTGGTCCGCGACCTCGAGGCGAAGGGCGCGGTGTTCGTCGAGGAGGAGACCGAGGTGCCCGAGGGCGCCACGGTCGTGCTGAGCGCGCACGGCGTCGCCCCCGAGGTCTACCGCAACGCGGCCGCCCGCCGGCTCAACGTGATCGACGCCACGTGCCCCCTCGTCACGAAGGTCCACCTCGAGGCTCGCCGGTTCGCGAAGGATGGCTACTCGATCCTGCTGATCGGCCACGAGGGCCACGAGGAGGTCGTCGGAACCAGCGGCGAGGCTCCCGAGCACATCACGCTCGTCGGCTCGCCCGAGGAGGCCCGGACGGTCGAGGTCGCGGACCCCTCGCGCGTGGCGTACCTGTCCCAGACCACGCTGAGCGTGGACGAGACGAACGAGATCATCGAGATCCTCCGCGAGCGGTTCCCCGCCATCGTCGGCCCGCCCCGCGACGACATCTGCTACGCCACGCAGAACCGCCAGGACGCTGTGAAGCCTCTCGCCAGCGAGGCCGACGTCGTGCTGGTGATCGGCTCGACGAACTCCTCGAACTCGAACCGACTGGTCGAGGTCGCGGAGTCGCAGGGCACGCCCGCCTACCTGATCGACGACGAGCACGATATCGACCCCGCGTGGCTCGAGGGGGTCTCCCGGGTGGGCGTCACGAGCGGCGCCAGCGCCCCCGAG
>Ga0302046_10003685_pt1 | contig 13792 bp, 24 predicted proteins | sample RVTome_11_FD_200261 | JGI IMG/M metagenome (GOLD analysis project Ga0302046, IMG submission 200261) | Soil microbial communities from uranium-contaminated site in the Upper Colorado River Basin, Wyoming, United States - RVT147D111 (version 2) ...
GGTGGCACGCGGCATGCGCATGGGCGCCCTCGGCATCCGCATCCAGTCGTCGGGCCGCCTCGGCGGCGCCGAGATCGCGCGCCGCGAGTGGTATCGCGAGGGCCGCGTGCCGCTGCACACGCTCCGGGCCGAGATCAGCTACGGCTTCGCGCAGGCGTACACGACGTACGGCGTCATCGGCATCAAGTGCTGGATCTTCCGCGGTGAGGTGCTCACCAAGGAGGAGGAGCAGCGCGCGGCGGCCGGCGCCTAAGCGCGGCCGCTCCGTAGGGACGAAACATGCTCGCACCGAAGAAGGTCAAATATCGCAAACGGATGAAGGGCCGGCGCGCGGGCACCGCGTGGCGCGGGTCGGGGTTCGCGTTCGGGGACTTCGGCCTGCAGGCGATCAGCCGCGGCTGGCTGAGCGCGCGCGAGATCGAGGCGGCCCGCATCGCGCTCACGCGTCACATCAAGCGCGGCGGCCGCGTCTGGGTGCGCGTCTTTCCGGACAAGCCGCTCTCGAAGAAGCCGGCCGAGACCCGCATGGGCAAGGGCAAGGGCAATCCCGAGATGTGGGTGGCCGTCATCAAGCCGGGGCGCATGTTGTTCGAGATGGAGGGCGTCGAGCGCACGGTCGGGCTCGAGGCGCTGCGTCTCGCGGCCCACAAGCTCTCGATCAGGACCCACGTGCGGGAGCGGGCGGGAGGCGTCGGTGCGGCCTAGCGAGATTCGGGACATGTCCGAGGGCGAGTTCGAGACGCGGCTGCGCGAGCTCGAGGAAGAGCTGTTCGGGCTGCGCATGCGGCGCGCGACCGCCCAGCTCGAGAACCCGATGAAGGTGCGCGCCGTGCGGCGGGATCTGGCGCGCTTCCTGACGATCAAGCGACAGCGCGCGGGAGCGACGTCATGAGCGAGCGGGGCATTCAGCGGAACCGCATGGGCACGGTGGTCAGCAACCGCATGGACAAGACCGCCATCGTCGCCGTGCAGCGGCGCGTGCGGCACCGGAAGTACGGGAAGTACCTGACCCTGCGGGCGCGCTACAAGGTGCACGACGAGACCAATCAGTGCGAGATCGGCGACACGGTGGTGATCACCGAGTGTCGGCCGCTCAGCCGCGACAAGCGCTGGCGCCTGAGCAAGATCGTAGAGCGCGCGGCGAAGTGACGGGAATCGCGCAGCGGACGAAGGTGAGCTGAGTCATGGTGCAAGCGGAGAGCGTATTGGACGTCGCCGACAACTCGGGCGCGCGCAAGGTCCTGTGCATCAAAGTGCTCGGGGGCAGCCGCCGGCGCTATGCCTCGCTCGGCGACGTCATCGTCGTCTCGGTGAAGGAGGCGATCCCGAACGCCAAGGTGAAGAAGGGCCAGGTGATGAAGGCCGTGATCGTCCGCACCGCCAAGGAGGTCGGCCGCGCGGACGGGTCCTACATCCGCTTCGACAACAACTCCGCGGTGCTGATCGACAACCAGCGCGAGCCGATCGGGACGCGGATCTTCGGGCCGGTGGCCCGCGAGCTGCGCGCCAAGCGCTTCATGAAGATCATCTCGCTCGCGCCGGAGGTGCTCTGATGCGGGCCGGAAGCGCGCGCGCCGAGCGCCGGACGCCGACGCGGATCCGCAAGAACGACACCGTGCTGGTGATCGCGGGGAAGGAGCGCGGCAAGACCGGCAAGGTGCTGCACGTCCTCCGCGAGCGCGGGCGCGTCGTCATCGAGCGCCTGAACATGGTGAAGCGCGCCAAGAAGGGTCGCGGCCCGCAGCAGCCCGGCGGCGTGATCGAGAAGGAGGCGGCGATCGACCTCTCCAACGTCATGCTGATGTGCGAGCGCTGCAACGCGCCGACCCGCATCGGAGCGCACCGCCTCGAGGACGGGACGCGGGTCCGCCGCTGCCGGCGGTGCGGAGAGGACATCGACCGATGAGCCAGCCGTCGCGTCTCCGTACCCGCTACCGGGACGAGGTGCTGCCCGCCCTGATGAAGGACCTCGGGTGCTCGACCCCGATGCAGGTGCCGCGCCTCGAGAAGGTCGTCCTCAACATGGGGCTCGGCGAGGCCGTGCAGAACGTCAAGGTGCTCGACGGGGCCGTCGAGGAGATCGCGGCCATCGCGGGGCAGAAGCCGGTGATCACGCGTGCCAAGAAGGCGATCGCGAACTTCAAGCTGCGCGCCGGGATGCCGATCGGATGCATGGTGACCTTGCGCGGCGACCGGATGTACGAGTTCTTCGACCGCCTGGTGAACGTCGCGCTCCCGCGCGTGCGCGACTTCAAGGGCCTCTCGGACCGCTCGTTCGACGGGCGTGGCAACTACTCGCTCGGGATTCGCGAGCAAATCATCTTCCCCGAGATCAACCTCGACAAGATCGACAAGGTGAAGGGCATGACGATTTCGATCTGTACCACCGCGCGCACGGACAGCGACGCCAAGCTCCTGCTCCGGGCGCTCGGGCTGCCGTTCAGGAACTAGGGCCATGGCCAAGACGTGTCTCCGAGTGAAAGCGACGCGCCGGCAGAGGTTCGGCGTCCGGCAATACAACCGCTGCCCGCTCTGCGGCCGCGCGCGCGCGTTCTACCGCAAGTTCCGCATGTGCCGCCTGTGCCTGCGCGATCTGGCGCGCAAGGGGCAGATCCCGGGCCTGGTGAAGGCGAGCTGGTGACGCCATGTCGATGACCGATCCCATCGCCGACTTCCTGACCCGCATCCGCAACGCCAACCAGGCGCGCAAGGAGCGCGTCGACATTCCGTGGTCGCGCACCAAGGAGGCGCTCGCCCGGCTGCTCGCCGAGGAGGGCTTCTTGAGCGACTGCACGGTGGTCGGCGAGGGTATCCGCCGGCAAATCCGGCTGGCGCTCAAGTACGACGAGCGCCGGCGCCCGGTCATCAAGGGCCTCCGGCGCGTCAGTCGCCCGAGCCTCCGGGTCTACGTCGGCAAGACGACCATTCCCGCCGTCCGCGGCGGCCTCGGGGTGAACGTGCTCTCGACGCCGGGGGGCATCATCACGGACCGCGAGGCCAAGCAGCGCGGCGTCGGCGGCGAGCTCCTGTGCTCGGTGTGGTGAGGACGGATGTCGCGCATCGGTAAGCAGCCCATCCAAGTGCCCTCCGGGGTGAAGCTCGCGATCGAGCCGGGCGCCGTGAAGGTGACGGGACCCAAGGGGACGCTCGGCATGCGGCTCGGCCCGCTCGTCGAGGTCACGATGGACGGCGGCACCGCCAACGTGGGACGGCGCGACGACTCGCGCGCGGCGCGGGCGGCGCAGGGCCTGAACCGCCAGCTCCTGTCGAACCTCGTCGTCGGCGTCAGCACCGGGTTCCAGCGGGTTCTCGAGATCAACGGCGTTGGCTACCGCGCCGAGTCCAAGGGCAAGACGCTGCAGCTCGCGCTCGGCTACTCGCACCCGGTGATCTTCCAGCTCCCCGAGGGCGTGCAGGCGAAGGTGGACAAGCAGACGGTGATCACGCTCGAGGGTGCGGACCGGCAGGTACTCGGCGAGGCGGCGGCGGCGATCCGCAAGCTCCGCCCGCCGGAGCCGTACAAGGGCAAGGGGATCAAGTACGCCGAGGAGCGCCTGCGCCGGAAGGCCGGCAAGGCCGTGGGCGCGGCCTCCTGAGGACGGACATGGCGATGGCAGGTGGAGAGCGCCGGGAGGCGCGCAAGCTCAGGCAGGCACGGGTGCGGAAGAGCATCCGCGGCGCCGCCGCGCGCCCGCGCATCAGCGTGTACCGCAGCGAGAAGCACATCTACGTGCAGGTGATCTCGGACGAGACCGGCGAGACGCTGCTGGCGGTGTCGACCCTGGCCCCCGACATCCGCGGCCAGGTCACCAAGACCACCGACGTCGCCGCCGCCAAGGTCGTGGGCGAGGCCGTCGGCAAGCGCTGCCTCGCGAAGGGCATCACGGCCGCGGTCTTCGATCGCAACGGGTTCCTCTACCACGGACGGGTGCGCGCGGTGGCCGAAGGCGCCCGCGCGGTCGGCCTGAAGATCTGACGGGAGTCGCATGGTGCGCGGAACAACGCGTCGCATCGAGGCCCACGGCCTCGAGCTCAAAGAGAAGGTCGTCCACATCAACCGCGTGGCCAAGGTCGTGAAGGGCGGGCGGCGCTTCAGCTTCAGCGCCCTGGTCGTCGTCGGCGACGGGGGCGGCCACGTCGGGTACGGGATGGGCAAGGCCAACGAGGTGCCCGAGGCGATCCGCAAGGGTATCGAGCACGCCAAGAAGGCCCTGGTCACGGTGCCGATCGCACACGGCACGATCCCGTTCCCGGTGGTGGGCGTGTTCGGGGCCGGTGTGGTGCTGCTGCGGCCGGCCTCGGAGGGCACCGGGGTGATCGCGGGCGGCGGCGTGCGCGCCGTCGTCGAGCTCGCCGGCATCCAGAACGTGCTGACGAAGTGCATCGGCTCGCACAATCCCCACAACATGGTGCGCGCCACGATGGAGGCGCTGGCCGAGCTCCAGGAGCCCGAGCGCGTGGCGGCGCTCCGCGGCAAGGAGCTCGCCGAGATTCTCTGAGCGGGACCCATGGTCGAGACCAAGAAGATACTGAAGGTGACGCAGGTCCGGGGCGCGATCGGCAGCACCCGGCGGCAGCGGGAGAGCCTGAAAGGGCTCGGCCTGCGCCGCATCGGCGGCTCCGTGATCGTGCAGGACACCGACGCGACGCGCGGCCTCATCCGGACGGTCGCGCACCTCGTGGCGGTCGAGGAGTGACGATGGAGCTCGTGGATCTCTCGAACTTGCAGCCGAGCAAGGGGGCGCGCCGCGCGCGCAAGCGCATCGGCCGCGGTCCCGGCTCGGGCACCGGCAAGACCTCCGGCCGCGGCCACAAGGGCAAGGGCGCGCGTTCCGGCGGCAACGTGGCTCCGGGATACGAGGGCGGCCAGATGCCGCTGCAGCGGCGCCTGCCGAAGCGCGGCTTCAAGCCGATCGCGCGCCGGCGCTACGCGCTCGTCAAGGTGGGCCAGCTCGAGCGCTTCGAGGCCGGCAGCGTGATCGACGCCGAGGCGCTGGTCGCCGCGCGCCTGGTCCGGGGCGGTATGCCCGTCAAGCTGCTCGCCGACGGCGAGCTCTCGAAGCGCCTGACGATCAAGGTCGACCGCGCGAGCGCGGCCGCCCGGGAGCGCGTGGCCGCCGCCGGCGGCACGGTCGAGCTCGTCGGCGGACCGGACGCGCCGGCGGACGGGGCGGAGAGCTGATCGGTGCTCGAAGGCTTCCAAAACGCCTCGCGGGTGCCGGAGCTCCGGCGCCGCCTCCTGTTCACGTTCGGGATGCTCGCCGTGTACCGCGTCGGCGTCGCGATCCCGACTCCCGGCATCGACAGCGTGGCGCTCAAGCGGTTCTTCGAGGAGGCGGCCAGCAACTTCTTCGGCCTCGTCAACCTGTTCTCGGGAGGAGCCCTGGAGCGCTTCTCGATCTTCGCGCTCGGCATCATGCCGTACATCAGCGCGTCGATCATCCTGCAGCTCCTGACCGTCGTCGTGCCCTACCTCGAGCGCCTCTCGAAGGAGGGCGAGATGGGCCGGCGGCGCATCACGCAGTACACGCGCTACGGTACCATCGGGCTCTCGCTCGTGCAGAGCCTCTTCATCAGCATCGGCCTCGAGCAGATCCAGTCGCCGACGGGCGCCTCGGTCGTGCTCGACCCGGGGTGGTCGTTCCGGCTCATGTGCGTCATTACGCTCACCTCGGGTACGTGCTTCCTGATGTGGCTCGGCGAGCAGGTGACCGAGCGCGGCATCGGCAACGGTATCTCGCTGCTGATCTTCGCCGGCATCGTGGCGGCGCTGCCGTCGGCGATCACGACCACATTCCAGTTCATGAGCGAGGGCGAGATCTCGCTGTTCACCGTGATCGGCCTGCTGCTCTTCATGGTCGTCGTGGTCGCCGCCATCATCTTCATGGAACGCGGCCAGCGCCGGATCCCGGTGCAGTATGCCAAGCGGGTCGTCGGCCGGCGCATGTACGGGGGCCAGAGCTCCCACCTGCCGCTCAAGATCAACACCGCCGGCGTCATCCCGCCGATCTTCGCGTCGTCGATCCTCATCTTCCCGGGCACGATCGCGAGCTTCTTCCCGGACAACCCGCTCGCGCAGCGGGCGGCCGACATGCTGCAGCCGACGTCGGTCTTCTACACCCTGCTCTACGTCGCGCTGATCGTCTTCTTCTGCTACTTCTACACCGCCGTCACCTTCAACCCGGTCGACGTCGCCGACAACATGAAGAAGTTCGGCGGCTACATCCCCGGCATCCGGCCCGGCAAGAAGACGGCGGACTACATCGACCGCATCCTGACGCGGATTACGCTCGGCGGGGCGCTCTACGTGTCGGCGGTCTGCGTGCTGCCGACCATCCTGATCGCGCAGTTCAACGTCACCTTCTTCTTCGGCGGCACCGGGCTGCTGATCGTCGTCGGGGTGGCGCTCGACACCGTCGCGCAGATGGAAACGCATCTCCTCACGCGAAACTACGAGGGATTCATGAAACGCGGCCGGCTGCGGGGACGGCGCGGCTGAGCGGCAACCCGGCGAGGCGGCGCGGTGAACCTGATCTTCATTGGCCCACCGGGCTCGGGGAAGGGCACCCAATCGAGCCGGTTGGCGGAGAGACTCGGGGTGCCGGCGATCTCGACCGGCAACATGCTCCGGGACGAAGTACGGGGCAAGACGACACTCGGCATGCAAGCGAAGCGACACATGGACAAGGGCGAACTGATTCCCGATCCCCTGATGATCGAGGCCCTCGAGGAGCGCCTGCGCCAGCCCGACTGTGCGCGGGGGTTCATCCTCGACGGCTTTCCCCGCACGGTGGCGCAGGCCGAGGCCCTCGACTCGCTGCTGGAAACGCTCGGTGTGCGCCTGGACGGTGTCGTCAGCCTCACCGTGCCGACGGCGGAGCTGGTGAAACGGCTCGCCGGACGGCGGACGTGCCGCGACTGCGGCACGATGTACCACATCATCTACGACCCGCCGACCAACGCGGCGCGCTGCAACAAGTGCCACGGCGAGCTCTACCAGCGGGACGACGACCACGAGGACATCATCCGCTCCCGCCTGACGGTCTACGAGCGCCAGACCGCGCCGCTCCTCGAGTACTACCGGGCGCGCGGCCTGACCGTCGACGTCGACGGCACCGGCGGTCGCGAGGCCGTGCTGCAGCGCATCTTCGAGGGGCTCGGGGTGCACGCATGATCATGCTCAAGCGTCCCGAGGAGATCGAGATCATGCGGGCGGCGAACCAGATCGTCGCCGAGGTGCTGGCGGCGCTGAAGGACGCGGTGCGCCCCGGCGTCACCACCGGCGAGCTCGACCGGATCGCCGAGGAGATGACCCGCGCGCGCGGCGCGGTGCCGGCGTTCAAGGGCTACGAGGTCGCGGGCCGCGTCTACCCGGCGTCGCTCTGCGCCTCGATCAACGACGAGGTCGTGCACGGCATTCCCTCGCGGTCGCGCGTGCTGCAGGATGGCGACATCATCGGCCTCGACTTCGGCGTCTGCTACCGGGGCTTCTACGGCGACGCCGCGGTCACGGTGCCGGTCGGAACGATCGACCCGGCGACCGCGGAGTTGCTGCGCGCGACGCGCGAGGCGCTCGAGGCCGGCATCGCGGCGGCGTGGCCGGGGCGGCGCATCGGCGACGTGTCGTGGGCGATCCAGGAGCTCGCGGAGAGCCGCTCGTTCTCGGTGGTCCGCGACTTCGTCGGCCACGGCATCGGCCGGCGCCTGCACGAGGAGCCCCAGGTGCCCAACTTCGGGAAGCCCGACCGCGGCATTCGCCTCCGCGAGGGCATGGTTCTGGCGATCGAGCCGATGCTGAACGTCGGCGGGCCGGACGTCGAGGTGAAGGAGGACGGCTGGACGGCGGTCACGTCCGACGGGTCGCTCTCCGCCCACTTCGAGCACTCGGTCGCCATCGTGGAGGAGGGCCCCGTGGTCCTGAGCGTGCTCTGATGCAGCCCTGGCCGAAAGCCGTCGCGCGGGACGCGATGGAGGTCTGGGGGACGGTCCGCCGCGCGTTGCCGGACGCGACCTTCCGCGTGCGGCTCGACAACGGACATCGCGTGCTCGCGTGCGTCGGCGGCGGGGCGACCCGGCTGCACGCGCTCCGCCTGGCGCCGGGCGACCGCGTCACGGTCGAGGTGTTTCCCGGCGACCTCCGGCGCGGCCGCATCACGTACCGCATGAAGTGAGGACGGCCATGAAGGTTCGCGCATCGGTCAAGAAGATCTGCAAGAACTGCAAGGTGATTCGCCGCCGCGGCGTGGTGCGCGTGCTGTGCACCAACCCGCGCCACAAGCAGCGGCAAGGCTGAGCAACGGACGAGGAACGATGGCACGCATAGCTGGAGTGGACCTACCGAGGGCAAAGCGGATGGAGGTGGCGCTCACCTACATCTACGGCATCGGCCGCAGCACGGCCCGCAAGGTGCTGGCCGAGGCCCAGGTCGATCCCAACGTGAAGACCGACGACGTCACCGAGGACGATGTCGGGAAGCTGCGCCGGGTGATCGACGCCTACAAGGTCGAGGGCGACCTCCGGCGCGAGATCGCGATCAACATCAAGCACTTCGTCGACCTCGGCTCGTATCGCGGCCTGCGCCACCGCAAGGGCCTGCCGGTACGCGGCCAGCGCACGCACACCAACGCCCGCACCCGCAAGGGGCCGCGCAAGGCGATCGCGGGCAAGAAGCCGGCGCCCACCAAGTGATGGCGGCGGGAGCGAGGAGCATCGGAACCTATGGCACGACCTGAACAGCCGCGGCCGGGAGCCGCCGATCAAGGCGCCCGCCGCAAGAAGGCGAAGCGCGCGGTGCCGGAGGGCGTCGCGCACATCTACTCGACGTTCAACAACACGATCGTCACCATCACCGACCCGACGGGCAACGTCGTGGCGTGGGCGAGCGCCGGCAACGTCGGCTTCAAGGGCTCGCGCAAGGGCACGCCGTTCGCCGCCCAGCTCGCGGCCGACGCCGCGGCTCGCCGCGCCATCGACCTCGGCATGCGGTCGGTGCAGGTGCTGGTCCGCGGTCCGGGGGCGGGGCGCGAGTCGGCGCTGCGCTCGCTGCAGGCGGCGGGCTTCACGATCAGCGTCATCCGCGACGTGACGCCGATTCCGCATAACGGTTGCCGGCCTCCCAAGCGGAGGCGGGTCTGATCTCGAGGATACCGGCGCGCTCGCGCGCACGGTGAAGGAGGTTTTCCAGCGTGGCTCGTTATCGCGCGTCCGTCTGCCGGCTCTGCCGGCGTGAAGGGCTCAAGCTCTTTCTCAAGGGCGAGCGCTGCTACACCGACAAGTGCGCCATCGAGCGCCGCAACTATCCGCCGGGGCAGCACGGTCAGGGTCGCATCAAGTTCTCGGAGTACAGCCTGCAGCTCCGCGAGAAGCAGAAGCTCAAGCGGATCTACAGCGTGCTCGAGGGACAGTTCCGCCGGCTGTTCGGTCGCGCCGACCGCGCGAAGGGCATCACGGGCGAGAACCTGCTGATCCTGCTCGAGCGCCGGCTCGACAACATGGCCTACCGGCTCGGCTTCGCGAATTCGCGCGCCGAGGCCCGGCAGCTCGTCCGTCACGGCCACTTCCTGGTCAACGACCGGAAGGTGGACATCCCGTCCGCCCTGCTGAAGCCCGGCGACGTGATCACCGTGCGCGAGCGGAGCCGGAAGATCGGCCGCATCCAGGAGGCGCTCGAGCTGTCGCAGCGGCGCGGCGTGCCGGAGTGGCTGGAGGTCGATCGGCAGAACTTCACGGGGCGGATTCGCGCGCTGCCGTCCCGTAACGACCTGACGATGCCGATCAACGAGAAGCTGGTGGTGGAGCTGTACTCGAAGTAACCGCGCGGGGAGGTTTCGCAATGCAAATCAACTGGAAGAGCTTGATCAAGCCGAGGAAGCTCGAGGTCGACGACAAGTCGCTCACGGGCACGTACGGCAAGTTCGTCGGCGAGCCGTTCGAGCGCGGCTTTGGCACGACGATCGGCAACTCCCTCCGTCGCGTCCTGCTGTCGTCGCTCTACGGCGCGGCGATCTCGAGCGTGCGGATCAAGGACATCCTGCACGAGTTCTCGACCATCCCGGGGGTCACGGAGGACGTCACCGACATCGTCCTGAACCTCAAGGAGGTCCGGGTGAAGCTGACCGACGCGGCGCAGGACACGGTGCGGCTGTCGGTCAAGGGCGAGCGCAACGTCACCGCGGCGGACATCATAGCGGGGCCGAAGGTCGAGATCCTCAACCCGGAGCAGCATCTGGCGACCCTGTCGAAGGACGCCGACCTCGAGATGGAGATGACCGTGAAGCGCGGCCGGGGCTACGTCGCGGCCGAGCACAACAAGGACGAGGGCGACCCGGTCGGCACGATTCCGCTCGACGCGGTGTTCTCGCCGGTCCGCAAGGTGAACTTCAACGTCACCAACGCCCGCGTCGGCCAGCGCACCGACTACGACCGGCTGGTGCTCGAGATCTGGACCGACGGCAGCGTCCGGCCCGAGGACGCGCTCGCGTACGCGGCGCGCATCATGCAGGACCAGCTCGAGATCTTCATCAACTTCGAGGAGCAGACCGAGGTCGCGGAGCCGATCGAGGAGGCCGGGGAGACCCAGCTCAACGAGAACCTGTTCCGGCCCGTCGACGAGCTCGAGCTGTCGGTACGCTCGGCCAACTGCCTCCAGAACGCCGACATCAAGTTCATCGGCGAGTTGGTGCAGCGCAGCGAGCAGGAGATGCTCAAGACCAAGAACTTCGGGCGCAAGAGCCTGAACGAGATCCGCGAGATCCTGCACGAGATGGGACTCGGCTTCGGCATGCGGCTGGAGAGCTTTCCCGGCCGGGAGGAGCTCGAGCGCCGTCGCCTCCAGAAGGAGAAGGAGAGCGCCTGATGCGTCACCTGAAGTCCGGCCGCAAGCTCAACCGGTCCGGCTCGCACCGGCGCGCGCTCCTGCGGAACCTGGTCACGGCGCTCCTCGAGCGCGAGCGCATCCGTACCACCGACGCGAAGGCCAAGGAGGTCCGCCGCTTCGCCGAGCGCATGATCACGCTCGGCAAGCGCGGCACGCTCCCGGCGCGCCGGCGCGCCCTGGCGTTCATCCAGAAGCCCGGCGTCGTGCGGCGGCTCTTCGACGAGATCGCGCCCCGCTTCAAGGACCGGCCGGGCGGCTACACCCGGACGGTCAAGATCGGCATCCGCCGCGGCGACGCCGCGGAGATGGCGGTGATCGAGCTCACGACCCGGGCGGCGGACGTCGCGGCCGCGGAGGGCGGCGAGAAGAAGAAGAAGCCCCGGCGGCGCGCCGCCGGGAAGGGCGAGGCGGCCGCCGCTCCCGCCCGCAAGAAGCGCGCCGCCGCCGGCTGAGGCGGCGGCGCCGCTTGACCTCGTCCGGCCAAAGACGTATCCAGCTCCGGAGGTCATTGTTTTCATTGACTTTCCGTGAGGCCAGCGAGATGCGTGCGAGGGGTGTGACCGCGCCCCGGTGGTGGCGTCGCCCCGGCGCGACCTCCCGCCCCGGAGGGGCATGAAGAAGCCCCTCGAAGAACTACTGCGCGACGCCTGCGAGCGGGCGAGACAGGGGGGAGAGCTGGTCACCACGACGCTCCCCCCTTTGTTTTTGACCGTTCCGAAAGAGGTCGAGCACGGCGACCTCGCCAGCAACCTGGCGCTGGTGCTCGCGCGCGGGGAGCGCAAGCCGCCGCGGGCGGTGGCGGAGATCCTCGTCCGCCACCTGCGCGACGACGCCGGCATCCTCGCCGACGTCCAGGTTGCCGGCCCGGGCTTCCTGAACTTCCGCTTCGCGCCCTCCTACTGGCAGCGCTGCCTCGCCGATGCCGAGCGCGCCGGGGAGGGCTACGGCCATTCCGCGGTCGGTGCCGGCCGGCGCGTGCAGATCGAGTTCGTGAGCGCCAACCCGACCGGACCGCTCCACGTCGGGCACGCCCGCGGCGCCGTCACCGGCAACGCGCTCGCGCTCCTGCTCGAGGCCACCGGCCACGCGGTCGCGCGCGAGTACTACGTGAACGACGCCGGCAACCAGATGAAGCTGCTCGGGGCCTCCACCTACGCGCGCTACGCCGAGCTCTGCGGGTGCCCGGCGCCGTTTCCCGAGAACGGCTACCCCGGCGACTACGTGCGCGACGTCGCGGCGGCGATCCGGGTCGCCGACGGCGACCGCTGGATGGCCGTCGACGCCGACGAGGCGCGGGCCGCCCTCCGCGACCGCGCCGGGGCCATGCTCCTCGACCAGATCCGCGACGACTGCGCGCTGCTCCGCATCCGGTTCGACGCCTTCGTGAGCGAGCGCGCGCTCCGCGCCGCCGGCCTGGTCGAGGACACGCTGGCGGCGCTCACGCGCGCGGGCTTCGTCTACGAGGCCGAGGGGGCGCGCTGGTTCCGCTCGACCGCGTTCGGCGACGACAAGGACCGGCCGCTCGTCAAGTCCGACGGCGCGCTCACGTACTTCGCCGCCGACGTCGCCTACCACCGGCAGAAGTACGCGGAGGGCTACGACCGCATCATCGACGTCTGGGGGGCCGATCATCACGGGCACGTCCCGCGCATGCGGGCCGCGATGCAGGCGCTCGGACTCGACCCGGCGCGGCTCGAGGTCGCCCTGGTGCAGGTCGTGCACCTGACCCGCGGCGGCGAGCCGGTCCGCATGGGCAAGCGCTCGGGCGAGTTCGTCACGCTGCGCGAGGTCGTGGAAGACGTGGGCGCCGACGCCACGACCTTCTTCCTCCTGATGCGCAAGAGCGACGCCCACCTCGAGTTCGACCTCGAGCTTGCCAAGCGGCAGACCGCCGAGAACCCGGTGTTCTACGTCCAGTATGCCCACGCGCGGGTGGCGAGCGTGTTCCGCGCGGCGGCCGCCGCCGGCCTCGACCGCGCCGCCGCGGCGGCGGCCGACCCGGCGCGATTGGTCGAGCCCGAGGAGCTCGCCCTGATACGGCGGATCGCCCAGTTTCCGGAGGTCGTCGAGGCCGGCGCGCTCGAGCTCGAGCCGCATCGGGTGGTTTTCTTCCTCGTGGACCTCGCGGGGGACTTCCATCGCTACTACAATCGCATCCGCATCTTGGGGGAGGATCGCGAGCTGGCGGCCGCCCGGCTGCTGCTCGCGGCGAATGTGCAGAAGGTGGTGCGCGCCGGGCTGACGCTGCTCGGCATCGGCGCGCCCGACACGATGTGAGGAGGAGGGGACGTCATGGCGGCTAGACAATCGCGTGTGCGCTTCGAGCTCGGACGGATGGAGGTGGCCGGGGTGGTCATCAGCACCGCCGCGGGTCTGTTCGCGGTCTTCCTGCTCGGCATCTACGCCGGACGGGGCATGGCGGAGCGGCGGCTCGAGCTCGACGAGGACATCGTCCGCCTGCCGGCCGAGATGGCGCCGGCGGCGGACGATGGCGACGACGAGCTGACGTTCTACGAGACCCTGCGCGCCGAGAGCCGGCCGCCGGCCGCCGCGCCCGCCGCGGGCGCGGGCCCGGCAGGCAAGCGAGCCGTGACCGAGGAGGCCCTGGCGCCGGCCGAGAGCGCCCCGCGCGTCGCCGCGGAGCAGCCCGAGCCGGCGGCCCCGGCCGCGGCCCGGGAGGCCGGCGCGCCCGCGACCACGACCGGACCGAAGGCCGAGGACGAGGTGCCGCCGAAAGACGCGCCCAAGACCGAGACGGTGGCGCCGGCCGAGCCCGCCGCCCCGGGCACGGCGCGGGTGGCGGTCGCGCTCTCGCCCGATCCGGCGGCGGCGCCGATCCCCTCGACGGGCGGCGACTGGAGCGTACAGGTGGCGGCGTCGCGCGATCCGCGTCACGCCGAGCAGATCCGGCGCCGG
>Ga0302046_10003686_pt1 | contig 13791 bp, 5 predicted proteins | sample RVTome_11_FD_200261 | JGI IMG/M metagenome (GOLD analysis project Ga0302046, IMG submission 200261) | Soil microbial communities from uranium-contaminated site in the Upper Colorado River Basin, Wyoming, United States - RVT147D111 (version 2) ...
TTCGCGCGGCCGCGGCGCGATCGGCGCCGCGGTGGCCGGACGGGTGTCGAGGGCGGCGGCGAGACGTTCCACCGTGGGGTTCTCGAACACCTGCCGCACCGGCACCTCGACGCCCAGGACCTGGCGCAGGCGCGAGGTCATGCGGGTGGCGAGCAACGAGTGGCCGCCGAGCGCGAAGAAGTCCTCGCCGAGGCCGACCGGCCCGCCGCCCAGCACCTCGGCCCAGACCTGCGCCACCACCTCTTCGAGGGGCGTGCGCGGTGCGGTGCCGGCCGCGCCGTTGAGGGCGGGAGCCGGCAGGGCGGCGCGGTCGACCTTGCCGTTGGGCGTCAGCGGCAGGGCGCCCACGACGACGAAGGCAGCCGGCACCATGTGCTCGGGCAGGCGGCGGCGGAGGAAGGCGCGCAGCTCGCCCTCGTCGACGCGGGCGGCGGCGACGTAGGCCACCAGCCGCGGGCCGCCGGGCGCATCGCTGCGGGACACCACCACGGCAGCCCGCACTTCGGGATGGGTGCCGAGCGACGCCTCGACCTCACCGAGCTCGATGCGGAAGCCGCGCAGCTTGACCTGGTGGTCGAGGCGGCCGAGGAAATCCAGCTCGCCGCCCGCGAGCTGGCGGACGAGATCGCCGGTGCGGTAAAGGCGGCCTCCGGCCGGGTCCCCCGCCGGGTCCGGGATGAACCTCTCGCCGGTCAGCCCGGGGCGGCGGAGATAACCCCGCGCCAGGCTCCGGCCGGCGATGCACAGCTCGCCCGGGACCCCGATGGGGACGCGCTCCAGGGCGCGGTCGACCACGTAGATCCGGGTATGGGCGATCACCCTGCCGAGAGTGGGCTCGCGCCGCCCGCGAGGCTCGACGCGGCCCCAGGTCGCCACCACCGTGGCCTCCGTCGGCCCGTAGTGGTTGACGAGGTCGAACGGCGGCGTCCGGACCGTGCGGTGCAGGCGGTCGCCTCCGGTGAGCAACGCCCTGAGCGCCAATCCCACCGGCGCGCTCTCCGCCAGCGCGCTCTCCGCCAGCGGCGTCGGCAGAAAGCTCAGGTGGATGCGTTCCCGCGCCAACCAGGCGAGCAGACGAACGGCCGAGGCGCGGGTCTCCTCATCCGGAAGGTGGAGGCTGGCCCCGGCGCAGAGATACGGCCAGATCTCCCAGACCGACGCGTCGAAGGCCGGCGAGGCCACCTGCGTGGCGCGGTCGCCGGCGCTCACTGCGTAGGTATCCCGATGCCACGCCACGAGGTTTGCGAGGCCGGAGTGCGTCACCCCCACCCCCTTGGGCCGGCCGGTGGAACCGGAGGTGTAGATCACGTAGGCGAGGTGGTCGCCAGCCCTCCGGCCCGCGGGGACGGCGTCGTGCCGGGCGAGCTCCTTCTCCACCACGTCGAGCTCGATGCGGGGGACCCCGGCCTCGGGCAGGATCCCGGAGATCTCCCGAGAGGTGATCAACACCGTCGCCGGATGGGCGCGGACGAGATCTGCCAGCATGAAGGCCAGCCGCTCCTCGGGATACGCGACGTCGAGGGGCACGTAGGCGCCTCCCGCCTTGAGGACGCCCAGCATCGCCACCACCAGCCGCGGCGAGCGCTCGAGACAGATGGCGGCCGGCACCTCGGGGCCCACGCCAGCTTCCCCGAGGCGGCGCGCGAGCCGCTGCGCCCGGACGTCGAGCTCGCCGTAGCTCAGGTGCTCGCCGCCGGCGGCGAGGGCGAGAGCGTCCGGCCTCTCCTCGGCGCTCTGCGCGAAAAGCTGCGGGACGCACCGCGGCCACGGCGCGTCGGCCGCCGTCGCGTTCCACTCGGCGTGGAGCTGGTGGCACTGCGCCGGCGCCAGCAGCGGCAGGGTGGCGAACGGGCCCTCCGGGGTGGCGAGGAGCCCGTCCAGCAGGCGCAGGAAGTGCCCGGCCAAGCGCGCGGCGGAGGTGGCGTCGAAGAGATCCGTAGAGTAGCGAATCCGCGCCCGCCACGTCCTTTCCTCGGCCCGAATCTCGAGGGCAAGGTCGGTGAGGGAAGTGCTCTCGGGCAAGTCCAGGATTTCGGCCTGGAGGCCCGGCATGTCGAGGGCCGGCAGGGGCGCGTTCTGGAACGCGAACATCACCTGCGCCAGCGGCAAGCGACCGGGGCTGCGCTCGGGAGCGAGCTTCTCGACCAACTTCTCGAACGGCGCTTCCTGGTGCGCGAGGGCCTGGAGCGCCGTCGTCCTGCCCCGCTCGAGCGCCTCCGCGCCGGTCGAGGCCCCGGCAAAGTCGGTGCGCAGCACCAGCGTGTTGACGAAGAACCCCACCAGCCCTTCGAGGGCCTGCCAGGGACGCCCGGCGACCGGCGTACCGACGACGATGTCGCGGCGGCCGGTATAGCGGTGGAGCAGCAGTTGGAAGGCCGTCAACAGGACCATGAACGGCGTGGCCTGGTAGCGCTGGCCGAGCTTTTCGACCGCCGCCCGCAGCGCCGGCGCCATCACCACCGCGCAGGACGCGCCGCGGTGGCTCGCGAACGCGGGCCGCTGCCGATCGGCGGGCAGCTCCAGCACGGTCGGCGCTCCGGCGAGCTGCCGCTGCCAGTACGCCAGGACGTCGTTCAACGCCTCGCCCGCGAGCCATCGGCGTTGCCAGACCGCATAGTCGCGATACCGCACCGGGAGCTCCGGCAACGCCGGCCGGCCGCCGGCGCAGGCGGCGCGATAAAGCTCGCCGAGCTCGCGCACGATGACCCCCAGGGACCATCCGTCGGTAATGACGTGGTGCTGGCAGAGGACCAGGACGTGCTCGGCTTCGCCCGTACGCAGCAGGCGCAGGCGCAGCAACGCTCCGCGCTCGAGGTCGAAGGGCCGCCGGCTCTCTTGTGCTGCCAACGCACGGACGACGGGCTCGCGGCGCGCCGCCGGAAGTCGGCGCAGATCGATCTCCGGCAGCGGCAAGTCGAACCGCGGCGCCACTACCTGGATCGGCGGATCCGCGGCCAGGAGGAACGTGGTGCGCAGGCTCTCCTGACGCCGGACGACTTCCCCGAGGCACGGCCCCAGGACGTCCCGGCGCAGGGACCCCTTGAGACGCACCGCATTCAGGACGTTGTAGGCGCAATCGTGCGGATCCAGCCGGTGCAGGAACCCGAGCCGCTCCTGAGCAAACGACAGCGGCGCCGAGAGGCGATCGCAGACGCGGCGCAAAAGCGGCGCTTGCGGGCGGTCCGCGGCCGTGGACAGGAATCGGGCGCACGAGCCGACCGTGGGATGACGCAGGAGGTCGTGCAGCGTCGGCCGCGCTCCGACGATCTCACCGAGCCGGTGTTGGACGCGCGCCAGCAGCAGCGAATGGCCGCCGAGCGCGAAAAAGTCGTCGTCGACGCCGACCGGCCCGCCGCCCAGCGCCTCGGCCCAGACCTGCGCCACCACCGCTTCGAGGGGCGTGCGCGGCGGCGCGGCGGCCGCGTCGCCGCGGGCCGGAGCCGGCAGGGCGGCGCGGTCGACCTTGCCGTTGGGCGAGAGCGGCAGAGCGCCCACGACGACGAAGGCGGCGGGGACCATGTGCTCGGGAAGACGGCGGCGCAGATAGGAGCGCAGCTCGGTCTCGTCGACGCGGGCGGCGGCGAGGTAGGCCACGAGGCGCGGGTCGTCGGGGGCGAAGGAGCGCACCGCGACCGCGGCCTCGCGCACGTCGGGGTGATCGGCGAGCACGGTCTCGATTTCGCCGAGCTCGATGCGGAAGCCGCGCAGCTTGACCTGGTGATCGCTGCGGCCGTGGAAGGCGAGATCGCCGTCGGGCCGCCAGTCGACGATGTCGCGGGTGCGGTAGATCCGCTGGCCGGGCCGGGCGGCGAAGGGATCGGGCAGGAAGCTCTCGGCGGTGCGGCTGGCGCGCCCGAGGTAGCCGCGGGCCAGGCCGGCGCCGCCCAGGTAGAGCTCGCCGCGCACGCCGGCCGGCGCTCGGCGCAGGCGGCGGTCGAGGACGTAGGCTTGGGTGTGGTCGACGGGACGGCCGATGGTCGGCTCGCCGGCGCCTCGATGCACCTGCGTCCACGTGGAGTAGGTGGTGTCCTCGGAAGGCCCGTAGAGGTTGAGCACGCGCAGGTGGCCTGGTATGTCGTCGACGAGGGCCCGCCGCAAGGGCTCGCCGGCGAGGTTCACGGTGAGGACGGAGTCGGGCAGCTCCCCGAGACGCAACAGCTCGCGCAGGGCGGAGGGCACGGTGTTGAGCAGGCGCACGCCTTGGGTGCGCGGCAGCTCGAGGACGTCGGCGGCGAGCACCACGGTGCCGCCCCAGCTCAGCGGGACGAAGAGCTCGAAGACCGAGAGGTCGAAGCAGACGGAGGTGGCGGCGAGCACCCCGCTGAGCTCACCGTCGGAGAAGGGGCGTCGGGCCCATTGGAGAAAGGCGGCGGCGCTGCGGTGCTCGATGGCCACGCCCTTGGGCCGGCCCGTCGACCCCGAGGTGTAGATGACGTAGGCGAGGTTGCGCTCGCTGGCGGCCGGCAGCGGATGGTCTTCCTTGCCGCCGCCGTGGGGCACCAGCTCGACGACGGCGGGCGCGAGGGCTTCGGCCCTCGCGCACAGGCCGGAGTCGGCGAGGACGGCGGCGAGGCCAGCGTCGCGGGCCATGAAGGTGAGGCGCTGCTCGGGGTAGGCGGGGTCGAGGGGGACGTAGGCGGCGCCGGCCTTGAGCACGGCGAGCAGGGCGATGACGAGGTCGGCGCCGCGGGCGGCGAAGACGCCGACGCGGTCCTCGGGTCCGACGCCACGGCGGGCCAGCCGGCGGGCGAGGAGGGTCGCGCGGCGGTCGAGCTCGCCGTAGGAGAGGGTCTCGCGTCCGCAAACGAGGGCGGTGGCCTGCGGGAATCGGGCCGCCTGGCGCTCGAAGCGAGCGTGGAGCAGTCCGCCTGCGAGCGCCGGCGCCGGCGTCTCGCCCCACTCGGCGAGCTGGGCGGCCTCGGCGGCGCTCAGCAGCGGCAGGGTCGACAAGCGGCGGCGCGGCTCGCGCGCCGCCGCGGCCAGCAGAGTCTCGAATTGGCTCAGGAGGCGCCCGGCCGTCGCATCGTCGAAGACGTCGGCGTCGTACTGCAGGCTGACCGTCCAGCCACCGGCCAGCGGCGCGGCCCGCAGGGTCAGGTCGAAGGGGGCGTACCGCTCGGCCAGCGCCATCGATTCCAGCTCCAACCCTGGAAGCGTCAGGCGCCCTCCCGGAAGCTTCAAGGCGAAGGCGCTCAGGGCCTCCTCACCGCCCGGCGGCGGCGACTGCATAACGAACATCGCCCGAAAGAGGGAAGAGCGCCCCGCCTGCCGTTGCGGCTGCAGGCGCGCCGCGAGCAGCGAAAACGGAAAGTCCTGGTGCTCGAACGCGTCGAGGGTCGTGCGGCGCACGCCGGCGAAGAAAGTAGCGAACGAGGGGTCGGACGAAAGGTCGGCCCGCAGCACCACGGGATTGACGAAGTAGCCCACGAGACCCGCGACGTCCGCGGCGCCGCGGTTGGCAGTCGGCGTGCCCACCAGCACGTCGTCCTGGCCCGAGATACGGCCCAGGAGCACCTGGAACGTGGCGAGCAGGGTCATGAACGCCGTGGTCTCGTTCTCGCGGGCGAGCGACCGGAATCCCGCAGCCGCCTCGCCGAGCCGCCGGGCCCGCGCCGCTCCGCGGTACGACGGCTGCGGCGGCCGGGGCCGATCGGTCGGCACCGCGAGGTCGGGAAGGTCGCCCGCCAATCGCCGCCGCCAGTAAGCCCAGAGGCGCTCGCCGTCGGCGCCCTCGAGCCGCCGCCGTTGCCAGGCGGCGTAGTCGCCGTAGGTGACCGGCAAAGGGCCGAGCGCGGCCGCCGGACCTCCGCGCTCGGCGTCATAGAGGGCTCCGAGCTCCCGCGCCAGCACCGCCATCGACCAAAAATCGGCGACGATGTGGTGGACCGCGACGACCAGGATGTGGTCGGTGGCCGAGCGGGTGAAGACGGCCAGGCGCAGCAGTGGCCCGGTCCGCAGGTCGAAAGGACGGTACGCGGCCCGGTGGCAGCGCTCCTCGAGCTCCTCCTCGCTCCAGCCGGCGGCGTCCTCGTTGCGAAGCTCCGGCTCCGGCTCGCTGGCGAGGCGTCGGACCGGCTTGCCCTCGGGAGCGGGGAAGAAGGCGCGCAGCTCGGCGTGGCGGCGGACCAGGGCGCGGGCGGCCCGGCCCAGCGCCGCGGCGTCCAGCGCCGCGGCTACGCGGGCCGCGACCGCGATGTTGTAGACGGCGCTCGCCGGCGCCAACCGGTGGAGGTACCAAAGCGCTTCCTGGCCATGGGAGAGCGGCTGGCCGTCGTGCTCGCCGACGCTGGCGCGCAGCGCCGGCGTCCGGGTCTCCTCGCCGCGCTCGAGCAGCTCGAGGACACGGGAGGCCAGAGCCTCGATGCTCGCGGCCTCCAGGAGGAGGGCGAGGGAAATCGACGTCCGCAGCTTCTGCTCGAGACTCTGCTGCAGCTCGACCACCCCCAGGGAATCGAGCCCGAGGTCGGTCAGCGACAGGGCGGCATCGAACGCTCCGGCCCAGCGCGCCGAGCGTGCGGCTTCGCGCCAGATCAGCTCCTCGACGTCACGGCGGCGCATCTCGTCCGCGCTGCCGCCGCGCTCGGATGCGGTGAAGACCTGCTCGGGCTCGGGCGCGCGGCGACTGCGGCCGACGATGGCCAGCGTTCCCGCCAGATAGGCCTCGCGGCAGGCGTGGCGCCGGACCTTGCCGCTCGACGTCCTGGGGATGGTGCCGGCGCGCACCAGAACCACGTCGTGGGCGGCGATCTCCTGTTCCTCGAGCACCGATCGGCGCACCGCCGCCGTCACCTCGTCGGGGTCGGCCGAGCCGTGGCGCTCGACCTCGAAAGCCACGACCAGCCTTTCCTCGCCGTCGGTCTCGACCGCGAAAGCGGCCCCGCATCCGGGCCGCAACGCCGGGTGGGCCTTCTCCGCCGCCAGCTCCACGTCCTGCGGGTAGTGGTTGCGGCCGCGGACGATGATGAGGTCCTTGCGCCGCCCGGTCACGAAGAGCTCGCCGCCGCGCAGAAAACCGAGATCGCCGGTGCGCAGATAGCGCACCGCGGTCCGCTCGCCGGCGAGACGGGCTCCGAAGGTCTCGGCGCTGGCGCCGTCGTGGTTCCAGTACCCGCCGGCCACGCTCGGTCCGGTCACCCAGATCTCGCCGACCCGGTCCGGCGCGGCGCGGCGTCCGGTGCGCGGATCGGCAATGACGATCCGTTGTCCCGGCGCTAGCCGGCCGCAGCCGACGAGGGCCTGGGACGCTCCCCCGTCTTCGGCCGGCGCCACCTTGCCTGCCTGCAGAGCGGCGGCGCTTACCGACTCCACGGCCGGCCCGGCCCCCACCGCCGCGCCGGCGACAAATAGCGTCGCCTCGGCCAGGCCGTAGCACGGCAGGAAGCTGCGCGGCTGGAACCCACAGCCGTGAAAGGCGTCCGCGAACCTTTGCAGGGTGGCGGAGCGGACCGGCTCGGAGCCGTTGAACGCCACTCGCCAGCTCGAGAGATCGAGGTCGGCGCGGTCCTCCTCACGGACGTTGCGCACGCACAGGTCGTAGGCGAAGTTGGGGCCGCCGCTGGTCGTTGCCCGATAGCGGCCGATCGCCCGCAACCAGCGCGCCGGCTGCTGGAGAAAGGCGGTCGGCGACATCAGGATGCAGCGGGCGCCGACGTAGAGGGGTTGCAGCACGCCGCCGATCAAGCCCATGTCGTGATAGAGCGGCAGCCAGCTCACGATCACCGAGTCGGCCGTCTGGTCGAAGCCGCGACGGATCATCTCCTCGTTGTGCAGCAGGTTGGCGTGGGTGATCAGGACCCCCCGCGGCGCGCTGGTGGAGCCCGACGTGTACTGGAGGAACGCGACCTCGCTCGCCGCGATCGCGGGCCGCCGAAGCTCCCCCGCCCAGGCGGCGTCGACCGTGCCCGCGTCCACGATCTCGACGTCCGCGAGCTCCGGCGTCGCTGCCGCCCACGATTCGATCCGCGAGACGATCGCGGCGCTGGTCAGGATCATCCGCGGCCGAGCGTCGGCGGCGATCGATTGCAGTCGTTGCAGGTGGCGGCTGCGGCCGGGCGGGTAGGCGGGAACCACGACGGCGCCCGCGTAGAGGCCGCCGAAGAAGGCGGTGACGAACTCGAGGCCGGGCGGGAACAGCAACAGGACGCGCTCGCCCCGCAAGCCGCGGGACGCCAGCATGGCGCCGAGAGCTCGCGCCCGCCGGTCGAGCTCGCCGCAGGTCAGTCGTTCGGCCTCCTCCTCGCCGTTTTTGAGAAAGACGTAGGCGAGGCGCTCGGCCTGGCTCAGCGCCCGCCGGCCCAGGAGCTCGACCAGCGAGCTGGGAGCATCTGTCTGCGTCGCTGAGAGAACGGGCACTACGACCTCCTCCTGCCTTGGTACACGGCTCCCCTTCGCCGCCTTCGCGGCTTCTTGGTGATCGGTCCGCTGTTTCGAGGCTTCAGGTTCCCCGACCGTCAGCCATCACGGCCTTCGCCACTATCTTCGAGTGCCTCGGAGATCCTGGGCGCGGACTCCAGGAACTCTCCGGCCTCTTCGTCGGCTTCGAGCAGCGAGGCCACGGTCCGGAGCAGATCGAGATCGTCTCCGCAGGCTTCTCGGAGAAAGCGCTGTCGCTTCTCGGCGCTTTTTTCGAGAGCCTGGTGAAAAAGTTGGGCGACCCGCTGCCAGTTGTCCAAGCTCACTTTTGCAGTACCTATAGCTGAAGTACACCTATGGCTGAAGTACACCTATGGCCGATCGCTGTTGCGATGCGGCGACCGTGACTGCCCGTTACGCGGGAAGCGGGCGGAAATCGGATCAGGGGAGGGGAGTTTTTTCGCGTAGCCCGGCGGCTTTCTCGGGCTGGTCCCAGGACTCGTAGAGCGCGATGAGCCGGTCGCGCGCCTGACGGGTCTTCGAGTGCTCGTCGCCGAGCTGCTGCCGCAGATGATGGAAGCTGCGCTCCAGGAGCTCCTCGGCTTCGGCGTAGCGCTCGGCGGCCGCGCTTTGGCCGCCCTGGATCAGAACCAGGGCCAGCTCGGTTTCGATGGTTATGGTGATGGGATGGCTCAGCCCCAGAGTCTCGTGCAGGATGGCGATCGCTTCGCGGTAGCCGGCGGCCGCTTCGTCGTACTTGCCCTGGCTCTTCAGCACCGAGGCCAGATTGGTCAGCGACTGGGCCACCGCGGGATGCCGGTCCTGGTAGAGCTTGCGCCGCAGAGCCAGGGTCTCGCGATGGATCTCCGCCGCCGCCGCCAAGTCGCCCTTCACCCGCAGCACGACGGCGAGGTTGTTGAGCACGTTGGCGATCTCGGGATGCTCCTCCCCCAGCACGATGCGCTGGATCCTCAGGCCTTCCCGGTACATCTCCTCAGCGCTCTCCAGATCGCCCTTGCGCCGCAAGACGACGGCGCGGTTGGTGACCGCCTCGGCGGCCTCCGACCTGGTGTCGTCGAGGTGCCGGCGCGCCAACTCGAGAGCTTCGCGCGAGGGCTCGTCGGCCGCCTCGTAGTCCTCCGTGCGGCAGTACAGCGTCACGAGGTTGTTGAGAGGCCGGATGAGGTCAGGGTGGTCGTCGCCCCGCAGGTCGCGGAAGATGGAGACAGCGCGGGTGGAATAGGCGGCGGCGTCTTCGTAGCGGCCCATTTCACGAAAGACGGCGCCCAAGGCGCTCAGGCTCTCGGCAGCCTCGACGCTGTGGTCGCCGTAGAGCCGGCTGCGAATGTCGTAGACCCTCGTCAGGTAGGACCGCGCCTCGTCGAGGAGCCCCAGATTGAGATAGATCGTGCCGACCGTCTGCCGCAGCGCCGCTTCCACCGCCGGCTGCTCTCCCAGCCGACGTTCGATGCCGCGGTTGCTGCGATCGAGCGCCTCGCGAACGGTGAAGGTCTCGCCGCGAGCCTCGCCCGGATCCGCCAGGCGAAAGATCTCTTCGACCAGGGCGAGAACCTGTACTTTTTCGTCCCGCTCGTTGCGCGCCCGATCACGTTGCCGTGCGATCGCGGCGGCTTGCAACGTAGTCGCGACCGCGAATGCGAGAATCAATGCGAGGATCAGCGTCGCGGCGCCGACGGCGACCCAGTTGCGCCGCAGGAACTTGCCCACACGATAACGCACGCCGCCCGGGCGTGCCAGGACCGGAAAGCCCCGCACGTGGCGCCGCAAGTCGTCGGCAAGTTGCTGGGCCGAGCCGTAGCGGCGCCGCGGCGCGCCAGCGAGCGCCTTGAGGACGATGTTGTCGAGGTCGCCCGCGAGCCGGCGCGAAAGGATCTCAGGCGGCATTTGCCAGACGCCGCTCTCGCCGGCGGTCGTCGAATCGTCCTTGCGCGCGGCGGCGGTGACCACGGTGCTGGGCTTCGGCGGCTCCCCTTCGGTCAGGATTTTCTCGATTTCCCGGGGGGTCCGGCCCCGGAAGTCATGGGGGAGGTGGCCGGTCAGCATCTTGAAGAGGAGCACGCCCAGCGAATAGACGTCCGTGGCCGTCGTGATCATCTCGCCGCGCAATTGCTCCGGGCTCGCGTAGTGAGGCGTGAGGACTTGGTGCCAGGTCGCCGTCGGCTCGAGCTCGGGCGCTCCCAGCTCCGGATTGAGGAGCTTGGCGATGCCGAAGTCGAGCAGCTTGGGCTCGCCGTCGAGATTTACCAAGGCGTTGGACGGCTTCAGGTCACGGTGTACCACGAGATTCTGGTGCGCGTAGTGGACAGCCTCGCAGATCTTGCAGAACAGCTCGATCCGCTCCCTGAGCGTCAACTGGTGCTGGTCGCAATAGAGGTCGATCGGCAGACCGTCGACGTACTCCATCACGAAATAGGGAAGACCGTGCGAGGTCGTGCCGCCCTCGTAGAGGCTCGCTATGTTGGGGTGGTTGAGGCCGGCGAGGATCTGGCGCTCGCTGCGCAGGCGCCGCGCGGCGTCGTCGCTCTCCATGCCATGGCGGATGACCTTGACCGCGGCTCGGCGGCGAAAATCGTCGCCGCGCACCGCCAGAAACACCGTGCTCATGCCGCCCTCGCCGAGCTTGCGCAGGAGTCGATAGTGACCGATACGCCCCCGCTGCGGTGGCTGCGCCTGCACTACGTCGGACGCGGGAACCAACGGCTGCTCCATGAAGGCGTCGGCCTCCGCGTCGGCGGCGAGCAACGCCTCCACCTCGCCGCGCAGAGCCGCGTCGGGGCACTCTTCCCGCAGGTAGAGCTCACGTTGGTCCGGCGGCAGGTCCAGCGCTTTCTGGAAGACCTCCGCCACCTGGTTCCACCGGTCGGAGCTCACCCTTGTTCCCCTTTGACTAGGTACCGGTACAGCCAGGCTCTCGCCAGGCGCCAGCGGCGGGTCACGGTGGCGCTCGCGATACCCATGACCTCGGCAATCTCTTCCTTGGTGAGGCCGCCGAAGTAGCGCAGCTCGACGAGGCGGGCCTGCTCCGGATCTGTTTCCGCGAGGGCCTTCAAGGCCTCGTCGAGGGCCACCAGGTCGGGATCATGGGAGGCGGAGACGCGATCGAGCTCGCCGGCCGGCACCCGCAACGCCGGCCCGCCGCGCTTGACGTAGCCGTGGTGACGAGCATGGTCCACCAGGATGCGGCGCATCATCTGGGCGGCGATCGCGAAGAAGTGCGCCCGGTCGCGCCAGCGTACCTTGTCCTGCTGGATCAGCCGCAAGTAGGCCTCGTGCACCAAGGCCGACGTCTGCAGGGTGTGGTCGGGCCGCTCGCTGCGGAGATAACTGCCCGCAAGCCGGCGCAGACGCCGGTAAACGAGTGGCATGAGCTTCTCCAGCGCTTCCTGGTCACCGTCGCTCCAAGCCACCAATAGCTGCGTGATCTCGGACTCGGTCTCGGCCATCGACTGCGAGATCTTATGGCACCTCGACGACGAGAGCAAACGCGGCAGAGGACATACGCCCCCGGAGCTCAAGTGCCTGGCGCTGACATGGCCCCTCACTGATCGTCAGAGTCTGGAATGCCCGGCGCCAGGAGGGCCGTCATCCGCTGCGGACTCCGGATGCGCCGCTGCGTCATCCAGGCGTCGGCGCGGACGCGGGCGTCCTCGTCGCCCAGCAGCTCGACGCGGCGTCGGTCTGGCTGGCGAGGACGACGCCCTCCGGCGTCGGTTCGCCTGGTCGGAGCCGCGCTCGTCCCGTTTTCCTGAGAGCCGTCCTGCCATCGTCGTCAGCGGGGCCACGGAACGGGGAGGGGCGGGTTGTGCTAGCCTCGCCGCGCTGAACAAGGAGAGCCGACGATGTCCGACGACGCCCGGCCCCGCGTCCACGTGGTCTACGACCTCGACGAGCGGCCGCCGCTCGGCGAGGCGGTGCCGCTCGCCGTCCAGCACCTGCTGGCGATGTTCCTCGGCAACGTCACGCCGCCGCTGCTGATCGCCGCCGGCCTCGGCCTGGCCGCCGGCGAGACCGCATTCGTGCTGCAGATGGCGATGCTCATGGCCGGCCTCGCCACCGTCGTCCAGGCCTATCCCGTGGGACCCGTGGGCGGGCGCATCCCGATCGTCATGGGCACCTCGATCGCCTTCGTGGGCGGCATCATCGGCATTGGCCGCGAGAGCGGCCTGGTGGGGCTGCTGGTGGGCTACGCGGCGTTCGCCGCCGCCGGCCGCGTGGACTTCTCGGGCGTCGCTCCTCCAGGGCTTCCTGCGCTACGGGTTGATCAGCGGCGGCCTGACGGCGCTCGTCCTGAACTGGGTCGGCCCAGGGGGCCAGAGGAGGCTGACTTCGTCGGCCAAATCCCCCCCCCTTTCACTAAAGGGGGGCAAGAGCCACCCTCCGGTTCCCCCCTTTTAACTGATCTTCCCCTTGCCGATGGCGGCCTGGACCGTCTGGATGGTCTTCTCCATCTGCAGCCGCAGAGCGCGCTCGTGCTCTTCCTGGCCCAGCTTCTCCTCCACCAGGTCGCTGTAGGAGATGCGCTTGAGCCAGAGCACGGAGCCGCCGTCGTAAACCCGGGTCTCGTAGGCCGCGACGTCCGAGCCGAGGTCCTCGCACTGGACGTGGAAACGCCGGCCCTCGTGCTCGTAGATCCGGTTGATCCCGGTAATGATGACCATGACGGGTCGCAAGCATAGCACGTTCGGACCGGGGCTCAGAGCTCGAAGCTCATCAAGTCCTCGGCGACCACGATCCGGCCGCGGTATCCCCGCGCCGCGGCGCACTCGCCGAGCGCGCCGGCGTCGAGCTCGCGGTAAAGGTGCGAGCACACCAGGCGCGCGGCGCCGGAGCGCACCGCCAGCTCCACGATCTCGTCGTCGTCGAGGTGCCCGGAGTCGATCACCGCCAGGTCGACGCCGCGCAGGAAGTCGACCTCCTGGTCGTGGAAGGACGAATCGCCGGTCAGGGCGACGCTGGTGCCGCCGTGCGTCCAGCGCAGGCCGTGGTTGCCGGCCGGCGGCAGGTCGCCGTAGACGAAGGCGTGCGCCGTGCCGCCGCGGCCGGCGATCCTCAGGCGCTCGTCAGTGACCTCGTGGAGCACGACCCGGAAATGCTCGGGCCGCGCCAGGTCGCGCGGGCCGAAGAGCGAGAGGAGACGCATCAGTTGCACGTCGAGCCCCTCGGGACCGTAGACGTGCAGGTCGCGCCGCCGGGGGTCGATCCGCGACCAGGCGGCGGCGTGGACGTAGGGAATGAGGTCGGAGAGATGGTCGGGGTGGAAGTGGGAGAGCACCACGTGCTCGACGTCGTCCTGGGCGAGGCCGAGGCCGACGAGGCGGTGAGCGACGCCGCGGCCGAAGTCGAAGACGAGGCGCAAATCGCCGAGCTCGACGAGCGCCGAGGAGGCCATGCGGTGCTCCTGGAGCTGGCAGGTTCTGG
>Ga0302046_10003687_pt1 | contig 13790 bp, 15 predicted proteins | sample RVTome_11_FD_200261 | JGI IMG/M metagenome (GOLD analysis project Ga0302046, IMG submission 200261) | Soil microbial communities from uranium-contaminated site in the Upper Colorado River Basin, Wyoming, United States - RVT147D111 (version 2) ...
GATTCGACCAAATCACGACCTGCTCTAGGACGCTGACGCCGATGGACCTCCCCGATTTCTTCACCCTCGTCCGGCGCGGCCAGGTCGCCTCGACCAACGACGTCGCCAAGGACCTCGCCGCACGGGGCAAGGCCGAAGGCACCCTCGTGGTCGCCGGGACGCAGACCGCGGGGCGGGGCCGCCGCGGCAAGCCCTGGTCCTCGCCCCCCGGCAACCTCTACATGTCGGTCGTCCTGCGGCCCGGCTGCGCGCCCGCGACCGCGGCCCAGCTCGGCTTCGTCGCCGCCGTGGCGCTGTGGGACGCGGTCGCCGACTGCGACCATCCGGGCATTCCGCTGGCCCTCAAATGGCCCAACGACGTGCTGCTCGACGGCCGGAAAATAGCGGGAATCCTGCTGGAATCGGCGACCGGGCGCGACGGCGCGGTCGACTGGGTGGTGATCGGCATCGGCGTCAACACGGCCCATCATCCCGCAGACGCCCGATGGCCCGCCGGCGACCTCCAGGGCACGCGCGACCGCCCGACGCCGGAGGCATTGCTGCCCATGGTCGCGGGCTACCTCCTCGACTACTATCTCTTGTGGGACGACGAGGGATTCGGCCCGATCCGCCGGCTCTGGCTGGAGAATGCGTATTTCATGCCGGGCGACAGGATCCGCGTCAGCGAGGGCGACGGGGACCTGGAAGGCGCCTTCGAGGACATCGACGCGACGGGCGCGCTGGTCCTGCGCCTGCCTTCCGGCGAGACACGGACTGTTTCCTACGGCGAGATCGGCCCGGCCGGCTGAGGCCCGCCAGGGCCGGGGAGGCGGGGCGCCGGGAGCGCCCGGAAGATGGGCAAACGACGCAAGTACGACCGGATCGCCCGGCTCTACGACCTGCTCGACCTGCCGTTCGAGCGGTCGCGCTACGCGCCCATCCGGCCGCTTCTCTTCGAAGGCCTCGGCGGCGCGATCCTCGATGCCGGCGTCGGCACCGGCCGCAACATGCCGTTCTATCCCTCGGGGGCCGAAGTCGTCGGCATCGACCTGAGCCCGGCCATGCTTTCCCGCGCGACGGCCCGCAAGGAACGGCTCGGCGTCGCCTGCGATCTCCGTCCCATGGACGCCCGCGCGACCGACTTCCCGGCGGACCGTTTCGACGCCGTGGTCGCCACTTTCCTTTTCTGCGTGCTCGACGAGGCGGACCAGCTCCCCGCGCTGCGCGAGCTCGGCCGGGTCACCCGGCCCGGCGGCGAGCTGCGCATCCTCGAATACGCGCTATCGGAAAGGCCATTCCAGCGCTTCGTCATGCGGCTCTGGGCGTCCTGGGTGCGCTTCGCCTACGGGGCGGCGTTCGACCGCAACACCGAGCAATACGTCGAGGCGGCGGGCCTCGATCTCGTTGAAAAGCGCTTCCTCTACCGCGACATCATCAAGCTCCTGGTGCTGCGCCCGCGTTGACCCTCCGGCACGCCTGCGGATGGCATGCCTACGGATGGCATGTCTGGCCCGAAACATAGATACTGGCGGCTCCGAACCATCGGGCGAGGTCCCAAGCCACCCCATGCTGGCAGCGATCGACAGCGGCAACACGAACGTCGTCTTCGCCGTCTACGACGGCGACGAGCTGCGCGGCGAGTGGCGCAGCTCCTCCGATGCCAACCGCACCGCCGACGAATACGCGGTCTGGCTCTCGCATCTGATGCACCTCGAAGGGCTTTCCTTCGACGACATCGACCAGGCGATCATCGCCAACGTCGTGCCCGCCGCCTCCTATGCGCTCCGCATGCTGTGCCGGCGCTACTTCGACTGCGCGCCGTTGGTGATCGGCGACCCGGAGGTCGATCTCGGCGTCGCCGCCAAGGTCGACCATCCCGAGGAGGTCGGCGCCGACCGGCTGGTCAACGCCGTCGGCGCCTCGGCGAAATACGACGGGCCGCTGATCATCGTCGATTTCGGCACCGCCACCACCTTCGACGTGGTCGACGAGGAGGGCGCCTATGTCGGCGGCGTGATCGCGCCCGGCATCAACCTTTCGCTCGAGGCGCTCCACATGGCGGCGGCCAAGCTGCCGCGCATCGACGTGGCGCGGCCGGCCCAGGTCATCGGCCGCTCGACCGTGCCGGCGATGCAGTCGGGGGTCTACTGGGGCTACGTCTCGCTGATCGAGGGCATGATCGCCCGCATCGAGGCCGAATACGGGTCCAGGATGACGGTCGTCGCCACCGGCGGCCTGGCGCCGCTGTTCAACGAGGCGACCGAGGCGATCCAGCACCTCGACAGCGAGCTCACCATGCGCGGCCTGTTGCTGATCCACCGCCGAAACGTCGGCAAATGAGCGGCAAGCGCGATCCGCTGGAGACCGGCAGGAAGGATCTCATCTTCGTGCCGCTCGGCGGGGCGGGCGAGATCGGCATGAACCTCAACCTGCTCGGCCATGCCGGCAAGTGGCTGATGCTCGACCTCGGCGTCACCTTCGGCGACGACCAGACCCCGGGCGTCGACGTCATAATGCCCGACCCGCAGTTCATCGTCGGCCGCCGCGACGACCTCGTCGCGCTCGTCCTCACTCACGCGCACGAGGACCATATCGGCGCCGTCCCCTACCTCTGGTCGCGCCTGAAGTGCCCGATCTTCGCCACGCCCTTCACCGCTTCGGTGGTGCGCCGCAAGCTGAAGGAGGTGGGGCTGGAGGAGAAGGCCCGCATCACCGAGGTCGAGCCCTCGTCCAAGTTCCGCATCGGCCCCTTCGCCATCGAGCTCATCACCCTCACCCATTCGATCCCCGAGCCCAACGCCGTGGTCATCCGCACCGAGGCGGGCACGGTGCTGCACACGGGCGACTGGAAGTTCGATCCCGACCCGCTGGTCGGCCCGGTCGCCGACGAGGAGGCGCTGCGGCGCATCGGCGAGGAGGGCGTGCTGGCGCTGATCGGCGATTCGACCAACGCCTTGCGCGAGGGCGTCTCGGGCTCGGAGGCCGCGGTGCGCAAGAGCCTGATCGAGCTCGTCGGAAATTACGACCAGCGCGTCGCCATCGGCTGCTTCGCCAGCAACGTCGCGCGGCTGGAGACCATCGCCGAAGTCGCCCGGGCGACGGGGCGCCAGGCGGCGCTGGTCGGCCGCTCGCTCTGGCGCATCTACGACGCCGCGCGCGAGAACGGCTACCTGACCGAGATCCCGCGCTTCCTGACCGACGAGGAGATCGCCTACCTGCCGCGCGACAAGGTGCTGGTCGCCGCGACCGGCAGCCAGGGCGAGCCCAACGCCGCGCTCACCAAGATCGCCTACGCTAAACACCCGCATATCGTGCTGGAGGAGGGCGACGTGGTGATCTTCTCCTCGCGCATCATCCCCGGCAACGAGCGCCCGATCGGCCGCCTGCACAACGCCTTCTTCCGCCTCGGCGTCGAGGTGATCTCCGAGAAGGACCATTTCGTCCACGTCTCCGGCCACCCCGCGCGCGACGAGCTCGTCCGCATGTACCAGCTCACCAAGCCGCGCATCGCCGTGCCGGTGCATGGCGAGGCGCGGCACCTGGGTGCGCACGCCGCGCTCGCCGCCGCCTGCCAGGTGCCCGAGCAGGTCGAGGTGCTGAACGGCGAGGTGGTGCGCCTCGCCCCCGGCCGCGCCGGCGTGGTCGACACCGTGCCCGCGGGCCGCCTCGCCATCGACGGCGAGGTGCTGGTGCCGCTCGACGGCGCGACGCTTCAGGAGCGCAAGCGCCTGATGTGGAACGGCATGGCGGTCGTCACCGTCGTGGTCGACGCCGAGGGCGCCCTGGCGGCGGAGCCGCAGATCGCCCTGCAGGGCATCGCCGACGACCCACAGGTCGAGGATCTGCGCGGCGCGCTCGCCGATGCCATCGAGGAGGCGCTCGCCGACCTGCCGCGGCCGCGCCGCGCCGACGACGAGGAGGTCCGCGAGACCGCCCGCCGCGCCGTCCGCCGCGCGCTCCGCGACCGCCGCGGCAAGCGCCCGCCGACGGAGGTGCATGTGGTGCGGGTGGGGTAGGCCGCGCCGATCGATGCCGGCAAGAACACTCCTCTCCCCTCCGGAGCACGGCTGTCCGGGGAAAATTTCCGCGCAACGCAGGCGAGTCTCTTGGTGGTGCGTTGCAACCCCAGATGGCTTCCTTCCGTGTTCCTCCGGGTATCCGGCTCCTGCATGTACAGCGAAAGGCGAGCGGCTTGGCGCTCCAATCTGCGAAAATGCAATCCGCGCGAGTCCTCCAACGCTGCATTCGCAACCGAAAAACTTTCCCCGGACAGCCGTGCCTCCGGAGGAGAGGGAAAGATGGGCTCGCTCACAAAGGAAACGGCGGCCCCAAGGGACCGCCGCTCCACGATAATCGGAGGTTCGCCTGACGGGCGTCAGGTGATGTCCCAGCCGCCCTGCGTGTTGCGGCAGGCGACGCCGTTGCCGGACTGGGTCTCGCCGTTCTTGGCCGTCACCGTGCTGGTGAAGCGCCGGCACGGCTGGCCGCGGTCGTTGGTGTAGGTCTCGGTCGGCGTGGTGCGGCCGTGGGCGCCGGTGTTGGGGTTCTCCCAACGCGAGGTCGTGTGGTCGGCCTGGCCCTCCAGGGCGCGCTGGGTCGCCTCGTTGTGGCGCCGCACGTCCTCGCAGTCGAGCGCGTTGCCGATGCGGTTGCCGAGCAGGCCGCCGATCAGCACGCCGCCGGCGATGGCGGCGCCGCGGCCGCGGCCGCGGCCGCTGCCGATGCGCGAGCCGAGCAGGCCGCCGAGCGCGGCGCCGCCGAGCGTGCCGAGGATCTCCTTGGCGCCGGGGTCGCCCGGAGCGCAGCGGGCGGCGGCGGGGGAGGCCCCGCCGACGCCGATGGCGACGGAAAGGACCAGCGCGGATGCAATGCTGGCGAGTTTGATCTTCATCGAAGGTCTCCTGGCTGTATCCGGGCGGCTCCGGTCCATGCGACGAATGCCGCCTCTCCGGGGTTGCGGAGCCCCGCATATGAGGCTCCACCATCTGGTCCGGATCATATCGGCTGGCAATGATCCGCGTCTGTGACCGCCGTCACAGGCTCATGGTAAAATGTTCCTTAACGCCTGATATCGCCGAGGAAACCAGGGCGATCCGAAAAGCGGCGCGCCGCACGATTTGCAGAGTCGCCGAATTCCGTTAAAGAAGGCCCGATATTGTGGAAAAAGCGAGGCGTTAACCATGATCGGCCGGCTGAACCACGTGGCCATCGTCGTCCCGGACCTGGCGGCGGCCCGGGCGCTCTACCGCGACACCCTGGGCGCCGAGGTCTCCGAGGCCGTCGACATGCCCGCGCACGGGGTGACCACGGTCTTCGTGACCTTGCCCAACACCAAGATCGAGCTGCTGCACCCGCTGGGCGAGCGCTCGCCGGTGCAGAGCTTCCTCGACCGCAATCCGGCCGGCGGCATGCACCATGTCTGCTACGAGGTCGACGACATCGTCGCCGCCCGCGACCGCATGCAGGCCGAGGGCGCGCGCGTGCTGGGCGACGGCGAGCCCCGCATCGGCGCCCACGACAAGCCGGTGCTGTTCCTGCATCCCAAGGACTTCTGCGGCACCCTGGTCGAGCTCGAGCAGGCCTGAGGCCGGCGGCGCGCCATGACCTTCACCACGGGCCTCATCGTCTTCGCGATCGTCTGGTGGCTGGTGCTGTTCACCGTGCTGCCCTGGGGCGTGCGCCGCGAGGAGCGCCCCGAGCCCGGCCACGAGCCCGGCGCCCCCGCCAATCCGCGGATCTGGCTCAAGGCCGGCATCACCACGCTGATCGCCGGCGTGATCTGGGGCCTCATCTACTGGGCGATCGCCGCCGACCTCATCCATTTCGGCCCGCGATGACGATGGGACCGCGCCAGACACGCAGAAAACGCCTCGTCCTTCGACAGGCTCAGGATGAGGCTTCGTGTAATCAGGAACGAACTGTCGTGTTGCGGCATTTCAGATGCTCCTCGTGCTTCGTCCCTCATCCTGAGCTTGTCGAAGGACGAGGGACGAAGCACGAGGAGGGCCGCCGGCACACCCCATGAGCAGCTACTGCGAGATCGCCCCCGGCCATGAATGGCACGGGCCCTACCACGACGCCGAATACGGCTTCCCGCTCACCGACGAGCGCGCGCTCTTCGAGCGCCTGGTGCTGGAAATCATGCAGGCGGGCTTGAACTGGGAGCTCATCCTGAAGCGCCGCGCCGGCCTGGCCGCGGCCTTCGACCGCTTCGAGGTCGACCGGGTCGCCGCCTACGGGCCGGCCGACGAGGCGCGCCTGCGCGAGGACGCCCGCATCATCCGCAACCGCCTCAAGATCGCCGCGGTCGTCGAGAACGCGCGCCGCATCCAGGCGCTGCGCGAGGGCCACGGCGGCTTTTCGGCCTGGCTCGAGGCGCATCACCCGCTGGAGAAGCCCGACTGGGTCAAGCTCTTCAAGAAGACCTTCAAGTTCACCGGCGGCGAGATCGTCGGCGAGTTCCTGATGTCGGCCGGCTACCTGCCCGGCGCGCATGCCGAAACCTGCCCCGTCTATGCCCAAATCGCCGCCTTGACTCCGCCCTGGATGCGAACCGGCGCCTGAACAGCGATGGATGGTCGAATGACGACACGGCGAAACCCCGCCAGGACATGGCGTGCCGCCATGGCGCTCGCGCTGATCGCCGTGGCGCCCGCGGCCCAGGCGGCCCCCTTCGATCCCGACCGCCTGCTGAAGCCCTGGCCCAAGGTCGAGAGCGGGGACGGAGGGACCGCGGTCCGCTTCCCCAGCAGCAGCCCGTTCTCGCTCGCCGACGCCCGCGAGGCCTGGCGCAGCCCCAGGGCGCGCGCCAGGGCGACGCTGCACCTGCCCAAGGGCGCCTCGGCGCGCAACCCGGTCCCGGCGGTGATCCTGCTGCACGGCGCCGGCGGCATCCTCACCAACCGCGAGCCCGTCTACGCCGCGCAATACGCCCGCATGGGCGTCGCCGCCCTGGTCGTCCACGTCTACGAGGCGCGCAACGACAAGGGCTGGGGCTTCGTCGAGCGCCTGCTCAACATCACCGAATCGATGTTCCTCGCCGACGCCTACGCCGGCCTGGCCTATCTCGCCAGGCGCCCGGAGATCGACGGCAAGCGCGTCGCCCTGGTCGGCTTCTCCTACGGCGGCATGGCGAGCATGTACGCCGCCTACCGCCAGGTCGCGCTCACCTACGCGCCGAAGGGCCCGCGCTTCGCCGCCCATGTCTCCTACTACGGGCCCTGCATCGTCCGCTTCGCCGACAGCCGCGCCACCGGGGCGCCGCTCCTCATGCTGATGGGCGACGGCGACGCCATCACCGACCGCAAACGCTGCGCCAAGGTCGCCGGGGACCTGCGCGAGGGCGGGGCGGCCGTGCGCAGCATTGTCTACAAGGGCGCCTACCACCAATGGGACGGCAACTGGCGCGGGCCCTTCACCATCGGCCGCAGCCTCCACCCCTGCCGCTACTGGGTCCATCTCGACGGCACCATCCGCGACCTGCGCACGCTGCTGCCGATGATCAACCCCTTCACCCGCAAGATCACCCTCGGCCTCTGCGCCTCCAAGGACGGCTACCAGATCAACGCCGACCCGGCGATCCGGGCGCGCTCCAACCGCGACGTGGGCCGTTTCCTGGCCCGGGTCTTCGGGCGCGGCGCCTACTAAAATCCGGCATTTGCGCCGGTCTTAGCATCTCGGTAACCAAACCGCCGCTAGGCTGGGGGCATGCACAGAGCCGCCACAGTCCTGGCTTCCGCGGCGCTCGCCGCCTCGCTCGCCCTGCCGGCCCCGGCGCCGGGCCAGGCGGCAGAGGCCGGCGCGCCGACCCCGCTGCACCGCGACGCGGCCCCGGCCAAGCGCGCCAAGCGGGCGATCGTCGGCCGCATCAGCCGCGCCGACTGCCGCCGCCTGATCGTCGAGCACGTGCCCGGCCCCGGCGTCGCCTTCCGGCCCGGCGTCGACGTCTACGGCAACGCCGTCGCGCCCGCCGACCTCCCCGGCGGGCCGCGCATCACGCTGCCGCAGGTCATCCGCATCCGCCTGCAGGTCGATCTCGAGACCTATCTCGGCATCGCCCCGCAGCCGGGCGTCGATCCCGACGTCGAGCTCGGCCGGATCACCGTGCGCGGCACCCGGGTCTATTTCAACGGCACGCCCCTCGACGAGCCGCACCGCAGCTTCGTCATCGGCCAGTGCCGCCGCCGTCTCCGCCGCTAGCTCGATATCCGATCTGATTGGCGCGTCGTTTCGACCGAGGGAGCGCATGCGACCGAGCGGAGAAACCTGGCTCGATGCCGTGCGGGCTGCTGCCAGATTTCTCCGCTCGCTGGCGCTCGGTCGAAATGACGATTCAGTTAGAACGGATAGTGCTCTTGCGAACAGTTCAATCCGGCTCCTGTAGATTTCCCATCTCCCATTGCGGAAGAGGGGACAAGCGGGAGCCTTTCGCTGGAAGTTGAATCCCACTAGAAGGTAATCTGCGGTCCCGGGCGCGGCGGCAAGACGGACGGCCTGTTGGAAATCTTCGGCGGTTTGATCCGTAGCGACCAGGTGATCTGGCTGGGCAGCCTGCTGATCGCCTTCGCCTTCGTGCTCTGGGGCGGCCGGCTCTTCAAGATCTTCGTCGTCCTGCTCGGCATCGGCGCCGGCCTGGTGCTCGGCTACTTCCTCGGCTCGCTCACCGATCTCGGCCCGCAGGCGGGCGGGGCGGGGGCGGTGATCGGCGCGATCGTGCTGGGGCTGCTGGCCTGGCCGCTCCACAACGTCTTCGTCTTCCTGATCGGCGGGCTCTTCTTCGGCTTCGTCACCGCCTCGATCGCGACCTCGCTGCAGATCCCCGGGACCACGCTCAACGCCGCGGCCATCGCCGGCTTCGTCGTCGGCGGCGTGCTCTCGATCCTGATCCACCGCACCTTCGTGATCGCCCTGATGGCCGCGGCGGGCGGGCAGACGGCGCTCAACGCCCTGTTCGGCAAGTCCTTCGCGCCGCTGGTCACCTTCGAGGCCTTCGCGCGCGAGTATTCGGCCTTCTATTCCAAGCACCTCGCCCTCTTCCTCACCATGATCGGACTCTACGTGGCCTTCGCGCTGTTCCTCCAGATGCTCTGCGCCCCGGCCAGGAAGGACAAGCCCGAGCGGTCGGCCGCCAAGCGCCGGGTGCGCCGCATCCTCTATCTCTTCGCCTTCCTGCAGCTCGCCGGCTGGACCCTGACCCGCGTGGCGCCGGCCGCGGCGGGCTTCGCCCATTCGCCGGTCACCGGCCTCACCTTGCTCTCCTGGCCGGCGGCGGCGCTGGTCGCGGCGCTCGCCCTCAACTGGGCCTGGGAGGGCACGCCCCAGCCCGAGGGCGGGAAATCGGTCCCCCGGCACCTGGCGCGCTACCTCCTCTTCGTGGTCATCGGCGCGGTCGTCCCGGCGCTGATCTCCGGCATGCTGCACCAGATCTTCTTCGGCCAGAGCCAGGTGCTCTTCCTCTACAAGGCCGTGCTCGACGGGCCGACGGCGCTCACGGTCTTCAAGGCCGCATACCTGCTGGTGGTCTTTCCGGGCCTCGCCCTCATCGCCACCCGCACCCGCCCGCCGCCCAAGCCGGCCGACGCCGAAGCCGGCGACGCCGCGCAGGCCAAGGCCGCATGAGCGCGGCCTCCTGCCCGTGCGGCGTTGATGTTGGCAAGCGCATTCCCTACAGTCGCCGCGCTTGCCTCCCGAAGCCTCGGCGAAGGGAGGCCCGCCGCCTGCCGTATCCCGACCGCCGAGATCCCCTATGCGCCTGACGCGTTACTTCCTGCCGACCTTGAAGGAAACCCCCGCCGAGGCGCAGATCGTCTCGCACCGCCTGATGCTGCGCGCCGGCATGATCCGCCAGTCGAGCGCCGGCATCTATTCCTGGCTGCCGCTCGGCTTCAACGTCTTGAAGAAGATCGAGGCGATCGTGCGCGAGGAGCAGGACGCCGCCGGCGCCCAGGAAATGCTGATGCCGACGATCCAGCCGGCCGACCTGTGGCGCGAGAGCGGGCGCTACGACGACTACGGCAAGGAGATGCTGCGCATCACCGACCGCCACGCGCGCGACATGCTCTACGGGCCGACCAACGAGGAGCAGATCACCGAGATCTTCCGCGCCCATGTGCGCAGCTACAAGGACCTGCCGAAGCTGCTCTACCATATCCAGTGGAAGTTCCGCGACGAGGTGCGGCCGCGCTTCGGGATCATGCGGGGGCGCGAGTTCCTGATGAAGGACGCCTATTCCTTCGACCTCGATTACGAAGGCGCGAAGAAGTCTTACAATCGAATGTTCGTATCCTACTTGAGGACATTCGCGCGCATGGGCCTGCGCGCCATCCCAATGGCCGCGGAGACCGGGCCGATCGGCGGCGACCTCTCCCACGAGTTCATCATCCTGGCCGAGACCGGCGAGAGCCAGGTCTACTGCCACAAGGACTACCTCGACTACGACCCGCTGGCCGAGACGGTCGACTACGAGGGCGACCTCCAGCCCATCGTCGACCACTGGACCGCGCGATACGCCGCCGCCGACGAGAAGCACGATCCGGACAACTGCCCCATACCCGCGGGCGATCTCGTCGAGGCGCGCGGCATCGAGGTCGGTCATATCTTCTATTTCGGCGACAAGTACTCCAGGCCCATGGGCGCGGAGGTGACCACCGCCGACGACAAGGCGGTCGCCCTCGAGATGGGCTCCTACGGCATCGGCGTCTCGCGCCTCGTCGGCGGCATCATCGAGGCGAGCCACGACGAGAACGGCATCGTCTGGCCCGAGGCGGTGGCGCCCTTCAAGGTCGGGCTGGTCAACCTGCGGGTCTCCGACGAGGCCTGCACCGCCGCCTGCGACGACCTCTACGCCAGGCTGCGCGAAGCCGGAGCGGAGGTGCTCTACGACGACCGCGACGAGGCCGCCGGCGCCAAGTTCGCCGGCATGGACCTGATCGGCCTGCCCTGGCAGCTCGTGGTCGGCCCACGCGGGGTCAAGGCCGGCACCGTCGAGCTCAAGCGCCGCAAGGGCGGCGCGCGCGAGGAGCTCTCGGCCGAGGCCGCGCTGGCGCGGCTGCTCGGCTAGAGGGCCAAGGGAGCGGGCCGATGGACATCGCGATCTTCGTCTTCGACGACATGACCGCGCTCGACGCCGTCGGGCCGATGGAGGTGATGGCGCTATTGCCCGGCGCCGAGCTGAAGATCGTCGGCCATGAGAAGGGCCCGGTCCGCGCCGGCAAGGGCGCGCGCAGCCTCGGCATCATGGCGGACCACGCGCTCGACGACATAACCAGCGCCGAGGTGCTGATCGTGCCGGGCGGCTTCGGCACACGGGCGCTGGTCAAGGACGAAGCGCTCGCCGCCTGGCTCCGCGCGATCCACGAAACCACGCGCTGGACCACCTCGGTCTGCACCGGCTCGCTGCTGCTGGCGGCGGCGGGCCTCTTGAACGGCGTGCCGGCGACCACACATTGGGCGGCCATGGACCTCCTGAAGAAGCTGGGCGCCCGGCCGACCGACCGCCGCGTCGTCGAGGCCGGCAGGATCGTCACCGCCGCGGGCGTCTCCTCGGGCATCGACATGGGGCTCACCCTCGCCGCGAAGATCGCCGGCGACGACGTCGCCCGGGCGATCCAGCTGATGATCGAATACGATCCCGAGCCGCCCTTCGACGCGGGCGCGGCCGGCAAGGCCACGCCCGAGGCCCGAAAGCTCGCCCTCGCGCTGGCCGGCGGCGGATGATCTTCTCGCCCTTCGAGCGCATGGTCGCCAAGCGCTACCTGCGGGCGCGCCGGCAGGAGGGCTTCATTTCGTTCATCGCGGTCTTCTCGCTGCTCGGCATCGCGCTCGGCGTGGCCACGCTGATCATCGTCATGTCGGTGATGAACGGCTTCCGCCACGAGCTCCTGAGCCGGGTGCTCGGCCTCAACGGCCATATCGCGGTGATCGGCGCCAGCGGCAGGATCGAGGACTTCGACGCCGTGGCGCGCCAGGTCGCCGCCACGAAAGGCGTGCGCCTGGTCACCCCCCAGGTCGAGGGCCAGGTGATGGCGACACGGAAGGAGCGCGCCTCGGGCGCCCTGGTGCGTGGCGTGCGCCCGGCCGACTTCGCCAGGCGCGCTCTATTGGCCGGCAACATCAAGCGCGGCAAGCTCGCCGACTTCAAGGGCGGCGACGCGGTGATCCTCGGCGACAAGCTGGCGGCGGTGCTCCGCGTCAAGGTGGGGCAGGGGGTGACGCTGATCTCGCCCCAGGGCAACGTCACCGCCTTCGGCACGGTGCCGCGGATCAAGACCTACACGGTCGTCGCCACCTTCAACGTCGGCATGCACCAATACGACTCGAGCTTCATCTACATGCCGCTGGAGGCGGCGCAGACCTTCTTCCGCCTGCCGAACGCCGTCTCCAAGATCGAGGTGATGATCGACAAGCCCGACAACGCCGCGCCGATCGCCCGCGAGGTGCGCGCGAAGCGCCTCAAGGGCGTCTACCTCGTCGAATGGCAGCGCACCAACGCGAGCTTCTTCAACGCGCTCCAGGTCGAGCGCAACGTGATGTTCCTGATCCTGACGCTGATCATCGTGGTCGCCGCCTTCAACATCATCTCCAGCCTGATCATGCTGGTGAAGGACAAGGGCCGCGACATCGCCATCCTGCGCACCATGGGCGCGACGCGGGGCGCGGTGATGCGCGTCTTCTTCATGACGGGTGCGGCCATCGGCGTGACCGGCACGCTGGCCGGGCTCGGCCTGGGGCTGCTCTTCTGCTGGCGCATCGACGACATCAAGTCAGGCCTGGAAGCGCTGCTCAAGCGCGACCTCTTCTCGGCCGAGATCTACTTCCTCTCCCAGCTTCCCGCGATCGTCGACCCGGTCGAGGTCGCCCAGGTCGTGGGCATGGCCCTCGTCCTCACCTTCCTGGCGACGCTCTACCCGTCCTGGCGGGCGGCGCGGCTCGATCCGGTCGAGGCGCTGCGCTATGAATGAGCCACAGGCCGATCCGGCCCAGGCCTCGCTGCTCACCCCCGCGCACGGGCCGGGCGCCCGCGTGCTCGCCCTTCGCGCGGTAGAGCGCGCTTTCGTTCAAGGGGGAGAACGCATCGAAGTCCTGCGCGGCGTCAGTCTCAGCGTCAACAAGGGCGAGATGGTGGCCCTGGTCGGCCATTCGGGCTCGGGCAAGTCGACGCTTCTCCAGATCGCGGGGCTGCTCGAACGCCCTGACACAGGCCACGTCATCATCGACGGCCGCGACTGCGGGCGTCTCTCCGACGACGAGCGCACCCGGGTGCGCCGCAACGCCCTCGGCTTCGTCTACCAGTACCACCACCTGCTGCCGGAATTCTCCGCCCTGGAGAACGTCGTCCTGCCGCAGATGATCGCCGGCCACACCAAGCGGAACGCCCGCAAGCGCGCGCTGGAGCTCCTGGGCGCGCTCGGCCTTTCGGGCCGCACCAGCCACCGACCGGCGCGTCTTTCCGGCGGCGAGCAGCAGCGCGTGGCGATCGCCCGCGCCGTCGCCAACGCGCCCAAGCTGCTGCTCGCCGACGAGCCCACCGGCAACCTCGACCCGGGCACCGCCGACCACGTCTTCGCCCAGCTCGGCAAGCTGGTCGAGGTGGCCGGCATCGGCGCGCTAGTCGCCACCCACAACCTCGAGCTCGCCCGCCGCATGGACCGCGTGCTGACGCTGGAAAACGGCCTGGTGGTGCAGCGCTAGCCCGGATATCTCAAACTATGGGTGCATCGGGGCTCTGAATCTGGGAAAATATCTGTGCGATCAAATAGTTATCCCGGCACAGAGGAGTTCCCCGATGCCCACAGAGTGTAGCGCGGATTTGT